>JAABUH010000801.1_pt1 | contig 41183 bp, 43 predicted proteins | sample 5559121 | NCBI WGS metagenome assembly JAABUH01 (sample SAMN10711871, study PRJNA513364) | rock metagenome | isolation source: Antarctica rocks | place: Antarctica: Victoria Land, Battleship Promontory nord | collected 2015-12-28
AACCCTAACCCTAACCCTAACCCTAACCCTAACCCTAACCCTAACCCTAACCCTAACCCTAACCCTAACCCTAACCCTAACCCTAACCCTAACCCTAACCCTAACCCTAACCCTAACCCTAGATATTTGAGCAGAGATGAATTATAGCATCTATCACGCTTGAAGTTTAGTATGCTGTTTACATATCAGAATCTTTTGTCATTCTTGATGACAACGAGTTCTTGAGATTTCTGACGTTGACTCGAAAGAAGATCACTTGCGATATGACTCAGAAGAATGACATGAAAGATTGAATAAATCTTCATGAATGCTGAGAGATTTAACTCAATGATCAGAAAATTGTTCTTGAAGACATGCTTGATCTTGAAGAGATCAACATTATGATCGTTTAACTTGAAGTAAAGCGAGCGATTCTGAGATTGCAAGCATTCAATCAGACTTCATCTTCGATGAAGTATCTAGAACAAGAACGACGAGAGAGATTGACATTGAATTCATAGATGATCTGAGCTATAAGCATCTCATTACGTAAATGCTCAGTTGATTCTTTCATCTTCTTGATGAACTCTTCAACATTGATTAACTTGTCTTGAGCTTGAGACGTAAGATTCTCAAGCAGAGACTCAGAAGATTCAAAGTCTAGAGATGAGTTCTGACTTGAATTGATCAAGAAGAATGATGCTAAAGTGATTGATGATGATGCATTATTGATGACAAATTTGACTTCAGAAAGTCACTTAGCTCAGTCATTCTGCATGTAGTTGACGAAGACTCGAAGATAATGCTTCATGACAGCATTGACTTTCTCGATTTGATCATTGATTTCAAAGTGATACATCGTTGATAACTTGATGTCTATTTTCAACATTTTACACATATGCTTTCAAACATCGAAGATGAATTGTGTGTCTCGATCAGACACAAAGAACTCGAGTAAATCATGATGTTTTCAAACATGAGCATAAAAGCAGTTGATAACTTCTTCAACTTTCATAAAAGTGATGAGAACTAAATGTTTCATTTTGATAAGATGATCAACGAAAACTAGAATATATTTATATGTGATACTCATGAAGATATTGAGCGATAAAGAATTTACATAGTTCATGAAGACATCACATCAACAACGTTCGAAAACTGAAAGAGAACACAATCATTCTTGAGTTCGTTGTCTAGAGAGCTTGAAACGTGTGCACACATGACAATTTCATATGAAGCGTTGAACATACTTATAAATGTTTGATCATCAGTAGACTCGACTGATCAGTTCATAGCTTTTTGCTCTTTCTGAGTGATCATCGATGACATTATCATGAGTGAACTGAATGATACGAAGACGTAGTTTATCTGAGTTGAGCACGTACTTTCTTTCTTGAAAGTACAGATGATTCTCATGTTCTTCACACTCGACTAAAAAGATCTTGTTGTGATGTCGTGCTTCATTGCAAAGCACTTTGATTATCTGAACTGTGAATTTATCATTGATTTCAACTTGTTCTCATAATGTCTGAGTGAAAATGTCAGCAGAATCTTTATCAAGATTCAGAATGTCTTGATCTAGCTGAGACTTGACATCTTCAACGTTGAATTCTTCAATTTTTAGATTCATGAAAGCTAGAATTTGCAAAGATGCTGAGATATCTGAAAACAGATGTAACTGAACTGAATCTAGAGCGATGATTTGTGATTGAAGCTTCATGACTTTGATGTCAAAGACATCAAGAGCGAGATTCTCAACAATATTGAGATCTAAAACATGAGTTTTCAAAATTGTCTGATGTTGATATTGATGTCAAAAATCGAATGTATTTCTCTCTTTAAAAAGATCTTCTGAGCGACGTGTCAAAGCATTCAACTTATCATCGATCTTGTCGAAACGATAAGTGATGCAATAGTTGAATCTAGACAGAAATTCGCTTCAACGAGCTTGATGATGACTCAACTGCTTAATTGACATGAAATATTCAAGATTTTTGTGATTCGTGATCATCTTGACAAAATAAATAAAGTCTTCGAGCTCTGATCATCATTTCTTGAAGACGCAAACAATGATCATGAGTTCTTTATCGTAGATCTCGTAGTTACACTCGACTGAATTATGCTTCTTCAAAAAGTAAGCGACTGAATGAAGAATCTCGTTCTCATCATACTGAGAGAGAATGTCTTTGAACACATAGTTCAAAGCATCGATTTCTATCACAATCTTATAATCTGAATTATAATGATGAAGAATAATCTTGAAAGTGAAGACTTTCTTAAGAATGTTGAATGCAATTTGACATTTCTGAAATCAGACAAAGAGTACATCTTTTCTGATGAGATGAGTGAGCGAGATAGCTATTCTACTATAGTCATAGATGAATCTTCTATAGAAGTTCATGAAATCTAGAAAACTTTGAATGTCTTTAACGTTGATCAAGATGAATCAGTTGACAATGATGTTTATCTTAGAAAAGTTCATCTTGATTTCTTCGATGATGATTATCAATTCTAGATACGAGACTTGAGTGACGTGAAATTCACATTTGATTATATTCATCTGAAGATCTGCTTCTTGCAGCTTTCACAGAATGAGCTTGACATGAATCTTGTGCTCGAGTTCATTGTCGAAATAGATCAAGATGTCATTCAGATAAGCTGTACAGAACTTATCTAGATGTTTGCAAAGAATATTGTTGATGTACTTCTGAAATGAGACAGACTCATTACATAGATTGAAAAGCATGACTAGATACTTGAATAATTCAAATTGAGTGTGAAAGACAATGAAAGCTTCATCTTCTTCTTTGATTCGAAGTCGATTGAACGCAGAGATGATATTCAGCTTGATAAAGATTTTAGCTCGACTTAGATGATTCAGCGTTTCTGAGATCAGAGACAGAGAATATCGATTCTTGACTGTGATAGCGTTCAGATCTCAATAGTTCACGCAGAAGTGAAGTTCTTCTTCGAGTTTCTTAATGAAGAGAACAGAGATAATCATCTGAAAGTGATTGACTCGAATGAAATCTTTGCTCAGATTCTCATTCAAATAATGACGAAGTTCTAGAATTTTGTCACGACTCATGTTGTACAAAGCGAAGACTGAAGATTGAGCATCTTCTTTAAGATGTATGACATGATCATGAGCTTGATGCAAAGACAGAGTATCGACGTTCTTCTTAAAGAAGATGTCTAGAAACTTGAAATATTTGAATGATAGAATTGTGACTGAATCGACATTCTTACTTTGTCAATAAACTTCAAGATCTTCTTGTGTTATGAATGCAGTCAAATGAAATTTCTTTTTCATTTGATGAAGATTCAGACGATGATTCTTATCATACATACTGTCTTGAGAGCGAGATGAGAACTGAGCGAGAGTTGAACTGTTCTTTGAACAGACAGTCAAAGTTGCATGACGCGATTTTGACTTGTCAGAATTTAAACTAGAAGATAAGATTGATTCAAGATTCAAGAAGACATTGATTTTCTTTAGAATGACGCTAAACACTTCAATGTCTTTGACATGAGCAGCATAATCAAAGCTTCAAGCTTTCAACTCAACTATGTCAAGTTGTATAAAAGATCAATGAGATTGATCTGCTTGAAAAACAACAGAAGTTCTAAAGAGAAAAGAATTTTGACACTTGATTTTTGATGAGTATTCTTTTTAAATGACTTGAAGAATACAACTAGAAGCTTCTTGTTTCAAATGAGAAACAAGATTGAACAAGATTTGTTTCTTATGAATGAACTGAGTATTAGTTGATCTTTCATGAGCGAACGAGAGATTATATTGCTTCTTGTGAGCAGATGAGAAACTGAGTTGCTTCTTGAGAATGAATTGAGAACTGAATTACTTCTTGCAAGCAAATTGAGAACTGAATTGCTTCTTGCAAGCGAATTGAAGACTGAATTGCTTCTTGCGAGTGAACTGAAAACTGAGTTGCTTCTTTCAAGTGAATGAGAGACTAGATTGCTTTTTGCAAGCGAACTGAGTGCTGAATTGCTTCTTGTGAATGATCTGTAGACTGAATTGCTTCTTGTGAGTGATTCGTGAACTGAGTTGCTTCTTGTGAGTGAATTGAGAGCGAAATTGAAAGAAAGCTACTTGATTAACTTCAAGTGAGAAATCTTCTTCTTATTGATTAAGATCATAGATCTTGACGAGAAATTGACAACAATGATTAAGACAGAAGAAGAAAGACAAGATGAGAATATTGTGTTCAGAATTGACATCAATGACGTAACAATAAAGTCATGATAAACTCATGATGATGAAGTATTGACTTAATTCAATGACATAGAAGAATAGTCTTTCGATGTGTTCATCGAGAATCATTGTGATTTCAACGACATGAATAATGTTGTCGATTAAAGCGACTTGATCATCAAATTCTCGAAGTCTGCAAGAGTGAATTAATTGATGCAAGAAAAGATGATGTTGTTGCGTGAAGAATTTATTCATAAAGACATAAGTGAAGACTTCACTATCAATCAAAGCGAAAGCAAGAACTCTAGATTGAGCTTGACGTAGAATACAGAATACTATCATGTGACTATCTTTGAATGTCAAATTGAATTCAAAGAGTTTCAAGACAGATTTAGCAGAAAACTTTCTATATGATTGAAGTGAGAATGAAAAGATTGAGATTAGTAGACAAGATGATATGTATACAAATTTCTGAGCGTGACTTAGCTTAAAGACTAAACTTTTCTCGCAGACAGCGAGACTTCTTCATTTATACTGACAACGTCATTGTCATAGACATTCATGATACGCAAAGTGAAGAGCTTCTTATTTGAGCATTCTTTAGTGATTTTGCTCGAATGTTGCAACTTGCAATAGTAGCACAGCTTTCACTTGTTGCAGATTTTCTTGATCTCAGAAACGATCAGAGTCTTATCTTGAATGATGACAATGACAAAACTTAGATTCATTGACTCATCAAGAAATGAAAGAGAAAGAGACAAAGATATTGTTGAAACAACAGTCACAGAGATGATGATCTTTGAACTCAAAGAATTACTAGTCAATGCAGAGATGCTCTTGACTTTGATGAATGAGACAATGATGAAGATGAAGTGAGATTGATGATGCTTAAGCTGCTGAAGCTCTTTGTCGATGTCAGAAAATGCTTGAATTTATTGATGAAAGATGAATGATTGAGTTTCATTGAAATTTCGTCAGAAGAAGATGATGACTTGAGTGAAATAATTGACATTGCGCTTCAGACAGTCAATCAATGAAAAGTCTTTCATCAAAGAATGTTCTTTCTTTTGATAGAAGAGATTGTAGTAGTTGACAAAGCTATTCATGTCTTGCTTCAGAGTTTCGCGAAGATATAAATGAGCATCTTCTGTCTTGAAAGAATTGTCACAGCAATGACGTAACTTGTGTTGTCAATCTGCAAAGATGAAAATGATGCAGAGATCATTGACTTAATATTGATTCATTAAATTGTGAGTCTTCTTATCTATGATGAGTCGTGACTCGACATAAATGATCTTGACTCGATGAGAGAAATAACGATCATCGTTCACGTTCATGCGCTGTATCAGACTCTGCTCTCATGCATTTAATCGATCTTTGTTCTTCTCATACTCAGATATGTCAAGAAGCTTCTTGAATCTAGAAGCAATGATGACAACGACAGAATTCGCAGAGAAGTGAATGATGAGAAAAGATTGATTGTTCAAGATTTGTGTTATGATCTGAGCTATCGTTGCAAGAGACTGAGAATTCAATTTTATATAGACTGAAGAACTGAAAATAATGAATGAGAACGAGATGATGACATCATGTTGTTGAACTTGATTTTGAAGCTCACGCATTACGTGAAAGATCTCGACTGAATTTTCGATCATACTTTGAGCGAACTGTTCAACAGCACGCTCATCATTGATTAAAAGATTGTGAGATGACTTCATTTGAGCGAAAGAATAACTAGACGAGATTTCAACGTATGAAAACGTTGCAAAAAGTGTAGATCTTTCATAATGTCAGAAACTGAGCTAAACTAGAGATACTATTAATATAAAAGACTGATATTATTATTACTTTGATAGAATCTAGATACAGAACAATACATCAGATAATGTATAAGACAAAAGACAAAGAGTGAAAGAAAAGAACGAGAACTCAACTTTTATATACATGAATCGAACAGAATCAAGACTAGACAGTAGTTCTATTGACTTAAGATTGCAAAACGACTGAGATGATTGAAACAAAATTGCTGAAACTAGATTAAGATGATGATGACTAGATTAATGACTTGATTCATTGAACTGCAAAACAGATTCAATGAATCAAGATTATCTAAGATATCGACGATTTATGTTCTAAATCAAGTTGATGATCTGACATCATGACAATCGTCTTTGATAATGATTGATCTGAGTGATTCTGAATTCTGTTCTGATAGAGAGTTTTCTGAATATGATCGCAGTAGCTTTGAGCTGAACATTGAATGCAGATGCTTCATGCTGACTGATAGACGAAAATGATAGAAGATACTCACTTTGACAGTGATTTGATAGAGATCTAGCTGTTTATCTTTCAAATCTTTGCAAAGTCTCGTTGTCTTGACATTTCTGAAAGATAGTCAAACTCAGTCATCTACTTCATAGATGACATCTTGTCTATGTTTATTGATCTGAACTTCAATGATCAGCTTCGTCTTTTTCAATTGTTGATGATCGAAGTTCAGTAGCTCTTTCATTCAAATGACAATATCATTTGCTTTTCTAACTTCAAGTCGTTCATGAGTTATTTCATAGTCAATCATATCTGAATTAAAACTCATTCAAGAGTGAAATTCTTTATTAAAGTAGAAGAGAATCATTGAAGTGATCAAGAAGATATTGAAATTGTCACTGAATTTCATCATAGATATTTATTTTACTCAGTCGTTCTGCATGTAATTGCAGTAAATTCTAAGTTCTCGTTCAACGTCTTGATTGACTCATTTCGATTGATCATTGATCTTGAAATGATAGATTGTGAATAAACTAGCTGTGATTCTCAGTCTCTTGCAAAGACTTTTTCACATAGTCGATATGAATTGAAAGTCTCTGTTCAAAACAATAGAACTGAGTAAATCATGCAGTCGATAGACGTTTCATAGCATGATTCAAATCATTTCTTCAACTGAGATGTCATCATCTTCTCAATGACAGAAAACATAGTGACGTTCTTTGATGAGATGACATATGATTGTGCAAATGACGTTATAGTCTTCTGACAGAGATAGTTCAGTGATGAAGTTCATAGCTATATCTTTTCAGCGTTTCTGTGAAATCGAAAGAGAATGATGAAGTTCATTGATGCTATCTCTAGAAACTTTGCTTTATTGATAAGCATGACAGTTTCAAATGTATCATCAAATAGTAGCTTGATGATCTGATCAATAGTAGAAACGCTGAACTAGATCAATGATTCGTTTATTGTTGAGATGAAAGATTGAAGATTGATCATGCACTTCTTGTAGTAATTTCGTGTGCATGTTCTCAGAGATTCACAGTAGATCTTTTCTAAATAGAACGTCGTCAATGATTTTGCAGTTCTTCAGTTTAGTAATATAAAATTTGAGCTTGTTTTCATTTATAGCTTTTCTATATTCATTGCAGAACTCATCTGTTTGATTGATCATTCATACTTGTTGATAGAGATTTGCTTTCAATTCAATAGATAGAACATTGACTCTATTGAAAGTCAAAATAGTCTGAAAACAATCTTCAAGATGCTGAGCTGATTCAAAGACGTTCGCTAAAAACATTCTCATTAGAGCATCGACTTTAGTGTTCATTTTGTCTAATCTAAAGATGATCTGAAAGTTGAACTTCGATAGAATGTTCAGATAGTTGACTTGTCGTCGACTCAACTGTTTGTTTTTCATGAAAATTTTTAAAGTCTGATGATCAATGAACATCTGAATGAATAGTTCAATGCATTTCAGCTTGAATCATCAGTGTTCAAAGCATTGAATAATGACTAGCAATTTCTTGTCATAGATGTGATAATTGATTTCAGCGAGAATCATACTTTTACTGTAGAAGATCATCGAATGAAGAACTTTCTCATCATTGTACTGAGATAGTATTTCATCTTTTACATAGTTCGAAGCATCGATCTTCAAAATAGCTTGTCATTTGAGATTGAAGTGACGAAGTACTGAGATCGAGCTGACTTGTTTCTTTAGATTGTCAAAGACTTGAACACAAATCTCATTTCAAACAAAAGACATGTTCTTTCTAGTCAGTTGAGTAAATGATTTGACTAGCTTCAAGAAGTTCTTAATGAAATGATGATAGAAGTTAACAAATTTCACGAAGTCTTGAATTTTTTTTAGATTGATCGAAGTGATTCAGCTGACTATGACTGTCACTTTGCTGAGATTCATACGAAGATTTAGTTCTGATACGATGACTTCTAGAAAGACAGTCTCTTCTACATCGAATTCGCACTTTCGAATATTCATTTGCAATTCAGCTTTGCGTAGTCGACTCAATACTAGTTTGACATGATTTCTATGCTTCTTTCTCATTTTGCTATAGATGAGAATGTCATCTAGATAGACTTGACAAAAGTCGTTCAGAAAGTTTCATAGAACATCATTCATATATTGCTGAAAGAAGATTGATTCATTAGTCAGTTTGAATGACAGCATCTTGTATTTATATGCTTCTAAAGCAGTGATAAAAGTGATGTAATTCTTGCTATCAAGATGCATTTGAAGTTTGTTGAATGCTGATATGATGTTCAATCTAGTCAGATGCTTGCAACTCACTATTTTATCAATGATCTCATTTATCAGCAATAGAGAATATTTATTTCTTTTGAAAATAACATTTAGCTTTCAATAGTTCATGCAGAATCAAAGATCTTCATTTGCTTTGAGAGTGAATAGAACGAAAAAGAAATAGAGAGTCTGACTAGAAGTGATGAATTTCTTCAACAGATTCTCGTTTAAGTACTTCTTTACTTTCAGAAGTTTGACAAGAAACATTCAATAAACTCAACAGTGAGAAAGCATTGAATCATTGATGAGTTCAATTTTATGATCGTAGAAGCGATGAGAAGATAGTTTATTCAATTGAACTCGATCAAAAACATCTAGAAACTCATGATATTTCAATGACAGCTTCGCTTTAATATCTTTCAAATTCTGAGTCGTTTCATTGATTAAAGAGACGTTTAGAGCGTTCAAATTGCACTGAGTATTGTACGTGATTTTTCTATTGATGTTCATCATGAATAAAGCAAAGACTTCGATCTTGTTCTTCTTTGAACGATTCAACAATGTTTTAAACGAAGCTGCGTCTATGCTTTGAATCAAGAATGACTCTTCTTGAACAGATCATTTGAGCATCATAGAGATCTTAGTCTGAGTGATTGAAGAAAACAAAGATGATCACGATCAACTTGAATGCTTTGAATTGAGAGAAATTGAAAAAATCGAAATAGAAGTATTCAATTGATTCGAAAAAACAATGACGTTGTTTTGCATATTCAATAATATTTCGTTTTTGTTCATTCAGAGCTTACTCAATATGACTTCATGATGATCGATATCAACTATCAGCATTGATACAGTCAATTTCTTATGACTTTCAATGATGAGATTGAATAGAATTTTATGAGTGATGATTTTCTTAAATATCTTTTCATCATAATTTCTTATTAGCTTCTCTTTTATCAATGATATAGATTGAATTTTCAGTTTCTTGCATACTTTATTGACTAGATTGAAATGTATGATCATGTAGATGACTGAATTACTGTCTATTAAAGAACAAAGACTGAAAGATCGATTCTGAGAGATGAGATGAGTGTCAATTAGAAACGACTTTTCAAAGTAATTTTCTTTCAATAGAATTTCGTCTAGTTTGTACAAAGACATAATCTCTATCTCTTCAATGACTTTTGAAGAGATGACTAGTTTTTTGAATCGAAATTCAAATCGAAATCGAAGCGATCATATTTCTTGTTCACTGCATTGATTCTAGTAGATCGATTGAAGCATTCTTTAGAGCTATGATCTGATTTATGACATATGAAACAGCTTTCAACTAGAACGTCTGCTTCTCTGATGCTAGTTAAAATCGCATCGCGCGACTTTAACTGATCAGACTTTGAGTGATCGACTGACTGAGAAACAACAGTCGCTTTATAAAAGATAGTTTTAGAAAGATTATTAACGCGTTTGATCTTGTTCTTAATCTTTCGAATGACTCGCTGATCATTATTCAAATGAATCAAATAGAAACGAATTTCTTTTAAAGAATCAGATTGAACTAGTTGATCTACTCAAATGAATCGAAGACGAAGATATATTTTATCTTTCAGATCAACGATCAGTTGCTTCTTGTGATAATCTAGATAGAAAGATAGACGTTGAAACTGAGTATAGAATTCATTGAATTTCTTGAATTCTTGAATCAAGTTGTAGTATTCTCTACGAAAGTTGACTTTCTTATTTGAATCATTGAACAACTGAGCTAGCTCTTTCAAAAGATCATCAACGATGTTATAAAGATTGACACAATCACGTTCACATCTAGTCTGAGTGATCTCAGCTGCGTTATCGAATAATTTAGAATGTATGTAGCTCAATTTGACTCATTCATTAGAAAAGAGATCGACGTTGATCTCTAGTTTATTCTGAATTTTTTCGTATCAGTTCTTTCAAGTAGAATTCTTTTCATCAGTAAACAGCGAAGAATCAGATATTTTTTGAGATCTAGAACGCTCAGAGTAAATGAAATCAGAAAGAGTGTTTTCTTTAGCTTGAAGTCTAGTCTTTAACTCTTTGATTTCGTCTTCTTGTTGTTTATCTAACTCGTAGAGTTGATCTGTTTCTTCATCAAGAACTAGACTTCGAGTCTTTCAGATTTTGTAGAACATGAAGAGTATTATTGTTTCAGCAAATGATTTGTCATCTTCATGAATGAATGATGCAGCACTTGATGATTTCATTCGTGATTTCAATGAATCAGCATCAGAGATTTGAGAGAAATGATTTTGAAATTCTTCGAAATGCTCTTTAGTAGATGAACGACTAGACATGATGAGGTTTGTTTGAAAGAGAATCGAACGAATGATGATGCTTGATGATTGAAGAAAAAAGATGTATAGAATGATGTTTAATCTTCAACAAAGAAGATGAGATTTGTTTGTTGATTTGATTGATTCTCTAGCAAACAACGAAGATTCTTTATCATTGAATCTATCAATCGATTTGATTCTTGAGCAATTCACGAAGATTCTTTATCATGATTCTCATAATTGAATGAACTTTGCGTACTTAATGAGCAATAAGTAGTCTAGCAATTCAAACAGTCTTGTCGTTGATTCTATTCAATTCTCTAGTGTTGTTCTATCTTTCAATTATCATCAATCATCAGATAAATGAATTTCTTTAGACTCGTTCTGTTTAGACGAGTATGTTGAATGAGTAATGAGATCAGTATTATATGATTAACGAATTCTTAATATAATGTCAGAATCATGTCTAAATGATACAATCAGTGAAGATCAGAATTGATAGTGCTTGATCTTTAGAAATAGCTATAATTGAATATTAAGAATACAGAAGAAGATTGATACAAAAGCTTCTATTTATGTAATGTTCAGAGACTGTGCTAGACTTGAAAGAAATGTGTTTATGGCATGAAAAGAATGTGATGTAAATAAACAAGATGTTGATGAAAGAAAAGAGTGTTGAGAAAGAAAAAAGAATGTTGAGTCATATTTAAGTCATATCTGAGTCATATCTGAGTCATATCTGAGTCATATCTGAGTCAAACCTGACTAGCTCGCTGATTAGTTCTAATCATTACGCAGAGAACTCGCTAGCGTTCACTGTGAATTGATTAGAGCTTCAGTCTTGTTCAGTCTTGATATGCTTGTAACATATATTCAAAGAATTCAGCTTTCTCAACTTTCTTCACTTTGAAAAATTCATATCAAAGTTTCAGCTCAGCAGTATTGACTAAATATTGAATGATTTGTTTGACAGCTAAATCATGATCAAAGATAAAATTCATCGAATATTTGCTGCATTTGCTCACTGCATAAACTATGTTTGATTATGTTTGATAAACTACTTACATCAATGTTCTGATGATTGATTGATAGTTATCTATTTCTTCAGAGATAGCTTGATATTCAACTTACTTCTTTTACTTTCAATAAACGTTCTTCTTGAGTTGACATCTGTAATGCATTGATGTTTTAGTTGAGCTGCAATTGCTCATGCTCAGAAGCTTGATGACTCACTTGATATAAATGTTTTGATTGATTTAAAGAGTTCATTCAGCTTTATTACAAGTTATGTGCATTTCTAAATATCACTTGATTGAGTCAAGATCTTTCATTTGAAAGCGTTCTGCAAATTGCAGCTTCAGAGCTTGAATATTAAATATATTTGATTCTAGAATAAGCAGATCGTTCACATAAATGATGATAATGATGTCATTATCATGAATGAACATTAAATAATCAATTTCTATTCTTTGATAGTTGATGAACATGAAATAAACTTTCAGAGTTATATATCATTCTCGAAATATCTGTTTTAATTCATATAGAGTCTTGTTTAAATGACAGATCAAAAAGATTTTATTTGATTCTTTTTACTTAAATCTTGATGATTGCTGCACTCAAATCTTCTCTTTTAGATGTGCTTCTAGAAAAGTAATGATGATATTCATTTGTTTGACTTCATAATCATATTTAATCATCAATGCTAAAAGCATTTTGATGATTATGACTCTGATCATCAAAGCAAAGATCTCATCATAGTTAATTCTTTGCTTCTGACAAAACTTCTTACACACTCATTTAACTTTGTATTTGATCATCTTCTTTTTAAATTCTCGCTTAATGATAGTTACTCAGCATGTCAACAGTATTCATTGATTCAATAAAAATATCTTCAGAATAAAGATGTCATTTTTGATGTGAGCATCAAGCTCACTTCTGAATGCAAGCTTTCATTGTTTTCAATCAGAACTAGCTTTAGCTTGTTTCACTGTTTGTGAAGTATTCAATTCAATTTGAACTCGATTTGCTTTATTAACAAAGTTTCAATTATGATTTCTGACTCAAAAATTATTTAATGTTTTGTAATCAACAAATTCAGTGATGATTTGTTTAAAATGTTCGCTTGAAGCATCAGATGCATCAAAGTCACTTAAGTTATTTGACTCGCTTGATTCTAGTTCTAGTGATTTACTTCTATTAACTTTCTGTGAAGTGACTGATGTTCTTGTTTGATGATCGTTGATAATTTTCGCGATCTTCGCATTTTCAGTAATTTTTATTGAGAAAGATGAATTATTGATTTGATCATTGATTTGATCATTGAAGTCTAGTATCAAAAGATCTTCTTCATATTTCTTGACTTCAATGACTATCTCATCTCATTGAACATGACTAGATATTAGTACGTTCTTTTTATTTTACAAGCAAAACTGATTGACTTTCTTGTAACTCAAGAACTGACATTTTAAGCTCTTGTCATTAAGCTTTCAATGAGTTCTCTTCACATGATGATAGACTATGCATTCAAATGTATGTAAATAGCTAAGATCAGACTTCTTGTCATGTTATGTCTTATAAAAAGTTATTTTGTTCAACGCAGTGATAAAACTTCTGTTCTTCAGATAAATGACAGTCATTATTGCTTCATTTCATAGTTGTATCAACAATTTGACGCTAGTCAGTATAGCGCGAGTTCGTTCAAAAAGAGTGTGAAAACATTGCTCTGCAACTTCATTTTAACTTGAGTTATATGATGTCATTGACTTTCATTTGATCTCATGCTCTTTAAGTAATTCAATAATTTAATGATCAGCATACTCATCTTCATTATTTGAATGCAATCAATGAATCAAAATGTCTCAAGTCTTTATTAATTTCAGATAGTTTCAAAGTTTGTTTTTTAGATTGAACTTTCGTTTCAATAGATATGTGATCATATATTGACTGTAGTCATCAATGAAAGTAGCTACATATTTGAATTCTTTATTGATCTGAAGTATTTTATCATCGTCAACAAGATTCATATGTACTAGCTCATTTACTTTGATGACTCTGATGTGAAATTTTCAACTTGAGACTCAATTTTGCTTGTTTATGACACAAGTCTCACATATTGATTCTGAGAATTCTTCGTCTTTTAAACTATTTGCAGAATTCACATTAATGTCAATGCTCATGTTGATTAGACGCTTGACATTTGTCATATTCAGATGAGTTAATCATTTATGTCATTGACATCATGATGTCTTGACTGATTCTGAACTGCTTGTCAAATTTACTTAAGAATTTGAGAGATTGATTGATGTATTCACGAAATATGCTCTTTCATTGTTTCTCAAGTCAATGAGAATGATGACACTTTTAAAGTTCATGAAACGAAATTCGTCGTTCTTTATACTACATGTATACTTTTTAACTTTCATCTGATCAATTAACATCAAATTATAATGTAGTTCTGAACAGTGATAAACATCAATTAGTTGAATTTTGATTGATTGATTGTTCAGCAAAATGTTAATCATAATTGAACTCTTCTTGATAATGAGTACTGTCTCATTATTTGCAGTAACAATGCTGTTATCAATGATCTTTCAATATGATTGTTCATTGAACAAGCTTATGTTATAACAGACATGATTCTCAGCTTCGATGTTTATTCATCAGACATCTGTGTGACTGTCAGCTCAACAGACGATGAAGATCTTCATTGTTCTGACTATTCTGACTTCAAAGCTTTTTTCAAAGTCATTTTCTTTGATCAGATTCTTTCTTTTCTGAAGAGACTTTCATTCATATAAACGAAGCTTTGAATGTAGAAGTCAGCAGCTCTGTTCATTGTGATTCTTTTGCTTGCAATGAGCGCATTTTTTTTCAATTTTCTTCGAAATTCGCTGTTGTTTTCGAATTTTCGCTTCTTGTCATCAAACTGAGTTATCATACTTTTGAAGCTGAAGTTTTTCTCTGAATTTGATCGCTTGTCATGATTAACTAAAACAATAGTCATATCATTAATTAATAGATCGAATTTGTTGATCTTGATACTCTGTATCAGATCAAAGATGTATGATTCTAAACTTTTGTTAAGATCTAGAAGAAAGAAATTGCTCAGCATTCATGATTGAATTGTTTTCTTGATGTCTGAACACTTAACAATGACTTACTTAAGCGAGTTTACATAGTTCTGAATGAATTTGAAATTTAATTGCTTTGTTTGAGTCAGTTTCTTGATTGTCAGAAATAATGTGATCAAATTTGACTGTTCATATTAAGTCTTCAGAATAAATCACATTTTGATGATGCTTTCTGCTTTGATTATATGTATTCTGAATTTCTTTTCGCGACTGAAGTCAATTATATCGCAGACTCTGTCATTTCTATCTTCTCAATGTTAAACATCAGTGATATACTTCTTTTTATCTGCTGTTGAGATGTCAAATGACAGTGATGTTGATTTCTTTAGCTTCTCTGAGATAATTATTCAGAGATCTTTGACTTTCAAGACATTGATTATATTCTTCTTTCATGACTCATAGTTCTCACTTCTCTTTAACTTTAAAACATGATAATTCTTTGAATCTTTCATTATGATTAAGATATGAGAGTGTGAAATTGATGACAGTAAGTTCAATGCTTCAAGTTCTGTTCTTAGATATGTTTATAATAGCGAAAATAGAGCTAATTCAAGCTCATAATCTATTGATATATGAGAGTTAAAGCAAATATGTGCATGTAAATATATTGACTATCTAATAGATAGAGCATATTTTGATAGAGCATACAGATGAAGAAAGAAGTGAGAGAATGAATAAATATCTTTAACGTCAAGTCGCTTCGATCGAAGCGAAAATAACTAATTGTCGAAATATACATATGAGCATACGTATGTTCATACATATGTGCATACGTATCTTATTTTCAACAAGATGTACATTCTTGAAGTGAGTCTAGACTTTATTGAGTCTAATGCTTTTCTTTCTTCTGTACATATAGTCTTTGCATCTTGATAGATCTCGCTCTTTAGCTTTAAATTCTCATTTACTCATTTATCATTTTGTTTACACGTATTTCTATGACTTGCTTTAGACATGATTCTAACATTATTCAAAGCTTCATACATATCACATGATAATGATTTACTTTCTAGTTTAGTTGAATTTTGCAGCTTTACAATTAAAAGCAAAGAATGATTCTGAATGATCTTTTTATTGAGTCAATCATTGAACAGAATAAGCTTTGCAATGTATTACAGACATGAATTGATTTCTTAACTGATCTCTTGACTGAGCTCATTATTGAATGAACAGAATAAGCTTTATCAAATGTAATAAACATGAACAGAACAAGCTTTATTGAATGCAATAAACATAAACAGAACAAGTTCTGCAACGTGTTGCAGACAAAAATCAGAAGTGAGTTTGCTATAAAAGCAAATAATGATTGATCTCATCATTAAGCTCGTCATTTGAAGTGAGTCTGTTACAATGACAAGTCAATAGTTGATCTCTTGATTGAGTCAATCAACGAACAGAATAAGTCTTACTACATGCGTATAGTAAACATAAATGAAACAAGCTTTGCTGCATGCATGTAGTAGACATGAATCAATAGTGAGTTTGCTTCAATGACAACTCACTCAATTCAGCCACGAATTTTCTTTTATTCATATCTTCTACAATTTATTTCTATTCACAACATTGATGATAACAGCAAAGATGATATGTACTGCAGACAGAATAGTATATACTATATGTCTTGAAAAAATAGAACATATACTATATGTCTGAAAACATAAAAATATGAGCTGAAACTCATTCATCATTGAATATTTGAAGCTGAATAGAAAGAGTCTGCTTGAATGACAAGAATAGTGAGTCTGTTACAAAGACAGATAATGATTGATCTTGTTGTTAAGCTTATCATTTGAAGTGAGTCTGTTACAATGACAAAGCTCATAGTTGATCTTTTGACTGAACTCATCATTGAACAGAACAAGCTTTATCAAATGTGATAAACATGAACAGAACAAGCTTTACTACATGTGTGTAGTAGACACGAATGAAACAAGCTCTACTACATGCATGTAGTAGACATGAATGAAACAAGCTTTGCTACATGCATGTAGCAGACACGAATCAGAAGATAATGATTAATCTCATTGACTGAACTCATCACTTGATAGTGAGTCTGCTTGAATGACACTTGAAGTGAGTCTGCTACATTAACATGAAAAGAACAAGCTTTACTATGCAGTAAATCTGAATCAGAAGTGAGTTTGCTTCAATGACATTCAACAAGAAGAAATAGGCTTGAAACGTCTGATGAAATGAGCTTGAAATGCTTTATGTCAAGAAGAAATAAGCTTGAAACGTCTGATGAAATGAGCTTGAAACGCTTGATGAAAAAAGCTTGAAACGCTCAAATAGAACGATAATGAAATAAACAAGAAAGAAAGAACTGATTGAAGCAATGAGATCATTGCTTGACTGAGAAGAGAGAGTAATGTTACGAGCGTGCTCAGTCTTCTACTGAGACGCACGTTCTCGAAGCAAGCCTAGACTCTATTGAGTCTAGCGCTCTTCTTTCTTCTGTACATATAGTCTTCGCATCTTGATAGATCTCGCTCTTTAGCTTTGAATTCTCATTTACCCGTTTATCATCTCGTTTACACGTATTTCTATGACTTGCTCTAGACATGATTCTAACAATGACTGAAATAATTGAAACAGAATTGCTGAAACTAAATTAAAATGATGATGATTAAATTGATGACTTGATTCATTGAACTGCAAAATAGATTCAATAAATTAAGATTATTTAAGATATTGATGATTTATGTTCTAAAGTAAGTTGATGATCTAACATCATGATACTATTGAATAAACGATGCAGAGATGGTATTATCAACCCTGCAGACGTCTCTAAGGTACCTTACGCAGCCTACGAGTTAGCAAGATAGCTAACCCAAAGGGGCTTAGTCGCCGTCGCTTACCCGAAAAGGTGTAGCGCACCTAGCTTCTTCGAAGCTAGGTTTCATCTACTACGTCTGAGAACCGAGGCAACAACAATTGTTCGCTTAACATGATATCACGGCAGGCAACGCAAACTAAACACGAAATCACGAATGTGGAACCACGTTACATCGAGTGCCGGCCCAGGCAGGAGTCCAGGTACGACCCACAAGGCCGTCAGGGCCGTACAAGGGGCTTGTGGGCCAGGCGGCAACGCTAAGGATGTACCCAGATGAAGCGCCAACCCGCGATCCTCTTGGGCTCCTCCCTCTCAGAGACTCTCTGCCCCTCCATCACTTTACCCCTCCATCACTCTGCCACTTCATACCGCGATATATTGCAACTAGTTCGGCTGGTGAACGGCCTTGAATATCACTAACCACTCATCAGAAATATACAAACCTTAAGAATTCATAAAACCATCACCTTACAATGGCCTCCTCAACCCTCCCTTCGAACGGCCGCCTCGTCAACATCGGCACTCACTTCCTGGCTCTCTACACTCACGGCCCAGAGCCCAGCAGCTCCAAAGATCCCGTCGTACTATTTATCTCGGGTGTGGCAAGCGATGCCCTCAACTGGCAAGCCGTGGTGCGGCTGCTGGGTCCCTCGCTGCGAAGCTACACTTACGACCGTTCCGGCTATCACAACTCGGATTCCTCGCCGCTCGCTCCCTCGGCCGAGAACGTTGCTCTGGAGCTCTCCCTTCTGATCGAAAAGGCGCCCATCCCGAACCCTCTGATCCTTGTGGGGCACTCCTGGGCCGGCGTGCTCACGCACGAGTACATCGCTCTAAAGGGAAATGACCAAATCGCTGGTCTGGTGCTTGTGGACGCCAACCATGAGACAGCGCCACTGGTGATGGACGTGAACGATCCAATTCTCTGGACTGTTGCCGTGGGTGTTGAACCATACTCTGCCTGGGGCATGGAGGCGGAGCACAAGTTGACGCAGGAGGAGTGGGACGCGTTCAGGGCGGCGGAAACAACCGAGAAGTTCAAGCTGATTGAGCGCTAGGAGGAGTTCGAGAACTACATGCCAAGTTTCGAGACGCTGCGGAAGAAGGAGCTGAGTAAGAAGCAGCCACTGGTTGAAGACAAACCGGTTTATGTGATTGGGCACACGAAGTAGGGATTGGAGTGGATTGTACAAGGCGGGCGTTGCTAAAGGGAACGGGACCGAGGAGCACAGGAGCCATGTGAGAGAGTTGATCAAGACGGTCGATGCGAAGAATGAGGGTCTCATGAAGGAATTCTTGAAACTCTCTACGAAGAGCGAGCTTGTCTTCGCCACCGAGAGTGGACACTTTGTCCAGATGACTCAGCCGGAAATTATTGTTGATGGAGTGAAATGAGTCCTAGATAACCTACCAGCATCTTCTTAGTTGCGGAGAATAAGTAACATTAACACTTAGCACCCAAATCTAGTGGATAACATGTATGTGAACAATGATGAAACGAAGATACGTCAGATACGGACCTGTGAAATCGATAAGATCTTGTGACGGCTAGTCCTTGCACAATTCAGAATTCCAAGAAACGCCTGCAACTTCAAATTTCACAAGGCCGTAGAAACAGAATGTAGTGGGCAAGTAAGAAGAATTCTGGAGACTGGCGGATAAGGGCGCATTAGATAAGATACAAGACACATAAAGGAACCGTGTGATTACTCAAGTAACAGAATATCAACTGGCCGTTTCTATTCTCTTTTCAAGTGCATTTGAAATTCCCTACAATCTTTTGACTCTTATTCTACCAAAACTTTCCCCCCTTCCTTGCTCAATGTGTACTGAGACCGCGATCACAATTCTCAATCATGTAATGACGCCAGAATTATTTGCGATACGTTCTTGGGACCACGGATTTTCCCGTTCAGTTGGAGGCTTTGCCTCTGACTAAATAGGCAAATTCGAACGCAAAAGTGACAAAGAGTAGCAGCCCGGTGATCGATCCATATACAATGACCATGTTGGGATCATAGGCGGCAAACGACACACCGGCACCGAACAGCGAGCCCAAGGCACTGAAAAGGTTGAAAAGAGCCTGAACGATCGACTTCATACTTGCTGGGGCCCGCGAATAAGCAAGTTCGGTACCTGACACGATCGCAAGGATCTCTGCCCACCCGAGAAATACGTAAGTCGGCGTTTGAAGTCCAACGGAGACATCGTTGGGTATGTTCTCAGCAAGGCACTTCAGTGGATGGCTGAAACATGGACCAGTCATGTATATGAGGTGTTGAATCCCTGTGGTGTATGCAATCGCAAGCGTGGCACAGAAGAGGCCCACGCCGATGCGGTGCTCGGCCGAGAAGTTGATTTTCTTTTTGGCCAGCGTGGGATAAATCCAGCTTTGAAAAAAGGGCAAGAAGACCATGACGGAGATCGGATTTAAATTGTACATGATGTCGTTCAGGAGGCCGTGAGTCTGCATGGTGCCTGCTTGCGCTATGAGAGTACTGTCCATGAGATTGATGGAGAGCATCAGAGCTGGGAAAGGAAGGCTGCTTGGCGTAAGTAGTTGTTCCTCATGTTTTGATTTTATGTGAGGAATATCTTACAAGACTAAACAAGCTCGGAGGGCGGACTTTGCATCAGCTATTATGGCCTCATCTTTACTTAGAGTTGCAGAGCCGTCTTCTTGAGCAGACGATTGTATTGTAAATTCTGTCTGATCTGGCCTGGGATGGGCTGGGTGTCGGCGGCGACGCAATGCGCTGAACAAATTGGCGATGGCGTTTCCAGACGGTGGTGCCGTTTCTAAGAATTGGTCAGCGGCGGACGCAGAATGATTGTCAGAGGGCAACGGATCGCTCACCGAATTTCGTGTATCCGGCTTGGAAGATTGCTGCAGATGCGGCAATCAAGCAAAGGCAAATAAGAAAGGCAAACCCAAAGCCGGCATAGGCATACCTCTCTACGTTAGTTGTTATAATGCCGCACAAACCTCCGACGTTGATCATCCTGTTTGATCATCTATCGGCAAGTCCCCGGCGCGGCAAGCTCGAGAGAAGACATACCAGTAATTGACGTTCCATATAAACCGAATTGTGAGTTCACGGCTCACCATCGCTGACTTCCCATTCTTCAAAGCCACGACTTTGGGTTCCTCTTCAGGGAACTGGTCAACTGTTGATAATCAGCACCTGTGAAGATCAAATCATCCAGCTCCCAATGCCTACTCAAGAATACTATTATATTGGGTTTCACAGTTCCTGTGCCAGCGCCGACGAGAAATATGCCAACTATGAAGCCGGGGAGGCCGCCGGTGCCGTAAATTCGCTGCGTGAAAGCTGTAGCAGTGACGATACTGAGTCCTAACACGTAGATTCTGAACCATTAGTTTCTGTCTACAGGCTGAGCCAGATCGCTGATGAACCCACAGGAATCCGACCTGGATCGTTTTGCGACGGCAGAGCTAACAGTCCGCCAACAGTCCCCTTGCCAGAGGTGTGCTGTAGCTGTATACGAACCAGATATATATGATCAACACTGCTCTTGCCTGCCCTAGGCCAAGAGCTCCTGGGCGAAGAGGGTCATCCGGAGAAAGCTGGAGGTAATTCTCTGTGGGAGTTTTGTTAGCCCGATGCCATACGCGGAGGTCATACACAGGGAGACACACGGAGGGGCTGGCTGAGACCATAGAATGCCGCTCTCTCCAACAAATACAGGCCTTGGACGAGCCATACTTTGTACGGGACCTGGCCTCTGACAGCTGGGAGATCTTGCTCGCTCGAGTTCACGGACTCCACAGGTGGGGAATCCGGCTCTTTTTTCTCAGACATGATTTTGAGAAAGACAAGTTTCCGGCGCCAGTATGTCGTCAAAGAGCACTCAATCAGCTTGTGTGTGAGAGCACAATGGCAAATACAGCAGTGTTGCAAAGACAGGAGAACAGAGAGGCGAGAATGTACACACTAAAGAAGCAGTCCTCTTGAACTCCATAAGGGTCCAGCCTTGGCAAATGTGGACACGCGCCCTTGGGGTGATTTTTTTTACTCCGTAGAGGACCATAAATTCCTTCTTGGAGGCAAGTAGGCGGCCCTAGCAAGGAACTTTTCGTGCGGTACATAAAAGACAGGGGCCCTGACAGCGTCCCAACATAAATTTGACCCACTCTATTCAACAGTCAGATCTACATATCTGAATACAACTAATCAGACCCTTGCATCACGCGATAATATTGCCTTAAAATAGAGCCATTCAAACTAGCAGAGCGAACCCTTTTAGTGCAAACACGCCAGACCCTTTGAGGCAGAGATGACAAAGAATGAGACGTGCGAAACACGGTAAACAACACGGAAAAAGAAGGTGCCTCATCGAGCCAAGCGGAGCCTACAGTAGCGCCGTGGCGGGACGGAGTCTCCCGTGTCTGCGTGTGGAATCGCGCTTACAGTTGCCTCCAGGGAGCCTAGCGTTGCCGCCAGCCGGGAAGCTTAGCGTTGCCGCCGGAGAGCTTAGCGTTAATTCGATAGCAGGTAGGAAATCCACCCATTCGCCCCGCCGGTAGGGCTGAACACTGCTGCTAGGGCTGACCACTGCTGATAGGGCTGAATATGGGCTGATGAGGGACCGATAGGCCCCTCGAGGTATCAATACCCCCAACCCTATTTACTACATCAAATCTTCATATTTTTCAATTGTTTCTGAAACATTAAACTCAGCTGACTCAGGGCTACAATTAAGCCTTTCCACAGGATGCGGGGTAGTAGGCGCTCAGGAACTGATCCGGGCGGGGGAAAGTGATGGCAGGTGAGGGACCGGAGCCGCTATGCGCAGCAATATCCCCCCCCACATTTCCGGGCCCAAACCCTCGTCTTTTTCAATTATTTTTGAACCGTTGAAGTCGCCTGAGTCGGCTCTACAACCTTCCTCATAGAAGGTTCTTCGTCAGAGAGCGCCTTTGCGGAGTTCGGGGCTGGTGGCCGACTGACCGGGGGGGTGGCGCCGCTAGCCGTCGACGGCCTAGCGGCGGGAGGATTTCTCTGGGCCATCAACCCTGGTGGCCCGGAGAATGATGTGAAATTAATTCATGCAGAGCCAGATATTCATGACTGGCAGTATCCGTTCCCGAAACGTCTCGAGATTCGAAGGCTGTGGTTCTGGATACGCGACGATAGCGACGATCAGCGGTTTATCGTGAAGTGATTGCACACGCAGTGGTTCTTCCCCAATATTCATGAGTATGTGCACATGAATTGTGAAGTTCTATGTCTGACTATCGCTCGATGGCAAAGAGACTGAGACCACATGTGGTATTCCGCTGGCCTGGTATTAGAGAAACTCGGCAATCAAATGGTGCAGAACGAGGGAGGAGTCGGATACATGCAAAGTCTGAAGGCGCATTGGCTACTTTGAACACGTTTGGGATATGGAACATGAGGATTGGAAGAATGATGGAGAGGTAAAGGATATTCACATTCAATTACTTACGTAAGTGAACGGGTTGATTCAACTTTTCTACAAAAAGAAGATAACTTTTGCAGTGCTCAATAGCTCTGCAGGTTTGAGACAAGCTTAGAATGATCATCAGCTGTCCGCGAACATTACGAAACTCAAGCATATTATTCTGGAAATTTTTATGCCGCAATTTCATTGTTTTGTGCGTTGAAAAGCGATGTGAGAATGGGCTTCAATCTGTTTCCAGCTTAGCAAACCTTCCCGTTGGTGCAGTGCGTCATCTGATTCAATATAAACGATTATTAACGAACGTTAGTGATTCCGATGGTCACCGGGAGCTTATGATCTCGGTCAAGCTGGTTTATGCTCAAGACATAGCACCCCTCGGGCCGCAGAATATCACATCTCAGTCATATCTAGAACGGCTTGGGATACAAAGGAACCTGCGGCCGTTATGGCCCTGGGAAAGCGCAGATCACGCTCGAGTCAGACCCCTAAAACCATCTTAGTAATGGGAATTGACTAACTTATGTGAAGATGTTTTTTCATGTCAGCCACTAGTGATATAACCTACATCAGAGAATATCCTACCAAGTGCATGCTACAGCGATGTTCCACTGCGACATGACGTCTATCAATGCTTCACTCCATATTCTTTGACAACACGATTGCAACTCTAGTAGCACGTGTAATGTGCTGGCGATCCGAATGGCCAGTTTCTTGTCATCAAGAGTTCTTGAATCGTTTGCCATTGAAGGTGCTTCAAGTCTATAAGAATCTTCGAAACCCTTCCAACTCTGTTCTTGAACCCAACACATTCGATCGCAACAACGGAATTTGTATCATTTCCTAACTCCCAAAAATGTCTCACGTTGTAGAGCCGACAGCTGGTATGAATGCGAAGATCAACACACAGACGCTAAAGGAAATGACGAAGTTCCCTCCTGCTTCAGGCGTCAAGAACATCATGATCACTGGAGGAAATGGATTTATGTAAGACCCACTCCTTTCTTTCCCTCTGTCGTTGCCATACTTGCAGCTTCCGGTCTTCTGTCTCAGCAAGGCAAGCCTATCTAACTCAGGACTTGCAGTGGTTCGTGGCTCGTCCGGGCCCTTGCAATCACCTATTCCGATTGTTACAATATCATTTCCTTTGACAAGCTTGACTATGGCGCTTCTCTGAAAAACACGAAGATGCTTCATAATTACCCCAATTTCACCTTCGTTGGGGGCGACATTACCTCCCCTCAAGACATTGGCAGCTGTATTCGTAAGCACGAGATTGACACCGTGATTCACCTTGCCGCACTTTCAAGCGTCGAAAACAGTCTTAAGAATCCGTTCGGATTCACCGAGACCAACATTCATGGCACCCAGGTTGTTCTTGAGGTTGCCAACTCCAACAACGTCAAGAAGTTCATTCAGATGTCATCCTTTGAGGCTTACGGCGCAACGAAGCCAGGAGCTGACGGCCACAAAGAAGACGAACCCTTGTCACCAAACAATTCGTACGGTGCCGGTAAGGCCGCAGCTGAAATGATTGTGAACGCCTTCAACAACTCGACTCCGCTCCAAACCATTATCGTACGGGCGAACAACATCTACGGACCAAACCAATTCCCTGATAGTAAGGATGCTGGATCTTTCGGGGGTGACGTCACGCTAACAATACTACCGGCAGAAATTATCCCCAAGTTCATCATGCTTCTTCGCCATGGTCACAAGCTCACCCTGCAAGGTGCCGGGGACGGAAAGCGTCGCTACCTGTACGTCGGAGACGCCGTCAATGCCTTCAATCTCCTGCTTCACAAGGGTGTCCATGGCGAGACGTACAATCTCGGGTCGTACGACGAAGTCAGCCATCGTCAATTGTGTGAGACTCTCCTTGAGACTGTCAAGCCGCCGAGCTACGACGGCTCCGATGTAGAAGCCTGGATCGACAGGAGGCCGGCTCGACCGTACACTGATTTTGGAAGCACGATGGATGTGTCGAAGCTCAGAGCCCTGGGATGGGACAAGAATGTCTCGTTCGAAGAAGGTTTGAAGCGCACGGTCGAATGGTATACCGCTCATGGTGATACATGGTGGGGTGGGGCGGAGAAGATCATTTACCCTGATGTCAAGGCGAATGGAATAACCGCTTGATAATGGGTGTGCTATCCTGATAGGCAGTCCAGATCCAAGGGAAAGTGCTCTGTGAAGCGGCCTCCTCGCACATTGCCATCAATCAACCAAGCAATGCGTTTCCCTTGCAGAATACTTTCCACAGGTCGCTGTGTGCATGTCATGCTGTGCCTACCTCATTACCACGTGCCCCAAATGACATTTTGAGCATATCCCTTCACATTAACACCTGCATCAACGCCTCTTGCGTCACACCGGATTCATTATAAATACTTTGATACATGCACAGCGAGCACACCTTACCATCGAGTGATCTAATCTAATCTTAGACCCATCTGATATCTCATCGGACTAGTGATAAGATGATCTTCGTCCCACATCACGTCACCCGAGGCATGGACTCGTGAGCTACAGTACGAGTATGAACACGACTCCTCACACCCCACACCCCACACCCCACACATTCTTTCATGCCAAGTCTGACGTGGCAACATCACTCCCGGACGTTTCTACACATTACTCACCGCCATCCTGTCAGAGTATATGTAGCGCTGGCGTAATGCTGAGGCTTCCGGTCAGATCGGTGACGATCGAAGAATGACCTTGGGGAGCACCGCGAAACGGAATCTCTGGAGGAGCATCACAAGAAATTGAAGGAGATCCTTTTAGATTACGAATAGAAGATCAGGGCTGTGGATGAAGTGTGCAGGTTTGGTCAAGCGTGAGGGATAGGCACCAAGTGGTTGAAGCTACACGGACTCGTAAATCGTTCATTCATCATCTGCTAAGATACAGGAGCTATGTTGGGACTTCCTGTTCTAGGCCCCTCCCCGTTCGTCTCAGTCACCACCCTTGTTACCGGCCCTGGGTTCTTGGCTTTTCTTCCCTCAGCTCATGACAACATGACCCCCCTGTCCATTGACTCTCTTCCAAAGGACATCCTTCGTAACACTATTCCCAGCAACCCCTTCACCATCAACACTTTCCTTTACGGACACACCATCATGAATCTTCGCACTCGTGACGCCATTGAGAAAGCGCCGAACATGCGTAATAACAACATTCTGCTCGCTGTCACTCAAGCCAAAGAAAAGCGGCAGCCGCAGCATAACATCACTCTCAGCTGTAGTGAAAACGTCCTTCCCCACAAAGCGCCCAAGCTTGCCAAAGATATCCCTCGGGTGAAGGGGAACATAATGCGGCGAAGCCGTAATCCCCTTCTCCTTCAAGTGTTTTTGGAGATCATCCCGTAGCTCCGTGCTCTGTAACTTGATGAAGAAGACATGGCCATTATGCTCGCGGCCGGGAAGATTGTCAAACAGCCGAATCTGGCCCGACTCTGCCAAGGGTCGGAGAGCTGCATCGTAGGCACCGCACAACTGTCTCCTCCGAGTGGTGATCTGATCCGCCACCTCCAGCTGCGCCCACAAGTACGCAGCCTGGATCTCGCTCATGACAAAATTGGAGCCAATGTCCACCCACTCGTAGCTGCGGATCTCGCCACGAAAAAACTGCCGGCGGTTAGTACCATTGTCGTAGACAATTTCGGCGCGGGCAAGGAATTTCGGGTCGTTGATGACGATGGCGCCGCCTTGGCCTCCGGCGGTGAAGTTCTTGGTTTCGTGGAAGCTGAAGCAGCCCATGTGGCCGATGGAGCCGAGGGCTTTGTTTTTGTAGGTCGCTGCCAGGGAAGGCGCGGCGTCCTCCACGACGATGAGGTTGTGTTTTTCTGCTATCGCCATGATGGCGTCCATGTTGCATGCTACGCTTCCGTAGTGAACAGGGACGATGACGCGCGTTTTGGGAGTGATGGCCGCTTCGATCTTGGTGTGGTCTATGTCCATGTGGTTCGGTTCGATGTCCACCATGACGGGGATTGCTCCGCGGAGGACGAAAGCATTGACGCTCGAAACAAAGGTGAAGCTGGGCAAGATCACCTCCTCGCCAGGCTGTATGTTGGTCAGGATTGCGGCAAGCTCCAAGGAGGAAGTGCAAGAGGTGGTCATGAAGACTGGGCTCCCACCCATCAGATTTTGGATGTATTTCTGGCAACGTTGGGTGAAGGCCCCATTTCCGCAGAGGTTGGAGGCTTTTGCCGCTACTGCGATGTAGCCCTCTTCCGTGCCGATGAGCGGAGCTCTGTTGAATGGTATCATGTTGGACTGAGTGAGGTACAGTGCGAAAGCAATTCGGATGCTGATAGAAATCTGTAAGAGGCTGGGGCAGGATTGCTTGGTAGAGGTAGGCTTATCCTGTAAATCGCGGCAATGAGAGAACCACCATCGGACATATATCCAGTCACCAGGAGCTTCTTCGACGTTCGTCTTGCTGCACCCATAACATGACAAATGTTGGATAAGTCTTCTCCAAGGGAATGCCAAGACTCGTCACCGCAGCTGCATTCGAGTCCACAGATATTTAGACTTGTGATGCTCATCACGCGATTGCTGATGAGATTAGACACTTTCTGGCTCCACAGCTATTGGCCCATAATCTCATCACAACCGCGCGTCTTGTCAATCTAGATCTAGTCACATCTTCCCACATATCACCAAACGGAAGAAATGCACTCATTGATCGCCGACCTTGCAGACAACATCACTAGTGTTTTGCTGAGCCATCCGTCACCTTGCACTCTCTCGCGAGCAACCGTTGATACCATGTAACTTACTCCGTACAAGTATCATATACTCCGCTCGCTAGTAGCCTGTTCCATACAGTACCAAGTTCCATATATACAGTATCACTAGCGTGGAGATGATCAACAACGAAGATCACAACCGTCACTAGTCAGTTCCCAATCTGTGATGCGTTCATCGTCCAAAATCTTTCGCGTTTGGTAGGTCGTTACAATGCAATCAACCTATTTATGGGCAGATGGTACCATGGCTGAGATTGTGGATTTGAGCATCAGTACAGCACCACCTAAGCAGTCTGCATATGATTCCTGTTGAGTGGATAATCATGGTGGAAAATGTCAAACCAGACTCGTCCATCGAGGAAGAATTCAAACTCTTCAATTTGACTGACGTCGACCGCGCGACTCTCCGGCAGACCGATGAACAATTTGTTCCGCACGACTGGGAAGAGTTGAAAACAATTGTCGGTAAAGCACCCAACCTGAACCCTATGCCCCTTCCCAAGCCATACTCCGTCGAACATATTTCTTTTTGGAGGTCATTAACGTCCCATCAGCGAACAACGATCTCGATCTTTTCAAACGCTATCCCACCCAACTCCGTCGCTATCTCCATTGGTCCCGCGACGTCAAGTCCAAATACGGCGGCATCGTCAACTTCGTCTGCCGCGAGCGCCTCCGCTGGGCCTCGTCGTCCACAGAACCAGTCACTCCTGTGAGCTCCACTCCTCTCGCCAATGCTTCCGATTACAAAATCCTTCGCAATGACTGGCCTTATGCGGTGGCGTCGGACATTGCGCACATAGTCGTGTGGTTGAAGCCCCGCTTTCAGACCGATTCGGAAGGTCGCGTGCTGCCTGAATCGAGGGGGCTGATCGGGGAATTCGTGGGCAATATCTTCGTAGGGAGGTTAAGGGAGAAGCATGCAGATGCGGCAGATCGGGTGTTGTGGTTCAAAAATTGGTCTGCGCTGCAGAGTGTGGGTGCTTTGGAGCACTTTCATGTTCTTGTCAGAGGGGCGGGAGAGGACTTGTTGTGGGAGTGGACGGCCGAGGGACCCAGGACAACGATGTAGATGTTGGAATACGAGGTCGTATGGGGCATTTAGTATATGGGGTTGAAGCCGGACTGGAGTCTATCTTGAAGATGGAAGGTGAAATCTCTACTAGCGACCCTCAGCCCTATAGGGCGGAGATTACCAACCAAATCACACCTGAAATTCCAAAAGTAGATGGTAGAGGATGTTATAAATGAGGGGAAAAGGCCGACAAGAAAAAGGGAAAGGACTATATAATCAAACACAGATAGATGTAGCGATAACCAAGCAGAGTCGATGCTTCCTTAAGTCTACCATTTAGCCTCTTTATCGGTTTTAGTAGCGTTTACATATCCAAAGCATCAAATGTCGTGCGAATGCTTCGGCGCTCGGGGCAGCAAAAGCCAAGCGATAAAGCAAGCAGCGAGCAGCGCGAGCACAAAAGGTTGAAGCGTCGTGACTCCTTTTGCTCCAACGATAGCACCAGCCACGAAGGGTAACCTGTCCAAAGATGTCAAATAAGCAACCACTGATCAAGGTAAGAATCACGCCGGAAAGGCGACTTACACTGCAGCGCCTCCACCTCCCAACGCAGATGATAAACCCACTGAAGAGGTATGCAGATGTTTAGGTAGAAGTTGGGTTGAGACCGCGATTGCCGACGGAAACAAAGGGCCAGCAAAGTAGCCCAAAAAGGCGACTGCAATTGCAGAGACGACGAAGTTGGGAACAAGCCAGAAGACCAGCTCGAGCCCAATTGTGATGGCTAGGTAGAGGGAGGTGGCAAGGCGCACGCCCAGGCGAGCAGTCAAAAAGCCTAAAGTGATGCGCCCGAGGGTGATGCCCAGCCAAAACCCGGTGGGAACGACGCCGGACTCGAAAGGCTTGCCATGACGTGCTTCAATCATGAAGACGACGACCCAGCCGCCGAGAGTGACTGCACGAACGGTTAATATCGAAAACAATGGTGCAACACAACGCCATGATACCTACCTTCAACGCCATTGTACATGAACAGGAAGGCGGCACAGACCCAAGTCACTTTGTTTTGCAATGACTCCTTCATTGGCCCACCCTCCTTGTTAGTTGACCTAGGGTTGTTTTCCCGAAAAGACTTTGCATCGTCGTTCCAAAAACCCCAAGCAGTGGTGACAAGTTCAAGGACAGCGGCTCCCAGCATAACGTAGTAGAAATTCCACCATCCCACGCTGGCCTTTGTGATCATGGCTGTTGCGATGAGCGGGCTGATAGTCGCGCCCAACCCATAGAAACCATGCAGAAAGCCAAGGATTTCATTTGAGTGCGCCATGTCTCCGATCCAAGCATTCCAAGCCGAATCGATCAAACCGTTGCCGAAACCGACAACGCCGTAAAAGATGACCACCACTGGATATGGTGGATGTATGGCAATAACCATGAACGGTATGATGTGACACAACGGCGCAATGACTGCTATTCCACGCTGCCCAAGCGTCATCTGGATTTGATTGTTGACTGCTGCAGCCAGCATGTAGCCGACGAAAGGTGAGAGAAAAATGAGCGAGACAACAGTAGCTGTCAAATGGTAGTTATCTCGAATCTAGTCATTTTGCAGTCAGCCATGCTAGAAGATTGTTGTCTGTGGCCAGGTTTGATACAGGCAGTGGAAAACAACAAGGCATAAAACCTCATCAGGTAGTTTCTCACATAAGGTACTAATGGCTGGACCACACAATCAGCATATGTAATAAACATACAATAGCCGTCATGCGTAACCGCAGCTCACCCCGTAGGCACCATCATTTGCCCCTACGATCGAGAAACAAATGAAGGCGGCAAAGACCTTCCACATGTTTCTCCGTGGATGATTCCATTGTTGCTTTGTCAGGGTGACAATATCTGCTCCGTGTCTAGTCGTCCCATTATTGTCAGAAGGGCGTGGAGACGTGCCAACGTGCGTAGTCTCTGGACCGCGCCCGTTCTCCAAGGCTTGCAGCTCAACAGCAGAATGGATAGATTGAGAGGAAGCCATGGTGATGGGCAAAAGATTCTATGTCGTAGGAAAAGATGGTCACAAACCAGATAGGAAAGCCGACTGGTAATAGAGAGAGATCATTATTATGTGCTGGAAACGGAGAGGGTATGGACCTGTTATACTGAAATATACTAGCTACTTCGTGAGTCACGCAGCCGCATGAGCCTTGTCAGTTGTACAGCGGTTAATTACAAAATTACAGAGAGGAGAAAACGATGTTTCAGTTTCACAGACACTAAGAAAGGTTCGCAGCCTGTGGTAATATCATCTGCGCGATATGTGATATGTTGAATCACACTGAATGTTTAATCATGCTAAATACACATGAGTGGAATTATCTTCTAGATATTATGTACTTAATTTACTAGTCATTTCCTTTTGGAACAGTTACCCGTACACCCCCCTAGCCTCAATGTACACCCCCGTGGAAATACGAGGTCATATGGTGCTTTTGGTAAATACGGGCATGCCGGTTGAAGCTAGACAGGAGTATGCGATATCTAGAAGATGAAAGGTGAAAACTCTGTGAGCGAGCCCTCAGCCCTACCAGCCCTATGAGGCAGAGATAACCAACTCCCCGTGCTCCCCTATTTTCAATACTACATGTACAGCCCCCTCAGGGAACCTGAATATTTTCTTTGGAACTAGGCGATGCATCGTTTGCTTAGAAGCAAAATGGACGGGGCTTGACCATGACGTGAGCTGACGGTCACCTGCACGTCAGTAAAGACAATCTGTATGTTGGTAATGCAGGAACAGTGGCGAGATTCCCGACCACGGTGGCGACTTTGGCCAAGCTGACATGACAGGTCTCGTCAATTTGATCGGAAATCTTAGAATGCAAGAGTGTTCAATAGGCCCGTTAGTCGAAGTATTACGAAGTAATGGAGCTGGCCATCCAGTAAATGAATCAGAAGAAAAGCTCTTTCTGTACGGAGAAGACTGAGAAAGACGTGAAGAAGAAGAATCGTGATGCTCTACCTCTTCGAATTGTAGCATCAGGCAGGATGACAGCCGGCAACATGAATTTGAAGGCGAACGGATCTTCCCAGTATGTTTCATCAATCCTGATGTGGTCATATCATTAGATCACGTTTGTATGTGGATGTGACAGAGTGGTTCTGATGCCTATCGCAACCAATGCCCCAATGTCCCCTTTTCCGCGGCGCTGCAATTTGCATTGCACTTCTCAGCAGCAGAAGAGGCGCTCTATCGATCGAGCCCCCGATTCAGTAGCCAGCGGGCTCCGCCTTCTCTGGGAATGCAGATTTACCTAGATTCTTCGCGCAAGCCTTCTTCCAATCCGCCGGCGTGAATTTATCAACAATGGCTTTGAATGCAACCTAGAGTCGGATATCTCAGCATTCAATTCAAAGGACAGACAGGAGATGTTCGGGAAGGGAGGACTGAAGGCGTACGAAAGTGCAGAAGCTCGGTTCTTCAGGTAAGTGGTTACCCTGGACCTTACAGCCTGGGATAGTGATGGGACGGTCGTTGTAGCGGATACGGACATAAAACGTAGATTGATCTGGAGAGTCCTGCTCGGGATCCTGGTTTTTGATGGTTGCTGACGGCGATGCTGGAAAATTTAGCGCGATTTGACGCAGCGCTGTGTCTGGACTTGCGCGCTTACCTTTCCCTTCATTTTCCTCGATCCTCGCGGAATCAATAACATCGCTAGAGAACAGTTCCACTGCTAGGGAGGACGTGTATTGTGGCCATTTATTGTTTTCACCTTTCATGGCACCCATAGACGCTAGAATCGCCGCAAGAGTCGAGTCATGGCATCCGGCGAGCGCGAAATTGGGACCCTTTCTCTCTTCTCCGTGTGTCAATATTTGGGCTTCAATTATCGCAAGGATTTCCAAAGGTGTACGTATCTGGGGATACTCACGCTGAATCCAGTACTGCATGCGCCGCACGACTTCCCCAAGTAGCGCTCCAATCCCGACCGTACGATACTCTTCACTTTCTTTATAGCCAGCATACTCCTCTTCCACCACGATGGACTCGATGATCTTATGGGCTTTTCGATCATAGAATTCGGGAGGAAGGCGAGTGATTGATCCTGGCGGAGTCGCCAGCGTCGTGTTGATGGTGTCCCAGATGCCGTGAAGACTGGGCGAAGAATCTACGGCCACGCGCTGCTGAGGGGGCATCCACTTCTGCAGCAGATAGTTGAGGTAATCCATTCCGGTCGTTGCGTTCCCTGCAGAGGACTGAGAACTGCACTCTGCCACCGCTTGCTCTAGCTGGATTGCACTCACATTTCTGTGCACTTCTCCGACTGTAAGCTTTGCTCAATTCAATAAAACGCTGGCAGTAGATTTCATTCGGCAGTAAAGTCTCCTCGAGTAATGGGCGGGTCACGATTGTCAAAGGAGGTAAAGACCTTGCTCTTCTATCGTAGGGATACAGACCGTTGAAAACTTGTTGTAGAGAATGTAAAGCTCGTGGATAGGGCGAAGAACGCAGATGGATTTGATCAGTCCTGGTGAGAATCCTTGGAGTTAAAGACAGTTGCTGCACATACAAGTAGCGGAGACGCTGTCCAAGACACAAGGTCGTCTGACGGCCTTTGTCTGTGAGCTCAGCAGTGTCGCTTTCGCTTTTTGTCAGCCTGCAAGCGACATAATACGCGGACCAAAAGCTCGTTACCATGTTGACAAGGACGTGTTTCCGTTTTCCAATTTCTCAAGGCGTCGCTGCCATTCAAGGCTTGTCCAGCCTGCTGGATCACCAGAGTTCTTCACGGAATTGACTAGGTAGCTCGCAGTGCTACATAATGGCCAGACTGATTGTGTTTGAGATCCCCGAGTCAGGACGGCGAGGCAACATTTCAAGAAATACCCTGGATTCGGACATACGAGCAGGAAGACCTGTCTTAAACGAGTCAGCTCGTCTTGTATATATCTTGTGATGGGCTTTGGTCTACATTTTGAAAGCGTGCATGTTCGGGCGTTCTTTCGCCTATAGTAAATAAGCGTAATTAAGAGAAAGACACGACGTCTGGATCCACTACCGTGCCTAAAGAACTTCATCAAGTCAGTCCTCGATGAGAGAGTACGTGAAGAGACGTGGAGTTTTCAGGATCATCTTACGATCATTGCAAGCTGAAGCTTCACATTAGGAGGATAGAGCCTCCGTAAATCTTGCGCACTGTATAGAGGATGAGGTTGAAGCGAAGACATTACGTGTCTCTGGAATGAATGTATGTCAACTGGTGATAAGATTCTGAAAAGGTACCAGGAGAAAGACTACTGAACGAGCTTAGGTGGATAGAAACAGGATGTGTGAGGCAGGACCCGGGCACCTAAAGTACTGTTGGGCCTGACTAAGCTATGCGAGTAGGAAGCACTGTCCAAGTCAAGGGAAAGTCGGCCGCTTTTGTGCTTTTGATATAAATTACCGGTCGCTTACCTAGACTCTCAAGGAATTGGTAATGTTACTTTAGTCTGACGTGAATAATACAGCATCCATAGATCGCTCGTCTCACTGTACCCCTCGATGCAATTGCGACTGATGATGGCGTTTCCTCTATCCCTTTTAGCTCCTTTGAATGCATATAAGTATCCACTAATGCTCAGCCACAGTTGGCGTAAATCTCGCCCAGGCCTATCAACGACCTGGCTTGACTTCTGCCTCCATAACGAAGCTCCCTATGCCGCTCTTCTAGTCATAGATTGAGGGAACTCGAGCCATCAGTCGTAAGGCTTTGGACTCGATCTTGCAAATGCGACAGGCATATCATGTCGCAAGTCGTCAGCTTGTCTGAATTCGCCAAGTGCTGAGACAAGATATTCAAAGCTTGGTTGACATCCACTTGAGTGCTTTTCTCCTCAGTGCTGGGCATGTTGTGCTGTAGATTGTTCGTTTCCACCATGGACCAAGTCGGGTCAGTCGGACTGCCCATGAAGTTGCTGGTAGTGCTTGTCCCGCTTGATTGTAGAAGCTGATCAGTAATATCTTCGAATTCTCCTGGTGAGAATCTGTTATCATGGCAAGCGAGCTGATCTCGGATCCACTTTTCACACTCATCAAGTTGGAAGGATCCAAAAAACGCATTCGAAAACGAGCCTGGGGAAGCTGAAAGATAGTAAGCGACGATACGCTATAGCATGCAATGCTTTCTCCTGTACAAAACCATGGGAACGTCACTTCTGTGCTAAGAGTCGTACCTTCAGATTCGCTTGAGCTCGAAGTATCCGCGTGAGCACACGGACTGCCTCGAACCATGTTACGAGCTGTGTGATATTGGCTCCTCTCCATCCACGTCTTAGCTGCAACAATAGCTGCTTTCTTGCGTAACATGGGCTTCGTCACTGAAAGTCCTCGGCGCTCGCTTTCTTGTAAATAGTCGTCGAGAGCAGTTTGGGCCTCAAGAGACGGTGGTGGATCGCGGGTGATAGCCACTTGCGGAGTAGTAGAATATTCGTTGTTGGTCAAGGAATTTCGGTATGGATCTTGATGTACGATTTTGGAAACGGTACTGCAGTATCAATGATTATTTAACCATGCAAGAAATTCGGTCGCTGATCTAGCCTCACCTCCGCTCAACGCCAAAGAACTCTGAGGGAGAACAGATATGTTAGCACTGCAAGTCTCATTTTTCTCCTTGATTCTTCTGAACCAAAAACAGGGTCTGCGCACACATGAAGCTTTGCTTACTTGCTACGTCTGTATGCGTCACGAGAGGATGTTCCTTGTGAAAACGCCATATGTCATCTTTCTCAGCATCTGTCAACTGCCGTTTTCGAGGCATGGTGCAGAACGTTGCGGTCAAAAGAGGAATCCCCGTGCCATATGTGGAGGACCCCATCTGCCGTATTACCTGATCTCCCTTCTCCGGCCGTGCAGGACAGTCCTGCTGGAAACGCTCTCCGTCTTGCAGTCAACAATGTCAAAGAGCTGGTGTAACCTTGAACGGAACGCTGAGCAAGCATAGAGCGCAACATATGTACACCGCTGAGGGGTAGAGGTAATCGTGCCATGCAATCACCCACTATACGGAGTAGGTGATTACGTGGCACGATTGTACCTCAATGCCGGCCAACTAGAAGTACCCTCTCCGATGTATCCCCACGAGTAAGCATATCCTACCGACTTACACCGAACCAAGATGCACGTGTTGTACAAGCCCGAATTGAGGTAGGGGTCTTCGTGTATACAGTAATACGTTTTCGACCCCTAGTTGAGCAGTGATTATAAGTCACGCCACGTCTTTGCATATTGAGCTCGGGCTTCGGAAAACATCTCCCTCACCGTCTTGACAAATGATCCGATGGGGACTGACTGTATCCCTTAAACCGTCGTTATTCCTGCCACCCCAGGATTACGGCAGCTAACCACATGTAGTATGGATAGTGACTCAGCGTCGCTTATTTGACCCATAGGAAGATTGAGGGGCAAGTTGAGATTCTCATGTGCGGGGTAGCAAGAAAAAGGGGGTCAGATAAGCGACGCTGAGTCACTATCCATACTACATATGATTAGCTGCCGTAATCCTGGGGTGGCAGGACGGTTTAAGGGATAACGACGGGATGTTCGAACCAAGAGCTTCTGCAAGGCCGGTTCGCGGGCTGCGCTTCCCCGTGCGCCGGAAGCGGTGTGGGGAACCCCAACGATCGTCAGCCGATCAACCTCGATGCGTTGACGAGCTGACATACTTTCAGAGACATAGTAAGAGGCACAGGATAGGCCACATATGGAGCATTGGATATACTGCATATGAAGCACGGGGTATACTACGGAATATACTACGGTATCTGGGGTTTTAATTGTTAACGCACGCTAAGAACACCCATACTAGCTCTTATCGAGTATATTCAAAATATCTGACCAATTTCCAGCCACACCAATTACCGACCTCCAAATTCAGCTCTATTCAGCTCCCTATTCAGCTTCCTACCTACTCATCGATCTATCTACATATCTACCTATCAATATGGAGCTTTCGAAACCTTCTACAGAGCCTTCTATGAAGCCCCCTATTACACCCACTAAACAGTCGGATTTACCCCGTGATTTACGACTTCAGGTTCAAACACTAAGGGATATTGGATGGAAATACTCCAAAATAGCTGAACATCTGAAAATAACGATCCGTCAAGTCCAATATGCCAGTACTCATCGACCTACTCCGCAGAAACGTCAATGCGGACGTAAATCGACTATAGACGCCGAATCTCTACAAATCTTGATTGATTTTGTATGTGCTTCGCAGGAGAATCGGCAGCTTCCGTACTGTCAAATTCCTTGGAAGCTTGGATGGGATGTTTCTGAAGATGCTATCCGTTGGGCCCTGCAAAAAGAAGGCTTCTCCAGAAGAGTGGCTCGAAGAAAGCCTCCCATTTCTGAAAAAAACAGACTTCTTCGATTAGCCTGGGCATACGAACACCTAAACTGGACCAAGGAACAGTGGCAAACTATACTGTGGAGTGATGAAACGTGGGTCAACGGCAGCCGTCATCGCAGAATATGGGTCACTAGACGACCTCACGAAGAGTACGATCCCACCTGTATTGTGCCTCGTCTTCCGGGGAAGGATGGATGGATGTTTTGGGGATGTTTTTCGGGATCAACGAAAGGGCCCTGTGTATTCTGGGAGAAAGAATGGGGTAAAATCAACAAGGAGTCCTATTGTGAGCATATTGTACCTGTTATACACGGCTGGATGAGAATGAAACAGGGTCTCTCCTTCATGCAGGATAATGCTCCCGGGCATGCAGCAAAATACACTCGAGAAGAGCTAGAAGAAAGAGGTATACGCGTTATAGACTGGCCTCCATACTCACCCGATTTGAATCCCATCGAAGCCGTATGGAACATAATGAAGGACTGGATACAAGAGCATTATGGCGATCAGGACAAGCTCTCCTACAATACTCTAAGAAAAGCAGTGAGGGAAGCCTGGGATGCAGTCACATCCGAGCAATTGGAGGAGCTTATTGATTCGATGCATGACCGATGCGAGGCCGTTATTGCTGCAGAGGGGAAGCAAACCAAATTTTAGACTGTAGATATTATGCGTATAAGCTATATCACATTCGGTTAGACATAAGCCTAATGCAGCTAAAATTTGGTGGCGCGCCAGCAATTAAAACCCTGAATACAGTGTATATGAAGCATTGATTCTAAAACACGGCACAGGTTTCGCAATCAACGATAATGCGGGGTACTGGTAGTCGGGCCGGAGAATTCGATAGCAGGTAGAAAATCCACCCATTCGCCCCGCCGGTAAGGCTGAACTAGGGCAGAACACTGCTGCTAGGGCTGAATATGGGCGGACGAGGGACCGGTAGGCCCCTCGAGGTATCAATATCCCCAACCCTATTTACTACATCAAATCTTCATATTTTTCAATTGTTTCTGAAACATTAAACTCAGCTGATACAGGGCTACAATTATGCCTTCCAAAGTATGTGGGGTAGCCAGCGCGCAGGAATTGATCCGGGCGTGGGAAGACGCTGACAGCTGGGAGACCGAGCAGCCAAACCCGTCAATATCCCCCATCTCGTTTGCTGGGTCAAACCTTCCTATTTTTCCGGTATTTTTGAATCGTTGAACTCGCCTCGGTCGGCTCTACAACCTTCGTCATAGAAAGTTCTTCGTCAGAGAGCGCCTTTGCGGAGTTCGGGGCTGGTGGCCGACTGACCGGGGGGGTGGCCCCGCTAGCCGTCGACGGCCTAGCGGCGGGAGGATTTCTCTGGACCTGATGACTCAGAGAATGATGTCGGGAAAAAGACAAGGGTCGGGTCGGGCAACCTGGACCCGACGGCAGGCCTAGCATAGAATCAACATCATAGGTTTTGATTGCTACATGCGTCGTAATGAATTCTTCTTATTTAGCTCTTACTCTTTCACCGCTATTAAAATACGAGGTCATATGAGGCATTTTAGTATTTTGGTTGCTGCTGTTAGAAGTTTATCTAGGAGCGAGCAGGTGAAAACTCTACTAGCGGACCCAGTCCTATCAGCTCCATGAAGGCGAAGATTATCATCTCCCCTATTTCCAACAACCGCTTTTCTAAGCCTCTCTGTATTCCCTTTCCGACGACGGCAGAATTTCATTTGTCTTCTCAAACAACATCTCAATCTCCTCAAGACTTCGTCCCTTAGTCTCAGGTATAAATATGCATAATCCCACAGCGAAGATGGTAGCAAGTCCATAAAGAAAGTAAGGACCACTGGGCGATGAGCGCAGAAACAGAGGCGCTGTAAGAGCAATGACAAAGTTGACCATCCAATTGGCGAGTTGCTCGATTGCACAAACCCTGGCACGAAGTCGGGTTGGGATAATCTCGCAGGCGTATATTTTGCCGACCTGAGAGTTGTACGAATGTAGGGGTTAGGAACGACATTGAATGGGGAAGGAAGGCAAAGTCGACTCACAACTGCCCACGACCACGAGAAATTAGCCGTGAAGATGTAGATCAGCACAACCACAACCCATTGACCTGCGCTTGAGCGCAGCTCCACCGCGTTGTTCCTAATGACTCCGTATCTAGCGTACAAAGCCCCAACGAGGAGCAAGCAAGCGGCCATGGCTGACCCGCCAATGATGAGCGGTTTGCGCCGGCCCCAACGATCAATCCAGATCTGGGCTGGGATTGTGCAGGCGATCATCACGAGTCCTGTGACGCCGGATGCGAGGAAGGAGGCGCGCTCGGTTGTTAAGCCAGCTTGTTGGAAAAGAATGGGAGCGTAGTAAAGAACGGCGTCGATCTATTGAGAATATGCTTTATTTCAGCAGATTTGAAAGAGAAGATGGGTTTGAGTGATTCTCACCCCAGTCATCTGTTGCAAAGACATCAAAAGAATGCCAAGCAATGTCCGCCGCAAGTAGCGCCTTGCAAAAACCTCTTTGAAACTGGCACTTGATTGCCGCAAGTCGAGCACCAAACTGCTTTCGATTTCACGGAGCTCAACCTCAGCCCGAATCGGTCCGCGCAGTTTCCCGAGAACCCTCTTAGCATCTTGGCTGCGACCAGCCTGAACTAGCCATCGAGGTGAGAAAGGCAAGAAGACCATGCCAATGCACAGTACGAGCGCGGCCCCCGCCTGCACAATAAATGGCAGCCGCCATGCCATGCTACCTCTCAAGCTATGTGCACCGTAGGCAATAAAATATCCCGCTGCGATGCCTATGACGATGTAGGATTGTAACAAGCATGCCGAAACCCCGCGAGATTCTAGTGGAGCTATTTCGACCAGATAGACGGTGGTCACCGCAATAGCTTGCCCTGCGCCCATGCCTGTGATGATGCGGGCGACGATCAAGGAAGCAAGATTGGGCGATGCAGCAGATATGGTGGTGCCGACCAGAGTCAAAGCTGCGCCCGTGAGAATACCGTATTTGCGCGATATTCGATCCGAGACATGTCCGCTCGCTAAGGAAGAAATGGCGGCGGAGAGTAAAATGCAGGCAACGTAAATGCCTTGCTGTGTTGGGCTTAATGTGCCTATCGAGTCGCGAAACTGAGCCATTGAGGTGATAGGGCCAATTGAGCCTAGAGAAGGGCAACAGTGTAAGTATTAGAAGCAACATTCATTCTTCCTGCGGCTTTCTCTTTGCGAACCTGTATCAAGACCATATAAGAGGCCTGCCAAGGAGACATGACATGCGATTAAGACGACTTCCTTCTGGTGGGACCTCATACTCAAGGCTTGCGCAATTCTTAGTTGAGCTTCATGTGTCTGTATTGGACGAAGAAGTCTAATTCACTCTGTTCCCACTTATTAGGTGCTGGAAGGATGAATACAATTTCTGAATCCTACTACTTCCGTACGCCTTTCCTGCCTCATGAATTACCAAGCAATCATTGTTCAACAGGCGTTGCTGCGGAAGGGAGAGCGGTAGGACTGAACAACGTGGGACAGAACAGCAAGGTAACTTGACGGCTTCGAAACGACAGTTCTTGACCGCTCCACTTGC
>JAABUH010000802.1_pt1 | contig 41101 bp, 43 predicted proteins | sample 5559121 | NCBI WGS metagenome assembly JAABUH01 (sample SAMN10711871, study PRJNA513364) | rock metagenome | isolation source: Antarctica rocks | place: Antarctica: Victoria Land, Battleship Promontory nord | collected 2015-12-28
AAAAAGAAAAGAAGGAAGAGAAGGAAGGACGGAGTTCCGGAAGAAGTAATGGTTTCGGAATCTGGGGTGGGCCCGGAAGATGGGACTGGCGTTGACAGCCCAATTGGCGCAAAAGTGGTTCAGGTAAGGAAACCGAAAAGGAAGAAAAAGCAGTCGATAGCTCCGAATTATGATGCTCATGAGTGAAGAAGCAGTAGCCAAGAAGATGCAGGCCGAGGCTTCGATTATATATCGTCTAGTGACCAGATCAGTTAATGAAGACAATCTAATCTGTTGTTGTTCATGCATACCTTAGGCTATAACGACGGCCACTGATGGTTTGAATTACCTTAGCATTATATGATAACCCGTTCTCATAATACAAATACAATCAAACAAACGCTTCTTTTGAACGATAGACATTTCATATAAAGAAAGATTTTTTGAAAACCAATATTTACACTCTCGAGTTGTCTCTCATGGGAAGACGAGAAAAAACGAACCAAATTAATAAAATCAATAAGAAACAAGAGAGACGAGAGAAAACACCGCTGGCAATGATGCCTGTGATCCATCTCGACCGTCATGGTCAGGTGGGCGCAGTCGGCGCGACGCCGACGAGTGGAAGGGGCGCACTCAGTACGCCCAAACGTGGCACAACCCAAATCGCACGCAGCGGATATGACGATGAAGAGGCAAAGAATAAGCGAACTCTATGAATCGAAGGAGAAAAACGCGTCCGGAATGGTTTCAATGACGAAATTGAGCAAATTGCTCATCCTGATAGAGAAGTTGACGCGGCGGACCAGCGAAGCTACCGCGACGACGAAGCGCAGCGACATCAGCACACTGGTGAAGAGGCTGAAGAAATCAGCTGATAGGCTGGAAAAAATAAATAGAGAGGGGAAACACGCTCAAGGAGCAGACACCTGAGCCAAAATAGCAAGAGGTCTCGCAGTTATTTCGCAGAAGGTGAGAAGAGAAGTCATCGAGCAGACGTCGTCAGAGCGCAAGTCAAGCAGAGAGATGGAAATAGTGACGTGAATCAAAGAGAATCAGAAGACGAAAAGAGTGCATAAGATGAGCGCAGCGAAGATAGTAGCACTGACACGCGAATCAGACACAGTCGACACGCTGAAGACACGAAAGAATATACAGAGAATCAGATGATTCAAGAAAATGATAATTTTCAGAATCAATGATGAGAACAACAAAAGAATTTTGAAATTGAATGACTTCTAAATCAAAGACATGTCTACGATGACAGTACTGCGTCACGAGCGCGCGAGAGTGTTGATTCACGACGTCAAGATCAAGAGCATGTTGAAGAATATAAAGAAGAAAGAGATGAGAATAATGAAGAAGATATGCAGCGGTACTTCTATTTCACATTGACTGTTTCAAATTTTAGAATTTTCAAAATCAAGAGTTCACCCTCTGCAAATTTTGCACTGCAACCAACCAATTCGCTGAAGAAGTTTAATCATCATCTCACAGACCTTTAACTTCTTTCATTTGATATGTAATATGAGATTATACAAAGATGACTTCTTCATGTAAATCTGACGTGTTGCAGAATCAATTTCAGCGCGATTTCAGAGCTCTATGTCTCTCTCTCTTGCCTTCACTCAGAAGAATCGAATAGCAGTGCATCTACAGCAGAGACTATCATTTAAGATCATTGTCGACGTTGAAGAGATCATTGATAAAACTGTCAGAAAGATCAGAGATAGATTAAAAACATACAATCAGCACTCATTTTCTAAAATGAGTGCTATGAGACAGATGTTCTTGATTCATTCTGCTGTCAGAATTAATCTTCAACATTTTCTAGAAAATCAGGCATGATTATATCAGAATGAAATGCTATACTATCTCTTCAACGACTGAAGCATCATCATTGCTCTTTTCATTCTATTCAATGCTTTAAAAATCATGAAAATCAATTGAAAATATCTTAAATGAGAGACTTTAAAGCGCTTGCAAAAGTGTCAAAATTTATACTTTTTAAACATTAATCAATTCACTTATGAAATGCTTATGATTTTAAATGAAAGTGCAGTCAATGAACATATAATGCATCATAAACATAATTGAACTCTTTATAACATATCATCATGTATAATTCAATCAGTCAAATGAAGTGAAAAATGAAGTGAAAAATGAAGCATTTTATTAATCTACTGCTTTGATAACATTTTAATTAAACATATACATCAGAAAGATATTTCTGAAACTCACTTTGAATGATTTTTGATCAACAAGATACTTTTAAAATGCAGTTACTTTTCAAAGTTTAAATTAATGTTGATTCTTGATAATGCTTTTATACATCATACTCAAATGAATGTAGATTAATTATTAAATCAAGTTTTCATACCTACTTTCTGACTCACTCAAGTACTTAATATCAATGTTATGACTTAACTTGAATACTCAATATTAATTTTATGACTTGACTCAATATTAATTTCAAGTTGAGTCAGAATTTAAGTTCTCAACTCAACTCATTAAGTAATCAAAAATTCAGAATTCAACTATTGATAAAAGTTTTCTGAGCAGAATTCATGATACTATTAATCAACATCTTCAGAACTTATGACTCATGAAAATATTAATTACTACTAATAAAAATTTCTTAAGCAGAATTCATGATACTATTGATAATGCAACAAAATAATGCAACAGAGTAATGCAATTTATTAAAGCTTATGCTTGACTACATAGTAATTACTAGACTGAAGAAACACATATCAATAGTAGTTAATATCTTCATGAGTTCTGATCAATACTCATGAGAAAATCTTTATCAATAATAGTCAGTATTTTTATGAATCATGAAGATGTGATCAAATCAATTGCATTACTTTATTGCATTATTAAATAAATATTAGTAGTAATAAATCATATCTTGATGAATCAAGTCAAAAATTTGAGTTAATATTTAATATCAACATCATGATTTAACTTAAATACTTAATATCAACATTCTGACTTAACTTAAATACTTGATTTTAAAATTCTGACTTAAATCAAGTTTTAATAAGTTGAGAATTCAACTTAATCTTGATAACTTAACTTGACATGATTAGTTTAAATGAATGACATTGATGTTAATATTAAGCTGAACTTTGTTAACTATTAATAAAAAAGTTAAAATTTTATATTATTAAATTAATGTAATTTTACTATATTTATTATTCTACTTTTTTGACTTTAATCTTATTGAAAAGTTTTTTTCAATGTTTAAGATTTGACTCAAAAATATTATAAATTGATTGAAAACAAAAGTTTTGAAGTTTATTTGCATATAATAATGAAAGTTTGTATCATGATGAATTGATACATAAAGATTAAATCAGAGATTAAAGTCAAAGACTAAGTTAAAGATCAGATCTGAGTTAGCTTTAAAACTCTGTGACTTTGTCAAGATATTATTTAAATCACATTTTATCTTCAACTTAATATATTATGAGTTATATCATGTTTAACTTGACAATGCTTAATAAATTCTTTATAGTCAATTGATTTTCTCAAGTTATTGAGAACTTCTTAATAATTAACTCTATCATAATATATATTCATTCTGTGTCTGTTTAAAATATCACATTGTCATATCATTCTTATAAATTTCATTTATTCATTTAGTAAATTCAATTATTACAGTTTTAATTATTTTAAACTCGATCAGCGATGAAACTCATCTGTATGCGATGCTGATTATGAATTTACTGTCTAGCTACAGTAGAGTTTAGAGATTATCAAAAGTTTGAATGACATCGAGACGCTGCGTGATGATGAAGCGCTGTGCATTGATCGCGTGCAGAGTTTTCGCGATCGCGCAGACTTCAATAATCTCAATGCGCATGCTACAAGCAATCTGCACGCAGATGAGAAAGTCAAATAAAACGCAGAACTACGAGGGAAATCGCTTATGAAAATCATTCGATTCAGCATCTTGTCATCGTGATGACAAGAACTGAGACAGAACACTCTTGTGTTTGATCTGTTGAGAATGATTAGCAGAAAGAACTTAAATTACGAACATTCTTTAAATCTATGTGCTAACTACGTATAGATCTTGTTAAGACTGCGTGTCTGTTACTACAACATGAAAAACTCACGAGACTCATTAAGTTCGACACGAGCAAACTCAAGAGTCTCGTTAATATTGTTTAACAGACGTTCAGACACAGACATTCTATACATGAGCGATACGCTGATGAGAAGACTTTGTTAAGAGAAGAGAGACACAAGCGAGTTAATAAAAAATGATTGAACTACGCTGTCTGATTAAAAGTGTAGCATATGAACATTTCTGCAAGACATGATCAATCTGCATGAGAGAAATCTCTACAGATAACACGAAACAGATGAGTCGCACGTCTTACAAGCGAAGCGAGCGTCTGCGAAACATGATATACAATGATGATGACTGTTGATCTTGAGAATCTCATCTCTTCACTGAGTTCTGACTCTTGAATGTCTTGATGATAGAATCAATCTCTAGTCAAAGACATCATCTGTATAGCTTGAAAGAACAGTAACGCATGTCGATGTGATTAAAGAAGAAATTGACTGCGATACACATGTGTATCGCTGACGAAACATCTGCAACTCATGCTTAAGAAGTAAACTGTTGAAATCTGAGCAGTGAGAGATTTTGCTCATCTTGAACTGTGAATCTGCTGCGAGAAACTATCTCTCGTTAAGGGAAAAATCAGCATAAAGATCGTGTCTTATGTATGTTGCATGCAATGTATGCAACATATTTTCAATAGAGCAACGACGTTCAAGAAAAAAATCAAGATACTGCGAGAAAAGTTCTTTCCCTTATTTTCTCAAGCGAATGTCAGCGACATCGCAGAATCATTCATATCTCTGACAGTCTCATTCAATTCACGCATCACAGAAGATGAAGTGAAGCAGACAATCAAATGAGTAAAAGCAGACAAAGCATTGAGTGCTTCAGATATTTCAAACAGAGCGCTTCAAGCGAGTCTTGCAGAACTGATCTCAGTACTGACGAGTTTATTCAACGCATGCATAACACACAAGTATCATTCAAAGCAGTTCAAAAAGACTCAGACAATAGTACTATGCAAATCAAAGAAAAGCGACTATATTGATTCAAAGATGTATTGATTCATTGCTTTGCTCAATATCATGAGCAAAGCACTGAAGTTGATCATGATCAAAAGACTGAGTGACATAGTCGAGACTCATTACATGCTATCAAATGTTCAAATGAGAGCGAGACGCAAGTAATTCATGATCTTGACGTTAGATCTACTAATAGATCAAGTTCACACAATGTGAGACTGTGAAATCAAATATGTGATCTTTATGCTAAGCTTAAATGTCGTTGAAGCGTTCAATCAAGTCTCACACATCAGACTTCTGCATACGCTAAAAATGAAAAGAACATCAAGCTACATAATCAAATGAACATGCAGCTTTCTAGAGAATCGAGAGACGTTGCTAATATTCGATGAACAAACGAGTGACATGCGCGAGATAAATGCAGACATATCACAGAGATTTTTCATTTTATCAATTTTCTTTCTATTCTTCAACGCAAGTCTAATTGAAAAATGCGAAGCACTGAAAATTAAAATCGAAGTGCTTGACTTTGTAAATGATATTAACATTCTAGTCTACAACAAATTCACTGAAGAAATCTGCAGAACACTGAGCAAAACACACGACGTCTGCGCGAAATGAGTTTGCACTCATGACGCAACGTTCACATCAGAAAAGTATGAGCTTACACATTTCACTAGAAAATCGAAGAGATTCAACATGATGACTAGCATATGAATAGAAAGCTCAATTATCAAATTGAAATCAGACGTATGAGTTCTAGAAGTGCAACTGAACATGAAACTGCAATAAAATGCACATCTTCGACAAATAAAGATGAATTACATCATAAGAATGCTGACACTTAGTCATCTTGAAGTCTTCACATTAGAAGCTATCTTCACAAAAGCGAGACAAGTTTACTCAGCAGTAGTGAGATCAGAAATCGCATTCGAAGCATCAGTCTGACATCAGCGTGACAAGAAAGATGAACTGTCAAACAAAGAATGCAGACTAGAAACACTTCAGAATCAGACTCTGCATCACGTAGCAAAAGTGTTCAAAAGAGTAAACATTGAAACTCTAGAGACAGAAACATACATGAGTTCGCTACATGTTCATTTGAACATGCTACAAGACAAGATCACGCTACACAGTTAAGTCAATGATTGAACATAAGAGATCAAACAAGCATGCAAACTAATACACGCTCGTTTGACGAAAGTTAATCACGTCATTTCTCGCTCACTCATCATCAAGAAAATAATACTTCTGAATGTCTTCATTCAAGAAGATGCGAAGATACAGTCAAGATGCAGACGATGCACTCTTTTCTTCACAATGATTTCAACAAGCGATAGCATCGCAATAATGCAGTATCACAAAGATCAATGAAATCAACGATGAGAAAAGTACAGAGAACGCGTTGCAGACATCAACACAATCTCAGCACAAAGATTGCATCTGCGATCAAGAATGCTACAAGATGCTGACTTCTCAAACTATTGAATAATCGTCATCATCACAAAGAGTCTCAGAGCAGTAGCGAAGATAATGATGAAAACGAAGCTCTTAAAGCAATTTAAAGTGACTAAAACACTTGTTCATTAACGTGCAATCAACGCGAACAAATTTGATACATAGTCTCAAAACTTACTGTTTCGACTGCGTGAAGCAGTTGTATAGACTGCGAGTGATTTTCTATCTCAGAGAGTTTTGTTCACTCAATACAAATAGCATAGAGTCTCTTATGAATCAATCTAATTGATGTCACAAGAATGTATGAATTTATTATTATTATTATTATTATTATTATTAAACTTTTTAATGAGCTTTTTAGTGAGCTTTCTACTGATTTTTTAATTGAACTTTTTATTAATCTTTCTACTGAGCTTCATACTGAACTATTCATTAACAGTTTGTAAAGTGAACTAAATTTTAAAGTTTAACTTAAGTGATATTCATCACTCAAAGTTGAATAAAATCTGAACTTAAGTTAATTTCATTGAATTAAGTTTTGCTTTTGTTGATAAAATTTGCATTCATTTATATATCATTGAACTGAATCTTGCTTTTGTTGATAAAATCTGTGTTTATTCATATGCATTGAACTAAATCTTACTTTTATCACTTATGTTGTATATGTTGCATATGTCACATATGTCAATTCTTCTTTTTATGTATATTATATATGTTTACAAAGACTTATTTAAAGACAGATTATAGTATGAAGTATCACTATAATAAATGTCATTATTGTACTTAAGAGCATCATTAATAGTACATGAACATTCTTTACTTTTGATCATTCATTTCTTCAAAATATACATTGACTTAAGTTAAAATAACTCAGAATAATAATAATAATAATAATAATAATAATAATAATAATAGACTGACAACGAGATTCATCTGTACATGATGTTGACTATGAATCTTTTGATTCTATTCTGTGTTCAAATAGAAGTCAAAAGAGTCAAGAAATTTCAATTTAATGCAGTTTGAACAATGTTAGAACGTTGCGTGATCAGAAAAGTCATCATGCAGAGTTTTCATCTACGCGACAACGTTTCTTCTAACAGTCACAATCAATCTACAAAGAAGATTAATGACATGTTGATGTCAATAAAAGATGAAAAGATACTACTAGTGAAATAAACAACTCAAATGAAAAGTCTGAAAATTGTGACTATAAGTAATTGAAGAATTAAGAATTCATCAATCACGTCAATATACTGAAACGTATTCATCATATCAACAATGTCATCAAGTAATTGATGAAAAGATATCAGATAGAATAGTCATCTCAAATGATGAGTCTGAGAGTCGTGACTACAGTGTTCAAAGAAGTAGTGACTTGTCAATCATGCTGATATACTGAAGAGAGCTGAGCTCATCTTCTTTACTTGACGTTAAGTCATACATTTATCTATGTGAAAGATCAAAAGCTCATGAGAATGATCAAAATGCATTCTTTACTATTGATTAGAATCATGCATTGAATAATGATGATTGCACGTTTATACTAACAATCTATTCAACGTTTACGTGACATAAGTCAAATCAAGAGCAGAATAGAATTATTTAATACAATTGCACTTTATCTTTTCATTGTACACATCTTTCTTTCATCACATATTTCTCTGCTCAATGAATGACAATCATTGAGCAAGAGAACGCAGTTTTCAGCATTACAATCACAAGCATCATGAATGCAAAGAAAATATCTTTCATCTTTGAATCGAGAATTGAATCGAAACATTGTTTGTATAGAATATCGTCAATGAAGAGCAGAGCAAAGACGATGCGTCATAATTAAACAGCACAGACACTCATTAAGAGTTTACTCAAGCGTCACACACTGAATAGAAGCTATAGATTTATTACTGATAACATAGTGTCAAATTTATTGTTTCAACAACGTGAAGTCATCATGTAGTCAATGAGCGATTTTCTTTTTCAGAGAGTTTTGTTCATTCAATACACATAAGCATAGTTTTTCTCATAAGTTGAGTCTAAATCGATGTCACAAGAGTGTATGAATTACAATTACAATTACAATTACAATTACAATTACAATTACAATAATAATAATAATAAATTCATACATTCTTATGACATCAATTAAATCAACTCATGAGAGATATTTATGCTATGTGTGTCGAGTGAACAAAATTCTCTGAGATAGAAAATCGCTCGCTATTTATACAACTGCTTTACGTAGTCAAGACTGTAAGACTGAAACTATGTATCAAATTTGTTTGCAATGATTGCATGTTAAAGAATGAGTGTTCTTGTTATTTTAAACTGCTTTAAAAGCTTTGTTTTCATCATCATTCTTGCTGTCATCTTGAGACTCTTCATGATTGAAATGATAATTCAATAATTTATAATGTTGATGTTTTAAAACATACTTAAACGAAAATGTGTTCAATTTAAGCAATGCATGAGAATGTGTTTAACTGTCTGATGACTTCATTTGCAGTCACATCAAGAACTATTCATGCTTGAAATGTTTCTTGAATGTAAGTAAACATTTAAATTTATGCGTTCAATTCTGATGTAAATTGTCAAAGTGCTTTCAACTTTCTGAAAATCATTATGCATTTTTACTGTCTTGTTGAACAGATAAGATCTTTGTGCTGATGTTGCATTAATATCTGCAATGTGTTTCTTGTAGTTTTTTCATTGAAAATCTCATTGACTTTTATGATACTGCATTATTGCAATGCAATTATTTATTGAAATCAGCATTAAAGAGTTGAATTATCTGCATTTAAACTATATCTTTGCATCTTCGTGAATAAAAGCATTCAGAAGCATCACTTTCTTGATAATTAAAGATCAAGAAATGAAATAATTAATTTCTATCAGATGAGCATGTATGAATTCATATGCTCATTGAATCTTCTGTATTCTATCATTAATTTAGCTGCATAATGTGATCTGATTCTGTAGTTTGTTTAAGTGAACATGAAGTGAAGATGTATATGTTTTGATCTTCAGCATTTTGATGTTTACTCTTTTGAAAACATCTGCAACATGATACAAAGTCTGATTTTAAAAAGCTTTTAATCTTCATTTCTTGCTCAACAGCTTTTCTTCTTTATCACATTGATGTCAAATTAATGCTTTAAACGTTATTTCTAATTTTACTACTGCTGAGTACATCTGTCTTGTCTTTGCAAAGATTGCATCTCATGTAGAGATTTCAAGATGACTAAGTGCTAGCATTCTTATGACGTGATCTGCTTCTATCTGTCGAAAATTTGAATTTCATTATAATTTCATGTTCAGTTAAACTTTCAGAACTTGTACATCTGACTTTAACTTAATCATTAAGTTTTCTATGTGTAAACTGATCATCATGTTGAATTTCTTTGACTTTCAAGTGAAGTGTGTAAATTCATATTTTTCTGATGCAAATATAACATCATAAGTTTGAACTCACTTTACACAAACGTTGTATATTTTACTTAATGTTTTGCAAGTTGATTTTGTAAATCTGTCATAAATCAGAATGTTGATATCATTTACAAAGTTAAGCATCTTGATTTTGATTTTTAATGCTTTGCATTTTTTGATTAAGCTTGTGTTGAAGAATAGAAAGAAAATTAATAAAATGAAAGATTTCTGTAATATGTCTGCATTTATTTAACGCATTATGCTCATCTGTTCATTGAATACTAGAGATAATTCTCTGTCTTTCAGAAAACTGCGCATTTATTTAATTATATAATTTGATGTTCTTTTCATTTTCAAAGTATGTAGAAATCTGATGTGCAAATTGTAATTAAACATTTCAGTGATGTTTAAGCTAAGCATAAAGATCACGTATTTGATTTTGCAATTTCATACAACGTGTACTTAATTTACTAGTAAATTCAGCGCTGAAATCATGAATTACTTGCATCTCGCTCTCATTTGAGCATTCAAAAGCATATGATGAGTCTCAGTGATATCATTCAATCTTTTAATCATGATCAATTTCAAAGTCTTACTCATGATGTTCAGTAAAGCAATGAGTCAATATGCTTTTAAATTGATATAATCACTTTTCTTTGATTTGCATAATACTATCATCAGAGTTTTTTTAAACTGCTTCAAATAATATTCATGTATCACATATGCATTGAATAAACTTGTCAGCATCAAAATCAGTTTTATGAGACTTGCTTAAAGTACTTGATTTGAAATTTCAAATGCATTTGATGCTTTGTCTGCTTTTATTCATTAAATCATTTGCTTTATTTCATCTTGTAAGATGAATAAATTGAATGACATCATTAATGATATGAATGAGTTTGAAATGTTGCTGACATCTGCTTAAAAAGATAATGAAAAGAAATTCTTTCTTAACATCTTTGTTTTTTCTTCAAATGATCTCATCATATGATTAAGATCATTACGTTTCAATGATGAAAACTATGAAAACTTTTTAAGTAGTTGACTTTTGATTCTGACTCATTTTGCGAAGCATCAAATTAATTTCAATGTATTGCTTAACTCATGCATTTATGCTCTGAAGTGTAAATATTTTACTTCTTTAATGATCTTGTTTTTGTAATCATTATGTTTCAAATAATCATTTCATGCTTTTAAAGTATTTTGCATTTTTCATACAATTTGCAATCATTTTGATTCTGTTACTACTTTAAAGCAGTTCTGTTTCAGAAGTTTCTTACATAATTTAATGATTTTGCTTAAAATATGAATTTCTCTATGACTTCTTGTAGTATCTGAATGATCTTTGTTATTCTGTTGTCTATCGCTGCTCTGTTGTTCAGAAAGCAGTCAGCAGAAAGATGTATTTTCAGATAAGCACTTAATGTCTTCATATTCATTTTTTTTCAAAGTCAATGAGTTGAAAGTTATATGAAGAATGTATGTAAATATAACTTTGTGACTATTGAAAGATAATCTGATCTTTAATGTAAATCAATTCTCACTTCGCATTTGTATATCATAAACTGATCGACAACGAGATTTATCTGTACAAGATGCTGACTACGAACCTTCTGCAAGCTATGCTTGTCAGAAGAGCTGAACAATCTCATCAACATCAACAGAGCAGTAACAGCATTTTACTCACGCGTTGAGCTCACACACAGTTGAAAAGCGAGGCAATAACAACGCGATCATCGACGCGTTGAAGCTCGCACATACACAGAAGAACAGTAACGTCTTTGCATACATGCTGCGACTCATATACAACATATACACATATACTGCAAAGACACGACTCAGCTTTTGCGCACATACAGACAGGCGTGATGCAGTAAATCGATCGATTTCGATTTTCAGGCCGATTTACACGTAGCGCAATCACACACAGAGCAGTAACAGCGCTTTATTCACACGTTGAGCTCATATATGACATACACACATATACTGCGAAGGCACGATTCAGCTTTTACGCATCTACACGTCTGCGTGATGCAGTAAATCGATCGATTTTTCGCTTTATCAGATCGATTTACATGCATCGCAATCACATACATTGCGAAGACACGACACAGTCTTTGCTCATATACACAGAACAACAGCAACGTCTTTGCGCACGCGCTGCAACTCATATACATCACACACACACACACTGCGAAGGCACGACCCAGCTTTTGCGCATCTACACGCTCGCGTGATGCAGTAAATCGATCGATTTTTCGCTTTATCAGATCGATTTACATGCATCGCAATCACATACAATGCAAAGACACGACACAGTCTTTGCTCATATATACAGAACGACAGCAACGTCTTTGCGCACACGCTGCAACTCATATACATCACACACACACACACTGCGAAGGCACGACCCAGCTTTTGCGCATCTACACGCTCGCGTGATGCAGTAAATCGATCGGTTTTTCGCTTTATCAGATCGATTTACATGCATCGCAATCACATACACTGCGAAGACACGACACAGTCTTTGCTCATGTACACAGAACGACAGCAACGTCTTTGCGCACGCGCTGCAACTAATATACGACATTCACACAGTCACTGCGAAGGCACGACTCAGCTTTTGCGCACATACACATCTGTGCGACGCAGTAAATTGATCGATTCCGATTTTCTGGTCGATTTACATGCGTCGCAAATACATAGATCAAAGTTCATCTAGTTCGTTCAGCTGAATGATCATACAGCGAACTCGAAAGCTCACGTTGAAGTGATCAGCTTTCACAATTTTGAGTTGTCTATATGATCACTTGATCATATAGACAGTTCACGCGCTCGTATGCGCACTCTATCGATGTGACTGTTCAATGAGAAGATATACAGCAGCGATTATGACTAGATTACATGTAATTTAGAATACACACAGCGCCTAGATAATGTCATAGTCATAGACTGCATGCACTTAATGAAGAAAAAAAAAAGAAGAAAAAGAAAAAAAAAGAAATCGAAATTTCTCACTTCAAGAAATCGTAAGGGCAAGAAATCGAGTATTTAGCAAAACTTCAAACCGAATTTGCAAAAGGCGAAACTTGCGATACGATCAATACACACTATAGAGAATTAGAAAGAATTATCAAAAAGGCGAAAAACATAGTAATGTACACAGACGCATCGCAAATTCGAAAAAAGATAGCAGAGATCGAAACAGAAATCGAAACAACAGTGATATTTACGCATGAACTCGTCAGATGCAGCAAAGCGACAAGTGTTTCAGACAAAATTACTATAACGAAAGCGAAACTGCAAGCTATTAGCGATGCAATCGCAATGTGCAGCGAAAAAGCACTCAAAAACAGCGAAATTTGAGTGTACATGAACAGTCAAATGACTTTGCAAAGACTAAACACAAAGAGCAACGTCAATGCGAGATTATTCGATGACATACGACAAAATTTGACCAATTTACGTCAGAAACAGTGTCAAATTCGCATACAGTGAATATCAAGTCGCAAGAGCATTATTGGGAACGAAAAAGCAGATCAATTGACCAGAATTGCTGCTCAAGAAGTATCAGTTACCGGCAACATGAAAGCAATCATCATAAGCTTTGTCAAAAAGCAAATTTGCAAAGAGACGAAATTACAATGATTAGAGATCTGAAAAAGCAGTATCAAAAAGGGAAATCAGTATCAAAAGATCATATCAAATGTGAATCTAAGTCATAAATCACTAAAAGAGCTGAGAAAAATCGATAAACTAACGTTTTCAATCTTTATTCAGCTGAAAATGAGACATGACTATTTCAAGAGCTATTTGCATCAATTATCAGAGAATAATTCGAACAAATGCTATAAAATATGCAATGCAAGGCAAACGTCGAAGCATTTACTGCTGAACTGCAAGCATTATAGAGCAGAGCAGAGAAAGCTTAAGGAAAAAGCTCAGCTCAAAAACACAAACATCATATTGACACTGTTCATCACCAAGATTGAAAGAATTGCAACGCTAGAGTATTTGAAAAATACTCGAATTGCGACGAGAAAATGACTATTAGAAACGAAAGAGTAGAACGCGAAGAGAGCGAAGAAATGAAGGAAAACGAAAGTACGATTGCGAGAGTTTGAGCGAGAGCGCTTGTATGTGCAAACTATTGATGTGATTGATCAACGAGAAGATATAAAGCAGCGACTTTGACTAGATTACATGTAACGTAGCACACACACAGCGTCTAGACAGTGTCATAGTCATAGACTGCATGCACTTAATGAAGAAAAGAAAAAAAAGATCTGTTATGAAATTTATAGTGATTTCTTTTCAGAAATTTGTAAATTGAGATAATGATTTTAACTCATCATATGATAAATGATGTTTCATCTTTACTTTCTGACAAATATCACAAGTATTTATATACTTTTTGACATTCTTGATCATACTTTTTCAGTAATATTTATGATTTAACAGCTCGCTAATCTTGTTAGCATCAAAATGTTTTATTAAGAAATTATCATGATGACATTTTAATAATTCTTCTTTGACAGAAAAACCTTCTGAAACATACAATAATTCATTGTATTCTATCATTTCTTAACTATTCAATGTTTAAGCTTTGATGTCATTCTTTCATATATTCATCATTTCATTTGCTTTTAACTTTACAGTAAATTTATCTTCTTGCTGTAAAATCTTGATGAGTTCAACTATGAATTTACTATTAAAGTTATATATCATTTCATAAATTGTTAATACTCTGATAATTGCATGTAAAATAAGTTGTTTGCAATCAACAGTTTCAACAACAGAATTAAGCTGTTTCTTAACTACATTGCAATCTTTATAAGTTAATATTTTGACATTTATTCTTTTTAAAGTTATTGATTTAAGTTGAAAGATTTTATCTCTTGAGAAATGTACTTCATTTAAATGTGTTTTTCACACTGCTAAAATTATAATTCTTAGCAGCATACTTCTGACATGCATTGCTGAACATGTATTCATGTTTTCATTAACATTGTAAACAAACATCTTCTTAACTTCATTAATTACTCATGTACAGTAGAATTCATCTTGTGACATACTTTCAACATGATCAACATAATATTTTTTTTTCTTTCTTCAAGTTTTACGTGCTTATGCAGTCTAAGACTATGAAACATGATGCTATCTATCTAAATAGTAGCACTGAAGCGCTGTGTGTATGCTAAATTACATGTAATCTAATCATAATCGCTGCTGTATATCTTTTCATTGAGCAGTCAGATTGTTAGAGTGCGCATACGAGCGCACGACATGTTTATATAATCAAGTAATCATATAAACAAATCGAAATTGTGAAAGCTGATCACTTCAACGTGAGCTTTCGAATTTGCTGTTTGATCATCTAGCTGAGCGAGCTAGACAAGCGATCAATGTATTGTGAAAGTTGATCACTTTGACGTGAGCTTTCATTCGCTGTTTGACCATCTAGTTGAGCAGACTAGATGAGCTTTGAATTGTTTGTGAGCATCGTGATGCAATGCTTGATCTGTGTATGTGAAAGCTGATCACTTCGACGTGAACTCTTGTTTGCTGTTTGATCATCTAGTTAGTCAGGCTAAATCAGTGATCTGTGTATTGTAAAAGCTGATCACTTCAACGTGAGCTTTCGTTTGCTGTTTGATTATCTAGTTAATCAGACTAGATGAGTGATCTGTGTATTGTGAAAGCTGATCACTTTGACGTGAGCTTTTCGTTCGCTGTTTAACCATCTAGTTGAGCAAACTAGATGAGCATTGAGTTGTTTGTGAGCATCGCGATGCGATGCTCAATCTGTGTATTGTGAAAGCTAGTCACTTCGACGTGAGCTTTCAAATTTGCTGTTTGATTATTTAGCTGAGCGAGCTAGACGAGCGAGCAATGTATTGTGAAAGTTGATCACTTCAACGTGAGCTTTCGTTCACTGTTTGATCATGTAGTTAAGCAGACTAGATAAGCTTTGAGTTGTTTGTGAGCATCATGATGCAATGCTCGATCTGTGTATTGTGAAAGCTGATCACTTTGACGTGAACTTTCGTTCACTGTTTGATCACATGATCATTTGATCACGTAATCTTGTTGTTTGTGAGCATTGCAATGCAATGCTTGATCTGTGTATGTGAGCGTAACATGCGCATATCGCGCTGTTACTGCTCTGTCAATGAGATTGTTCAGCTCTTCTGACAAGCATAGCTTGCAGAAGATTCGTAGTCAGCATCTCATACAGATAAATCTTGTTGTCGATTGAATATTTTCTTTCACTGACACTATGAACAAACATCTTCTCGACATTATTTATCACTCATGTTCAGTAAATTTCATCTTGCAGTCTGCTTTCAACATGTTCTGCTGAATATCTATTCATACTTATACTGTGAATAAACATCTTCTTGACATCGTTAATCACTTGTATACAGTACAATTCTTTGATTACTATGAATATAAAGTTATTTAAACTTTTTATTTTAGTCAACTTTCGCTGCAGAGTAAATAACAAATAATTTGCAGAAATGTTTTCATTCTTATAGTTTAATCATTTTAATGATGCATTAATTAAGTTTGTCTTTTCTGATCTATGTGCTATTTCAAAGTTGCAGATCAACAATTTCATAATTCATTTAACTTATCTTTTGTTTAGCTCTTGAACATTCATAAAATTCTTCAGATTATTATGATCAGTCAAAACTTTAACAGTATAATAATTGTCTTTTACATAGTGTCATCAATGTTTAAACATTGCTACTATGATTAAAAGTTTCTGATTATATATTTCATGGTTTTTTTCAACATTTATCATCATTTTAAATCAGAATGCAATCAAATGTTATTGATCTTTGTCATTTGATTGAGACAAAATACTTGCAACTGCATAATTGAATGCATTGATCTTGATGCATATATATTGCTCTGAGTCAAAGTGTCTTAATATAAATGCTTTTATAAAGATGTCATGAAGCTGATTAAATGCTTGTTTCACTTCGTTTAATCATATGAATAAGCTGATTTTTACATCTTTTACACTATTTCTCAGCAGTTCTGTTAAAGACTCTGCTATCTGAGAGTAGTGATGTATAAAATGTTAATAGAAATTGATGAATCTCAGAAAAACTTGTATTTCTTGATACATCTTTAATCTGAATCATGTTTTAATGATGTTTATTCTACTTGAGTTCATTGAAACATTCTTTGTAAATATGATAAACTTTAGAAAGTTCACTTTAGTGATGAAGAATTCATACTTCTTCAAGCTAGCATATAGCTTGAACTTTTTTAATCTCTCAAGAATCTGCTTTACATAATTTATGTAATCAATCTTTTTTACAAAAAAGATTAGAATGTCATTCAGATAAACAATACAAAAGATGTTTAAAAACTTTGTCAAGATTTTATTAATGTAAGTTTAAAAGATGATAGACACGTTGATTAAATCAAATGACATGATCATATATTTGAAGTGATCATAATGAATATAAAATGTCATTTTTTACTCATCTTCACGTTGAATTTTAAGATGATGATATGCATTCTTCAAATTCAATTTAATGAACTGCTTAACTTAATTAAATCTGTTTAAAGTTTCATTAATTAAAGATAGTAAGTGATGATTCTTGACAGTGATTTTATTCAAATCTCAACAGTTTATGCATAAATAAAGATTATCATTCTTTTTGAGAATAAATAGAATAAACGCGTCATTTGAGCGAACGAAGTGCTTAATTCATTCTTTTGCTAAAACATCATTTAAATACTGTCTCAGAGTTGTTAACTCTGTGTTCAACAGATTATACAATGATTTATATGATGACTCTGCAGTGATTTCAATTGCATGATCATGATCTTTATGCAAAGACAATTTATCTGTATTCTTCATCAAGAATACATTTTCATATTCTTTTAATTCAACGAGTAAAGTCTGCATTTTAAGCACATTTGTGATACAACTTATTGCATTATTCATTGCTTTCACTTAATGTTTAATGATTGATTCTTTGATGACGTTAAGCATGACAAGAGTATACACAGTAAACTCATCTTGTAAAGCTTTTGCAAAATCTTCTGCAATGAATAACTCAAATGCATACTCATTCATATCAAAATATCATGTTTTTATTATCATGTTTATTCAAATATGCTTGAATTGCATACTTGTCATGATGTCAAATCATCATTCAAGTTTAAAGCATAAATCAGAACTTACTTTAATCGATTTACAATCAACTTACTTAAGTTAATTATGTAATGATTAGAATTAACTATAAATTATTAAAATCTTAGATTCATTGAATTTGTTTCACAATTCAATGAATTAAGTCATTAATTCAATCATTATCATCTTAATTTAATCTCAGCAATTTTGTTTTGATCATCTCAGTCATATGTGCAAACTTTTGCAATCTTAAGTCAATAAAACTATTGTTTAGTCTTAATTCTGCTCAATTCATGTATATAAAAGTTGAGCTTTCGTTCTTTTTCTTTGCTCTTTGTCTTTCATCTTGTACATTATCTGATGTATTGTCTTGTACTCAAATTCTATCAAGTCACTCAAGTTGATCATGATCATCTTGAATAGTAATAATAATATCATTCTTTTATATTGATAGTTTCTAGCTTAGTCTTTGACATTATGAAAGATCACACTTTCTGCAACGTTTTCATACATTGAAATCTCGTCTAGTTACTCTTTTACTTAAATGAAGTTATTTCATAATTTCTTGATCAACGATGAGCATGCTATTGAACAGTTCACTCAAAGTATGATTGACAATTCAGTTAAGATCTTTCGCATAATGCAAAAGCATTAAAATCAAGTTCAACAACATGATATTATCATCTCATTTTCATTCATCATTTTCAATTCTTCATTCTATCTAGAATTAAATTCTTAATTTCTCATGATGATAGCTCAAATCGTTGCACAAATTCTGAATAATCAATCATTTCTCATCATTCAACTTTCTGTGAATTCTGTTGCTGTCATCATTGCTTCTAAATTCAAGAAGCTTCTCAACATATTTAAGTATAAGAAAGACAAAGATTGATTAAATGCATGAAAGCAGAGTCTGATACAGCGCATGAATGTAAATGATGATCATTATTTCTTTCATCGAGTCAAGATCATCTATGTTAAGTCATGATTCATCATAGATAAGAAGATTCACAATCTAATGAATCAATATTAAGTCAATAATCTTTGTATCATTTTCATCTTTGCAGATTGATGACATAAGTTGCATCATTACTGCAACAATTCTTTCAAGTCAAAAGATGCTCATTTATATCTTCATGAAACTTTGAAGTAAGACTTGAATAGCTTTGTCAACTATTACAATCTTTTCTATCAAAAGAAAGAATGTTCTTTAATAAAAGATTTGTCATTGATTGACTGTTTGAAGCGTAATGTCAATTATTTTACTTAAGTCATCATCTTCTTCTAATGAAATCTTGATGAAACTTAATCATTCATCTTTCATCAATGAGTTCAAGCATTCTCTAATATTGATGAAGAGCTTCAACAGCTTAAACATCATCAATCTTACTCTGTCTTCATCATCATTTTATTCATCAAAGTCAAGAGCATCTCTGCATTAATTAAAAATTCTTTAAGTTCAAAGATCATCATTTCTGTGACTGTTGTTTTAACAGTATCTTCGTTTCTTTCTCTTTTATTTCTCAATAAGTTAATGAATTTAAGCTTCATTATTATCATCATTTAAGATAAGACTTTGATCATTTCTGAAGTCAAGAAAATCTGCAATAAGTGAAAGTTATGTTATTACTGCAAGTTGCAACATTTGAGCAAAATCACTAAAGAATGCTCAAATAAGAAGTTCTTCACTCTGCATATCATGAACATTTACAACAGTAACATCATCAATATAAATGAAGAAGTCTTGCTGTTTGCAAGAAAAGTTTAGTCTTTGAGTTAAATCATGTTCAGAAATCTGTATATATATCATCTTGTTTATTAATTTCAATCTTTTCACTCTCACTTCAATCATATAGAAAGTTTTCTGCTAAATCTATCTTGAAACTCTTTGAATTCAATTTGACATTCAAAGATAGTCACATAATAGTATTCTGTATTCTACATCAAGCTTAATCTAGAATTTTCATTCTTGCTTTGATTGATAGTGAAGTCTCTGCTTATGTCTTTATGAATAAATTCTTCACGCAACAACATCATTTTTTCTTGCATCAATTAATTCATTCTTGCAGACTTCAAGAATTTGATGATCAAGTCACTTTAATTAATGACATTATTTATGTTGTTGAAATCACAATAATTCTCGATGAACACATTGAAAAACTATTCTTTTATGTCATTGAATTAGATCAGTACTTCATTATCATGACTTTATCATGACTTTATCATCACATCATTGATGTTAATTTTGAACACAATAGTCTCATCTTGTCTTTCTTCTTCTGTCTTAATCATTGTTGTCAATTTCTCATCAAGATCTATGATTTTAATCTACAAGAAGAAAACTTCTTACTTAAAGTTAACAAAGTAGCTTTTATTCAATCTCGCTCTCAATTTGCTTACAAGAAGCAACTCAGTTCATGAATCATTCACAAGAAGCAATTCAGTTTACAGATTGTTTACAAGAAGCAATTCAGCATTCAATTCACTTGCAAGAAGTAACTCAGTTTTCAGTTTGCTCACAAGAAGTAATTCAGTTCTCAATTTACTTGCAAGAAGTAATTCAGTTTTTCATCTGCTCACAAGAAGCAATATAATCTTTCATTTACTTATGAAAAGCAAACTAATACTCAGCTCGTTCATAAGAAACAAACTTCATTTAATCTTGTCTTTCATTTGAAACAAGAAGCTTCTAGTTATATTCTTTAATTCATTCAAAAGAAATATTCATCAAAAATTAAGTATTAAAATTATTCTTTCTTTAAAACTTCTGTTGTTTCTTAAGCAAATTAATTTGATCAATCTTTTATACAACTTGACATAGTTGAGTTGAAAGTTTGAAGCTTTGATCATGCTACTTATGTCAAAGACATTAAAGTGTTTAACATCACTTTAAAGAAAATTAATATCTTTTTGAATCTTGAGTCAATCTCGTCTTCTAGTCTAGATTCTGATGAGTCAAAATCGCATCATGTGACTTTAACTATCTGTTCAAAAAACAGCTCAACTCTTGCTCAGTTTTTATCTCATCTTCAAGATAGTATGTATGATAAAAATCATCATCTGAATCTTCATTAAATGAAAAAGAAATTTCATTTAACTGTATTCATGACACAAGAAGATCTTGAAGTTTATTGACAAAGTAAGAACGTCAATTCAGTCATAATTCTATCATTCAGATATTTCAAGTTTCTAAATATCTTCTTCAAGAAGAACGTTGATATCTTGTTTTTGCATTAAGTTCATGATCATGTCATACATTTTAAAGAAGATGCTTAACTCTCAGTCTTCGCTTTGTACAACATGAATCATGATGAAATTCTAGAACTTTGATGTTATCTGAATGAGAATTTGAGCAAAGATTTCATTCAAGTTAGTAACTTTCAGATGATCATCTCTGTTCTTTTCATCAAGAAACTCGAAGAAGAACTTTACTTCTGCATGAACTATTGAGATCTGAACATTATCACAGTCAAGAATAGATATTTTCTGTCTTTGATCTCAGAAATGCTGAATCATTTAAGTCAAGCTAAAATCTTTATCAAGCTGAATATCATTTCTGCGTTCAATTAACTTTAAATCAAAGAAGAAGATGAAGCTTTCATCATCTTTCATACTCAATTTGAATTATTTGAATATCTAGTTATGCTTTTCAATCTATGTAATAAGTCTATCTCGTTTTAGAAGTACATCAACAAAACTCTTCATGAACATTTAAATAAGTTTTATACAACTTATTTGAATGACATCTTGATCTATTTTGACAATGAACTCAAGCACAAGATTTATGTTAAGCTCATTCTGCAAAAGCTGCAAGAAGCAGATCTTCAGATGAATATAATCAAATATGAGTTTCACATCACTTAAGTTTTGTATCTAGAATTGATAATCATCATGAAAGAGATCAAGATGAATTCTTCTAAGATAAACATCATTGTCAACTGATTTATCTTGATCAACGTTAAAGACATTCAAAGTTTTCTAGATTTCATGAACTTCTATAGAAAATTCATTTATGACTATAGTAAAATAATTATCTCGCTCATTCATCTCATCAGAAAAGATGTATCTTTTATTTGATCTCAGAAATGTCAGAATGCATTCAACATTCTGCAGAAAGCTTTCACTTTCAAAATTATTCTTCATTACTACGACTTAGATCACAAGATTGTGATAGAAATCAATGCTTTAAACTATATGTTTGAAAACATTCTTTCTCAGTATGATGAGAACAAAATTCTTCATTCAGTTGCTTATTTTTCAAAGAAGCATAACTCAGTTGAGTGTAACTACGAGATCTATGATAAAGAACTCATGATCATTGTTTGCACTTTCGAGAAATGATGATCAGAGCTTAAAGACTCTATTTAATCTGTCGAGATGATCATAGATCATAAAAATCTTAAGTATTTCATGTCAACTAAGCAGTTAAGTCATCATCAAGCTCATTGAAGCAAGTTTCTGTTTAAATTCAACTATTGTATCACTTATCATTTCAACAAGATCTGTTAGAAATCAGCATAAAGTGAGTCATATGAGTGTCATTTAACTAGTAGATAAATGTTAAGAAAGAAAAGTATCTACAGAAAAAAACTTGCAGCTTATATGTATGTTTTTGATCTCTGTGCTAAACTTGAAAGAATTGATATTTTACACAGATGATGCAGAGACTTGATGACATCACTTTTAACTTGAGTGCTCACTAGACTCAATTGAGTTGATTGAGATTGAGATTGAGACTGAGACTGAGCAAGCTTTAATTAATATGCAATCAACACGTTAAAGTTGATTGTATATTGATTAAAATTAAATTAGATCAGAATCGTAACATTATTCTCTCTTTTCAATCATTCATGTTTGCATGAATGTATTTTCTTAGTGCGCTTGATTAGAATATTGAATGTGAAAGTCATCAACAATATTCTGAGCATTCATGAATTCATCATCATCAGCGTTATATCAATTGAAATCATTGTCATAACTCTTTCATTTTACTTGATATTGAAGTCATCTTTAATATCATTAAAAGTTCAGTATATTATCAATCTTTCATTCATTCTCATCATTTATTATAATTGATTCTGAAGAATCATTGTTTTGATCAGGCAAAAGATCATTAACGACAAGATGAAAAAGTTCTGAGTGAGATACATTGCGAATATGCATAGTTTCTGATAGTTTCAATCTATATGAAAAGTCAACAAAGTCAAGCATGTTGAATGAATTAAGCATTTTGTTATTCAGCTTTTTGAATGATCTCGCTGTCATGATGTTTCTTTCGTTCAGAAATATCTTTGAATTGATTTCATAGTTAATCTCTTTTCTATACTTATTAACTTGTTTCATCATTTGCTCTCATGTCTTGACAAGAATCTCACAAGCAAATGTTAATGTTTTGTTCATATGTTCAGATATATTCTCAACTTCGACAATCTGCAAACGCTCACAAGTGCTTTCATACTCAATGAAGTCAGAATCAAAGCTCATATGAGAATGAAAATTCTTGTTTAGAAAGAACGAAGTTAAGAAGATGACTGAGAACATGATGTTATTGTCAACAAACTCAATCATGAATAATTATTTGAATCAGTCATTCGACATATATGAGCAGAAGAAACGAAAATATCTTTCGACGTTCTGATTTGCTTATTCGCTCTAATTATTGATCTGTGAGTGATAGACTGTGAATAATCAAAGAAAAATGTTTAAACATTTGCAGAGAAACTTTCAAAGAATGAAGATAAACTGCAAATCTCGATTGAACACAATGAAGTTGAATAAATCATGAGTTCAATATACTCATTGAATTAACAGCTCAGCTGTTCTTTCTGCTGTGATATCTTTATCATCAATGATGCAAGAAATGTAATGTCTTTTCTTTGACAATCTGCAAACTACAGTCAGAATCACGTTGCAATTATTAGAAGAAAGTAAATTAATAATAAAATTCATGACTATGTTATGTCATCACTGTTTAAATATCAACAGAGAATATAGTAGTTCATTGAATTTATTTCAAGACATCTTCAAGCATTAACAAATATAGCAGTTTCTAATATAATGATTTACTGTCTTTTGCATCGAGAATCAATAGTAGTGTCATCTTATGACTTTCACAGTTTTAAGAATATCAAAATGATCAATCGAGAATTAATCATGCATTTCATGAATCAAATTCATTTGTAGAGTCTCGTTAAATGAAATTTATAAATGATCATCTTGATACAAGATTTCATTCTGAATTCAACAATTCTTCAATCTGATGTCTTTTCATCATGTCTCATCTTTTGATACAACTTCGCGAAGCAAAGTACAATTTTCATTGATTTTATTAATCTTGAAAATCTGTTGATAAATTGATTGACTGACATTCTTCTTTAAATCAGCAATCTTCATTCGATTTGATGTCAGAATCATGATTCATTGATAATGATAGTACTCATTCTCAAAATCTTTGAGCATGACATTAACTCAGCGAGTTAATGCATTAATCTTGATGTTCTGTTTATCAAATTAATACATTATTCTGAAGTTGAAATTGATGAGCTTTTGTACTCAGCGCATTTGTCATTTATTAAGCTCTTTATTCTTCATCAATAATGTCAGCGCTTAATGATTGATGAAGATTTTGATAGAAATGTCAGTCAGCTTCAGCTCAGATCATCAATGCTTAAACGCTTAAATAATGATCAGCAGTTTCTTATTGTATATTTTGTAGTTGCATTCAACGAAAGACAGATTCTTGCTATAGAAGACAATAGAATGTAATGTCTTTTCATTATTATATTAAGACAGAACTTCATCATTGACGTAGTTGAATGAATTAATTTCAAGAATTGTCTTGCAAGTTTAATTAAAATGACGAAGTATCAAAGTCTTGATCATGCACTTCTTCATATGATTGAACATCATCTGACAAATCTGATTTCATTTAAATATGATTTTCTTTTGAGTAAGTTGAATCATGAAGTGAATAATCTTTGAGAAGTTCTTGATAAAGCGTCAATAGAAATTGCAGAAATCAATGAAAAACTGTATCTGAGTGAGATTGATAAAAGTAAATCATTCAATGATCATCTGTATCTTTCAAGAATTCATCTTTAGTTTCTTAATAAATATCAATAGTTCTAGAAAGATGATCTTTTGCACATGAAACTTGCATTTGTTTATGTCTATCTTTAAATCAGTCTCTTGTAATCTCTGCAAGATTAATCATACATGTCACTTGTGCTTTTTCAGAATCTTGCTGTAAATAATAATATCATTTAAATAAATTTAACAAAACTGATGTAAATATTTAAACAACACGTCATTTATGTAATGCTGATAGAAAGCAGATTCGTTAATTAAATTAAAGAGCATTACATGATATTTATATGAGTCGAAGAACATAATGAAGATAGTCAAATTCTCGCTGTTCAAGTGCATATGTAGTTTGTTAAACATGACAATTATGTTCAATTGAGTCAGATATTTACTTTCTTGTATATGAGCGAAAGTTTTGTCTATCAATGACAAAGAATAGTGATTTCATTTAATCAAAGCATTGAGCTTTCTATAATCTACACAGAAACACAAGCTATCATCTTTCTTTTCAATGAACAAGATGAGCGAGATGTAGAATGCAAAGCTTAAGAAAATAAACTCTTTGTTCAGATGTTTAATCAGATACTCTTTTATCTTCTGAAGTTTGTAGTTGAACATCTTATAAAGTCTGCTTCAAGAAGATGTTTTCTCGTTGATCAACTTAACTTTGTGATCATAGAAATGATGAGATGACAGCTAATTGATCATCGCTCAATCGAAAACATTTAAATAGTCATGATACTTAAAGAAAAGCTTGACTTTGACTTGCTCAAGAGTCTTAACATAAGAAAGTTCATACAGATTCATATTCTTGAACTTATTCTTGACTGTATTTATGAATCAATCGATTTTCAAGATGATAATGACAAAGATGTTTATATCTGATTATCTGATCAGAGTTTTATAAATCACAGTCTTTATCATTGCAATGTTCATTGAATCTGAAAACTGTTTGAAATCTTTGATGTTAATCAAAGTTATGTCACATGATTTTGACTGTTTAACTGATTATGATGACTTCTCAATCTTGTTGAACGAGAATGATTTCTCGCTAAGTTAAGTGATAACAGAAGAAGAAGATCTCTTTAATATATAAATACAAGTCAAGCTCTTCTGTTTTATCATTATTTTCTCGTTTGAAAGAAGAACAGTTGAATGAGAATTGAAATTCGAAAATTGAAGAAAGTCAATTTACATATTTATGACTAAATTTATTTTGTTCATTCATGTTTTTTCTAGAATCATTTGATGTTGTTTTAATTGAGTGATCAACATAAAAGCAATGTTTACTGTATAATCTTGAATCATTAGATTTGAATAAATGACATGAGTAATGAGTTTTTTTGCATAATAATCATCAAATTCTTGTATTGACTTTGCTTTGATTAAAGTCAAAGACTCAATTTGCAACTGATCATAAATAATTTGCATGATCACTTCATTAATAAATGAATAGTCAGCAGCTTCAATATCAATCAATAACTTTAATGAGTAACTAATTTCATTGCTAGAAAGTATACATTCAATAGTCAAAGATTCAGAAGTAAAAGAATCATCTGTCATGCATTAAGCTTCTTCATCATCATAAAGTAATGAAGATTATTGTAATCTGTTATCACATATATGAATCGCTTGCTACTCTGAAGATAGTATTATCAGTTCTTAAAATCAAGAACTATAGCATACAGCTTTTTATCATGCATGTTTCATTGTACTTCAGCTTCTTTGAACTTGTAACTATAGTATGCAATGAAATATTATTAATCAATTTTGCTCTTTTGACTAAGCATATCTTCAACTTCGCGATTGAATGCATTGATCTTCATGCAAAGATCTGCATTTCAATCATGATGTTTCAAAATGAAAGCATTGATAAAGACTGCTTTCAACTTTTCAAAAATCTTTCTTACTTTCGTTGTTATTATGAAGAGCAAATACATCACTTTTTTCTTTGCACTTTTGATTAAATCTGTTAAAAGCATGATGATTTGAAAGAATCTTCTTATAAATCATTAATAAAACTTTGCAAATCTTAAGAATATAAGAATATTTTTTGCAAACTTAAGCTCAGATCAGCTAGTGATTATGTTAATATAAAATTACTTCATCTGAATATTTTTTCACTTTATCATAAATCTCAGAAAGATAACTTCACTATGATTGAAAGCACATTTCAACAACTTGACATACAGTCAATGTTTCAGTAGCGCGCAAAGAATCTTATGCATATACTTTCAATACTACTCTTTCGTCTCAAAGTATATTAAGATGTCATTCAAATATATTACGCAGCAAATATTCAAAAATGACTTAAGTGCATGATTTACATAGAACTGAAAAGTCACAGAAGCATTTATCAATTCAAAAAGCATCATCTAATATTTAAACTGATCATAACATGTATGAAAAGTCGTTTTTCATTCATCACTTTTGCAAATTTAAATGTAATGATAAATGTTGCAAATATTAATTTTGATGAAGTATCTTGCATGAACAAAGTGATTTAACGTTTCAGACAGTAGCAACAATGAGTAATTGTTTTTTACTATTATTTCATTGAAATCATGATAGTTCATGCATAAATAAAGACTTTCATTCAACTTTTTTACAAACAATATAAATGCTTTTGCAGAACTACTTGATGAATAAATTCATTTCTTCTTTAATGCGTTGATTAAATAGTCTTGTATTGCAGCAAACTCATTTTATGTCATTTTATAAATAGACTTGATGCAAGACATCTTGCTTTTCATCAGATCAATGAAATGTTTCATTTGATCATGCATGTTTAAACTATCAGAAAGAATCTTAGAAAACACTTTCTTAAAATCTTGTATAACAAAGAGTATCTTCGATTCTTTCGCTTAAAATGCATTGCATTTCACAGTCTGTTAATCTGCGCTCTGCAATAATTTATCTGTAGATAGCAGCTGATATGACAAAGCTATGTAAATCTCTTTCTTTCTCTTAGCTGCAAGCATTATTAACTCAACAAATTTCAATGTCTTGCACAGACTAATTTATACTTACTTTGCATGCTGAGTGCTGTTTTCTTAATATGATCAGCAACGCTTGCATCAATGAATATTCAAGTCAATCTCATTTAATCATGAATAATCAAGAATCATATTATATTCTTGCATGTTTACAGCATGAAACTGAGTACTTCAGCTTTTATGAACTTTCTTATGATTAATCAACTTAATATCAATCTGATGTGTATTATAGCAGAAAATTCAATGATCATTAATTATCTGAATCTGTTTTAGAATTGCATGATTCTTCAATAGTTTATGCTCTTTTACTCATGATTGCAATATAAAGTTTTGCTCGATCTCAAAGTTAATAAGACAGTGAGCTTCATGCATCTTCTCAAAGACATTTGTCAGCACTGAAATCATCATTGCATGTAACAATCATCTTTTCATAGTTATATTTAATAATTCAATGATAAACATCAGACTTTTTCTTTTCTCATTTCTTTATCATGATTGCAAGTTTCTTATTTAAATGTGTAATTAAAATACATTAAATTATCAATCTTATGTTTCAGCTTCTTGCATTATCAGCATGTAAAATTGAGTGAAACAGCATTTTGCTTAAATTCACTGAACTTGATTGTTGCATCATCTTTAGACTGCATGCTTGAAGCAGAGAAATTCAAATTTTCTGCTGCAGTGATAAACTTCATCTTTTTATGCAAGAATCAAGAACTCTTCTGAAATGTTATACTTTCACTTTGCTGTGAATTTAACTTTGACAGAGCATTAATATTTTGCAAATGCAAGTCAATGTTTATAAAATGCTTTAACAGATCAACATGATTAATAAAGATGTATAAGATGCAGAGAGACTCATTCATGATGATTTCATTAATCTTCATTCATAAATACATCATGCAAGTCTCATCAAATATATGATAATTCAGATCTGTGTACAGTCTGATGAAATATTGCTTGAAATTCATGATGCTTTGATTGACTCATTACTTTGCAGTCTCAAATTAATATTTTGTTTGAAAGTTGTGAATTTCAGAATTGCTAAGTTTAGTATGCAAGTATTCAATGTAGTACTTTCAGTTGAGTTTCTCATCACAATTATGCATGCTCATCACATGATTTCATCATTGATTGCAAGACTTCTTTGACAAGTATGATGCAAATCATTGCAACTTCTCTTTTTTCATGATGAAATCAACTGACATCATGATCATGAAATCTTTACAGTCTTGCAGTCAAAACATCAAGAAATTGTAGTTCATAATACTTTGCTTCTTAAGCTTGTAAGATTAATTAACACACTTGCGTGCATCACTTCAATAGTAATCATTACTATGTTGATGTCAATAATCAGATGTTGATTAAGTTTCTTGCTTAAGTTTCAATACATAAAGTCACAAAATAAGTAGCATGTTCTGCATCTTCAGATTCTTTAACTGTTAATGTACTTCACTTGTTAATCAATGAAAAATATGATTTGTCTGTTCAGTAGATTCTTGCAACTTGAACTTCTCATCTGCATGATTTTCAAGCTCATTTTGATGAGATGATGAATTCTCAATGTAAGAGATGTTATCACTTCTTTTGATCATGCAACTTCTAATAAGTCGCTGCGTATTCAACATCTTTTATTAAGCAGCTTTATGTAAACGAAGCAATTAAAACTATGAAACATATGAGATTTTTTTGCATGAAACTGCGTAGTAAAAGATAATAAGATAACACTCTATTGATGATAGAACTAATTACTAAGAAATAAATGCAAGAACTGACAGAGTTTTCATCTTCTGTTAAGTTATTATCTTTATTCACTCGTTAGTTTCTTTTAAGCTAATCTTGTGAGCTAGTCTTGCAGACATGCATCATTCATAGTTAATAAGATGCATTCTCACAGCTGAACTTAACAATTTGACTCAATAACTCAACTTGACTCAACAAGAAGTAAATAAATAGTTGTAAATAATTTAATTAAACAATCTTCATGTTTCTCATCATGATTCTTTATTAAATCTTTTTATCAAATAATCTTCATGTTTTCTCTTCATGACTTTCTACTATAACTTTCTATCATAACTTTTTATCAAACAATCTTCATGATTTCTTGTTATGACTCTCAATCAAACATTCTTCAAGATAATGCAAAAAGATAATACATTACGAATTTACAATAATGCGTTATGATTATATAAATTTATGATTATGCAATATAATTAAAAAGTAAGATTATGAGCTTGCTGCAATGCTGCTCACTAGTTGAACAGCATTATGATCTCATTTTTAGTTTCAACATTCTGCATTATTTTGTTCTTCTCACTCTCATTCTTCTCATTTTCATCATTCTTCTCTTTATTTTCACTATTTATAAGCTCATAATCATCATAATTCAATTCATTCTTATTTTAATTTGCTTTATATCATGTTTTTGTATCATTTTCATCTTTTTTAACTAAATCATTCAGCTATTCATTTATTGAATGCATTGAATTCTGAATTTCTCATTCTTTGATAGTTGAGAAAGTAGTAAATTATGTTATAAAATTCTTAAAGACTGTCATAAAATTAACATCATCAACATTCTTCAATTTCTTCAATTCATCATGATGTAAAATTCATTGTTGAATTATTTGCATTATGAACATCATGAATTTTGAAATTTCTTCATCAACGTTGAACTCATCTGTTGTTGTTGTTTAAAGTTGATATTAATTTCTACAATTGAAAGATAATGCATATAGATAATGCATATAGATAATGCATATTTGCTTTACTTTTAAAGCAACTTCTTTCTCTGCATTTATATTTGCTGCTTATGTCATAATAATTATCTCAGCAAGCTTTGTCTTCTTGACAACAATCTCAGCATTCACTTTCTATCTAATTTTCAACTTAAAGCATTCAACTATAAACAGATCAGCGCTTTATTTAATATTACATTACTGAAATACATTATCATGAATTTTCTTGTTCTTGTGCTCTTGTTTTATCTTATCTTTTACATTTTCTTTCATCACTGCTTTGTTGATCTCATTTACTTCTTTTCAAATATTTAATAGTTTAAGTTTGTATAATTATTTAAACATGATTACGTAATCATTATTCTGTTGCTTGTAATATTCTTTGATTTCATTAAATCAATTTTCATCATAATTTCAACTTGCAATAAACTTAGAATTTACAAATAGAATAAACATTATCTGTTAAAGTCAACATTGTTCTCTTGATTATACATTTGAATAATGCAACAGTATCATTGAAATTTAAATGATTTGATAAAATATAAACTTGTAAAGAAATTTGTAAAGTAAGAATTCTAAGAGAAAATTCATTAAGTAAAATGAATTGATTTTTGATGAAGAATTTATTTTTGAATCATTGAACAGAGTGAAAACTATCTGTTAAAGTCAGTATTGTTCTCTTGATAATGTATTTAAGTAATGCAACAGTATTAATGAAATTTAAATAGTTTGATAAGATAATAATAATAATAATAATAAATTCATACATTCTTGTGACATCGATTAGATCGACTCATGAGAGACTCTATGCTATTTGTATCGAGTGAACAAAACTCTCTGAAATAGAAAATCACTCGCAGTCTATACGACTGCTTCACGCAGTTGAAACAGTGAGTTTTAAGACTATGTATCAAATTTGTTCGCGTTGATTACACGTTAAAGAACGAATGTTCTAGTCACTCTAAATTGCTTCAAGAGCTTCGTTTTCATCATCATCTTTGCTACTGCTCTGAGATTCTTTGTAATGACGATGATTACTCAATAGTTCAAGAAGTCAGCATCTTGTAGCATTCTTGATCGCAGATGCGATCAGTTCAAGCAGTGCATGAGTACATGCTTCGTCGTCTGATGACTTTATTTGCAGTTGCATCGCAAGCTATTCATGTCTGAAACATTTCTAGAGTGCAGATAAGCATTCAGATTTATGCGTTTGATTTTGATGTGCATTGCAAGAATGCTTTCTGCTTTTTGAAGATCATCACGCATCTTTATCATCTTGTTGCTCAGATGCAATCTTTGTGCTGAAATTGCGTTAACATCTGCGACACATTCTCTGTACTTTTCTCATCGTTGATTTCATTAATCTTTGTGATACTGCGTTATTGTGATGTTATCACTTGTTGAAATCATTGTGAAAAAGAGAATGTGTCATCTGCATCTCAACTGTATCTTCGCATCTTCTTGAATGAAGACATTCAGAAGTACTATTTTCTTGATGATGAGTAAGCGAGAAATGACGCGATTAACTCTCATCAAACAAACATGTATTAGTTTGCATGCTTGTCTGATCTCTTGCATTCGATCATTGACTTGACTGTGTAGCATGATCTTGTCTTGTAGCATGTTCAAATGAACATGTAGCAAACTCATGTATGTTTCTGTCTTTAGAGTTTCGATGTTTACTCTTTTGAATGCTTCTGCTACGTGATGCAAAGTCTGATTCTGAAGTGTTTCTAGTCTGCATTCTTTACTCGACAGTTCATCTTTCTTGTCGTGCTGATGTCAGACTGACGCTTCAAATGCAATTTCTGATCTCATTACTGCTGAGTAGACTTGTCTCGCTTTTGTGAAGATAGCTTCTCATGTGAAGACTTCAATATGACTAAGTGTCAGCATTCTTGTGACGTGATTCGTCTCTATTTGTCGAAGATGCGCACTTCATTGCAGTTTCATGTTTAATTGCATCTTTAGAACTCGTACATCTGATTTCAATTTAATAATTGAGCTTTCTATTTGTATATTAGTCATCATGTTGAATCTCTTCGATTTTCTAGTGAAATGCGTGAGCTCGTACTTTTTTGATGCGAACGTTGCGTCATGAGTGCAAACTCATTTCGCGCAGACATCATGTGTTTTGCTCAGTGTTCTGCAGATTTCTTCAATGAATCTGTCGTAGACTAGAATGTTAATATTGTTTATGAAGTCAAGCACTTCAATTTTAATTCTCAGTGCTTTGCATTTTTCAATTAAACTTACGTTGAAGAATAGAAAGAGAATTGATGAAATGAAAAATATCTGCAATATGTCTGCATTTATCTCGCGCATGTCGCTCATTTATTCATCAAATATTAGCGACGTCTCTTGATTCTTTAGAAAGCTGCGTGTTCATTCAATTATGTAGCTTGATGTTCTTTTCATATTTAGCGTGTGCAGAAGTCTGACGTGTGAGACTCAATCAAATGCTTTGACAATGTCTAAGCTTAGCATGAAGATCACATATTTGATTTCACAGTCTTACACTGTGTGAACTTGATCTATTAGTAAATCTAACGTTGAGATCATGAATCGCTTGCGTCTCGCTCTTATTTGAGCATTTGATAGCATACAATGAGTCTCGACTATGTCACTCAGTCTTTTAATCATGATTGACTTCAGCGCTTTGCTCATGATATTGAGCAAAGCAATGAGTCGATACATCTTTGAATCAATATAGTCGCTTTTCTTCAATTTGCGTAGTACTATTGTCTGAGTCTTTTTGAACTGCTTCAAATGATACTTGTGTGTTATGCATGCGTTGAATAAACTCATCAATACTGAAATCAGTTCTGCAAGACTCGCTTAAAGTGCTCTGTTTGAAATATTTGAAGCGCTTGATGCTTTGTCTGCTTTTACTCGTCTGATTGTCTGCTTCACTTCATCTTCTGTGATGCGTAAATTGAATGAAACTGTCAGAGATATGAATGATTCTGCGATGTCGCTGACATTCGCTTGAGAAGATAAAGAAAAGAACTTTTTTCACAGTATCTCGATTTTTTTCTTGAACGTTGTTGTCATATGATCGATGTCGCTTCGCTTCAGTGACGAAAACTGAGAAAGCTTTTTGAGTAACTGACTTTCGATTCTAGTTTATTTTGCAAAGCGTCATGTTGATTTAAGTGCTTCGCTCAGCTTATGCATTTGTGATCTGAAGTGTACACATTTCATTTTTCGAATGATCTTGTTTTTATGATCGTTGTGTTTCAGATATTCATTTCACGCTTCTAATGTGTCTTGCGTTTTTCATATGATTCGCAGTTGTCTTGATTTCATTACTACTTCGAAGCAGCTTTGATTTCAAAAGTCTCTTACTTAATTTGATGACTTTGTCAAGAGAGTAGATTTCTCGATGATTTTCTGTAGCACTCTGATAATCTTGCACACTCTGTCATTCATCATAGTTTTGTCGTCTAAAGAGCGTTTCAAAGATAGATGTATTTGCAGATAAGCACTTAATGCTTCTGTATTCATTTTCTTTCAAAGTCATCAAGTTGAGAGTCACACTGAGATTGTTTGTAAACATAACTCTGTGATAATCGAAAGATGATTCAATCTCTGATGCAGATCAATTCGTATCTTGCACTTGCGTGTCATGAACTGTATTTTCTCGCTGTTAAAGACTAGATCAATTGTCGTAAATTGATTGTGAGCTTCGCGAGTAATAATGTCTGATTTCAGCAATAATTTCAGTCTTGCGTTTGTAATGATGTTTAGTAGAGTATCAGTCGTCGTATGACGAGTGAAGCATCTTCGCTCTTCTCAATGAGAATGATGTAGATTGAAATCTTCTATGATTAGTTGTTTGCAGTCATTCTTGAGTAGTTTGTTCAAACGAGAAATGATTGAAAATCTTTTTGTGAATGTAGTAAACAGTGAGCATGAGTTGTAGACATTTAGAAGTCTTAGCATCTGCGTTTCGTCATCTGTGTTGCAAGTTAATATTCTGATTGAGCAAATGTCTGACTCAACTGTTTCTACTATTCATTGATTGAGTCTTAAATGTTTGTTAACGTATATGCATGTTCTTGATTGAGATGACGAGTTTTTCACTAGATAAAAGAAGTTGTGTGCTGAGCTAAATGATTGCAAGTCATTGTTGTTGCAATCTTGCTTCTGTATAGCTACTATGTCAAATTCGCGAACTTCTTTGTCAATTAGAAATGATTCTTGAATTCTTAATGATTTTCTGATGTTATACTGTAGAATTCGTAGAAAAAACTGTTTTGTCATAAAGTTATTTGTAGCTATTGTTGATTCTGCAATGAGAAGACTCTTTGTATGCTTTTGATCATCGACAATCTTTCTCACTTTCTGATTGAATGTTTCTGAATCTGCTCAGATGTCATCTCGTCTGAGTCACTATTCATGCAAGAGAAAAGATCGACTCGTCTCTTCTTGATCTCTACTATCTGTCAAGCTAATTCATCAGCGATTCAACTGCGTGTTTTCAGCATGACTGTTGCTGAGCTTGAGAAATTCATTGAATCGAAAGAATTCGTTGAATCTGAAGAGTTCGTTGAATCTAAAGAGTTCAAAGACAGCGAGAAGAATGTGCGATTGTATTTAGACATCTCAGAATATCTGAACGATCTGTTTCTATAGATTTCGAACGTTTGTTTCATCTGCTATCATCACTTGAGACAGATGCATCTTCAGAATTCGTGATTTTCGTTGCAGTTGATGCAACGTCTTCTATTCGAAAACATCACACACTTCTCTATGTGATGCTTGTCTGCGCACTTTTCGCAGCGCTGATTCTTTCTGCAGATCTTAATCATGTGATCAAATTCGTGACATCTGAAGCACTGTGTGATGTGACAGTTTTTTTCAAATAGCTCACATGCACATTCTTGATATGAGTTCAACATGCTCACGTTCATTAGTCGATTCATCATCGCTTCGATCGCGATCTCTACGATGAGCGATGAATGAGTCTTTTCGCTATCTGTTATTTTCTTGAATCAGACTATTCTTAGAACTTTCAGATCTTCATGAAGTCTTGCGTTATCTTTTATCAATCTTTCAATGATCTTTTTCTGATTGCTCATGTCTATTGTAGTGTGTACTTCATGTGTCAGCATTGCGAAGATTCGACGTGTTACGCGTGTCGAACTCGCGATTTCTTTTGCTCACGTCTGAGTCTTTTTCAGATTTGCTTGAGCATTTGAACTAACTGCGTGAAGAAAAATGTCATCGCTGCTCAGCTTGCGAAGTGACACGATTAGATTTCTTTGATCTGTTGACACGTTTGCGATTTTCTGTAGAATCTGTTCAATCGACTTCTTCTGTATCTCTTCTATTTCTCTTCTGTTCATTATCTTAATCATGACTTCTCGTTTCTTGCAAAGCGACGACGAGTCATCTTTGAGACGTTGCTTCTTCGTCGCTATTTCTTCTCTTGTTACGTTCGCTCATGACGTGATTTTCGTTGAAAGACGCATGCTTTTCTGTGTATGCAACTGCTTGTTAAGCAGTTGAACTGATGTCTTCAATTTCTGTACATTCTTTGCGATGAACACATTCTGATTCACGTGATGTTTCTCTTCTGAGTTGAGTCGAAGACGTCGAATCAGCTTCAATGCTATCTCTTTTCATGAATGATCTTTGCTCTTCTCTTTCTCTAACGTTGATATCTTTATTAGTAAATCAATAATGTTAGTAACATTCTTTTCATCATTGCGTGCGCGTTTTAACTTTGCATCTCTGTTTTCTTGCGATGAATTGACGTCGCTTGCAATCGTCTTCGAATCAGCATTGCTGCAATTCGTGCAATTCATCGTCGTTCAATCGTCTTCTAGATTCACTCTGTCTTGTTTGTAGTGCTCTTTTTCAAAATTTGTGATGCGTGCGTAGTGATTGTTTATCTAGTTTTAATTAATTTATTATATGAGAACAATAACTCTCTAGTCATTAATTCAATATTTAAGTGCTAATAATTTAATAAACAAAATGCGCAAATGTTAAAAAAGTCAACAAAAGAGATAAAACTGATATTAGCTGAGCGCACAGCTAAGTGACAGCTAATTTTCAGCTAATAGTCAGCTAATAACTGAGAAGATCAGTTAATATTAATCATTAGCTGACACATGAGATTAACAGCTAACTCAGAAAAAGTTGGTAAAAATGAGTTAATATTGACTTTTTCATCTCATAATTTTGTCAATGAAATCTCATGAAGCTCTGAACTTCTTTTAAATTAGTCAATGTAATTCAATTTACTATGACTTTCATCTTGATAAAGTTCATACAAAGATCTTGTTCTGACACTATAATTTTTAAAAAGACTGTTTCTTCTACATTGAATTTGCATCTTTGAATATTCATCTGTAAATCAACTTCTTATAAACGATTTAATATTATTTTGACATGTTGTTTAAATTTTTGTTGAGTTTTGCTGTAAATCAGAATGTCATTTAAATAGACTTAACAAAAGTCATTTAAAAGATTTTATAGAATGTCATTCATGTACTGTTGAAATGAGACAGAATCATTGATAAGTTCAAAAAATAACATCTTAAACTTGTATATTTCTAAAACAATAATAAAGATAGTGTAGTTCTCACTATTAGAATGTATTCATAGTTTGTTAAAAGTTGAAATGATATTCAATCAAGTCAAATGCTTGCAATCAACTATTTTGTTAATTACTTCATTTATGAGTGATAGAAAATAGTGATTTCTTTTGATAATAACATTGAACTTTCAATAGTTAATGTAAAATCATAGATCTTCATTTGCTTTTAAAGTAAACAAAACAGATAAGAAATACAAAGCTTTGCTAAAAGTTATAAATTCTTTGAAAAGATTCTCGTTCAGATATTTCTTTACTTTCTGAAGCTTGTAAAGAGACATTCAATATGCTTGATAGTGAGATGATGTAACATCACTAGTAAGCTTTATCTTATGATTATATGAATGATGAGAAGATAACTTGTCTATCTGAGCTCAATCAAAAACGTTTAGAAAATTCTGATATTTCAATGATAACTTAACTTTAATATTTTCTAGATTCTGAATCATTTCATCAATAAAGAAGATGTTTATGATGTTTAAATTGCATTGAGTGTTGTAAATAATTTTTCTATTAATGTCTTTGATAAACATAGCAAAAATCTCTGTATAATTCTTCTTTGATTATTTTATCAGTATTTAAAAAAAGATGACATTTATATTTTGAATCAAGAATGATTCTTTCTGAATAATTAAAACTAAGCACTTAAGTATCTTAAAGATCTTGCTGTGAGTTGCTGAATACGTTAAAGTTGATTATGATTAACTTGAATGCTTTATATTTAACAAGATTGAAAAAAAATCGAAATAAAAGTATTTAATTGATCAGAAAATATGATAGTATCATGTTGCATATTTGACTGACAACGAGATTCATCTGTACGTGATGTTGACTACGAATCTTTTGATTCTATTCTATGTTTGAATAGAAGTCAGAAGAGTCAAGAGATCTCAATTCAACGCAGTTTGAATAATGTTAGAACGTTGCGTGATCAGAAAAGTCATCGTGCAGAGTTTTCACTCATGCAACAACATTCTTTCTAACAGTCACAATCGATCTACGAGAAAGATTAATGACATGTCGATGTCAGTAAGAGATGAAAAGATACTACTAGTGATTAGACAACTCAAATGCATAGTCTGAGAGTTGTGACTGCAAGTGATCAAAAGAGTGATGACTTATCGATTGCATCAATATACTGAAACGTCTTCATCACATCGACAATGTTGTCAAGTAATTAATGAAAAGATATTAGATAGAATAGTGATTTCAGATGATGAGTCTGAGAATCAAGACTACATGTGCTCGAAGAAGTAGTGACTCGTCGATCACACTGATATACTGAAAAGACTTGAGTTTATCTTTTTTACTTGACGTCAAATCATACATCTATCTACGTGAAAAATTGAGAGCGCAAGAGAGTGATCAGAACGCATTCTCTTCTATTGATCAGAGTCAAACATTAAACGATTGCGATTGCACATCTATACTAACAATCTATTCAACGTCTACGTGACATAAGTCAAATCAAGAGAAGAAAAGTGTCACGATTCTAGTCTTGTCAGGCTCAGCCTTCTAGCCTTATCAGGCCTATCCTCGCTCCGTCACCTTGACTAGTCCCTATTGAGCCTAGCGTCGGCTGAGAAACACACATATGTAGTCAGCTTCTTTCTCGTAGCTATCTTTCTTTCTTAGCATTTATCTTCTAGTTAAATGACACTTCTATCTGACTCGCTCTAGACAGACTTCTAACATTAGATAAATGCTCATCATTTACTATTCTGCTATCGACGAGTAGATGATACGAAACAATCTATTCAGTAAGGAAAATTTGCAAGGAATTCTTCAAATTTGCACCATCATTTTAGATCACAAGGAATTCTTCGATTCTACACTCATTTTCACCATTCTATTCGCAAGAGATTCTTTGAATAAAGCACTCAATTATTACCTGAAATTCACAAGAAATTCTTTGAATTTTCACTCATCAAAAAACATCAATTCAAAACATCAACCCCTCATTTACTCTTACCTCAACAACTCCTATCTTCTCTCATGATGACATGCAACGTCGAGTCAGTTGAGTCTCGAACAACTCGCCTGCTTAGAAGCACTGTCAATAGAAGAGTTTCACTTCTACTCATCGATGCTTCAGTCGAAGCTGAGAAAGCTGTCATCTCATGAAACATAAACATCGAAGAACAACTGTTTCATTGAGTCAGCAATCAACTCGACGAAGTCATCAATATGCTGAACGAGCTTCAAAGTCAGCGAGACTTGACTCTACAACTCAATGAACACTGACTTTTCGTACAAGACGATCACAAAAAGAAAGCAAAACAACTAGAAGTCGCTTTTGATAAAAACGATGAGCTAGAGAAAAAGATCAATCAGCTACAAGGCGAGCGATTGAACTTCAGAGCGAAACAACGTCAAGCTCAAGATCTTTCTTCAAGATGTGAATAACAAACAACGAGTCAATTATCAGCTACGTGACGAGCAACGAACAGTCAAATCGATAGCAGCTTCGAAAAAACGTTTTGTTTCTTCGTCGATATCAGCTTCAACCTCGACTACTAGCTATGTTCGGCTCGCTACTTTTTCCACTCTCGAATCTGAACGATCAAGAATGTCAATCATCTGCTTCAACTGTAAAGTATCGAATCATCTTTCAAAGAACTGCTCTCATCTGAAGACTAGTACTTCGACATCTCGTGCATTCACCTCTCGCCTCAATGAGATTGTCATGCCGAAAGAAGAGAAGGAATTATTTACAGAGAAATCGAAGAATGAGGCAAAAAACTAGTGACTTTCATCAAAGGCGCGATGAAAGATGTGTTAATTTCTTCAACAACGAGCAGCTCAAATGATCTCTTTGCTTCGAAATCTTTGACTACTGAATGTGTACTATCTAGCAATGAAATTAGTTACTCATTAAAGTCATTGATTGACACTGAAGCAGCTGACTATTTGTTCATTGATGAATTAACCGCGCAGAATGTTTGTGATCATTTGCAAATCGAATCTTTATCTTTAATCAAGCTCAAATCAATAAGGGAATTCGATGATCATTATGCAAAAAAGCTCATTACTCATGCGATTTATTTGAATCTAACTGTTCAAGATCATATGAAACGTTTCGTCTCTATGCTGATCATTCGATTAGATCAACATCAGATGATTCTCGGAAAAACATGAATGAACAAGATCAAGATGACTATTGATATGAGAGACGATCGCCTTCAATTTTCTAGTTTCGAAGCTCATATCAAAGATTCTATCAAAGCTCATTCGACTGTTCTTTCGAGCAAGAAAATCGCGATAGAACAGAAGAGTTCAACTTTTATTCAAATACTAAAGAGATCTATTTCTTCTGTCGTCACTCGACTCAGCGAGAAGTCATCTTCATTCAGTAAAATCGTGAAATCATCTAATTCAGTCAACTTCGCTTCGCCTTTCGATTCAATGAACATAGCAATGATAGAAGCTGCAGCATATAGATCACTAGTCAAACGATCGAATGTGACTACTTTCGCGATCATCGTCACGAAAATCGATCGACTTCTAAAAACAGCTAGAAATAAACTCGAAGATGTAAATCTACAAGAGCTTT
>JAABUH010000803.1_pt1 | contig 41092 bp, 40 predicted proteins | sample 5559121 | NCBI WGS metagenome assembly JAABUH01 (sample SAMN10711871, study PRJNA513364) | rock metagenome | isolation source: Antarctica rocks | place: Antarctica: Victoria Land, Battleship Promontory nord | collected 2015-12-28
CGGCCCGGACGATCACCGACTTTTCCGAAAAGCAGGGCTTCCTCAACACCATCTATGAGCGGTTCTTTCAGGACTTCAGCACGGCCACGGCGGACACCCACGGCATCGTCTACACGCCCCAGCCCATTGTAGACTTCATGTGCGAAAGCGTCGAGCACGTCCTGAAAACCGAGTTCGGCACATCACTTTCAGACAAGGGCGTCGTGATTTTGGACCCCTGCACCGGCACGGGCAACTTCCTGGTCAACATCCTGCACCGGCTCTCGTCCAAGACCCTGCCCCACAAGTACGCCCACGAGCTGTTCGCCAACGAGGTCATGCTGCTGCCCTACTACATCGCCTCGCTGAACCTGGAACACGCCTACTACGAGCGCATGGGCCAGTACCAGCCCTTCCAGGGCATCTGCTTCACGGACACGCTGGACCTGGCCGAAGGCCCGCAGCTGGCGATGTTCAGCGAGGAGAACACGGAGCGGGTCAAGAAGGAGCAGGAGGCCCAGATCACAGTCATCATCGGTAACCCGCCTTACAACGTGGGGCAGCAGAACGAGAACGACAACAACAAAAACCGCAAATACCCAGCCCTGGACACGCGGATCAAAGAGACCTTCGTCAAAGACTCCAAAGCGACTCTGCGAACCCAGGTATACGACGCCTATTCCCGCTTCTTCCGCTGGGCCACGGACCGGCTTGAAGACCGGGACGGCGTGATCTGCTTCGTGACCAACAACGGCTTCCTGGAGGGCTTTGCGTTTGATGGGTTCCGCAAGCATCTGGCGCAGGACTTCACGGAAGTCTATCACCTGGATTTAGGCGGCAACGCCCGGAAACGCGGCGGGGGCAGCGTTTTCAACGTCATGGTCGGCGTCGGCATCACGCTTCTGGTCCGGCGGCGCGAGGGCCTGACGCAGCCTTATCCACCGGCTGTCATCCATCACCATGCCCTCGACGACCGGCAAAGCGGCCTAGCGAAACTGGCGGAACTCAAGAAGGCCGGAAGCGTCGCCAATGTGAACTGGCAAACGCTGGCCCCGGACGCCAAAAGCAACTGGATTACAGAGGGAATGCAGGCGGGTTTCGCCGACTTCTTGCCTCTCGGCTCAAAGGATACGAAAGCCTCACTGGGGCTAGACGCTCAGGCCATTTTCAAGACATACAGCCCAGGTGTTATGACGGGTCGGGACAACATTGTTTATGATTTCAGGGAGACAGTACTTTCAAGCCGCGTTAGGCAGCATCTCGAAGACTATAATGCTGAAATTGGCCGATGGGATAGCGCAGGCAGGCCGTCAGAAGTTGATACTTTTGTCAACTACAACAAAGTGAAATGGAGTGAGCATCTAAAGAACCAACTGAGGCGGCACCACTTCGGCGAATTTGACGCTACGGCTATTCGACACTCGCTATACAGGCCGTTCTGCAAGCAATTTCTCTACTACAACGCGCTACTTGATGATCGTCCAGGTTCATTTGACAGCATCTTTCCCAACAAGGTAAGCGAAAAAGAGAATCAGGTTATTTTGATCAAAGTCGGAGCCGAGTTGCCATTGTTTACGTTGATGGTCAACATCATTCCCGATAGACAACCTCAGACTGGTTCCCAATGCTTTCCCCTCTACACCTACGCCCTCGACGGCAAGATTCGCCGGGACAACATCACGGACTGGGCGCTGGGGCAGTTCCGGGAGAAGTATGGGCCGGATGTCACCAAGCGCGACATCTTCCACTACGTCTATGCCCTCCTGCACCACCCGGACTACCGGGAGCGGTACAAAGAGAACTTGAAGCGCGAACTGCCCCGGATACCGCTGGCAGGGGATCGCCCCCCGGCCCCCTTCCGCGCCTTTGTCGAGACCGGCGCGCGGCTGGCCGCGCTCCATGTCGGCTACGAGCAGGCGGAGGAGTACGACCTGGAATGGGTGGAGAACAAGGACGCGCCGCCCGGCTGGCGGATCACCAAGATGCGCCTGACGCCCGACAAGACCGCCCTCGTCGTTAATGCCCGGCTCACGCTCAGGGGCATCCCGCCCGAAGCGTTTCAATACCGGCTGGGCAACCGGAGCGCGCTGGAATGGGTCATGGACCAGTACCAGGTGACGACCGACAAGCGCAGCGGCATCGTCAGCGACCCGAACCGGGCCGACCAGCCGGATTACATCGCGCGCCTCGTCGGCCGAGTCATCACGGTCAGCGTCGAGACCGTCAAAGCCGTCGCCGCTCTGCCGCCACTCCTACCGGCCACGGCGGACGGGGCGGGTGTGGGGAAAACGCTGAGGGAAACGGTGGGCGAAATGACCGATTAACGGTCGCATGGCTCTCGCGTCGGCAAAGCAGCCCCTCCGCCTGACGCAGCGATGCCGACGTAGGATGCCTGCGGAGCGCGTTGCGGATCTCCATCAGGGCCGCCTGACGGGTCTCGTCCGAGCCGAAGGCCAGCGCCCGCCGGTACGCGGCGGCCGACCGGGCGGCGTCGCCCAACGCGGCGAAACACAGGGCCTGATTGTAGCGCACGAAGGACAGGCTGGCGTCCAGCGCCTCCGCGCGCCGGCTGCTGGCGATGGACTGCGGGTACGCGCCAGCCTGATACTGGAGCCACCCCAGCAGGGCATAACAGCCCGCGCTGCGCGGAAGGGCGCGCGTGGCCGCCGCCAGCACGCGCGCCCCGCGCGCCGGCTGGTGCGCCCGGTCGAGCCACACACCGAAGTCAATGTAGGTTTTTCCCACGTTCGGGTCTAACTGAATGGCCTGCTCGAAATCCCTCCAGGCCGGGGGCAGGCGCTCGATGGCCGCTTCGGCGTTGGCCCGGACCGCGTAGTCCTGTGCCTGCGGCCTGCCCCGGCGGATCACAGCGTCCTCTTCCGCGACGACTTTGGCATAGTCCCCGTTCCTCAAGTCGGCCACAGCCTGACGCCCGGCGCTTTCGGAAGCGAAACCACCCCATCGGGGCGGTGGGCGCATGTCCGGGGCGGCGATGGGCCAGGACGGGTCGGCAGGCAGCCGTCCGCTGCCGCAGGCCGCCAGCGCGGCCACACATAACAAGGTGATGGCTAGGCGTCTCCGAGCCTGCATCTCACGGGCCTTTCCACGCAACGGTCGCAGAGGCAGGAAAAGGCGCCGGAGTCCCCTCCCGCGCCTTCCTCTGCGTGCCGCGAGTGTGTCACCGCGCCGAAGCGCTCTGGGCGGCAGGGGCGGCGATGGCCTGCGTGAGCGCGTCGGCCAAATCCGTCGTCGGGCCGCCGTAGCCGACGAAGTGAGCGCGCACTGTGCCGTCTTTGCCGATGACGTACTGGGTCGGAATGCCGGTCACATGGTACAGGCGGTTCGCCACATCCGGGCTGCCCCGCTTCGTCGGATCAATGGCGAACCTGATCGCGTCGTACTCCGGGTGCTTGGGCAGCCAGCCGTCGAACGCGGCCTGCGTGTCCGAGACGCAGACGGCCAGCACGACGACGCCTTTGTCCGCGAACTGCTTGGCGACCTCGTTGGTGTGCGGCAGGGACCGCTGGCACGGCGGGCACCAGGTCGCCCAGAAGTCCAGGACGACCACCTTCCCCTTGTAATCCGAGAGCTTGACGGGGCTGCCCGCTCTGTCCGGGACCGTGAAGTCCGGGGCGGGCGTGCCCGCCGCCAGCAGGGCCGGCTGCGAAGAGGGCGCCGCCGCTTCCGCCGCTGCCATCGCCTTCATGCGCTTGGCGCGGGCGGCGGCAGCCACAGTGGGCGATGCACCCCCGCCGCCGCGCGGCCCGAAGAGGATGTACCTGTTCGCCATCAGGCCGCTGCCCGGCGGGATGAACACGCCCTTGAACGCGGCCGTCCGGCGGTCGTAGCGCACGACATCATTCTTCTGCCAGTCGCCGACATACAGGTCGCCGTCAGGGCCGAAGGTCAGACCGCCGACGTTGCTCAGATTAGCATCCGGGGCGGCGAAGACGCGGACGAAAGCGCCGGTCTTGCCTTTGAACTGGAGTACGCCCGAATCGCCTCCCGCGTATAGGTCGCCATCGGGGCCGAACGTGATGTTCTGCGGGTTTTTGAGGCCGCCGCTGCCCGGCTTGACGAACGCGCCCAGGGAGGCCCCCGTCTTGCCGCTGAAGCGCAGGACCTCGTTCGCGCTGTTGTTGGTGACGTACAGGTTGCCATCACGCCCGAACGTGATGTCGCCCGGATCGGTCAGGCCCCCCGCCCGCGCGGCACGAACACGCCCAGAGGTGCGCCCGTCCCACCGTTGTAGCGCAGGATTTCGCCCGTTCCGATGCCGCCGGCGACGACGTAGAGATTCTGGTCCGGCCCGAACGCCATCGTGATCGGCTCGGACATGCCGCCGCTCCCCTTCGGGATGAACGTCCCCAGCGAAGCGCCGGTGAATGGGTTGAAGCGACGGATGCTTCCGTCCCCATAAGAGGTGACGTACAGGTTGCGGTCCGGCCCGAACGCCAGGCCGACGGGCATCATGTTGGCGCCCAGGATGCTGAGGACCTTGCCCGTGGCCCCATTGCAGCGCATGACCGAGCCATCCCCGATGTTGGCGATGTACAGGGCGGAATTGGCCGGTGTCAGGCGCGGCGGGGGAGCCGCCCCTTGCGCCCGCGCGGCGGGCAGGTGTGCCGCAAGTGGAAGAAGCGCGGCGGTGAGCAGAAGGCCGAAGGGCCTGAAGCGGAATGACATGGCGGTGTTTCTCCTCGGTAGTTTCCACAACTGTAACGGTTTTCACCACACATAGTTGCGGCAAAATGATACAAATTTCCTCCACTTCGAATCTTTATTTTGTTGACTGATGTTACACAGCAGCGGCGCTTGCACATGGGCAGTGGTTATGGCGCACGTGGGCGGGAACAGGTATACTAAGCGCATGAGTGACCAGTACGATGTGATCATCTGTGGGGCGGGACCGGCGGGAGCCTGCGCGGGCTACGAGGCGGCATCGGCGGGATTGAAGACGCTGATCTTGGAGAAACGAAGCCTCCCACGCTATAAGACCTGCGGCGGGGGCGTGCCGCTGACCGTCGCAAACGACCTGCCCAAGCTGGTGCCCGAAGCGTTTGTCGAGGCGACCGTCACCCATCTGCGGCACACCTGGGACTTCGAGGACGCCCATGTCGCGCCGCTGAACCCGGACCCGGCCCAGCCGCTGATGAGCCTGTGGATGGTGCAGCGCAGCGTCTTTGACAACGCCCTCACCGAGCGCGCGGCGCGGGCCGGGTGCGAAGTGCGGGACAGCGTTGCGGTCAAGTCGGTCGAGCCGGACGGCGAAGCACGGGTCCGGGTGGCGACGGCAGGCGGCGAAGTCTATCAAGCTTCCCATGTGGTCGGCGCGGACGGAGCGAACGGAGTTGTGGCGCGCATGGCCGGCCTCCGCAAGCAGCGGCTGCTGGCGATCGCCCTGGAAGCCGAAATCCCCCATGAATGGGGGCGCGGACACGAGACGCTGAAGCCCGAAATCGCCCATTTGGAATACGCTGTGAAGCAAGGTTACGCCTGGGTCTTTCCCAAAGCGGGCCACCTCTCGGTCGGCGCAGGCACCTTCGGGCGGCGCTCCCCCGAGGGTAAGGGGGAGGCCAGCAAAGACGAGATGGCGCGCTGGATCGTCGGCTACCTAGACGCGCTCGGCGTACCCAAGCGGCGCGAGGAGATCGAGTTCCACGGACACCCGCTGCCGATCTGGGGCGGCTCGGAGCCTATCTCGGCCTGGAATGGGCGCGTCCTGCTGGCAGGCGACGCCGCCGGGCTGGTCAACCCCCTCTTCGGTGACGGCATCTCTTACGCCTGCCGGTCGGGCGCGCTGGCCGGCCTTGCCATCGCCGCCGGCCGGTCCGCGTGCTGGACCGAAACGTTGCAGGAGGAGATGGGGGCGAGCCATGACGCGGCTCTGACTATCGCCAAGTTCTTCTACCAGTTCCCCCGCGTCTGCTACACCATGGGCGTCAAGAGTCCCACCGGGACACGCACGGCGGGCCGGCTGATCGGCGGCGACCTGCGCTTCGACAGCATCTTGGAGCGCCTTCCCTGGAATCGGCTGATGGCGGGGTCGAAGCTTGCCTGGTGACGGCAAAAAAAACTTTGCCCGCAAGAAGGAATTGGGGCGCGCAGTGCGGAACAAGGGCGCGGAACTGCCGACCAGGCTCTGCCCCTGGCCGCAACAACCACAGAGAGGACACAAACATGGCTTTCAGCGTCAAAAGCAAGAAAAACGGCACCGAGTATTACCTGCATGGGCGGGATGCCGCCAACGGCAAGACCAAGCTCTACTTCTTTGGAAAAGAAGTAAAAGACGGAGCTATAGACGCCCTGCCCGAAGGGTACGAGGTATCCGAGAACTCACTCACCGGGCTGCCCATTCTCAAGAAGAAGAAGTAAGCGATCATCCTTTCCGTCCCCCTGTTGCCGGCGCCTTCTTCGTGCGCCGGCAACCTATTTTTGCCCACCAGAAAACGGCGGACACGAGTGACGCCGCATCTTACGGGCGCGGGGCCTTGTTCAGGGTCTGGTCCAGGGGACGGTAAACAAGCGCGGGGTCAATAACCGCGATGGGATCGCGCGGGTCCTGGATGCTTCCAATCAGGTAATAGTGGTCCAGAACGGCCGGCGGCATCTGCGACGGGTGCGAAAAGGCAATGATAGTCGTCGGCTGTCGCCGCCTCAAAATCCGGTACAGCGGGTCGCTGGAAAACATCCACTGCTCATCGTCCACGCCCCACGGCCCCTTGTAGGAGGCCGGCAGACGCGCAATCTCGCGGTCGGTCAGCCCGCGCACGTCAATAAAGGTCTTGTCCAGATTGTGATATCCGGCATAGCCCATTTCCGAGTAGGCGATGACGCCGCCCGGAGGCAGCACGTCATGGATATAGCGGTCAGCAGCGATCCATTTACGCCCCAGCGCATTGTCCGCCGGCAGCAGGTCGGCGCTGGCCGCCGAAAACCGGGCGTTCGACCAGGGGTTGTGCGGGGAAACGGCGGCGCAGACGATCCAGAGCGCGACGACCAGGATGGGCGCGGCGGCTGTCCGCACCAGCCCACGTCCGCGCAGCCGGCCCAGCCCCTGCACCTGGAGGACAGCCAGAAGCGGCAGGACCGGCACGACGAACCGCCAGCCCGGCATCCAGTCGCCCCCAAAGTGCAGCACGAACGCGATCTGCGCCAGCACCACTGTTAAAATCGCCCCGGTCCACCACCCACGCCGCGCGCAGCCGAGCAAGGCCAACCCCCAGAAAACGACCGTTCCCAGTGCCTGCCACTGCGTAGACCAGAGCGGGACGGGGAACTTCAAATAATCCCAGGCTACTCGGATCGGCGACAGCGGGTGGAGCAGGTACAGCGGCCCCCACTGCCAGGCGTACTGCGACGTCACCTGCTTCGCGTAGTAAGTGTTCGGCACCCACTGCCCATAGTAGGCAAACCGTGCCAGAAGCAGCCCCGTTGCCGGCAGCAGAAAGACCGACGCCCAGCCCAGCGTGTCCCACCACGGGAGACGCCGCCGCACCATCAAGATGACCCGTATTAACAGCAGGACGGCGAACAGCAGCGCCGCATCGGGCCTTGCCAGCATCGCCAGGAAGAGCAGACCTGCCGAGCGCACGCCGCCCCGCCCCTCGATCTCCCGTCCGAAGGTCAGGACCGAACCCAGAACCAGACACAGCGCCAGCGTCGTCTCCATGCCGTTGACGGCGGCCAGAGCGAAGTTGTTGTTGACGGCGACCAGCGCCTGCGCCGTCACGCTTTCGGCTTCCGACAAACCGACGGCGCGGGCCAGCCGCCCGGTCTGCCACAGCGCCAGGGCGGCAAAGCCCAGCCCCAGCAGTTTCGCTTTGAACAGGATGTCTCCCGCAGGAATGATTTTTAGCAGGAGCGCCACGAGCAGCAGGTGGAGCGGGCTGGAAAAGCCCTCTACCCGCTCGCCAATGTTGAAAACCGGCCCATGCCCGGCAAGCAGGTTCGCGGCGTAGCGGTAGGTGATGAAGGGATCGTCCGTGGTGACGCAGAAGACCGAGTAAGCGCCGACGAGCAGGACGAGATAGGGAACGGCAAAAGCCGCCCGTTTCAGGGCGGCCTTCGGCAATGTCCGCGACGGGGCGAGGCGTGGGGCGTCTGTGCTAGGCGACATACTCGTACCGGGTGTTGCGGCGGCAGGGCTGGTATCCGGCATCCGAAATCAGCCGCTCGATCTCCTCGATGGGCACGGTGAAGACGCAGCCCGCAGTGGAAACGACGTTCTCCTCCATCATCGTGCTGCCGAAGTCGTTGACGCCGTAGCGCAGCGAAAGCTGCCCGATGCGCGGCCCCTGCGTCACCCACGACGCTTGAATGTTCGGGAAGTTGTCCAGGAAGATGCGCGAGATAGCGATGGTCCGCATGTAGTCGAAGGCCGAGGCGCGCGTTCCGCCCAATTCCGTCCCGTCCGGCTGGTAGTTCCAGGCGATAAACGCCGTGAAGGCAGCGGGGGCATTGGCTAGCGACTCGTCCTGTAAATCCCGCAGCTTTTGCAGGTGCTCCACGCGGTCTTCCAGCGTATCCACCGAGCCGTACATCATGGTCGCCGACGAGCGCAGGCCGACGCGGTGGGCGACGCGCATGCAGTCCAGCCACTCTTCCGCCGAGTCTTTATAGGGCGCGATCCACTGGCGGACCCGATCCGTCAGCACTTCCGCCCCGCCGCCGGGGACCGAGTGCAGGCCCGCCGCCTTCAGCCGCGTCAGCGTTTCTTCCATCGTCAGCTTGTTGAGCTTTTTGATGTAGATGATCTCTGCGGGCGAAAGGGCATGCAGGATGACGTTCGGAAAGCGGGCCATGATCGCCCGGAATAGGTCCTCGTACCAGCCGATCTTGAGCTTTGGGTTCAGCCCGCCCTGCATCAGAATCTCGATGCCGCCGACATCCACCATCTCCTGGATCTTCTGGAAGATCGTCTCGCGCGGCAGGACGTAGCCACCCTCGGCGCCGGGGATGCGGTAGAAGTTGCAGAAGCTGCACCGGACATAGCAGACGTTGGTGTAGTTGATGTTGCGCCCGACGATGTAGGAGACGGTGTTGTCCGGGTGCTTTTGGGTCCGCACGAAGTCGGCGAGCTGCCCTAGTTCCACGATGTTTGAATGGTGGAACAGGCGCAGGGCGTCTTCGCCCGTGATCCGCTCACCGCCGTAAATCTTGTCGGCGATGTCGTCAATGGAACCTAACCCCCCGGCTCCCGTTCCGGTCAAGGAAGGGGGCGTCAATTCACGTTCCGCGAGTGCCATAGGGGTATCTTTCTAGTTCGCCATCGCCAGCGGGATCGCCGCCTTGCGGGCCGCGTCGTCGTGACGCACGGGGTCGTTCAGTTCATCCTCGGTGCCGGGCCGGACGACTTCGTTATAGAAGCTGTCCCGCTCGACCGGAGTCCGGCCCGCTTCCACGATGAGACCGACAAGCTGCGGCCGCGTCAGGACTTGCTGTTTGTTGCCCTGCTCGCCGTCTTTGTAGGTGATCTCGTACTCGTGGATGGTGCCGTCCAGGTCGTCCGCGCCGTACCACTGGGCGAGCTGCGAAACCTGGGGCGTGTTCATGATCCAGAACGTCTTGATGTGCTGGAAGTTGTCCAGCATCAGGCGCGAGATCGCGATGTTCCGCAGGTCGCCGTCGCCGGTCGGGTGCGGCAGGTCCGCCAGTTGGGTGCCTTCGGGGTGGAACGAGAGCGGCGTGAACGTCACGAAATGGCCGGTCTCGTCCTGCAAGGCGCGCATCTTGACCAGGTGCTCGACGCGCTCCGGGATCGTCTCGATATGGCCGTAGAGCATCGTCGCGTATTGCGGCAGGCCCGCCTGGGCGGCGGCTTTGGAGATGTCTATCCACTGGTCACCGGACAGCTTGCGCCCGAACAGTTCCATGTGGACCCGCTCGGAGAGAATCTCGATGCCGCCCCCCGGCAGCGAATCCAGCCCAGCCTCCTTCAGCTCGGCGAAGACTTCGGGGAGCGGCTTGTTCGCCTGCCGCTGTATCTCGGCGATCTCGACGCAGGTGAACGCCTTGATGTGAACGTCGGGCCGGATGGCCTTGACACCCCGCAGCAGGTCCAGGTAGTATTGGTACGGCAGCTTGGGATTGATACCCGCCACCATATGCACTTCCTTGATCGGAACGTCCAGGTGCGCCCGCAGGCGGTTCTGGACATCCGCGATGCTCATCGTGTACGGGTCCGGTCCACCCTTCTGGGCGTAAAAGGCGCAGAACTTGCAGCCCTTATTGCAGACGTTGGTGTAGTTGATATGCTGGTTGCGGACGTAGTAGGTCATGCCGCCGTTCATCCGCTCCCGCACGATATTGGCGAGCGCACCGACCGCGTTCAGGTTCGGATTCTCGTACAGCGTCAGCCCGTCGTCGGCATCCAGCCGCTGCCCGTCCATGACCTTGTCATAGACTCGGGTCAACCCTGCCGTCTCCACCAGCTTCTCCGTCATTCGTCGGCTCATGCGGCTTCTTCCAATCTAAACTAAAGCGACATTGTGAATAAAGGCACAATCTATTCTACCACAAATTATGCTTTACGCAACACTCACACCCGAGACAACCTACGAGATGGCAAGCCCCTACCCGGCCACAGCGTCTGTATTCTGAAACAGATAAACGTCTGGATGTACTGCCGCATCACGGGAGATCTCCTCAAAGCCGAGGCGCGTGAGTTCGTCCACAACGAACCCTTTCTCTTTCGTCGAATGCGAGTGGATCTCCATGATCAGATAGGTGCAGCGTCGCAGGCATTCGTGGGAGGGAGTCGCGAAAATGTCATATTCCGCTCCTTCGACATCAATCTTACAGATGTCCACCCGTTCCTCGCCGAACGCGGCAGCATAAATGTCGTCGAAGGTCAGGCCCGGAATCTTGAAATGTCGCTTTTCGCGGCCATTCTGTTCCTCGTTGTCTTGGTAGAGAGTGTCGCCGGTCCCCCCGGAGCCGAGTGCGACATCGAACTCCTGTTTCTCGCCGCACACCGCCACGTTGAAGCCGACGAATTCAGCCTGAACATTGCGCTCCATGTTGAAGCGCAGACGCGAGTAGGTGTTCGGGTTGAATTCGATGCACGCGACTTTCTGAATAGAAACCCCGTTCAACTCCAGCATGAGCGGAAAGCCACCGCCGTTTGCACCGAAATCGAGGACGTTTACCTGCTCCAGCAGTTTCATCTTCACGAGGAACTGCTTGTACATCGGCGATGTGATCGCATCCCTCGTCCCATTCTCATCGCCTGAACTGTGGTCAACCAAGATTTGCTTGCCTCTGAGACAGTAAATCACAACCGGATTTTTTTGGAATAGCGTCCGAGCCAGTAAAAGTTGCAGTTTATTATCAAACTGCATGAGAGATTTTATACCGTGGATTTTTGTGACTAGGGACATAGCGTATCTTTCTCGCACAAGGGTAAATTCCGTGTTATTCGCAAACGGGTTCTAACAAAAATGGGTCGCCACAACTTAGTCCACTGGATCTTCGTTCGCGCCTAGTCTGTGGATGTCCATGACATCCGTGAGGCGCTGCAAGCGGGTAATCATGGCGTTGATATGGTCGGTGTCCACGGCGTCGAAGCTGATCTGCATGACGGCGGTGTGGTTCGGGTAGGAGCGGGTGCGGATGGCCTGGATGAAGGTCTTGACCTCGCTAAAGAGCTTGCCGATGTCTTCCAGCAGGCCCAGGCGATCCACCAACTCGATCTTGATGTCGGTGGAGTAGCGCTGGGTCGGGTCGGAGGGCTGCCAGTCCACTTCGATCAGGCGCTCTGGCTCGGTCTGCTGGTAGTGGGCGACATTGGCACAGCCGTGCCGGTGCAGGGCGATCCCCTTGCCCCGCGTCATGTAGCCCACCACCTCGTCGCCGGGGACGGGCTGGCAGCACTTGGCGCGGACGATGGCGACGTCTTCCAGGTCCCCGCCGACCTGAAGCTTGCCCGAATTGACGCCTTTGCGCTCAAAGGAGCGCGCTTCCTCCTGGGGCGCTCCCTGGGCCAGCGTCCGCAGGCGCGTGACGACCGAGCCAATGGGGGCTTCGCCGTAGCCGATAGCCGCCAGCAGGTCCTCCTGCCCGTGGCTGTTCATCTGCTCGGCGATCTTGCTGAGAACATCCGGCGACATCAGGTGGCGGGCGTCGAGGTGCAGTCGCTCCAACTCTTTTTGCAGCAGTTCCCGGCCTCGGGCGACGTTGGAGGCGAATCGCAGCTTGCGGAAATACGCCTTGATCTTCGTGCGCGCGTGGCTGGTCTTGGCCGAGGCGAGCCAGTCCAGGGAAGGATTGGCACTGGGGCGGGCCAGAATTTCGACGATGTCGCCGTTCTTGAAGTGGGAGGTGAGCGGTACGATCTTACCGTTGACCTTAGCCCCGGCGCAGTGCAGGCCTAGGTCGGAGTGGATGCGGTAAGCGGCGTCAATGGGCGTCGCGCCGACGGGAAAGTCGAGGACATCCCCTTTGGGGGTGAAGACGAAGACCTGATCGGTGAACAGGTCGCTGACGACGCCGCGCAGAAACTCGCCGGGTTCTTTGGCATCGGATTGCCAATCGAACAACTGCTGTCGCAGCAGGGTCATTTTCTTGTCGAACCGCTTGTCCGCGCCGGGCGTTCTGGCTTTGCCGCCGCCTTCCTTGTACTGCCAGTGTGCAGCGATTCCGAAGTCCGCCGTCCGATGCATATCGGTGGTGCGGATCTGGATTTCCAGCGGCTCGCCTGTCGGCCCGATCACCTTCGTGTGCAGGGACTGGTAGCCGTTGGATTTGACCTTGGCGATGTAGTCGTCGAAGCGGCCCGGCAGGGGCAGCCAGACTTGGTGAACGATTCCCAGCGCATGGTAACAGTCCGCTACGGTGGGGACGATGACGCGCAGGGCGATCAGGTCGTAAATCTCGCCCAGGTCCAGCGTCTGTTTCTGCATCTTGTTGTAGATGGAATACAAATGCTTAGGTCGGCCCTGGAACTCGGCATGGATGCCTTCCGCGCCCAGACGCGCCTTCAAAACTTCCGTCGCGACCGTGATGTCTTTCTCGCGCTGCGCCCTCGTCTTGTCCAGCTTTTGCTTCAGCTCGTTGTAGGCGTCGGGGTTGGTATATTTGAAGGCGAGGTCTTCGAGCTGCCACTTGATCTGCCAAATGCCCAGTCGGTGCGCGAGCGGGGCGAATATTCGGAGTGTTTCCTGCGCGACCTTCTTCTGCCGGTGCTCCGGCATGGCCGACAGCGTCCGCATGTTGTGCAGGCGGTCGGCCAGCTTGATGACCATGACCCGCAGGTCTTTGGCCATCGCCAGCAGGATCTTTCGCAGGTTGGCCGCGCTCTTGCTGGTTTCGCCGTGCCGCTTCTTGCGGGCCAGAGCTTCGGCGCCTTCCGGCCCGGCGGCCTCAGCAGGCGGCGCATCCACGCGCGCGCCCGGCTCCGCCTCATTGCGGGCCTCGAAGTCCGCCAGCTTCAGCTTGGTGACGCCGTCCACGAGGTCGGCGATCTCCTCGCCGAACTCTTGAGCGAGCTGGTCACGCGAGACGCCGCAGTCTTCCACGACATCGTGCAGCAGGCCGGCGGCAAGAGTCGCGTCGTCCATTTCGAGTTCGGTCAGGATAGTGGCGACGGCCAGGGGATGCGTGATATAGGGTTCGCCGGAGCGCCGGGTTTGGCCCTCGTGCTTCTCGGCGGCGTAGGCGTAGGCGCGGCGCAACAGGTCGGCATCCACATCAGGATGGTAGACCCGCGCCTTTTCGATGAGGGGTTCAGCCAAGTCTGCGTCTGCCATCGTCGCTCTCGTTCGCATGCCGTACTGCGTCAACACCCGTGTCAGCAGCGTCGTTGCTCGCATCTTACCCAAACCTTCGCTGGTTTGTCCCACGCTTATGGTCGTGCCTTTCATCGTTATCTTCTCATACTCTCTTTATTGTGCATTATTTTGACGGATTCTGTACGCCCTTGTTCCCCTGCTTGCCCTTTCTGATATAAAAAAGCCCCCGGCAGACGCCGACGGCCTTTGACGCTTCATTCGCTGGCCTTCTTCTCCCGATCTTTTTCCTGCTGTTCTTTCTCAGACAGGTCCAGCGCCTGCTGCGGGGAAAGGATCTGGCCGCCGAAGCGCAGCTCCAGCAAACGGGCGTCGTCCAGAACTTTGTCGTTGAGCGTCACGAACGAGGCGCCCGAATAGATGCTGGTCAGGAAGTGGTGGAACGAGTCGCCGTACTCGTCGTGATAGTGGGCGCACAGCCGCTTGTATTCGGCCTCATCGCGGACTTTTTTGCTCGTGATGGCCCAGGTTTTGATCTTCTCACGCTCCTTCTGGGCGGCACTCTGAAGCTCGACCATCAGCCCCCGGTGCTTACGCTCGAACTCGGCCTGCGTGATGCGCCCCGCTTCCAGGCTCTCGCCCAGCGCCTTCATCTTTTTGAACCACGGGTTGTCGTTCAGCGGATGCCCAACGGGTTCGTTTTCGCTATTTTGTGTCATGGGAGAAGTTCCACTCCTGTTTTAGTTCGGCTCCGCAGACGGCGCAGGTGAAATCGCCTTCTTTCACGATGTTCGTCCGCCCGCAATTTTCGCAGAGACGAAAGAGGAAGGCGCATGTGAAGCCATTGGGATGCGGAATGCCTGCTTTATCGAAAGCCGCCGCAATCACAGGCCAGGATTCAGGTTCCGGACACTATCGGGTTTCCTGGTAGCCGCGAGAGCTGTTCACCGCCGAAGCCCAAGGACACATCGCAAAAACAGGCAACACGACGGCCCTGGCAACTCTTGGTTTCTGTCTCTGTTTACCATGCGGTGAGGCAGCAACAACATTATACCCGCAAGGCACAAACATGGCAGAGATATCATGCCTTCGGAAAGCCATAGCTTCTGCGCTTTTCGCCCAAAAGATGAGTCACATCGCCCGTTGCGAGGTGTCTCTCAGCGCCCCAAGCACTGCCAGCAGGAGCAGCAGAGGCATCTGCACCACCGAGGAAATCTGCTCATACAGGCGGTGCAAGCGGTCGAAGGTTGCCAGGTCGCCGTGTGCCTGGGCGGTATCTATCGCCGGCGTAAGGGAAAGACCGAGGTAGAGGGCTGTACCCAGCAGCAGGCAGGTGATGACGATTGCGGCTAAAGTCCAGCGGCGGGCCGTGTGGCGCAGGAGCAGGGCGTTCGCCAGGAGCAGCAGGAAACCGCAGCCGTAGCAGACGAAGGTGAACAGGTGCAGGCTGCCGCCGATAACCCCGCCCGCAATGGCGTTCTGCAAAGGGAGGTCGCCTGCGAAGGCCGGGGCGGTGTGGGTGACATGGAAGGCGGTGGGGGCGACCAGTGCGCCGATGGCGACCAGCCCGCCGAGCCATAGGGACAAAGCGACGGCGTGCAGGGCGCGGGCGAAGATCGGGATGAAGGGGCGCATAGTGGCTGTTTTCCCAGGGCTGAACCCCTGGGCTGTAAAAGAGCAAATCCCCGCCTTCGCGGGCAGAAAAGCAAAAACAGCGTAGGGGCGAACCTCGTGTTCGCCCTCCGTGCATTTCAGGACGAGGGGCGGCGGCTGCCGCCGCCTTCCAGCCACTCGACGGCCTCGCCCAGCGGGATGTGGTGCTGCCAGCCGTCATAAAGGCTCTTGAGCTGGATGGTGCCTGCCGCGATCTCGTCGTCGCCCAGAATCAAGGCGTAGCGGGCCTGGGCGCGGTCGGCGGCCTTCATCTGTGCTTTCATGCTGCGCCCGCCGTACTCTGTCCGGGCCGAGATGCCCGCCGCGCGCAGGTCGGCCAGCAGCTTGATCCCGACGGAATGGGCGGCCTGGCCCTGGAGAACGATGAAGGCGGTCGGGACGGGGGGCGGCGGCATCTCGACGGCCAGTGACTGGAGGGCGATCAGAGCGCGCTCGACGCCCAGCCCGAAGCCGATGCCGGGCGTCGGCGGCCCGCCGATCTCCTCGACCAACTTGTTGTAACGTCCCCCACCCCCCAGCGCATTCTGTGCGCCCAGGTCGGGCGACTGGATCTCGAAGGCGGTCTTGGTGTAGTAGTCGAAGCCGCGCACCAGGAACGGATCCGTCTGGTAGGGAACCCCGGCATCATCCAGATACCCGATCAGCGTCTCGTGATGCGCCCGCTCGTCGTCGGCCAAATAAGCCGACAGCAAGGGCGCCTCGGAAAGAAGTTCCAGCTCACGCGCGTTCTTTGTGTCCAGCAGCCGCAGGGGGTTAGCGTCGAACCGGGCCTGCCCTTCGGCGCTGAACTCAGGCAGAAACGGCTCGATGTAAGCTTTCAGCGCGATCAGGTAGGCGGCGCGGGACTCGATGGAGCCAACAGAGTTGAGTTTCAGGGTGAGGCTGCGGATGCCGATATTGCGGTAGAAGGCCAGCGCCAGCCCGATCACCTCGGCGTCCAGGGCGGGGTCATCCGCGCCTAGCGCCTCGACGCCGACCTGCTCGTGCTGCCGGTAACGGCCCTCTTGGGCGCGCTCGTAGCGGAACTGGCTGGCGCAGTAATACAGCTTGGTGATGCCGCCCCGCGCATACAGCGAGTTCTCGACATACGCACGCAGAACGGCCGCCGTGCCTTCAGGCCGCAGGGTCAGCGAGCGGTTGCTTTTGTCCAGAAACGTGTACATCTCTTTAGAAACGATGTCCGTTCCTTCGCCGACCGAGCGCTTGAACAGTTCCGTTTCTTCAAAGGCGGGTGTCCGCACCTCGCCGTAGCCGTAAAGGCGGCACAGCGCGCGGAACTGGTCTTCGAGATATTGACAGCGCGCGCTGTCGTCCTCCCAGCCGGGGGCGCCGGGATAAAGGTCGTGTGTGCCTCGCGGCCGGTGGTACTTCAGAGGCATGGCTCAGGCCGCCTCGCCTTCGCCCTCGGCGAACTGCCCCATGCGGCGGAACTTCTCGTAACGCTGCGCGACCAGGGCCGGGATGGGGATGTCCAGCAGGGGGGTTACAGAATTCAGCAGCGCCTCTTTGACACTCGCCGCTGCGGCGTCCGGGTCCCGGTGCGCCCCGCCCAGCGGCTCATCAATGATACCGTCAATGACGCCAAGCTCCAGCGCGCGCTGTGCGGTCAGGTTGAGCGCCTTGGCCGCCTCGTCTTTCTTTTCCGGGTCGCGCCACAAGATGGCCGCAAAGCCTTCGGGGGGAATGACCGAGTAGACGGCGTGTTCCAGCATCAGGACTCGGTCGGCGACCGCGATGCCCAGGGCGCCGCCGCTGCCCCCCTCGCCGATGACAACCGAAACGATGGGCACGGGCAGAGTCGCCATCTCATACATGGAGCGCGCGATGGCTTCGGAAATACCGCGCTCGTCGGCGGCGATGTCGGCGGCGGCGGCGGCGGTGTCCACCAGGGTAATAACCGGCAGCCCAAACTTGGCGGCCAGGGCCATGACGCGGCCCGCCTTGCGGAAACCCTCGGGCCGGGCCGACCCGAAGTTGCGAAACTGGCGCTGCTTCAGGTCGCGGCCTTTCTGGTGCCCGACCACGGCGACCGGCAGACCATCCAGCTTTGCCAGGCCCGCGACGATCGCGCCGTCATCGGCGAACAAGCGGTCGCCGTGCAATTCGGTCCAGTCCTCGAAGATCGCGCCGACGTAGTCCAGGGTGTAGGGGCGCTTGAGGTGGCGGGCGAGCAGGACTTTGTCCCAGGGCGACAGGTGGGAAAAGAACGCGGACAGGACGGCGGATTTGTGCTCTTCCAGGTCGGCGATCCGGTCGGGCAGGTCCGGCGTGTTCTGCGGATTGGCCCGGTCGGCGACGACCTGACGGAGCTTGGACAGGTTTTCGTCCAGCTCGGCGATGGACTTCTCAAAGTCAAGGACGTTCAGGCTAGGCATAACTGTCCTCTACGCCTGACAGCGTCAGCGCCCCATTCGTCCCATTGCGGGCGGGCGGCAACGCATGAACCGGGACATCGGCGGGACGGCCCGCGAGCAGCGTCAGCAGGGTCGCCAAAGTTTGGGGCAGGTCGCGGCGGGGGACGACGGCGTCAATATGCCCGTGGGCGAGCTGCCACTCTGCCGTCTGGTAATCTTCGGGCGGTTTCTGCACGGTCGCCTGCGCGACGACACGCGCGCCGGCGAAGCCAATGGTCGCGCCGGGTTCCGCCAGGTGAACGTCGCCCAGCGAAGCGTAGGAAGCGAGGACACCGGCCATGGTCGAATCCGTCAGAACGACGAGGTACGGCAGCCTGGCTTCGGCCAGCCGAGCGGCAGCGGCGGCCGTCTTCGCCATCTGCATCAGGGACAGCAGGCCCTCCTGCATCCGCGCACCCCCGCCCGTCGCCGTGAAAATCACGACAGGGAGACAGCGCGACACGCCCTCTTCCATCGCCCGCGCGACCTTTTCCCCATGCACGGACCCCATCGAGCCGGCCATGAAGTGGAAGTCGGCCACGCCCAGGACAATCGGAGAGCCGGCGATCTGCGCCAGGCCGACCCGGAAACTGTCGTTGCCGCCAGTCGCCCCGACGGCTTTGGCGAGCTTCGCCTCGTAATCTTCGAATGGCAAAGGATTGGTCGAACGAAGATCGCTGAACAGCTCACGCCACGAGCCTTCGTCTACGGTGTAGGCGATCCGCTCCCCCGCCGTCAGCTTGTGGTGGAAGCCGCAGACCGAGCAGACTTTCAGGTTCTTCTCGAAGTCTTTGGTGAACAGAATCTCGCCGCAGCGGGCGCATTTGGTGGCGACTCCCTCGGGGACCTGCGCGGCCGATTCGGCGGCGGGGGCGGGGGCAAATTTGGATTTACGACGAAACCATCCGTCCGGGGGCATACCTTATCCTCGCGCTCTGTGTCTTCTCGCCTCGTGGAGTCTTGGGAGAAGCCGTGCGGCTCCCCATTATACCCTCACAGACAGCAAAACGCGAGGATTGTTTCAGCGCCCTCGAGACTCACCCAGCGCGACCTGTGTTATTTTGGCGGCGGGCCGGTGGCGCGACTGGCCCGGCGGCGTCGGGAACAGCCAGACCGTGTGTTCTGCGTGTTCTGCCGAAGACGCGCTCAGGGTTTCAGCCTCAGTCGCCTCCGCTGGGGCAGGCTGGCCCATCAGCGTGGACGCGAAGGCGACCGTTGAACCGGCGGAGATGGCAAAAAAGTAGGCGGCGAAACGGCGTATGGACATGGCTTAACTCCCTAGAAGGAATACGGGAAAGGTCTGTTAAGCCTGATTGTCGGAGGCCGGAGAAGCGGGAATGAGACGGCAAAACTGCGGGGTTTTCCCCGATCACGGCGAGGCCGCCGCCAGCACCCGCCGGGCGCGAGGGGCGGGAGGCGGGGGAGGGACTGACGGCGCGTAACCGAGGGAGGAGTGGCGGATGACCAGATGGGCCGGGAAAACTTCCGTCACGAAAGGTGCCTGCGAGTCAGCCAGCCGGCGCAGGACCAGGGAGCCGGCCGTCTTGCCGATGCCGTCGAAATCCTGTGCCATCGTGGTCAGGCCCAGGTCGTCCAGCCCCGGCGGGACGACGTCATCGAAGCCTACCAAAGCGACATCTTCGGGGACGCGCAGGGCGAGGCGGCGCAGTTCGGCCACAAGCGGGGGGGCCCAAAAGTCGGCCAGCAGGAACACAGCGGTGGGGGCGTCCTGGCCTGTGAAGAGATGGCACATCTGGCTTGGGTCCAGCCGGCGCCCCCCATCGCGCAGCAGAATGAGGTCGCGCGGGTTGAACTCCAGGCCGGCATCATGCAGTGCCTGCTGGTAGCCGCGCAGCCGGTCGGCGGCGGCCTCGGTCGTCTCCATGCCTGTCAGGTGCGCGATCCGGGTGTGCCCCTGCGCGATCAGGTGCAGCGTGGCCTGGTAGGCGCCTTGCAGGTTATCGGTTCCCACAAAGTCCAAAGCGACGCCGGGGACGCGGCGGTCTATGGCAACGACGGGCATTTCGGCCTGCAAGGTCTGGATCAGGTCCACATTGGCGTGTCCGCCCTCATGCCACAGGACCACCCCGGCGAAGCCGTTCTCGTGGGCGTAGCGCAGGCCCTCCGCCTCTTTTTCCGCCGCCTTTTGGTAGGTGTCGGCATAAGTGTCGAGGACCAGGGGGTGATACCCCTGCGCGGCCAGCGTCTCGTTGACGCCGTAGAACGTGTCCGTGAACAGGCTTCCGCCGAACCGGCGCCCCAGGAGGACGCCGACCAGATGCGGCTCGGCCGCCATGCCGGGGCGGCGGAGCAGGCGGCTGGGCTTGCGGACGGGCGGCTGGGCGCGGTGGCGGGCTGTGTAGCCGAGGTGGGCGGCGGCGGCCAGCACGTTCAGGCGCGTCCCTTCCGAGACGAAGATACCGTTCTGGCGCTCGTTGAGCACGGTGGAAACGACGGACTGTGAGACTTTGGCCCGCTCTGCCACATCTTTGAGGGTAACAGGCTTGAGAGACGACATGGCGCGTGAGACTTTCTGGCGTGATTCCGTGCGACGGTGCAAGCGGTTGTCGCGGACACAGCCCGGCCCAGGACCCGACTTTATATAAAGATCATCTCAGTGTACCTAGCCCCCCGGTTGTTTGTCAAGGGCCTCGCTTCGGGGAAGATTCCTGACGGGCGGCGGAGCCGCATGCCGTGCGCCCAGGCGGTTTAGCATCTGGCTGACGGTGACGAACTGATAGCCTTGGGCGCGCAGGCCGTCAATGATGGCGGGCAGGGCCGCAACCGTGGCGGGCGTGTCCTGGTGGAGCAGGATGATCGCGCCCGGCGCGGCGCGGTCCAGGACACGCTCTTTGATAAAATCCGCCGTCGTGTTCTTGTCGTAGTCCTTCGCGCCGACAGTCCAGGACACGGTGACGTAGCCCAAAGCTTTGGCGACGTTCAGCACCTTGTCGTTGTACTGGACGCCCGGCGGGCGCATCAGGGCCGTGTGCCGGCCCGTGGCCCGCGCGATGTCCGCGTCGCACAGCCGCAGCTCGTTGGCGATCTCGTGGGGCTTGAGCGCGGGCAGGCTCTGGTGGTTGTAGGTGTGGTTTGCCAGCTCGAAGCCGTCGCGGGCCAGCAGCCGGGCGACTTCCGGGTGCTCCTGGACGCGCAGGCCGACCAGAAAGAACGTCGCGGGGACATGCTTTTGTTTGAGGATAGCGGCGACCGCAGGACCATAGCGCGGGTCCGGCCCGTCGTCGAAGGTCAGCGCCACCTCGCGGAAACTGGGGTCGCCTTCCTGGAGCAGCGCCTGGCCGGGATCATAATGGTCTATGCCCTTCCAGTGGCGTACCCATTCAACAGGGCTGAAGACCTTGCGGAGTGGAGTCTTGCGCTGGGGATTCAGCGCCCAAAGGAGCAGCGCAATGCCGAAGAAGAAGACGAGTCCCGATGCGAAAAGAGTTTTGCGAGCGCGAGGGAGCATGGAGGCATTATACCTAACGGCGAAACCCGAATTTTTGAGGCTTTTCCCGTTATTTTCAATGTCCTGCAAACACCGCTTGACGAACCATGAGGAATTGACTATAATGGAGGTGAGAAAAGTGTAAGGTCTGTACCCACAGCAGACCGCAAAAGGTTTGTCAAGGGGTTGAGGCCATGTCTGCCGGGCAACAAGACGCGGCGGAGAGCCAGCCGCCGGGGGCGACCGAATGGGCCGAAGCGCCGGATGAGCCGGTTTATGTAATCAGCATCGCCGCCAAGCTGGCCGACCTGCCCTCCTGGACTTTGCGCGTGCTCGACAAGGAAGGTATTGTCCGCCCCCGGCGTACCGCCAAGGACCGGCGGCTGTACTCGGACCGGGACATCGCGCTGCTGGCGCGCATACGCTACCTAACGGAGGAGCGCGGCGTCAACATGAACGGCGTCAAGCTGATTTTGGAGATGGAGGGTCTCTGGTCGGCGAAGGAGCCGGACAGTGGGCCGCACGAGGATCGGGCAGACACGCAGGCATGAGCGACTTTCAATTAGGCATTACACAAAGGACCATTCACTTTTGATTTATCCATCCGCAGACACCATTGAAGACAAGGTCAAAAGCCGCTACTCGCTTGTTGTCCTATCCGCCAAGCGCGCCAAGCAGATCAAAGAAGGAGCGCCGGTCCTGATCGAGACTACGTCCACCAATCCACTCACCATCGCGCTTGAAGAGATCGCGGCGGGTAAAGTCACGGCGACCGAAGTGGACGGAGACCTTGTGCCGCAGGCTGCGGGCACACCCGGCGTCGCTCCGACAGCGGCTCTGCCGGACGGTCGCGCGGAGAAATTGACGACAGGCAAATCAACGACGGAAAAAACGACCATGGAGGAGCCCGGCGACGACGATGCCGAGGGCGCATAGGAAAACGATATGGCAAAATCAGTGGGGATTGACTTGGGGACGACCAACTCCGTCGTAGCCGCTATAGACGAGGCCGGGGTTCCGGTCGTCATCACGCTCGCCGAGGGGAGCCGTCTGTGCCCGTCGGTCGTCGGCTTTTCCAAAACAGGGGAACGCTTGGTCGGGCAGCTCGCCAAGCGCCAGGCTATCACAAACCCGGACCGGACGATCTCGTCCATCAAGCGCCAAATGGGGACCCGCTACAAGGTCTCCATTGACGGCAAGGAGTTTTCGCCCGAGGAAATCTCGGCGATGATCCTGACCAAGCTGCGCGCGGACGCAGAAGGGTTTCTGGGCGAACCCGTCACTGACGCCGTCATCACGGTCCCGGCCTACTTTTCCAACGCCCAGCGCGAGGCTACCAAGCAGGCCGGGAAGATCGCCGGCATCGAAGTCGTCCGCATCGTCAACGAGCCGACGGCGGCGGCCCTGGCCTACGGCCAGGACAAGACCGGCGAGCAGACGGTGCTGGTCTGGGACCTCGGCGGCGGCACCTTTGACGTTTCCATTCTGGAACTCGACAACGGCGTCTTCGAGGTGCGGGCGACGTCCGGCGACACCCACCTGGGCGGCGATGACTGGGACATCCGCATCATTGACTGGATGACGGCCGAGTTCAAAAAAGAGAGCGGCATTGACCTGACCAAAGACCGGATGGCAATGCAGCGGCTGAAGGAAGCAGCGGAGAAGGCCAAAGTCGAGCTGTCCACGCTGATGACGGCCTCGATCAACCTGCCGTTTATCTCCTCCACACCCGAAGGTCCTGCCCACCTGGAGCTTGCCCTGACGCGCGCCCAGCTTGAGGAAATGACCCAGGACCTGATCGAGCGCATGATCGGCCCCACCACGCAGGCTTTGAGCGACTCCAAACTGGAGCCGAAGGACATCCAGAAGGTGCTCCTCGTGGGTGGCATGACCCGTATGCCAGTCGTCCAGGAGCGCGTCCGCACCATGTTCGGCCAGGAGCCGCATAAGGGGGTTAACCCGGACGAGATCGTCGCCCAGGGCGCGGCCATCCAGGCCGGCATCCTCGGCGGCCAGGTCACGAGCGTTGTCCTCCTCGATGTCACGCCGCTCTCGATGGGCATCGAGACGCAGGGCGGCGTCTTCACCAAGCTGATCGAGCGCAACACGACAATCCCGACGTCCGCCTCACAGGTCTACACGACGGCTGTAGATAACCAGTCCGCCGTGGACATCCATGTCCTCCAGGGCGAACGCGATTTCGCCGTGGACAACAAGACGCTGGGCAAGTTCCAACTGAACGGCATCGCGCCGGCCCCGCGCGGGCTGCCCCGCATTGAGGTCACGTTCGACATTGACCAGAACGGCATCGTCCACGTCTCGGCCAAAGACATGGCAACGGGCAACATGCAGAAGGTCGTCATCACCGCCTCCAGCGGCCTGGGTCAGTCCGAGGTCGAGCGTATGGTCCACGAGGCCGACCAGTACCGCAAGGCAGATGAGAGGCGGCGCGAGGAGCAGGAAATCAAGAACAAGGCGGACCAGCAGATTTACACCGCCATGCGAATCGCCGCCGACGCGCGCGGTCTGGTCGCGCAGAACTTGATCGAGAGTGTCAATCAGGCGGCGGGGCGGCTGACGGCCGCCATCAACGCTTTCGACATGGTCGGGGCCAGGCAGGGCATGGAGGAGCTGAACGCGGCCATTCAGCCTCTGAGCAGCGCGTTCTATGAGGCGAAAACGCGCCAGAATGGCAACAGTGCGCCGGCTGCGGCTCAGGCGCCGCCGGATTTGAGCAAGGTCACAGCGATTGATGACCCTGGGGCGGAGACATCGGTCGGGGCCAGCGGCTTTGACCCGGACTCGGAAACCCGCATTGACATGGATGACATGTTGAAAGAGGAAGAGGCGTCAGGCGCGGGCGACTTCCGCGACGTGTGATCCTCTCTTCAAAGACCGGCAAGCTCATCGTGGAGTTCTGCGGGGTCGAACGTCCTCCCGGAAACCAGCACCCGTTCTTTGGTGTTGTTCCCAAAGTGGAGGCGTTCGGCCCCCACTGTTTGTCACTTGAACGACGCATCTGAAATTCTTTTTGAAATCACTTTATGGCTAACAAACGCGACTATTATGAGGTGCTCGGAGTCATGCGGACTGCGTCCGTGACTGAGATTCGTTCGGCCTACCGGAAACTGGCCGCCAAGTATCACCCCGACGTCAACCTCGGCGACAAGGGCGCTGAGGAAAAGTTCAAGGAGCTGAACGAGGCGCACGAAGTCCTTTCCTCTTCGGACAAGCGTCCTCTGTACGATCAGTACGGGCACGAGGGACCGGCGGCGGGCTTTGGCGGCATGGGCGAAGGCGGATTCGGCGACATCTTCGATATGTTCTTCGGCGCGGGCGGCGGGGGCGGACGGCCCTCCGGTGAGCGCGCCCGGCAGCAGGCGACGCAGGGGAACGACCTGCGCTATGACCTAGAGATCACCATGGAGGAGGCCGCGTCCGGCATTCCCAAGTCCCTTCGCCTTTCCCGGATGGATGCCTGTGGGACCTGCCACGGCAACGGCTCCAAAGCTGGGAGCGCGCCCCAGACCTGCTCCGCCTGTTCCGGCACGGGCCAGGTGCGTCATGTCCAGAACACGATCCTCGGCTCGTTCGCGACGGTCGCCCCCTGTGCCCGGTGCGGCGGTGCAGGCCGCATCATCACCGACCCCTGCGCGACCTGCCGGGGCCAGGGCCGGGTGCGTCAGACCGCCGAGCACACTGTGGACATCCCCGCCGGCGTGGATTCGGGGACGCGGCTGGTGGACCCCGGCCAGGGCGATGCCGGCCCGCGCGGCGGCGGGCGCGGCGACCTGTACGTCATTATCTACGTCCAGCCGCACGCCCACTTTACCCGGCGCGGCATGGACGTGGTGCATGAGGCGTCCGTCTCCTTCGCGCAGGCGACCCTGGGCGATACGTTCGAGGTGCCGATCTTGGGCGGGGCCGAGCGGCTGACCATCCCCGAAGGGACGCAGCCGGGGACCACCTTCCGCCTGCGCGGCAAGGGCTTCCCGGACGTGAACTCGCGGAGCCTAGAGCGCGGCGACCAGATCGTCAGCATCAAGCTGAAAGTCCCCCAAAAGCTCACCGAGGAGCAGCGCCGCCTGGTCAAAGAGTTGGCGGCGGCTTCGGGCGAAACCATCCATGCCGAAGATCACGGGTTGCTGGGCAAGGTCAAGGGCGCGTTCTCGCACAAGTAGGCACCGATGCGCTGGGCGGAGATCATCATTGACGCAGGGCTGGAGGCAACCGACGCGGTGGGCGCGGCCCTGTACGCCGCTGGGTGCGGCGGGTTTGAGGTGCGCGAGGTCGCGCAGCCGCCCGCTGTCGCGGGCTACCTGCCCGTAGACGACCGGCTGGAGGATCGGCTGTCGTCGCTCAAAGACGCGCTGGCCGCCTTGCCGGGGTACGGCGTCACGGGCGCTGGCACGGACCTGACCCTGCGCTACGTCGAGGAGGCCGACTGGGCGAACGCCTGGAAGGCGTTCTACAAGCCCTTTCGCGTGGGCCGCCGCCTGGTGGTGACGCCGCCCTGGGAGCATCCCGACCTGGCTGCGAACGACATCCCGCTGGTGATAGACCCCGGCATGGCCTTCGGGACCGGCAGCCACCCCACCACGCAGCTTTGCCTGACCGCACTGGAAGATTACATTCATCTGGGCAGTCGAGTAGCGGACATCGGCACCGGCTCCGGCATCCTCGCCATCGCCGCCGCCAAACTGGGCGCGTCACCCACCGCCGCCAACGACAACGACCCGCTGGCCGTCCGAATCGCCCGCGAAAACGCTGCCGCCAACGGCGTTGCCGTCGAGGTGACAGACGCGCTGCCGGTGGGTCAGTATGACGTGGGGGTCGCCAACATCCTGGCCGACGTCATCATCGGCATGTCCGTAGAACTCAATGCTCTCCTCGCACCAGGCGGCGTTCTCATTGCCTCCGGCATCATTGACACCCGCGAGGCTGAGGTGCAAAAGGCTCTGGAAGACGTAGGGCTGACGCATATAGAAACCCGGCGGCAGACGGAATGGGTCGCGCTGATCTTTCGCCGCGCTGAAGTATAGCCGATGCTGCTAGAATGCGGAACTGCGGCGGACACCCAGCTTTGCAACATGGCAGGAGGTCGTCTGTCCGGTACACTGCGACGATTTCATGGCTTATCTGGGTATTTGGGGACCGGAAGGTTTTGAACAGGCTGCTCCCGAAGGAGAAGGCCGTCAACTATTCCTTGAAGATGGCAATCCAGACTTCGGGCAGAATTTTGTCACCTTTGAGTGCTTACATTGCTCGTTCCGCAGCGCCACATTTGACATTGACTAGAGCCTTATGACCCGTTTCTTTGTCCGTCCCGATCAATTTGCAAGCGGCCTCGTCAACTTGGAGGCCGATGACGCCCATCACCTGCGCGTCGTCCTCCATGTCCAGCCGGGGCAGAAGATTGCCGTGCTGGATAATTCGGGCCGCGAATGGCCGGCAACGCTGCTGGAACTGGGTAAGACGAAAGCGATGGCGCGGCTGGGCGAGCCGTTTTTGCCCCAAACCGAGCCGCCGGTCAAGATCACCGTCGCCCAGGCCCTGCCCAAAGTTACCGAGAAAATGGAGCAGGTGCTCCAGCGCGGAACGGAGATCGGCGCGAGTGGCTTCTGGGCCTTCAGCAGCGAGCGCAGTCTGACGCACTTAGAAGGGGAGCGGCACATCAAGCGTGAGGGCCGTTGGCAGGCGATCATCAAGACGGCGGCGGAGCAGGCGCACCGTGCTATCCTCCCCACCTTGCGCGTGGACGGCGGCTTTGGTGAGGTTCTGGAAGCGGCGGCGGGTGATTTCGACCTGGTGTTACTCGCCTATGAAGGGGAACGGGAGACGACGCTGGCGAAGGCGCTGACAGCCCCAGCCAGTCCGCTTGAACGCCTGATGGTCGTCATCGGCCCCGAGGCGGGGCTGACGGACTCGGAAGTCAAGGCGGCGCGCAGGGCGGGCGTCCGACCCGTCTCGCTCGGGCCGCGTATTCTGCGGACCGAAACGGCAGCACTCGTCATGGTTTCGCAGATTATTTTTGCTCTGGAGCGCTAACCCTGTTCGTAGACATCCACAACCATATCCTGCCCAGCGTGGACGATGGCGCGCGTAACGTCGCTGAAGCTCTGGAGATGGCCCGGCAAGCCGTCGCAGCGGGAACAGACACGATGGTCGCCACGCCGCACCGGGGCTGGTTCCTGCGCCGCCCGGCCCGGCCCGAAGTCGTCCGTGAACACGTCGCCGGCTTGCAGGAGTCGCTGAACCGCGCGCACATCCCCCTCAAAATCGTGCCCGGCGTCGAGATCAAGATGGCCCCGCGCGTCGCCGACGATCTGGTGAGCGGCGAGTCCGGGACGCTGGGCGACGCCGGGCATTGGGCGCTGATCGAGCCGCCGTTCGACCGCATCCCGGCCGGTGGTCTGGAAAGCCTGCGGAAAGTGATCGAGGCGGGATTTTGCATCGTCCTTGCCCACCCGGAGCGCTGCGCCGAAGTCCAGCAGAGCCTCGCCTTCCTCGAAGCCTGCGCCGACCTGGGGATTGCCTTCCAGCTTACGAGCGGCAGCCTCCTGGGCCGTTTCGGACCGCGCGCGCAGGAGACCGCCCACGCCATCCTCGCCCGCACCGCCGACTGGCCTCTTGTAATCGCTTCGGACACCCATGACCTCCACGACCGCTCTTGCGCCCTGCTGCGCGACGCCCGCGACGCCGCCGCCGCCCTAGTTGGGGAGGAGCGGGCGCAGGAGATGGTAGACGCCCGCCCCCGCGCGATGATCTCTCCGGCCTGAGCTTCGGAGAAGCCCGTAAATTTGCCCCTCAAGTTTCCACGCCGCCCTGCCGACAATAGCGGCATGGACACCAGCACCATCTCTGCGCTGTCGCAGGCCCTGGACTTAGGCTCCGCGCGCCTGCAAGCCATCTCCAACAACCTTTCCAACGTCAACACACCCGGCTTCAAGCGCCAGGACGCCACGTTTGCCGCCCTGCTCCAGTCGGCGGAGGCCGGAGACGCTCTGCCGATGGCCGCCACCGACTCGCGCCACCTGACACTTGACTTGGACAGCGGCGGCTCGCCTTCGCTTGTGACCCAGCGCAGCGGCTCGATGCGGCCCGACGGCAACAACGTGGATATTGACGCCGAGACCAGCCGGCTGGCCGCTGCCGAGATCTACTACCAGGGCGCTTCGCAGCTCCTCAGCGGGCAGTTTTCGGGCATGAAATATGTGATTGCGGGAGGACGCTAACCAATGGGCTTCATGGACACGCTGGCGATCAGCGCTTCGGGCATGACGGCGGAGCGGCTGCGGATGGACGTGGTCGCCAACAACCTGGCGAACGTCAACACGACCCGAACGCCCGGCGGTGGGCCGTTCCGCCGCCAGGAGGTCGCGATGGCCCCGGCTTCGGCTTCCTTCGGCGAGACCCTGGCGGGCCTGTCGGGCGAAGACGACGGGGACCAGCCCGCGCGGGGCGGCGTGCAGGTCTCGGGCATCGTCCCCGACATGCGCCCCTTCAAGCGCGTCTACCAGCCCGGCCACCCGGACGCCGACAAGCAGGGCTATGTCAACCTGCCGAACGTGGACACCGTCACCGAGATGGTGGACATGATGGGCGCGACACGCGCCTACGAGGCCAATGTCGCCGCCGTCGCCGCCGTCAAAGGCATGGCGATGAAGGCCCTGGAGATCGGGCGGGCGTAAGCAAAGCCGATGCGTCAGACGCTCCAATCAGTGATCTGCACACCGGGTATCTGCTGAAAGTGCCTCAGGTTGGCGGTCACGATAATCAGCCCCCGGTTGATGGCGGACGCCGCTATGCGGCAGTCGCGTGTTCCCACCCGCTTGACCGCCGCCGACCAGCTCTGGTAAAGGTCTTCGTCCGCCTGCGTGTACGGCAGGATTTGGAACTGCCGCAGGAATTCCTCGGTCAGCACGAGATCGCGGTACGCAACCGGGATGAGCGCGCTGTCTTTGGACCGCACAGGGTTCAGCTTTGCGAGAACCCCCAAACGCCCCCGGAACTGTTCTTCCACGACCACCGCCGGCAGCCAGAGTTGTTTCGGTGGGACCGCCAGCGCCCGCCGGTTCAGGCCACTGTTGCGTCCTCGGAAGAGAAGGCTTGCCGTGTCGTTATCCAACGCGAACATGGCCTACTCGACCAGCCCGTGCTTCCGATCCATCTCCCGCCGCGACTGCTCCATCTCCTCGATGAACTCGTCCCACAGCGGATCATCGGCAAACCCACCAATGACGTGGGTGAGTGGGTTTTCCCCTAACGGCGCCACTCCGTTCGTGCCGTTCTGCTCTGCCATCGGCGTTTCCGCCGCGCCCTTGTCTTTGACGGTTTCCATTGCTTTCCTCCTGACCTGTCGGCGCCCCACCGAATCGCGATGCTCACAGTTTACCTCATTCGGCCCGCGTCTTCAACCGCACTGGTAAACATAACGGACGCGCCGCGCCTACGAGGCCAACGTCGCCGCCGTCGCCGCCGTCAAGGGCATGGCGATGAAGGCCCTGGAGATCGGGCGGGCGTAAGCCGCCGTACTCCGTGGGAAGAAATGATAGCCCCGGCGCTCGTAGCGCCGGGGCTAGTTTTTTGCCCGCCGCGTCCGCAGATAATCCGCGAGGATGATCCACCCGCAGGGCAACGTCACGCAGAGCGACAGCAGAGGGTTGGTGGTCCAGAGGCCGAGACAGCAGAGCCAGAGCACCGGCACATAAGCCAGATGGACCAGTCGGCGGCGGACCACCCGACCCGTCAGGACATTGACGCAAGCCCACACGGTAAAAACGGCGACCAGGATGACCGGCCATGTCCAAAGGATGTGCATTTTCGTCTCCTTGTTCTGTGTGACATTCTACAGCGCCGGATAGGGTTTGTCAAGGCAATTCCGTCGCCCCTCCCTCTCCGTCATCCTTACAAAAAATCTTATGAAATCATCAAACGACTATGGAACAATCCCCATGTCCCGCTGGGAACCGCCGCCGACCGGCAGCAGATGCCCCAGCCATCTTTTAGGAGCACTTGTTAGGAGTCATTGATGAACTTGTTCGCATTGCCCGCTTCTTCCCTCCCCTCCCCCGCCGGCGTCTCCGACGCGGCGGGCGGCCTGCTCGGGTCGGACGCCAAGACCGCCGACACTCCCTCCTTCGGCCAGATGCTGCAAGGCGCGCTGAGTCAGACCAGCGCGCTCCAGGACCACTCGGCACAGATGACCCAGGCGTTCGCGCGCGGCCAGATCAGCGATGTCCACAGCGTCATGATCGCCTCGGAGCAGGCGACGGTGGCCTTGCAGCTCACGACCCAGGTTCGCAACAAGGCGATAGACGCTTACCAGGAGATCATGCGGATCAGCATGTAAGCGGGACAAGGCACCGTAAGGGTTAGGGACAAGGGGGCATCGCTCGTTGGCAATCGCATCCAGTTGGGGAGAAGCACTGCGCGCCTGGTGGCAGGGCGCGACGCCTGCGACGCGGGCGATGGCGACGGGCCTGGTTTTGCTGATGGTCGTCGGCATGGGAGTCGCCGCCTCGCTGGCCGCAAGCCCCGACTACCACGCGATCTACCACGGCGTCAGCGGCAAAGACGCCTCGGCTATCGAAGCCGTCCTGCGGGAGAAGTCCATCGCGATGCACTTCGATGACAAGGACGGAACCATCAGCGTGCCCGCCAAAGACGAGAGCAACGCCTTCATGTACATCGAGGCGGCAGGCATCCTGTCCAAAGACACCGTCGTGGACGGGCTGGGTGACATTGACAAGATCAGCATCGGCACCACGCCCGAGGTCGAGCGCCAGCGGATGCTCAACGAGGCGCAGGGCGAGCTTTCCCGCAAGCTGATGCGGCTCGATCCCGTCCAGACCGCCGCCGTTTCGCTCGCGCTGCCCAGCGAATCGTCTTTTGTCGGCGAGGAAACCCCGCCCTCCGCCAGCGTCATCCTGACGCTGAAACAGGGTGAGAGCCTGAGCGGGCTTCAGGTCAAGGGCATCGTCAACCTAATCGCCCACGCCATTCCCAACCTGACCACGCAGAACGTGGCCCTGACGGACCAGACCGGCGTCCCCTTGTGGAAGGACAATGGCGCGGGCGGCGGGGGCATGGATGGGACGCTGATGGCGGAGAACGACAAGTTCAGCGAAGGCAAGCGCAAGATTGTCCAGAACCTGCTCGATCAGACGGTCGGGCGCGGCAAGGCCGTCGTCACCGTCAACGCCGAACTCAGCCAGGACGTCGTCACGCGGCACTCGATTCAGCACACACCGGTGACAGGGATGCGGACCGGCCTGCCGGTGAGCGTCCGCGACAAGCAGGAGACGTACAGCGGGGCCGGCGCCCCGATGGCGGGCGGCATCGCCGGAGCGGGCAGCAACCTGAACGTGCCCTCTTACCAGACAGGTGGCGGCGCGGGGAGCGGCGGCAAGTATTCGACCGGCGACACCGTCACCAACTACGAGAACGACGTCACCGACACCAAGACCCAGGTCGCTCCGGGGGACCTCAAGAAGCTATCTGTCGCTGCCCTGGTAGACGCCAGTGTCCCTGCCGAGGCGGTCGCCACGCTCAAAGAGTCCATCGCCTTCGCCGTGGGCGCACTCCCCGGTGACAACACCCGCTCCATCAGCGTCCGCCAGATCGCCTTCGACATGAGCGCACAGAAGGCGCAGGCCGGCCAGACGCAGGCGGCGGCCTCACAAGCGCTTTGGAGCAACATCGCCCGCACTCTCGCCGTGTGCGCGGTCGCCATCGTTCTGCTGATCCTTTTGACCCGCTCCACAGGTCGCGGTGCCTCCTCCCCGCAGCTCGCGCTGGCCGGCGGGGGCGCCAACATCGGCTTCCTGGACTCGATGCCGGACGCCGAAATGGCCGCTATCATGGACGCGAGCGGCGCGCGGGGAACCGAACGCGGCATGGAGCATGTGCTGGAAGAGCGCCCGCTGACGGTCGAGGACGTACTGGCCGAGATGCCGGACCCCGAAGGCCGCCCGCACCGCCGGTCACGCATCCCCTCCATCGAGGAGCAGAAAGACCTCAAGATGGAAAGCGTCCGCAGCATGATCAATGCCCACCCGGAGAGCGTCTCCCTGCTGCTCAAAGGCTGGATGGCCGACGAAATAAAAGTCTCCTAAGAAAGCAAGCAACATGGCAATCCGTCCGCAGCCACTCACCAACCGCAAGAAGGCCGCCATCCTGCTGGTCGCGCTCGGCCCTGAAACCGCCAGCCAGATATTCCAGCACATGACCCAGGACGAGATCGAAAGCCTCAGCGTCGAGGTCGCCCGGATGGGGCGCGTCAACGCGGACCTGCGCGAGGCGGTCGTTGAGGAGTTCCACGAGCTGTGCGTCGCGCAGAAGTTCATCGCCGAGGGCGGCATGGACGCCGCTCGCGAGATGCTTCTGAGCGCCTTCGGCGAGGAGAAGGCCGCCCTGATCGTGGGCCGCGTCATGCAGGCCCTCCAGGTGATGCCGTTCGACTTCCTGAAGAAAGCGGATGCCAGCCAGATCACCACGTTCATTCAGAACGAGCACCCGCAGACCATCGCTCTGATCATTGCCTACTTGCAGCCCGCTCAGGCCGCTGCTATCCTTTCCGGGCTGCCGCAGGACCTACGGGCGGAAGTCGCACGCCGACTGGCGACGCTGGACAAGACTCCGCCGGAAGTCATCCGCGAGGTTGAAACTGTACTTCAAAGGAAGCTCTCCTCGGTCGTCTCCACGGACTTCAGCCAAGCAGGCGGCGTCAAAGCGCTGGTCGAAGTGCTGAACTATGTGGACCGCTCGACCGAAAAGACGATTTTGGAATCGCTGTCCGAGAACAACCCGGAGATCGCCGAAGAAGTCAAGAAGAACATGTTCGTCTTCGAGGACATCATCATGCTCGACGACCGCGCGATCCAGATGGTGCTGAAGGAAGTGGACACGAAAGAACTGGCCGTCGCGCTCAAGGGCGTCGGCGAGAACACGCAGGTACGCATCTTCAAGAACATGTCCGAGCGCGCGGCGGCGATGATGAAGGAAGAGATGGAGTTCATGGGGCCGGTGCGCCTCAAGTCGGTCGAGGAAAGCCAGCAGCGCATCGTGGGCGTCATCCGCAAGCTGGAAGAGGCCGGCGAGATCATCGTCGCGCGCGGCGGCGGCGAGGAGATGATTGCCTAAGATGCCAACCACGACGCCCTGGCTTCAGCTTCTGGAACCACTGGCCGAGCCTCCCCCCGTTCGTCTGAGAATAGCCGACGCGGCTGCCGACCCACTTGCGCCGGTTTCCCCAGACATGGATGCGCTCCGGGCCGAAGCGGACGCCGTTCTGGCCCAGGCTCGCGCCAAAGCCGCCGAAACGCTGGAAGACGCCCAAATCCAGGCCGAAGTGCTGCGCGCGGCGGCGTGGCAAGAAGGCCAGCATCAGGGCCGGACGGAAGCGCGCGCCACCGTGGAAGCCGAACTGCGGACGGCTTGGGAGGCGCGCGCGGGCGCGCTCAGGGCCGAGCTAGACGGCATTGTCACCCAAATCGGCGTCGCTCGTGAGGCGCTTTGGGCGCGGCAGGAGCCGGAAATGGTCGCGCTGGCCCTGGACATCGCCCGTCAGGTGGTCAAGACCGAGGTAACGCAGAACCCGGAAGTCGTCCATGCCCTCATCGCCAACGCCGTCCGGCGCATCACGGACAAAGACAACGTCCGCGTCCGCGTTTCGGTCGCCGATGCCCCGCGCGTCAAGGAGATGCGCCAGGACCTGATGGAGCTGATGGATGGACTGCGGCATCTGGAGATCGTGGACGACCGCCGTGTCGGCGAGGGCGGCTGCGTGATCGAGACGAATGCGGGCACGATTGACGCCAAGATCGAGACGCAACTGTCGGAAGTCGCGCGCGCGCTGGGGGTGGCAGAGAATGGGTGAGGGAACCCACCTCCCCGCTGCGCTGGGGGTCCTCCCGGAGCGGGAGGACGAAGAGTTGAAACCGTTGATTTTACCTCTTCCCCCTCCCGATGCGGGAGGGGTGGCGAGGAACGAGCCGGGGTGGGTTCTTCCTTCCATAGACCTCTCCAAGTACCGCGCCATCGTCAGCCGGCTGGATACGGTCCGGGCCAACGGGCTGGTCACGCAGGTGATCGGCCTGGTCGTCGAGAGCATCGGCCCCGCCGCCCAGATCGGCGAACTCTGCGAGATCCGGCACGGCGGGCGCAACGCGCCGACCGTGAAGGCTGAAGTGGTCGGGTTCAAGGCCAACCACCTGCTGCTGATGCCGCTGGGCGAGATGGCCGGTATCAAGCCCGGCTCGGAAGTGGTGGCGACCGGGAACATGCAGCAGGTCACCGTCGGGGACTTCCTGCTGGGGCGCGTTCTGGATGGCCTGGGCCAGCCCGCCGACGGCGGGGGAGCGCTGCACGGACCGGGGGCGAAGCAGTACCCGATCTTCGCCGCGCCGCCGGACGCGCTGACGCGGCGGCGCATCTCGGAGCCGGTCGGGCTGGGCATTCGGGCGATTGACGGCCTGCTGACGATGGGCAAGGGCCAGCGCATGGGCATCTTCGCCGGGTCGGGCGTCGGCAAGAGCACGGTCCTGGGCATGATCGCCCGCAACACCACGGCGGACGTCAATGTCATCTGTCTGGTTGGGGAGCGCGGGCGCGAGGTCCGCGAGTTCATCGAGAGCGACCTGGGCGAAGAGGGGCTGCGCCGCTCCGTCCTAGTGATTGCGACCGGAGACAAGCCGCCGCTGGTCCGCCTGAAGGCCCCGCTCGTCGCCACGGCCATCGCCGAATATTTCCGGGATCAGGGCCGGGACGTACTGCTGATGATGGACTCGGTGACGCGGATGGCGATGGCCCAGCGCGAGGTCGGGCTGGCCGTCGGCGAGCCGCCCGCCACGCGCGGCTACCCGCCCAGCGTCTTCGCCCTGCTGCCCAAGATTTTGGAGCGTTCGGGCACGAGCGACAAAGGCACGATCACCGCCCTGTATACTGTTCTGGTGGAAGGCGACGACGAGAACGAGCCGATTGCGGACACGGTGCGCGGCATCCTGGACGGCCACATCTGGCTCTCGCGCGACCTGGCCGCGCGGGGGCATTACCCCGCCATTGAAGTCGGACGCAGCGTGTCGCGCGTCATGTCCCAGGTCACTTCGCCCGCCCAGCGCGCCTCGGCGTCGCGTTTGCGCGAGACGCTGGCGACATTCAAGGAGGCCGAGGACCTGATCAACATCGGCGCGTATGCCGAGGGCAGTAACCCCCGCATTGACGCCGCCCGCCGGCTGATCGAGCCGGCGCGGGCCTTTCTGCGGCAGGGCGTCCACGAACAGTCCTCCATGGATACGACCGTTGAGGCATTAGAAGGAATTTTTGCCGATGAAGAGCTTTAAGTTCCGCTTGCAGTCGGTACTGGAACAGCGCGAGCGCCGCGAATCCCTGGCGCAGCAGACCTTTGCCGAGTCGCAGGCGGCCGTGGCCCGCGCCGGTCGGCTGCTGGGCGAGATGCGCGAGGTGCGGCAGGCACTGCTGGAAGAACTCTGCCGCCGCCGGGCAGGGGCGTTCGATGCCTTCGAGACGAGGCTGTATCAAGACTACATGCAGGTCATCACGCAGTCCATCGTGGAGCAGGAAGGCTACATGCGGGAACTGACGACCTCCTGCGAGGCGCATAAGCTGCATCTTGTCGGGACGTCGCAGGACCGGCAGGCGCTGATGAGCGTCCGTGACCGGCACCGTCTGGCCCACCAGCAGATCGCCCTGCGGGCCGAGCAGGGCGTGATGGACGAATTGGCGACGACGCGCTTCAACTTCCAGCAGCGCGCACAGGAAGGCAGATAAAAAACATGACCGATGAGATCAGCCGCATCACGGCCCGGATCAGCGACATCCAGGAGCGTATCGCCGCCCTCAGCGGCCCAGCCGCCACCCCAATAGGCCCGGCCGCAGCCCCAGCAGCCCCAGACGCTAGGCCGACGTTCGCGAAGGCGCTGACAACGGCGCAGGCGCTGCCCCCAATTGCCGGCCCAACCTATTTGCCCGAAGGGTCTTCCGTACCGGCGCCGCCCGCCTCGCTCGGCCCGCTGCCGCCCCTGCCGGTCGCGCCGGGAGCGGCGAACGTCGTCCCCCTGCCCCAGACGGCCTCGGCGGACATGGAGGGGATCATCCAGAAATACGCCGCTCAGAACGGGGTGGCGCCTGCCCTTGTCCGCGCCGTCATCAAGACCGAGTCGGACGGCAACCCGCACTGCGTCTCGCGGGCGGGCGCGATAGGGTTGATGCAGCTCATGCCCGCCAACGTCAGGGAAGCCGGCATTTCCGACCCGTTCGACCCGGAACAGAACATCGCGGCGGGGACGAAGCAGCTTGCGGGCCTGATGGCGCAGTATGGCGGCAACCTCGATTTGGCACTGGCCGGCTACAACGCCGGGCCGGGCAACGTCCACAAGTACGGCGGCGTGCCGCCGTTTGTGGAGACGCAGAATTATATTCGCCGCGTCCGGGCCGCCATGGAGAAGGGCTAAAGTTCATTGAAAGCCGTCATCGGACTTCTCGCCGTCGTCGCTCTGCTCGGCGTCGTCTACGGCCTGGCCTTTTTCGGCATCCTCCCGGTCCAAAAAATGGCTGCCAAGTCGCCTGCCCTGGCCTCCGCACTGACCGCCCTCCATCTCGCCAAGCCCAAGAAGACCGTGCCAAGCACACCGGTCGGGGCGGCCCCCAATCCCGAACAGCAGGCGCTCGATGCTCAGAAGAAGCGGCTGGCCGCCGACCGGGCGCAACTCGACAAAGACCGCGCCGCCCTGGAGGCTCAGAAGCCGCTGCCCTCAGCGCCCCTGGACGGCAGCGCTCCCCCCTCCTCAGACAATGCCGCGAGACTCGGCGCGATCTACGCCACCATGTCCGCCGACGACCTCGCCCGCATCTTCCGCAAGCTGCCCGACCCGGACGTGATCCAGTCCCTGACCCAGCTCGACGAGAAAAAGGCTGGCAAGGTCCTCGCCACCCTTCCCGCCGACCGCGCCGCCCGCCTTGCCCGGCAGATGTCCCGCGTCAACCTCGCGAGCAGTGGATCAGGCGCTCCCGCACTATCTCCTCGGACAAGCCTGTGATCGTCACCGCTTTGTCGCGGCTCTTGTGGCCGTGGCAGACCGAAACCTGCGAGGGGCGCAGGCCCAGCAGATCCGCTACATAGGCGCGGCAGGAGGCGTTGGCCGCGCCCTCGACAGGCGGGGCGGTCAGCCGCAGGAAGAGAACGCCGTCTCCGTAGGGCAGGACGGCATTGGACGAGGCGCGTGGCGTCAGCCGCACCGTCACCCGCAGGACCGGCTCCTCCCCGGTAGGTTTCATCCGGCCAGTGCCAGGAGCAGCATCAGCGTCACGAAGCTGTTTTGAAAGCAGTGCGCGAGGATGGAAGGGGCCAGCGACTTGCGCGTTTCGGCCATCCACGCGAAGACGCCGCCCAGGGTGGCGAGCGGCAGCATCGCGGCGATGCCGACCGGGTGGACAAAGCCGAAGATCAACCCCGTCAGGACGATGGCGGGCCAGACGCCGACGCGCAGCTTGGCAGCGTTGTAAAAGACGCCTCGGAACAGGAACTCCTCGGTCAGAGGCGCGGCCACGGTCGCCAGCCCCACGAGCATCGCCTGCACCCAGGGCGAGGTGGCGCTTGCCAGCAGCGGAATGGCCGGGTTGGACGGCGTCGGGGCGTGGAGGTGTGAGCCGGCAAATCCCCCGACGCTCCCCGCCAGCAGCAGGAGCGGCAACGAGATCGCGTACCCCCCCACCCCGTACAGCAGGTTCCGCCCCAGTCGGTGCGTGTTCCAGCCTAATTCCTCTCCAATAGAGGCGCGCTTCCGCCGCGCGATGATCATCAGCAGGCCAATGGGGACGGCAGCCCCGATGAGATACGCGAAGAACTCCAGCACCACCAGGGCAGCGGCATGGCCGCCGGCGGAGAGGGACAGGAGGCGGGGCCGCACCGGGCCGAGGAGGCCAGCGAAGTGATAGCCGGGGAAATGGAATAAGTGCGGGATGCTGAAGCCGCCAATCAGCCAGCCGATCAGGTCAGGCATCAGCAGATACAGGACGAACACGCCCATCAGGTCCCCCGCCCGCAGGCGTCGCTCGGCGAGGGGCGTCAGTTCCGGCATCGCCGGCCACGGCATAGGCAGGGGTGGAGAAATTCCCGGCCACCGCCGAAACGCCAGGTAAAGCAGTAGGCCCACCCCTACGATGCCCAGTGCGCCCCACATCAGCATCATTCCCACCAGCGGCCCCAGCGTCGTCAGCGCCTGCGTCCTGGCCCGTGCGTCGTAGCGCGCCGCCTGGGCTGGGTTTCCCTGGGACCTATACAGGACAGCCTGGGCGGGCGCGCGCCACCAGCGGATGTTGGGCAGTGCCCGGAGCTGCGCCGCATCCTCATCGGTCCGGGCCGGCGTCAGGTGCGCGCCGCGCGCTACTTCGCCCCACAGCCGGCCTTCCGCCGCATAGCGGCGGCTCTCTTCAGGCGACAGCCCGGCCAGTGCGGAGGGCGCGAAGGCGTCCTTCGGGTCCAGGCCGTTTCTGCCCCGCCCGAACAGCGGACGGCGGAGCAGAGCGCGCAGGATGATGACGCGCCGAGCCGTCCCCGGCGAGTTCTGCCCGCCCGTTTGCAGCGTTTCCGCCGACTTTAACGCCTCCTGCAAGCCCTTCGAGTCAGGCGCAGCATCCCCTAGCTTGCCGAGAGAGGCGACATACGCCTGCTTGGTCGTCAGGTTCGTGGACAACATGGCCGACATGGTCTTCTCGTCCACCTGCCCCGCTAATTGCTGCGACAGCCGCGCGCTGTGCCGCGCCGGCAGGAGGTCAACAACTCGCAGCGTGAGGAAGACGACGAGCAGGACAATCACCCAGGGCGGCAGGCGGTCTCCGCTGCTTGCAGGCTGCGGGATTGTCATGGGTTCGGCTTCCCGTCCGCCTGCGGCCCGACCGGGTGGCGGTGCTGCGGCCTAGCCCTGGCGGGAAGAGTCAGGGAGATGAGAGAAGGGGGCAGGGCGCGGCGAAAAAAAGACTGTTTCATTGTTTCCTGGAGTGTGAATAGCATCCTGCAAGTGCCGTCATTGTAGCACCTACCGGGGGGAGTGTCAACCGCCCCGGTGAATATACGGAGTTGACGAGGCGGCGAGGATTGTGTTATGATAAAGCAGCGTCCAAACATCCGTCTCAGCAGCGTGATGTCCCTCGCTGCGTTCCAGCTTGCTGAATCGCCGTTCAGACAGTTCCAAGTGCAACATCTCAAGAAAGAAAGTTTATGTCTATTTCACCACCTTTGTGTATTCCGTCTGTGCGGCCGGGGCGCCGTCTCCCGGCTTTTCTTCTTATCCTGCTGGCCCCGTTCTGCCTCACTGCCTCGGGCTTCGCCTCGACTCTTACCGTTACCAATGCCAATGACGGTGGGGCAGGCTCACTGCGCGGCATCCTTGCCGCCGCCGCCGCCGGCGACACGATTACCTTCGATGCGGGTGCCTTTCCAGCAAACGGCAACACTGTTATCAATTTGACCGGCGGCCGTCTCAGCATCACCAAAGACCTCACCATTCAGGGGCCGGGCGCGGGCGGGGTCACCCTCAGCGACAGCAGCGACGGCATCCTCGGCATCACGGGCACCAGCACGGTGAACGTCACCGCCCGCGTGTCTGGCCTCACGTTCGCCAATGGGAACGCGGCCAGCGCGACCAGCAACGGCAACGGCGGCGGCATCTACACGTTCGCGACCACGCTGGCCTTGACGGGCTGTGTCTTCAGCGGCAACACGGCGAGCGGCGGCGGCGGCGCCATCGGCAGCACCAGCAGCACGGTGTCACTCACGGACTGTACCTTCACCGGCAACACGGGCGGCGGCGGCGGCGCCCTCAGCAGCAGCAACGGCGCGGTGTCACTCACGAACTGCACCCTCAGCAGCAACACAGCCGGCGTCGGCGGCGCCATCATCAACAGCGGCAGCACGGCGTCACTCACGAATTGCACCCTCGTCGGCAACAGGACGACCGCAGGCGGTGTCGGCGGTGGCATCTACAACAGCGGAACCCAGCTCACCCTCACAAACTGCACCCTTGTCGGCAACACGGCAGCCAGTGATCAAAACACACCCGGCAAGGGCGGCGGCATCTATAACACCAGCGCCGCCACGGTTCGGAGCTGCATCATCAACGGCAACGCTGCTGCAGGTGGCGGAGACGACGTTTTCGGCTCCTTCACCTCGGGCGGCTCCAACTTGATCGGCGACCCCAACGGCGCCGCCTACGGCTTCACCGGGGCGCATGACCTGGTCTATGTGGACCCCAAACTGGACCCCAGGGGCTTGGGCAACAACGGGGGGCCGACCCAAACGCTCGCCGTTCTCGCCGGCAGCCCAGCTGTCGGCGGCGACTACAACAACGCCACCTCGACCGACCAGCGCGGCTTCAGCCGCACTGCCCTCCAGCACACAATCGGCGCTTACGAGTATAAGACCTCACACACGCACCTTCTGTGGAACAACAGCGACGCGCGCGTCATGCTCTGGAGCGTTGCCCCAGACGGCAGCTTCACACTCAACGGCTTCGGGCCGTACACCGACAACGCACCCCAGAACGTCTGGCACGCCACCGCCGTCGCCACAGGCCCGGACGGCAAAAGCCACCTCCTGTGGAACAACACCGACGGAAGGGTCATGCTCTGGACCGTGGACGACAGCGGCAACTTCACCCTCGCCGGCTACGGACCCTACACCGACAACGCACCCGACAACAAGTGGAGCGCCACCGCCGTCTCGGTCGGCCCCGACAACACCGTCCACCTGCTCTGGAACAACACCGACCACCGCGTCATGCTCTGGAACGTCGCTCCCGACTTCAGCTTCACCCTGGCCGGATACGGGCCGTACACCGACAACGCGCCCCAGA
>JAABUH010000804.1_pt1 | contig 41090 bp, 37 predicted proteins | sample 5559121 | NCBI WGS metagenome assembly JAABUH01 (sample SAMN10711871, study PRJNA513364) | rock metagenome | isolation source: Antarctica rocks | place: Antarctica: Victoria Land, Battleship Promontory nord | collected 2015-12-28
CCAGCTGCTCGGACCCTTCATCGCCGACTTCAACGAGACGCATGTTCTGAATCCACGCTGGCCACCGCACGCGCGCTTCCACAATGGGCAAACCATGTCCATGGGTGTGTGTCTAGCGCTGGGAACGCTGTACTATACGCATCGCCCAGTTGCCGACGCTGCTGCCGCTGCAGATTCGATTCTCACAGCAACGATCTTTGGGAGCGTGTATTGGATAACGGGGCTGAGTGCGATTCTCTACCCAGGTAGCGATGGGTTAGATCCTGAATTCGGGGAGGGATTCCCGCAATTCCGGCTTTTCGTTGGCTTGTTGGGACTTACATGGGCTGGGTGGTGGTTGGAGACTGCAAGGTTGGCTGGGGCAGCTAAGAGATAACTCCCTCCAAGACCCGGTCCAACGGACTCATGTTCTGATACGAGTCTACAGAGTTCACAATCGATTAAATAGGGAGAACCTTCTGCGAACGCCGCTCTTGAGAGGAATTGCTTGAATTAGGCAGAGTGAATTTATGATTTTTCTTCGTCTACATCTCTCTGAGCATGATTCTTCACCTCATATGTTTGCAATCCTTTATATCCCAGCGGTAGCAAGTCTCACGAGAGGAAACCTACCTAGAACCTTTGATTGCAATCGGAAATCGTTCTTCAACCTATACCGTAAGCTGCAACGTGCATCGGCTATATGTCATACGGTCCTGGAAGGATTTCCCCACCAAGTGCATTCACATCAAACGTGAAATCATTCCAATCATCCAAGTTGTTAGACACATTTGGCGATTCGATGCCCTCCGCCATCGTGTTTATTGGACCAAAAGGGAGGAAATTCAGAGGCTGGTCCGTAGTCTGATCGATTAGACCACAATCATCAAAAAATTGAGGGTCGAAGCTGCTGCTGCCTTCATCACCATCTAGTCTAGGGTTTGACGCTTCAGACGCACTAGAGTCTCGTAGGATTGAATCCAGGTCAGCAGGGTGCAATGCTTGCCTGACCTTGAATGACTCCCGACCATGTTGTTGTGCTACTCGAGCCCGCTTCAGTAAATTCTTAATTGGACCCCATAACATTGCCTCCTTGATGTCGGCGACTCTGCCATTCCAGTCTTTGAAACGGCTCTGAATGATCTCCCAAGCGCGGTCGGCAAGGGGCCCTTGGGGCTGAGTGCATAGCTCAGCTAAGGTTACCGCTACAGCATGCCATGGAACGTAGGTTTTGAAGAGCCAAGCGAAGCCGGCTGAAGACGGGTGTTGCTCAATTGCCTCATTGACGTTCAGGAATGTCACGGCTGTTTGTAGGCCTTGGGTTCTGGACTGGACTTGCTGCGAGGGCATTTGATGCTGTAAAGGGTAGGATAAAACCAGCCAAAGCTTATAAATCCAGTAATGGCCCATTATGCGTAACAGCTTCGTTCGCTGGTCGGAAAAACCGCAACTGGCTAAATAAGTTGACTCGACTCGTTTAGCGTATTCCTTAACGAGCTCTTCCCTTTCTTGAAGTGTCAGATTTCTAGGCTCACTGGCCGAAGATCTAAAGTTGACCTTCCGAGCTGTACTTAATGCATCCATACTGAGTAAACACACGGTCATTTCGGTTGGTCCGGTTCTGCTATGTAAGGGGTGTTGACTGTCGTAATTGACGTCCTCGTCATTGAGATTGCAGGGCATTACTGTATTGAAAGAATTTTTAGCAAGAACAGGCTCGGACCCACGATCTTCAGAAGCCCTCATGTCAAGCGTCACGATTTGCCACCAAACTCGGCGCCTCATCTCTGCCTCGAATGCACTAAACGCTCGGCCATCACCGTCTCGATGAAGACCAAAACCATGTGCGATACGCATAGCAAGTCCAATCAATGTCCAGCTGGACCGAGCCCGATTGAGGGAGCCTTGCACCACCTGAGCACCTGTTAGCATGTTGTCTAACTTGAACTACTAGTGTACAAAGTTCACTATCGCAACTTCTGGAAAAGAGCGGTGCCGGCACATCACTAATTAACGGAAATTGTGCCGAAAAATTATGCCGTTGTTTGAGGAGTGCTTACTATATAAATCGTCAACGCTTGTAATGTAGTAATCTCCAGGCTATTCAAAAAGTCCGCTTGCGTCAACGCCGCCTCTGTACTACTCTTGTATCGTGCTGACAGAATGTCCTTTTGTTCGCCTAGATATGTCAAACATTCTTGAGGAGACATACTAGTCACCGCTGCAAAGTACGCTGCAAAGGTGACAGCCTCAAGGCTTCGAAACTTGAATCGGCGTGTTACAGGGTCGAGGAGCGCCTCCAGGTTTGAAAAGTAGATATTCACTGTGGGCCGATGTAAGATCTTGCAAACCGGGTCGACGTTGGCAAAGTAAAACTGAAATAAGACTGCGCTGTGAGCGTCTGAAGGATATACGGCCTCTGAACCAACAAAGCTGTCTGGATCTTGCAACATGAAGTTTGGTGGAGAATTTATTGCTTCCATCGAATGAGACCTCGAGTCATCAAAGTCATCCTCATCGTCAACGCCGCCTTCTATGAGCTGCCGTAGACCGTCGAATTCATTACTTAAGCCCGACCAGAATTCACTGTTGAGATGACGGGAGCTGCTGCCTTGCTGCTTGATAAAGGCAGCATAATGATCATCGACAGCGACGCCGGTTTGAGTGCCTTCACCAAGCACACCGCTACTGAGAAGGGGTGAAACAAGGTTCGGACTTAGATTGCCACCAGGGCTGCCGCCGTCCGGTCCAGCAGCCCCCGTGTCAGCCTGGTTCGCAAGCATTCCTTCCAGACGCCTGATACGGCGCAAAAGCTCTGCGTCACGTGCTTCCAACGCATCCCGCCTGCCTCGAGGAGCCCGAATACGACGAGTCGGAAAAACGCAGACGATGCCAAGTTTTTGACATGGATCGCACGGATCGGCTTTGTCGCATTTGATTTTTCGCTGACGGCAGCTGGTGCAGCTGAGAGGTTTACGAGTCCGAGCGGTTTGAGGGGCTTGCGATCCTTGGAGAGGTGAAGCGTTTGCGGTTATGGTAGTCGACATTTTTGAATGAATAAAAATGTCGAAACTTGTGCTGGCGGAGAATGTTCTCCTCTGGCGTACTCGTTTCTCTTACTTCAGGCGTTTATTTGAAGAGGCGGGATTCTCAGAGCTATAAACGCGGTAGTGACAAGTGATCTGTTGATTTTAGCCTAGCCAAGTCTCTTTTCAACACCTCAGAAATCTATGGCTAGCTCTTAGCAAAACGAGCGAGGCTCAGACGATGGATTTTAAAAGAACAAGCCAAGGCTCGTATAAAGGTGTATGCTAAGTAGCTAGAATACAGGCGAATACTCTGACTTGAAGACTTCCGTGCGTCACATACAGCAGTCTAAAGAGATGAAGGCAAAAGAGGCCAAGGATTCGATATCAACAGATGGTTTTATCATAAAACATTCAGTATAGGCCGAACTAGGTAAGAAGTTCGTGTAGGTAGGCTAGCGTGGCTAGTTTTCGTAATTTACCTAGCATCCTCCCCGGAAAAAAGTAGAAGCGAAGTATCCGTATCCCGCCCTAAGCTCATCCTTCGTTTAGGATGTTTTCAACAATGAACATGTGCACAAAGGGCCTCCAAGAAGGGCTGAGCGAGAAAGCGACCATCATGCTCATACTGGAAGAACTGCCTAAGGCTGCGAACCTGGTGACACAGTCCATCAAACGCTAAAGCCAGGATGCGGGAAAATGTTCCAGAGACTTGCCGCAGGCATTGGCAGCCTCCATCACATCCAGACTCAAGTCAATGATCGACGAAGTCACCAGCTGGGTTGCCCAGATCTAAACAAAGCCCCTGCTGCAATCAGGGGGAAAAGGTTCTTTAGGATATTTTCCAAAGTGCTCTTGCTTACGGTCCATACCATCTGAACCGCGAATTTTCATACAGCTCTCACACGCTGCGATCGAGGGAGTGGATAGGTGAGACCGAGAATTGGGGATCTATAGACGATTATATGAGACTAGAATGTGCCGCACTTAAAGTTTACCAGGTCCAAACCGAAGCTATGCATGGTACTCTTGTGCTATGACATGAGCCTTCGATACGCTCGCACTATCCGCTGAGGCTTGTGGTACTGTATGGAGCAATGGGTTGCCCCAAGTCACTATCTCAGTTTATTTCTAGTACTTGGTTTCATCAATCGGAGTCTTCAGTTTTCTAGGCTACCTTAATGACGAAATAGCTATTTCACAGGCCTAAAGCCGGAGGCACTCATGCTAGCTTACAGTCCTGCACCACAAGTTCCATCCCAGTCAACCCTTCAAGACCTCCGCCAGGGCTTCATCCAGCGTCTGCTTCGGCAACGACAGCAACTCGTCCGCGCTCTCCACATAATTGATATAATTTCCACCATGACCATCCACACAATTGATATAACGAATCAACGACATGGCGCCGCTGAAATCGCCTTTGGCCATCTTCTCCGACCCAATCTTCTTCTGCTCTTCCGCATCGACATGCGTCACGTCCCATTTCTTGCCGGTGGCTTTTTCAAAGGATGCGAGGACTTGATTCTGCGAGACGGTGAAGGAGTCGATATACATGTGTTTGTTGGCTGTCTTCTCGGGGATGAGCATGGCGTTCTTGACCGCTAGCCCGATCGTAGTGAGAGTTGAGGTCGACCAGGTGTCGTTGCCTTGGTTGAAGATGGTGGCTTTGTGGTTTTCCATGTCGAAGCCCATGAAGCCGGATTTCGTGGCCCTATAGCTCGTAGGTCAGCTTCTGGCCAAAGAACAAAAAGCTCCCAGCAGAAAGCCGCGAGGACCATGATGTATCGATTTCAAGCTTACAACTCAAAGAACGGGCCCGTCACAAACGCCGTCCACGTCAAGCCCTCCTTCTCCTTGCACTTCAAATACTCCACCGTCTCCAGCTTCCCCTTGAAGATCTGCGGTAGGATCGCCACGGCCTTTTCATTCCGCGTGTCGCTACCAAATTCCGATGGTATGAAGCGCTTCACGCCCGCCTTGATCGCCGCATCGATGATCGCTTTCTGCTGCACCGTGCTCGCAGTTGCGATGGTGGAGACGACTGCATCTTGGCCTTTGAACGCTTGGAGCAATTCGGCTTCGGGGTAATCGTCGCCGATGCGGTGGACTTTGAGGTGGGAGGGGAAGGTGGATTTGGAGGAGTGGCGGGTGAGGATGGAGAGGGTGAAGCGGGGGTCGGCGGTGAAGGCGGAGAGGATGGAGGGGCCGAGGTTGCCGCCTGCGCCGATTAGAATTATGTTTTTGAGGGGGGAGGACATTTTTGAGGATATCACAGAAGCTATGGAATTGAGAATTGGGAATGGAGAGGGGTTAAATACCACTGTTTCTCACTGCTATGGGACTTGTAACTATGGTGTTGAACTTCGATCGGACATGCAAAGGCCGTTTGAAAGGCCGTTGAAAGTCCGTTATTGTCCGGATTGCTCAGCCCTCGGCCATGAGCTCCTTAGAGTGTCCGAGGATTATCAAGCGTAGAGGGTGAGTTTCTCAATTCAGATAGATTGCCTCGAGGTACGTTACCTGGATCGCCACGTGATCCCAGAAAATGATTATGGAATCCCACAATCTTTTTATACAGGAAGGGGTCCACTACACCGAACCTAAAAGAATAGGGCAAGAATCCCAAGCGCACCCGCCGGCACGTCCCGCAACTGGGGACCTACGAGTACTAGTAGCGTTAGGCCGATTGCTAGTATTGCCGATAACCTGCAGAGCAAATTCCATATGCAGCGATGTCAGGATCGTGTGTACGATTATTGAGGCACAAATTATAGGCATTGTCGAGGCAAGTGAAGCAGACCAGCACGTGCAGAGAGAAGCCGGGCATCCCACCTTAACTATCAACAGCTTCACCTCGATCGGAAGTCGTACGTTCCTATACGATCAACGGGGCAGATATCCGAACTTCGGCGTCTGAGTCCGACGTTCTCGTAGTGCCGTGGCCCCTGCCGAATCATTGCATTTTATAATTCAAAGCTCTCATAAGAGAAGACAGTCTTCGACCAACGATACAGCTTTCTTGTCGCAGCCCTCACGCGTGACAGAAATCTTCGTGAAGACTTCGACGATGAAGCTGTCGAGGGACTACTGAACATAAGCTGGCATTGCTGACGAAGTAGAAAAGTGTCGAGTTCGGGAGAGACGGGGGAGGGGACGAAAAAGCACGCCGCTGCCGCGAATGACTCGATCTCGAAAAGCCATTTTAACCGGACTACTGGTAAAGCTCACACTCGAGAGTATGAACTCATCACGTCGACGCTACTTCTCATCACATCTTGTGATGTTCTGGAATTGCATAGGATGGCTCTAATTTAGGACCATCGAGGACAAGTAGGCCACCTAGAAGTAGTGATGACTTCAATCACCCTCGAGCTATTAGTTTACGAGGCTGCCCTTTAAACCATCGTCGTCGTACGTCGTCCGTCTCATATCTTTCCTCGGACTTGGAGTTCATCAGTGGGACACGAGAGCTCTGTCTGCAACACCATGAAGCTGAATCCACGGGACGCACTAATCGCGAAAGAGCTCCTCCAAAGACCAATGGTTTCGAGCAGACTAGGTCTTGTCTATGGTACTTTTAGACGAAATAAACCTTACCCGTCATAATAGAACCCAACTCACAGATCATGCATCCTGCATTGTGACGAATCAAAGAGAGGAAAGACATTTTAAAATAGGTTGCCTTCCAGAACATTCTTAGGCGCCAAAACTTCAGCCTCATTGAAATTACCGTTCGTCGATGTGCATCTCCCGCTCGGGTAGCCCGCAGAACCTCCAGTGCTCAGCCTCCAAGGCTTTGATGCTTTTGAAGCCTCCTCGCCCGTTCGTAGTCACTAACTACAGGGGACGAGATACAGGCCGTTTTGCTTTCTAGACCCCACACCTGATGGGTCTCGATATACATGTGGGACGTATCAAAGTGGCTCAGAAGGCGGCGTTGGACGAGTTGGTCCACACTGTGGGAAGTGCTGAAATTACCGATGATCGATCGATGAGCGATTAGAACCTGAGCAACATATGGATAGTTGTCATTACAACAAAGCTAGATCTCCAAAATTCAACGCCAGTTATAAGAAATCTAAAAATCCGTCTATCGAGGGGTCAATGATATAAAATTCTCCAGCTGGTGTCGTTGAATCCGCCGTGAAATTTTCGCTCGGCTGCGTACTTCCTCAATGGTCCTCCGTTCCAGGGCGCTAATCAAGCTCGACAATCCTACTCTTCGGTGTACGCTCCGGAGCACGGACACTCCACTGCATACTCAAACGCTTATCTGCGCGGGGGCTTCGTAACTCGTCGTAGGGAACGAGGATGGCTTCGAAGTGGGTCAATGCGCTATTCCAGCCTGTAGCCGCAAGCCATAGCAGTCGGAACTGATTCACCGTAAAACGTGCTCCTTTCCCCTCTGGTTGTCGATACTGGTGCGTTGAGTCCTCAACAATGCCCACCTGGCGACCCCAGATCAATCCACCGGGCTTGACCAAAAAAGAAAGTGCACGGAGGAATGCCTCCTGTTGAGCTTCGTCATATAGGTGAATCACATTCGCCGTGTGAACAAAGTCAAACCTGCCAGCCAAATCGCTACACTCTTCGAAAAAGCGAGGGTGCAAGACATCGGCTTCTCGAAACTGAGCTCCGAAGCCATTGGGGGCTTGGTTGTAGAGGGAGAAGCCCAGTTGCATAAAACCTATTAAGTAAGGGTTACCGCGATTTGCAAGCTTTCCGCTAATGGACTCACCTCTCTCACAGTCCAGACCCATAATTTTCTGGGAATCCATCATCAGGTACTGGTCACAGATGTTTTGGGGGATTCGACTTACATTGGCAGGGTACCCGTTGGCGATCAAAGTTCGAATATCTGTGGCCATGCAGCATCCAACGTCGATCAGCGTCTTTAATGGAGCATCCGCTACATCTGAAAGCACTTGCTCATAAAGGAAATGTCGATCGATGCGGGATTCCGCGAATAAACCCTCTCTGATGCATGTATGCGGCGCAATCTACGGATTTGATTAGAACATCGTGTAGTGAAATAGAACGGATGTTGCTTACTTCCATGGCTTCTTTCCGGGTGTCACTGATACGTTGAACCACCATGGACGCACTTTCCCCGGGCGTGTTGGAGAATCTCCTATGGAGAGAAAGTGTGTCCGCTTCCCTCTTCAGGTAGATTACCTGCGGTTCTAAAGTTCTCGATATCCACTGTAGATGGCTGAGCATCAGGTTGCTCATCCGGCGATCCGAATTCTCCGATATGGCTTCTCTGATCGCAAGCTGAAGCGAGTCTTGTGCGGTAGGTGCGTGTGGAGGCCAATTGCACCAGTTGAAACATTCGGAGAATACCTTTCTCATCTCCGTAGCTAGGCGAACTCCAACGGCTAGGTTGAGAAAGAAGACATCGGGTCTTCTTGAGTAGTCTCTCGTGAGCAAAGCACAAGCAAACAGGCCATAGGCAAGCGTCTCCTCTGCCAGGTCCCTTAGGCCATTGGCAGCTTGGTCAAGTGTCTCAAGCATCGGCCTAAGAAGGTATTCCAGCTTGATAACCGCCAGTCCTTTGGATAGAGTCTCCATGTTAAGATCATAGTCAATATGTATTGTCCCTTCTTCCACCCTCCACCTTACCGCCATACCATCGCCGTCGACTGTATGTGTCAGGTCGTCATGCAAGAAGTCTGCGTAGGCGACATCAAAGAACCCGTCTTGGTAAATCGGTTTGGCAAGGTCCAAGAACGGTGTATGGGTTCCTGCGACCTCGTAGTCTACGTAGAGAATCGACGGAACAGTACTTTCCGTTGAGACCATGACATTGCCGCCATGCCCGTCGCCCAGTCCAAAAGCTGTCGTTAGCAAATTGAGCCCTCCCACTCTGTGCGGGTCTAGTATCTGCAAAGCGCGTCCTAAATGATGCCGCAGATTGTGATAGCTTCGGCCATTGATGACTATGGGAAGATCCGAGAAAGCATCCAAAGACATCGTCCCATGAGCCGTTTGTGGGAAGAGACAAGGATGTTCCGCTCCATAGAATTGTTGAAGACGGCGATTCCCTATAAGTCGATGGTGGAAAAAGGAATGAATTCGTTGCCGAGCGCAAGAAACCGATTCGTCGCCTGGTCTGAAGGAGCGCATGTAAACCGCTAGAACATCGCGAGCTCGTCGTAGGTCAACGTCAACAAACCATTCGTCTGAAAGGCAGTTCCTTCCGCTGATGTCTTTTCTAATAATTCCTTGGCCATGGCAATATCGAAGGCGGATCTCGTTGAGCGTCTCACCAGTGAACCGCCGGAAAAAAAGTCGTCTAAGAGCCGGTTGCGCTGCAGCGAGAACCTGCACACTCTCTTTGGGAAAGTGATATCGAACAGAGGGAAGGGCTGCCAATTCATCGGGGACGGACTGCGCATCCTTTATGTATACCGGCTGCCATCCAAGATTTGCCGAGGTCAGGATGTCTGCATTTGAGCCCTTTGAATTAGACGAAAAGCGCGTGAGGGTTATTGCAGTGTCTTCGTCTCGAATGTCAAAGACTGCGGGAAATGACTGTTCTAAGTGCAGAATTGAGTCCGTCAAAGGGCCGAGTGGAGCTGCTCGCCGTTGCAGTGGCGTGAAATACAGTCCTTGATAGCCAGTCGAATACTCAGAAGCATCCTTTCCGGAGAATTGGTATGGTTGGTGAGCATCAGAGGGAGTGAGGGTTGACCCTTCATGAGTCTTTTGGGTGGATGTTTTGGTTCTCATCGTATCCTCCGAACAGTTCGATTCAACCTCCTTGATTTCTGCGCGAAGCATCTTGCTGTAACTGTGACCAAAACTTGCTCCGCGGTAGAATAATGGCATGATGCTTTCCATTCCATCCGCTCCAGCCAGTAGTTGCCATTTCTGCAGGATAGCAGCTTTGAAAGAAGCTACCAGGCCTGGTTTACACTCAAAGATGCATAGCGACGTCAGGAACAAATCGCAGGTGACACCTGGACTGACGGCCTCGTAAGGTCGACCGTTCGAGGGGGAAATTGCGTCCGGCGCCGGTCCCTTTAAAAAATCGAAGTCGTGGAGAACATGGAGCTGCTCTGTTGCTTCCAAGGGTTGAAAGACGAAAAGTCGTGGACCCCGTATAGGGTGATCACGGCGTGTCCAGCGGACGACCTTGTATGAAAGTACTCCCAAATGGGAGGGAGTCGACTTCGAAGCTACCTGGTAAAGGCTGGTCTTTGTCCATATCTTGATGGTCCGTTTTGATCCCTGCCTCGTCCATCCTGAAAATCGCAGAATGTCCCATTCTACGGGCAATGGCGAATCTTTAGGAAGCTAAGAGGATTTCAGAAAATATGTCAATTTCAAGGATTCAGATTTCATACCTTCATAAGTGGACATTCTTCCTTCTCTATCCGTAGCAGGGTACAGAGTTCAGACTTGTGTTCGTTGACAAGCCTGATGATGTCCTCCTTCTTCTCGACAACTCCAAATCCATCCCAGTCAGTGTGATCATTTGGATGCTGAGGATATTTGGTTTCGAGTTGGTCGTGTACCAGGCTACCTCCAAGGGAAATACAGAGAAAGCCCAATCTACGGACATCAACGGACAAATCTAGAAACCAGCATTGGAGCGGAGAAAAGGATTGGTCTGGTCTTGGGAATCGACACGGAACGGCGCTCAGAGCCTTTCCGACGATCATCCGATCCTCCTCAAAGGACATCGTCGAAGGAGCGTCTTTCCTGCACACCCATCGCACTTCGAAATCTTCACCCTCCTCCTGCGTCTGCGCAATCGGGCGATCAGATGAATCGGCATGGGCCACGTACCAGAAGATTATCTTGCGAATGCCATGATTTGTGCGCTGCTGAACGGCGATCGGCTCGGTGTGCGGCATCGTCGGAGGCTGCGGCGTTTCCGTGGGAAGATTGTGTCCGACTAAACGACAGCTGTAGCCAGACTCCTCAAATGTCTCACGCTCTGCTGCAGCCTGCAAAGACTCCCCAACATTCTTCCGGCCCTTGGGAAGCAGATACTCCCCCTTTGGACGGTAGTACAAAAGTAGGACCAGATCTCTATCACAGTCGATTGCAACCGTGCCACTGCTGAGAACAAAACGGTCAGAGAAATCCAAGAAACGATTGTCGTAGGATGTTGTCGCCATTGCGAATGACCAAGGTATGTATAGCAAGGCTAGACCGATTGACTTTTGTCCTGCTAATACTCTACGTGAATGGCAGACTATTAGCCCACGCGGTCGAAGCGTTTCCTAGTAGTGCGAAAGTCTCGATCTCAGAGCTGAGACCAGAGACAACTATTCTGAATGAATATTGCAAGACGTAGAGCAAGAACGTCGCCGATTTTAATAAATTCTGGGGTCGCTTATGTTGGGACCGTGCCTAGATATCCAACCAGCGGAGTTCGGGGATGGAGTGCGTTTAATTCTTTAGAGGTAGCTATAACTGAACATTAAGAATACAGAAGAAGAGAGGTGCAAGAACTTCTATTTATGTAATGTTCAGAGGCTGCGCTAGGCCTGAAGGGGACGTGTTGTGACACAGGAAGGGTGTTGTGGAGTGAAGAAGGTGTTGGGGAAGGGAAAAGGTGCTGGGCCAGATCTGAGCTAGATCTGGGCTAGATCTGGGCTTGCCCTAATCATTACGCAGTCAACTCGCTAGCGTTGACTGTGAATTGATTAGGGTTAGATCTTAGAATGGCCCTAACCAATCCTGACACGTTCGTAACAGCTTACAGGTTCTAGGCAGCAGCTGAACTGACGTGAATCGTCCTATAGGATCTTTCAGTTCACAACACCTTCCCTGTGAGTTCTCTCATTGTCTCGCGCCGTTCGTAGAACATGTCAACCTTACCGAGGGTCTCTTGCGTTGTCTAGGCCAATCGTCTTAATGGTCACGTTCATGTACCTAGGCTAAGTCTGCAGGTCTCGTCTACCAACTCCATTGTGCAGGGTCCCAGAACAACGGCAAGTGGATTTGATCGATTTTTGCCAGTTTCAATGGTAGTACTTCTTCCTGCGATGTGGGACACCACTGGCAATCCGTCAGCAATTAACAGTATGCTCGCATACCCGGAATGAAGCCCGGGTGAAGCCTACCTTAGCGAAAATATATGGTTTCCTTTAACTGTATCTATTCAGTAATGGTTCAAATTACCGTCTAAAGGCGGTATTATAGTGTATATACTGACTTACAGTAGCTCATTATATATGTGACAAAATGATAACTGAGTATTAAAAAGAATGATACTCTTACAGTCTAGTTGAATATTCGTTTAAAGATAATACACTGATATCAAATAGAACAGTGTTGCTACGGTAGAACCTGAAGCTCTGTGTAGTTTCAAGATAACTGCTACAATACTGCCAAGCCTTATCTTCGGATAGACTGTATTTCAGACAACATCAACGCTTCTCATAGTCACCATAGATAGGTTGATGCGGGGGTGAATGCAGGTCAAAGGTGGGTGAATACAGAGAGACATTGCAGGAGGATGATGCAGATATTGCTCATGATACCTGATACTGTATTTTAAATATGCTTATTTTCATAACTGTTCCTTTACAAGGCCGTTTAGAAATTCTAAGAGTATATTTTATAATAACGTGTCATTAAGAGGATCGCCTAAAGGCGATGTAACTCAGAAATTACAGTAACAATATTTTATGGTAGTACTACGGTGCTGCTACTGTAGAGCCATTCCTCATAATTCCACTAAGGTAGGGCAAGAATCCCAAGCGCACCCGCCGGCACGTCCCGCAACTGGGAACCTACTAGTAGCGTTAGGCCGATTGCTAGTATTGCCGATAACCTGCAGAGCAAATTCCATATGCAGCGATGTCAGGATCGTGTGTACGATTACGGACTGGCCCTCAACTCGCCCATCGTTCTCATACCTCAGCTTTGTTGGAAATAGGGGAGTTGGTAACCTTCGCTTCATAGGGCTGGTAGGGCTGGTAGGGCTGGGGCCCGCTAGTAGAGCTTTCACCTTCCACCTCCTAGATAGCCTTCTAACAGCAACAACCAAAATATCACCATATGACCTCGTGTTTCAACAAGCTTTTGATAAGTCGGAGTCTCACCTGGCTAACAGTAACACTCACAACGCCCGTCATGTCAACAACAGCGGTGGACAAGGTTTGAAGAAGGGAGAAACCCTGAGCCTTGAGCATACACACCCTTCTCAACTACTTCTTCGTTTGCTCGTTTCGTCCGTTGTTCTTTTCGTACCACGCACAGCACATTGTAGCATACTTGTATGTGGACATGGCTGCCGCTCTCACGCGGGCACGCCGTGCTTCAAGGAGCCATGTGAAGAAAGTTTGGACTATTCGGATTGTTTTGGCCGCTATTTTCCTAGTGCTTACTCTGGCCTGCTGGGCGCTCCTGTGTGCGTGTGAAACACCTAAGGGAGGTCCAGTTGAGGACTAATTCCAAAGTGGTGCTGGGGTTGGAGGGGATACATACTCACACCATCTGCACTCGATTTAGGCCTGTACATTTTTGGTCGAGTACTTCTAGTCTATCTGTGGGTCTAAATATTCTTCAAAGTCTTCTTTTTCGCAAGATAGTGGTCCGCCGAGTGGCTGTCCTCTTGGCCGGACGATAATTCATCGCTATCCAACAGCGAGAAAGACGCCCCCACCTGGATTCTTTCCGCTTAGCAATGCCTGGAAACTAGGCTATCCTATCAAGCCTTCGAGAAAGATAACACTTTGTTGAAGGTGGTACGGGGCGGGTGGTTTATAGAAAAATGGTACGGCCGAAGCGAGTTGACTGAAGGTGGCGCGGAATCAGCTTGACAGCCACTAATCGTGATACCATTGCTAGGAGTCACGAGATGGGCCATATCCTTCGTTGTATTGTGCAATAGGGCACCTATGGTCTCCCAGTATCGGGTGGTTAAATAAGGTGCACAGGCGCCTTGGGGCACGAAGAATATCAGGATCGCATTGAAGCTAAACGCAGCCCTGGAAGAATCACGTCGGTGGTGGTAGAGAAAGCGAGTGTTGCAGCGTTAGGGAACAAAGACCAAAAAGGGCGAGGGAAATTGCTGGCGGAATTGCGTCGAAAGCGGCGCTTAATACAAGAATTGAAGCACAAAGTAAGCGAATCTTGCTTCGAAAGAATTTAGATAGCCCATTTGGGATCAGTCGAAGATTCTGAGACAATCACCGTAACCCTTCCCTTATGCCATCAGCGCGGAACTTTAACATCAGATTAGGAAGGGCATAGCCTCTTTGATGGCCGCAGCGAATTTCTACAATGGATCTATACTCTTTGTCGTGCCTCCTCGGTGCCTATGCTTAATGTGCCGGTCACCAGAGATCGTCCAGATGACACAACAATCGTACTCCAACAACAAAATCAATTTACAAGTCAATCCAAAGGGTTGCATCATGAACATTCAGTCGTCAAGGTCTACAATCCCAAGAACTTGAATGAGCGGAGTCCCCGCATTTAAGTTTATTATGTCTGCTACAGATAGCTTGGGATTGCTTGAGGTTAATATGCTTTCTTCCGTTTCCTTCCTTTATTGTGCATTCTTTCATATTGTGGATTTTCCTAGTGGACTGATTACCATTTATCAGTTCCACGTTATCCAAGAGAGGCCGACTAAGTATTGTGGACCATACACGTGGATCTTCCTAGTGAGTCTTTTTCCCCTCTAAGAATTATCCAAAGAATCATTTCTGCTGGACTACCCTCTATTCAAGACAAACACCTATTGCTTGGATATGCGCGATCTAGTAGCGATGCTAAAAATTGAGGAGAAAGAACATGTGCCCATACGTTATCAACAATCCATCATTTGAAAGGATCACACGAAACCCAAGACAAGACTGAGAAAATTTGACTAAGCCACCCTTAACACCTATTCGATCCGAGTATGCAAATTGTCCATGTATTGTACAGGCGGCAGATTCCGCGCTGTATCAAACCCACCTCACTCTGGCAACTGATGCTCATATTCGCCTTAGGATCGCGCGTGAAGGCCAAAAGGCGAGCCCACTGGCGAAAGATCTCGCTTGGCAGGCTGCCTGGGATTCCTGGGGCAAGTTGAGCCAACGCAGCAGCTGATTACTCTATCGTTGCACTGGCCATACGAGTTCGCCAAATTATCGTTGGGATAAGTATATACGGCACCTGCACAAGGTGCGAAGAATGGAGTTGCTGGCCCATCGGGAACGCTGACTTGCGGGTTTATACAGATTGGGCCAGGTCCTTCATCTGGGCAGGACTGGCCATCGTGAAACAGAGGAATATTGCAGCCAGTGACCACTTGACCCCCGCAGGAGCAGGTTATTGGGATAGTATATCCGTCCACGTAAGAGATGTCTACGTCTGGCTCAGTGGTATAGCTGGCCTCGATTTTGCTGCCTCTGGAGTCAAGAGTCTTGCCGATGTTGATCCTTCCTGCCCATCCTGTAGGGAAGACAGCTTGAGTTGACACGCCGAGCGTGGAAGGTTGAGGGTTCCCTACTGGAGTTGGGGCACCAGCATTGGATTCGTAAGAGATGGACAGCCCCGCTCCGAAGGAATTGGTCACTTGGATGGTGAGGCCGGCACCGACGACCAACTTCGCATTATTGTGGATAGGTGGGTGTGTGACCATAGGATCGAGCGCACCACCAGCAGCGGTACCGAGAGGGGCGGTGCTACCTGACTCGGTAGAAAGGGTACCCTGTGTTAGAACAGGAGCCGCGAGGGCGAACGTCAACGCTGCGATCTGAATAGAAGTACGCATATCGAAGAGTTGAAGACGCTGATTTGAACCGTAATGATCGTAGATGTCCTGGGTAAGGGAAAAGGAGGTTTCGTGAAAGAGGAAGAGAATTCTAGTTTTCTGAGATGATGGACGTAAAACTGGTTGGGCGAACTGCACGAACCTTATAAGTATTCATCTATCATCTCCTGTCCTTGCTGAAGGCACAGCATATAACCTCTCAACCAGCATAGTTGTCTCTTGATTGTTAGCGTTGGCGCAGCGGTGGTACAATCTCATGTGCTACATTGAATTGGTCAATCATACATGCGGTTAGGCAAACCGAGGTCATCTTGTTTCCTCGTCCCTAATACCTAAGATATGGTAAACTCTACTGAATGTTATGAGATGGCGTGGTTGTGGGGCTGGCGTTATGTTCAGCTTTCTGTGTACATCATTTTCTTTCAGACATGCCGGTCCGCACATGACGATCTTCTTGTTTCACGTCTGGCTCAAGCTGGGAAGCAAAACCACTTGAAGTGGAAAAATATATCTATTATCAATCCGAGCGAACGGCCTCCCATACTTGACAGGCAGCTGCGAAGCATTAAGAGAAACAACTCCAAGCCGTGGTGATCGTTTCAGGGCGTTTCAGACCCTGTAAACGCAAGGTTTCGGTTCACTTATGATCAAATACAAGGCGTCACTGGAGAATATTGGGAATGTTGGCTGATGCGGTGAATCTTGTTTCGTCTTGGTGGGACCAACTGCGACCATAATGAGGCGATGTGGCCTCCTCGGTAACGAAGCAAGCCTCCAAGCTGAGAATTTTCAGCTAACATGATTATTAAATAATAATCGACCAAACTGTGGCCGAGTATGGGCTTCTTCCGATGCGAATGCAGCAGACCTTAAGGCAAAATCCAATTGCAAATCTCGCATGCGCTTGTTTTCTCGCGAGAAGGCGGCATCAGAATCCGAATTTTCTCTGGCCTTCTCAGACACGATATACGTTACACTCGCCACACTCTGGGCTTGGATTGATCTGAAGCACATGAAGCCTGTCTACTACGTAGTGCACTGAATGCTTGTGCATCTTTTCCGAAGATGTCATATTCTTGTCTTCTTCATGAACGACGGCTGGCCTTAAGGCCTTCCATCATGCAGGTACCTGGAGGATTTCCAACTTCGAAACCCTCGGGTTCCTCAATTTGGGACTCTGCGCGCAAAGCAATGCCGTGTAAATACTGGCATAATTTGAAGCTTACTAAAGATGCTTAGTTTCTGAAATAGCAATACGAAATCTGCATGTTGGTCAGCCAGAGAGGATTTCTCAAGAAGATGTTCTTGTGTCGAATTATCGTACAAGGCGTCTGCGGCTGAAACTTGAGCCACCAGTTTGGGGCCCTAAACCTGTGTGGAATCCTCCTTGTTTAGCCACATATACTGCTTGATTAAGCATCAGATGCAGCGTAATCCTACTGACTGGCCACGTCGGCTTTTCTCGAGCTACTCTCTTCGTTACGAACTTATCTGGGCTACATTGATCCCTGGTAGGAACAGCAACATGCGTCTAGAAGACTGGTGCACCAATATCTCGATATGCAGGTATGACTCGTTTTGGGTGCGTTGCACAAACGCTGTGGTTACACTGGCGCTTTGAATGAAGCATTGCAAGGTTACTTAAATTCGATGGCTGACTAAGTGTCATATGATCATCTTGGGAGAGCAGGTTTGTGGCTTTCTGCTCACGGTCTCTCATTTGTCGCACCTTAACCTTAAAATCATTTTTACAATACGTGATGCGGGTTTGAAGACGGGAGTAGCGACTCCTATCCAGAATGGTCGGACTAGTGCTCGGCTCTGATCAGGTTCAATAGTGAGAAGGATGAAGTTGAATATCTTCTATTAGCATCTCAACTCGTCTTATCTACCCTACTTTAGATACTGACGGTGTCTATTATGGATTTCTTTCGTCCCCTATGCCTTCTGCAATATGAAACACTCAAAGTGCATCGTCAGGGTTCAGTAAGTGAGGCCTGATCTAGCCAAATAGGTCCTGACATGGCCCGGTTGAAATCCTACTACCAGTACGTACTGTCTTTGCTCATTCGAAAAGGTCATGTCGAAGCTCTCCGAAGCGGCGTACTGAGACTGTCACCTGTGTCATGGCAGAGGTGCTGTGACTGGGGCCATACTATCCCCATGCCATTCTTCACTAATGGGCTGCTAACCATTACTTTATAGTGTACATAAGACTACGCAAGCGCATCTTTTCCAAATTATCCAGCCATCCGCACAGCTGCTTACACCCTCTGGTAGACCGGCTAAGCAATATCTCATACCTTGTTGGCAATGGAAAACTCGAAGGACTCTCAGCAATCAAGATCGCAGTGCTAATGAGCTCGATAGATATTCTAGTTATGGGTACGATTGGCGAAAGCATTGGCCTCGCAAGTGCCTAGGCGCTTCTGATCCATTCTTTTATGTGTTGCAAAGATACAGATCTCGATGCACAATTATCATTTGATTCATTCCCGCCAGTTTTCATCGCCGTTCAGGATATTCAAACCTCGTCCATCTATTCCCGAAATGGTAGTCAGAGCAATTTACCCATCCCGGAACTCCCTTTGCAAAAAAAACTCCCATACCTCCGGCGGTGTTCGAACTAATCGAACAAATGTTGGAAATAGGGGAGTTGGTAACCTCCGCCTCATAGGGCTGGTACGGCTGGGTCCAACAACAAATAAACGTCCATCTACGGATATACACACCCAATCGATAATAGTTCCCTGAACACAAAACCTGAGGTCTGCGCCCTAACACTTCTACATTCCAACCATGCCATAACCCCTTATCCTCACAGATTTCCACCACGAAAAACCAGGTTTTTACCTTTCCACCCCTTCCCTTCCCAAAAAACCCTTTTACTGAGCCAAAAGCATCTATTCCTTCCCCTTCTCCTCCTCGGCCCACCCATCCCTTCCCGTCCACACCCCCTTCCCCTTCCCCTTGCTAACCCCAACACCACACCACCCGATCCACCGCTCTTCCGTGCCTAATATATTTCAAACCCCACTAAATAGAGACTTGGGGGAAGAAGCGGTGGATGTTGTAGAGATTGGTTGGTTTCATGAAGGCGGGGGGGAATGATGGGATGATGTGATGGTGAAGGAAGGACGGGGTGGGAAAGGGGGGGGGGGGGGAAGTGTAGAATTGATTCTTCGAGCGGCAACCATGTATATACAAGCCAAAGCATTTCAGCAATCCATAAACAATTCCGCCCATCAAGCACGCCTACCAAACAAACCCCCCGTTCACGAAGTGGAAAACCCCCAAAACCACGGACTTTTCGATCAAAAACTGGATTTCTTACCCAACATACTTGCTGAGATATCAGCATCCAACCAACCAACCAACCGAGAGAAGTATTTGATGGGGAACGGTAAGTGTGATGGTCAAGGCATAGAATATTGTTGTGTTATCGCGCAGCTGCCGGCCGCGAAGGAGGTAGTCTCTATCTATTCTCGAGACAAAAGAAAAACCTCAAGCCGCCAGCAAGCCGGTCATGCAAGGACAAGAAAATGTCGTCCATCCATCCGCGCCATGTAGAAATGGCAGCACCACGACCTTTGAGCGCGCCAGAGCTCCGAGCCCACAGTTCGCCACGCTTCGTGAGTTTCGAGACCGCTGTTTCATGTTTTTGTAAGCTAGACCATGCCATCAACTACCCCCGCTTCCCAAATTGAACGAGCTGGGCAACCAGACGCAGTATCACACGATATGCCTCGCTTCAACCCTCCCCCCCTCCCCCTCCGCCTCCCCCAACGGCGACACCAACTCCTCGCCCCTCGCCCCGGCCAAAAATCCACTCCCGCCCGCACCGGGCCCTTGGGTGGCCATCCATAGCGAATGATCAAACGACAAGCCCGAAATATCCGATATCGCGGGGCTATCGAGGCCGGAGAACGGGGAGCGCAGATTCGCGCCGTTGTGCACCGAGAGGTTTCCTTCGCTTAGGGGGCGGCAAGGGGAGGTGGAGGGCGCGTGGGGGTTGGGATCCGCGAAGAGATTGCTTGTGGGTGCGGGAGAGGAGATGGTGGTACGTTGTGGGGCAAAGGACCCTTGCGGTGCGAGTGGTGGGGTGCGAGGGAGTTGAGGGGTTTCGATCCGTGGGGGGAATTCGGGGTAGGCGAGGGTCATGGGCCGGGAGGTGTAGGCTGGGGGTGGAGACCAGATGCGCGGGAGAGAGCGGCGGGTTGATAGGGGGGACATGGAAGGTTGAGGAGATAGCGGTCTGCTGGAGGGGCGGGGGGGAAGGTCGAAGTTGAAGTTGTTGAACGAGGGGTCGAGGGGGATTGAACTTCTGGGTGGGGGAAAACTTCGGGGGGGGGTTGATGTTCGGGATTGGGCGGGTGATCTTGGTTGGGCTGATGGTCCAAGGGAGGATGTCTTTGGGGGCGGAGAAGTTGTTGACTGGACAGGAAACCTCGTCTGTGCGGAGTTTCTGGGCTGTGCAGAGTTCCTGGTCTGAATAGAGTTTCCAACCTGTGTGAGATTCCTGGCCTGGGTTGAATCTCTTGGGTGCGTATTAGCTCTGGACCGTGCATTTTGCTCTTCGCCATGTGAAGAAACCGAAGGGGAGCTCTTTTGAAGCTCGAGTAGTTTGCTTTCATGCAGGGTTCGTCGGCGATGATGACCCTTTAGCAGCCGGTTTTTTCTTCGCCAGCTGGCGAACCAGACTATCAGGATGGGGGAAACGATGGCGACGAATATAATAGGAACAACAATGATTGCTGTGAGTTTGCTGGTGCTGAGGCCATGCTGCGGAGCAGGATCCAGAGTTGGAGTACTGTTTGCTTGGGATGCCTGGATAGGTGTTGCATTTGCGGTTGGGGTTGATGTCGTCCGAGTAGCTGAATTGATCCGTGTCGTATCTGTAGTGATGCTGCCCAGTTGGGAAGCGTGCGAATTACTGCCGGATTTTGAACTGCCGCTCACAGTCGAGTCCTTGGCAACACTGGAGGCAGCAGAAAGTACAGCACTGGTTAGGGCCCCTCCGACAGATATGTCGGGCTCCAGAATTGGAGATGAACCGGTCACGTCTCCATTGTTGTTTGATGAGCGTAGATGGAGACGTGAAGCGTCATGGATGTCAATTGCCATTGCAGTCTGTTACTCGACAGCGAGGTTCAACAAGATGAACAGTTCTGCTAACGGAATAGAAAGACGGAAGAGATATGAAACTTATGAAACTGAATGGAGGTGCCAAGCCATTGTATGCAGGTGACGGCTCAAAAGGTCCTAGACGCGCAAACGACTGGTAGGAAACCCATCGATTAATTAAGTCGAAGGCCATCGTCATATCCGTCTAGATCGATGCTGAGACGTAAATCAGTGGATATGCTCTGCCTGCTAGCTTCCGCGTCCGCGCAAGGAGCAGCATTGCCATTGTTGTAGTCTCAGCCTCGACGACTCAAGACCGGCCGACGCAGATCGTACGTTAGAGCCTAAGAGAGCCTAAGAGAGCCTAAGATTTCACGAGGGAAGCAGGCATGAAACATGCAACAGAAACAAGCTACTCCGTACAGAATTCAGAGACAACCCCGATGCAGTGATAGGGGGGTTGACAACCCCCACGCCCTGCATTGGCTTGTGTGGACGTCTAGAAGCCGTCCAAGGATAAGTAAGCGATCGGTACTTAGCCGTCGCAGAAGCATCATCGCGAGACTGATTCCGGATAAGCGTCAAGCGAGCGAGTCTCTGGTTTACATGTATAAAGGGAATCCAGAATGTTTGGGTTGGGATGCAATCACCATGAGTTGCTAATGGTACGTATATGGATGTTGGATGTTGTGATTAGGAAGAGCTAACGCGGTGGCTCCCGTTGGTTGGTTGCCTCCGTTCTGGTCAGGCTTTTTGCAATTGCGACCATCCTCTGGCAATCACCCCACCGAGTGGCCGTCAACTAAGTACGTGTGTTGGCTGTAGTGGCTGGGAAAGGACTTCAAGACATCTGGTACCTTGGACTGGCACACACAACTGCTGGAATCGAATCATGGTTCGTGATGGAAGTTGCAAATGCTTCGGGTTCTATAATAAGCAACGCTGTGTCACCCCTGTCTCTGCTACTGTAGCTCAATTTGGCAGCTTGTTTTCCTGCGTACGCTTACCAAGCCAAGACCAAAAACGCTGTTAAATTACCACTTGAAACACAGCCTTGTGGAAGCAAAAGGAGCAACACATAGGAACAGCGGAAGCAGGAATAGGAGCAGCGATATCACGGTGTACTAACCTGATTCGGTTAGCGCGGATATGTATTCCCGCACTCTGCACCAAACACCGATACTGTAGCTTCCTGAGGTGCGTACTAGGAGAAATTCTGTTGAAGGACGAGGTCATATGGGGCATTTTGGTATGTAGGTTGAAGCTTAATAGGAGTCTATCTAGGAGCGAGCAGGTAAAACTCTACTAGCGGGCCCCAGCCATATCAGCCCTATGAAGGCGGAGATTACCGCCTATTTCCAATCCTTGATCCAGATAAGTCACTGTGATGATAGGACAACCAGCAACATAGTAATGCTTTTTAAATGGACCCCCGATTACAAAATTGTAATCATGGAAAAAATGGTCTTGAGTATTCATGTGTGGTGGACAGGAAAGGAGAGGAAGCTTTCTGGGTGTGGTTTCTTAGACTAATGACTGACTGGCATGCAACTCATTAAAAGTCAAAGGTTCTGTACGAAATTGAAGAAGATACAGGACCATTGGCCAAACTTCGGTAACCATGAGCAAGCAAAACAAATTCTAAAACCGAGACCCATCCAAGCATCTAGCACTAGTTGCCAAGTTCCCACAACGGGCCTTTCTCCCACTGCTCCAGTGCCCAAGTTTTGCAGCGTTCGTGTTCCACATACCCATTGCACTTTCTGTACAGCCGCAACGATAACGGCCCATACGCCTCTGCTGCTGGATTCTCCGCCCAAAGTAGTCCCTCCTTGACCTTCGCTAGTATATCTACTTCGGAATCTCCCGCGTCTTCAGAGAACATATCTGTCAGGCTGTGTCTGAAATTGTAGCAATCGCGACGTTCCTCCGTGTTCAAGTATATCTCTAACACAGCCTGGTAGGAGGATCTAATGCATTGCTCCAAGAATGCTCCCTGCCCGTAAAGCTGGTTTAAGGATTTCGTGATGTCGGCGAATGAGAGGCGTCCGTACACTTTCGCAAGGACAATGCGGCGCATGTCTTTGTCAGTCTCGATTTCGATACGCTCACCGTCGAGGCACCCCCAGGTTGATGCGACCATTTCGTTGTTCAATATTGGAGTTTATGGCTGGCAAGGCGAGAAGCTTGGAGGTAGGGGGTCTTTCCAAATAAGAATTTCGAAGACTTACTTTGGTGGTGGGGACAGGAGGTTTAAAGAGTGAGGAAAGATGTATGCCGAGAGCAGGAAGAAGAGAAGCGTTGCCTTTATATGTGGGTTGGGACCGCTTCCGAGTCATCTTGGGAGTGAACGCTTCGCATACTATCTTGAGTCATCAACTGTGATCAAACGTTGTCCACATGATGACCAGCCCGTCCGCCTCTTCTTGCACTTCTTCTTAATTGAACTGTCATAGAAAATCGCAAGCATCCACAATCAAAATTTCGCTCACTTGAGGGCTTCACTTTCAGCAACAGCCGGTATGTTTCAGTCAGGTCACGAAGGTGACAGTAAGGAACCGACTCCTTGTGCGAATTTGACGACATTCAGTCTTGGCGGCGAGAAGCTTTTCTGAGCATTCTGCTATCCCCGGAAACGTAATTCTCCTCATTCACGTTCTAGCTGTCCTCATTATCCTCAACCTCATATCTGTCATTCTCATCAATCTTGTCCTCCTCCGTTGTTCGCGTCGTCCTTAGCATCTTTCTATTACAAGTATAAGTATTATAATCGTCCTTGATACTTGATTGAGATTGTGGTGCCGTGGCGTTCGCCCTCAGGAGGCAACACCTTAGGGCTACTAGAGCTACCCTGTTCACTCATGTATATTTGGATCTTTCACCACGGCTTCGATACTAGTTGCCAATTTGTACCTTTCTCGTCGACATACGCCTTCTGCCCACTCGTTCCATAGTTATCTTTGAGGAGGAGTGGTACCGGAGATGGAAATGACGTGCCAAGGAGCAGTAGAATGGATCTGTGAGAGCGACCTGCGAAGATAGAACAGAAACCCATGAGCCATTAGCTTTGTACTGTTGGCTTAACCAACTGACTAAATTGTTGAAGAGATTGCTTAGGGCTCTGTTAATATACGTATAGCACATTCCGACAGCAAGAAAGGGAGTACGTGCCATTTTAGCGAATCGGGTACGTCGTATGACATTTTGAGGAGTTAACGAGAGGAAAAGTAGGCTTCACTTGTAGTTCGTCTTTTGCGGCTAGAGCATATTGATGGTGGTGAGGTTGGTTTGAAGATCTTGAATGTATGAATCATAGTAACGCAAGGGGTTCATTCGATTTATTCGCAAGAATTGTATTGTGTTTTCGCGAAGTTTTCTTACATGGAATCGAAGCTGCGGCACTTTGCACGATCAAAGCGAACAATAATAAGTGGCATTTCCTAATCTTACACCTCTCAACATTGTGCTTATGTACATCAAAGAAAATCAATATGTGCAAATTGTATCTTACAAACATAGTATCTACATACCCAACTGTCAAATTACAATTCAACGTGTTTCGCAACGAAACTACTTCCACCTTTTGCTGGTTCTAACACTTGCCTGGAAAAATTTGATGAAGAATTTAAATAGATAGAGTGAGTGTGATTTTTGTACAACATTTATGTAAAGGAGTCGTACATCGTAATCATATAGGATCTGGCTCATTTCCTGCCCTGTGCGTCATTGTCTTCCGTGAAAGCGACAAGGGCAGAGGTTGACGTACTTCTGATCCAGGAAGATCCCGAAATCCTCGGTCATAAGCAAAAGGCCTGCCGCACGCGCTTGAATGACATCACTGACGATGAATGGTTCATGATTGTGTGATAAAGCCTCTTCATCTCGCCCGGATGTTCTTGATCTTGTTCGGAGATTCTGTGAATTTGAAAATGTGCCAGTAGATCATCACTAGTATCAAAATAAATCCTGCAAGAAGGAATCGGGCATCTGCGCTTCGGCTCGACCAGGGTCTCTGCATTGGAGTCATACGATGTCCTTGGTTCTGCCGAAGCTGTATTCGAGCAACCATCATTTGGTGCAGGCTTTTCGAGGTACCTAAACTTTCCGCGCTGTGTAGGTTCTTCCAGTCCTAGAATAAGAGGCCTGAGTATCGCGAAACTGTCTCTCCACCCCTCAACAAAGATTTGCATGAAGCTCATAAGTACTTTGACGTCTTCCATGCTGCTCATGGCGCCTAGGCTGACTCGTATGATGCCCGTCGGCTTGCCATTGAGCACATCAACGAAATTGCCGCAGCGCAGACCATCATTAAAATTGGCTCTCATTTCCTCTGGCGACATATCCAACGCCCAGGCTATGCCGCCAGGGTTGCAGACTCCGCCCGTTCGGATCTGAATGTTGTTGACGATGGCAAGATTTTCGAAGTCGGATTTCCCTACCCAAGCACCGCTGCTATCTTTAACGTTGAAAGCGATCGTAGGGCCTTGGGTTTTCTTGTCTCCATACTCGGACGCCGGGTGCTTATATATTGTACAAACAGGCATTCCACTTGCATGGCGCAATTTTGACAAGTGATCGTAAAGAATCTTAGCCAGCGCACAGGTATGCTCAGAGATGAGATCCATCGATCCATATAGCTTTTGGTGAATCTCCATAGCGGAGTCTAGTGCCATAATGCTGTGAAATGGTAGAGTTCCATCTTCCAAAATTTCGTGCAAGGATTCATCTTTCTTAGCATGCCATGTCTCCCCAGGGACGTTGATGACCATGTCGACCGTCCCGCCGCCGAAGTAGGGTCGATTGCATAGTATGTGACCCGCCTTGTTCCGCACAATCAGAGCTCCTAGATCCGGGAATCCAAATATTTTGTAGAAGCTCAAGGCAGTGAAGTCTGGTGCATTATATGGGTCGCTTAGATCTAGCTGCGAGGTCGCTACGAAAGCAGCGGCATCCAGGAGGCTATATACGTCATGATGCTCAAGCTTGTGGGACGCTCGGATTCGGCCAGGCCAGCTCAAAGGCAAGCGTCGGCCGTTCAGGTTTGATTGCGCCGGATAAGCGAAGAGTCCAATGCCTTTTCTCAATGCAGATTTCTCAAGCGGTGTACCAGTATCTGCTTGATCGTTAGAAAGCCAGTCCTCAACTTCGGCATCGGAACCGAAGTATCGGAAACCTGCAGACGCGACTTCTCTTACGCCCACCAAAGACGTGTGGGAGTCAGCGTGATAGCCGTACCACCAAGGCTCTATCCCATGGCCACGGTTGTAGTCCCGCATTCCTTCCACGACTAACTTGACAGCAGCAGTGGCGTTGGCAGTGAAGACCACATCGAAGTGCTCAGGACTAGCTCTAAAGAATTTGAGTATACGGGACCGGACAGCCTCCACACGTACGGTCGAAAGAGATGATGCAGAGCAATGAGAGTGCGGATTGCCGAACAAATTGGAAATCATGTCTTTCGAGAAAGTCTGCATAAGAGACCTCGGAAATGGGGTTGTACCGGCATGGTCAAGGTAGGTCGTGCCTAAGGTTGCGGCGGTGAGCCGGAGTCTCACGGAATTGGAGAGAAGGATATACTTTCTAGTAGAGGATACTCGGTCTTCCTTATCCGTTCGATTAATGTCGGGTACATTTCCCTTCCATCTCGATCCAGTCTGTTTAGGGCTTGTTCTGCTTGCTTCGGTTTCTTGTATTCCATCGCGACGTCCTAAAATAACAAGCAACGATACCAGAAGTCCTTTACCGTAACACGTAACCAACCGTAGAGCTCCAGAGGGATTCAATTGCACAATGATGTCCATTATATTCGCAATGCTGCCGAAGCCGAATAGAATCACCGACCATTCATTTCGGGTTACTCCGGTGGTGGTCAGCTGGACCAGGCCGATCTCGGCAGCTTCTTCACAGAGACATTGATCTTCCAAAAAGTGTGATTAAAAATCAGATTTCTGCCGTGAAAAGCCATGGGCTTGCAGCAGTGACCGAGCCGAGGAATACACTATGGCGTAATAAGCGTTTTGTTATTCCTTATGAAATAAAAGCTGGGGACGGGCAGCAAAGCTCGTCTCATACTTTTCTTTGCTTCTGATCCGGTCAATAAAGATCCTTCAGTTTCGCCGGATTCTGTGCTCCGTAGCAAAAGCTTTTGAGTAATACCTAGCATTTGCAGATCGGAGAAGGAGAAGTCAGTATGCGAAAGTATAACCCAGCAGACTTCTATGAGTCATTGCGCAACATAATGAATGTAAAAGTTAAAGAATAAGCAACTTTCTGTTTCCCCTCTAGTTCCTGTACCATCATAAAAACGACAATCAGAAGCAAATGTAGTGTGTAGGTGTTGGAAATAGGGGAGTTGGTAACCTCCGCCTCATAGGGCTGGTAGGGCTGGGGCCCGCTAGTAGAGTTTTCACCTTCCACCTCCTAGATAGCCTCCTAACAGCAACAACCAATATATCAATATGCCCCCATATGACCTCGTATTCCAATAGTAGGTAGTCAAGAGCGTATGCCATTCAATCAGAAGCTCTGCCAAGTAAAACCCTAATTAGAGTCCAAGAGCAAGACTTAATATGTAGCCGTAAATTGAGTGCTGACATGACTAAATAAGAGCGTAGTTATATAGCAGTCGAGCGAACATTCACGAGTATGTGTCTTGTAGGTTAGCTTCTGCGACAATGGGGCAGTTGCGAGAAGTAGCAGAGGTACTGAAAGCCTTGAGATGATGTTGAAGGACAGCAATAGACTAGATCTTTTTCCATCGAATTTTCTGCGGTGTCCTTAGCTACGATTGGTTCTTACCCTTACTCGTATTTACGGGGTTCCTTCGTACACTGTGTTTCCGCGCAGGCTAACTATAACTAGTAGAATTAAGCTAGTGTTCTTTCGTTGGCGCTAATCCTAATCATCTTCGAAACTAACTTGTCTAGGTTAGCATGCGCGGAAACCCAGTGAGGAACCCCGTAAATACGAGTAGTAAGCAGCCGAATTTTCTTCAAAATACGCCCCTCAAGCGTTCAAATATCACCATTGCCCTGTCTGAAGGCTCTGACCTCCTCAGCCTCAATACTCAGCAGTACTAAGCTGACGACTTCGGGAGTCTCTATACGACTGATCTCACCTTCGGCGACCTCACTCACACCGTGACTGGCTAATTGGAGGAGGTCTGCAATATGGCATTCACAATAAATCCTCTCAGACTTGACATCATCTCTTTCAAGTTCTTTGTTGTCGCAATTCGTGCGTTTCCAAGTGGATTTTGGAATAGCTTTCTCAACAATAGACACGTCCATGATCATGACGACGCAAGCTGGGTTTGCCACGACTGACCTTGAGTATAATGCTGGTGAGGGAGATCACCTGAGCAACAACAGTGTCCGTAGCTTTACATGGCTTAAGATTGATGTTGAGATTGAACACTTCGCAAGCGATCTCGAACCTAGAAAGATTATTGCTAACATAGATGGCTATACTAGAGCCGGCAAGTGTTTGACCATCACAGCTTGCGTTTGGCCGTTAACAAAGTCTAGGAGATTTGGTGGCCATCATGGGACCATCTGGTTCTGGGAAAACGACTCTGCTCAATGTACTAGCCAATCGTAGGGCTGCATCAGGAGCAGTGATGAGAGGAACCATCTCAATAAACGGAGTGGAAGTATCTGCTCAGACTTTGCGGGGTGTAAGCTCTTACGTGGAGCAAGAAGACGCTCTCATCGGGTCCTTGACAGTTCGAGAGACACTGGACTTTGCTGCTCGGCTATCTCTTCCAAGGTAATATACCAGATCGTTCATATAGACATTACTTATGGCTCCTAAGCTCCGTTTCCACCCATGAACGTATGCGACGAGTAGACGAGCTGATCGCTGCTGTCGGTCTTTGCAATCAAGCTTATAGCATCATCGGAACACCGCTTCGCAAAGGTATAAGCGGAGGTCAGAAACGACGCTTGAGCATAGCTTGTAGCCTTATTACAGCCCCAAAGATCCTTTTCCTCGACGAGCCAACGAGCGGTTTGGACTCTACGGCAAGCTTCGAGGTTATCAAGTATCTGAAGACGATTGTTAGAAAACACAATGTGCGTACCATATTAGAAAAAGAGTGTAGCTACTAATTCTGGTGCGCAGTTGATCGTAATTGCTAGCATACATCAACCATCGACGTCGACATTCGAACTCTTTAATCAGCTCGTATTACTGTCCTCCGGTAGAGTATGCTACAATGGTCCTTTACCAGAGGTTTGGCCTTATTTCGAGTCCATGGGCGCTGCGATACCGAATCATACGAATCCTGCTGAATTCCTTCTCGACCTCACAAGTTCCGATTTTGCTCCAGGAAATGACGATGCCCAAGAGCGGATCTTGAAACTGCAGGTAAACTGGCAGGGTTCGCCAGAAGCCGTGGATATAGCTGTAGCAGCTTCAACAACAGTGACGGAGAAAGATAGGCCTGGATCCCTCCTCGAATTATCCACTTCTCGTAGTACCTTTATTGCAGTTGTCATTGCGCTTCTTTACAGATCGTTTATCAAGAGCTATAGAGATGTGGTGGTATACGGTATCCGCCTTGCCATGTATATTGGTATGTCTGCCCCTCAAATTCAGAAGCAGAAGGCTGATTCCTTCAGGTCTTGCAATCCTGATGGGAACTGTATGGCTTCGCTTGCCCCCGAATCAAACATCCATCGGACCTTTTACCAATGCCATCGTACGTCGTTGCCAGCCCCCATTACCTGGGCTAGACTGAAAAGACGTCACAACTCACCGACCCATAGTTCTTCGGCTCCGCCTTCATGTCCTTCATGGCCGTCGCCTACGTCCCTGCTTTCCTCGAAGACCGCGCAACTTTCATCAAAGAGCGGGCCAATGGCCTCTACGGCGCCACAGCATTCATGCTCGCCAACTTCCTCATTGGCATACCCTATCTATGTCCGTACCTGTCCCCTGATCATTACCGAATTACTCTGCTTACAGATCACAGTCCTCATCTCGGTTGTTTTCTCGCTAATAACGTATTTCCTTACAAACTTCCGCCCTGACGCTTCTGCTTTTTACAAGTATCTGATGTGGCTCTTCCTCGATCTTCTTGCAGGGGAATCCCTCGTTATTTTCATGTCTTCGTTATTTCCGAACTTTGTTGTTGCTCTGGCCCTCATCGCATTTGCGAATGGTTTGTGGATGAGTGTCGGTTGGTTTCTCCAAAGATCCTCAATCCGTTCTGGCGATATGTATTCCATTATATCGACTACGTAAGTCTCCATTCTCATCTTTCGAATCATCAACCCCACAGCTCTGCTGCCTTCTTCCGGATAGCACTTCCTGCCACACAACCGCCCACACTAACCCTGTACTCCCAAATCAGCAAACCTACGTCTTCCAAGGCATGATGGTCAACGAATTTGCCTCTCGCACCTACTCCTGCGGCCCTCCTCCCTGCACCTGCATGTACCAGACCGCCCTGGCCCATCAATGCGCTATAGATGGAAAAGGAGTACTGGCGACGTATGGTTACAAAACTGGCAAGACGGGGGAATGGGTGGGTGTTTTGGTGGCTATTGTGGTGGCATATAGAGTGCTGGGATGGGTCGCGTTATGTTTGAAGAAGACGTAAGTTAGGGGAGGAGGGTGGTGTAGAAATGATGAATGGGTTGTCGGGATAGGAGGGAGGGATGTGTGAAGTTATTTTAAATATTTTGTATAGTAAATTTCCACCGATAAAGACATGCTCGACACATTTTACTATCACACCGCCAAGAGTGCTGCCTTAAGTATGGGGGCACTGCTAACTACAGTAGTCGCACAATGTCAGCCTATCACTCACCCTATCAGACGAAACATAGAAGATACCCTGGGCTAGATAGGTTATACCTACCGAGTCAAAGGGGTGTATGATGTATAAGGTAATCGAATTTCGTTGACTATTGATTAATTCGCCGACGGTTTATTATGAACTTCTCGACGATTCAACACTTATACAAATTGGTTACATGAAAAAACATCAACAAATATCGGGGAGCAACCAGGGTCCATAGCATAGGGCTAGCCTTGCTACAGGGCTGTCATCCGGCTATCTACATAGGTAGACTTTCTACACCTCCCACATGCGAGTAACGAATGACACTGTAGCTAAAGTCCACCATCGACCCAGTGCTTCTACATACTCAGCGAAAGTGTCGCAGATCATACCTTCAAATATGGAGTTTATCGAAAACGAAGAAGCTCTCGGTCTCTGCCCAGCTGAGCCGGACGCTGCTTCCTCAGTCCCCTCCGAACCATTCCCTTTTCTGAAGCTTCCTCGCGAGATCCGTGACTCGATCTACTACTATGCCCTACTTCACCCTAACACTGGTCCCACCGTCAACCCCACCGATATCTGCTTCATGCGCCACCAAGAGCCGGACCGGTATTCAACAGCCTACTGGGGCACGGAGAAGTCTACTCGCCTTTTCCGTGTGAACCGCCAAGTCTCTGACGAAGCTTTGGAAATGTTCTATTCGTCCTTCTCTTTCCACTTCCCAAACTATGTCGATGTTGCTCTGGTCAACGCTACGCTTCGAGACACCTTATCTGCCGGAGCCAGGAGCCTTATTAGTAGTATAGGACTCGTGATGAGCCTGTTCCTGAGGCGCACTCCGGGCCCATTTGCCCACAGCGACGACGAAAAGGTGCGACAGGCTTTCGAGGCTGTGGTGAAACTGTTGCCTAACGTCAGACGGGTCCAACTGACCTTGTCATTGGGCGGCTTTAAGGTACCAGATTATCAGGTCAAGGAAGTGGTGACCCGCGCCATGAGGAAAGCGAGTCCGCTAAGAGACATCGCCGGCTTAGTCCTCGGAGGAACCACTGAGACTGCTCAGCGGATGCGTATCATGAGTGAGGTGCGTGAAGCTCTTGGGTGTCTGTGAGCGAGTTGAGTCGAAGTCACAAATACGTTGCTTTTCGACCAGCTATCGACCAGCGTCTTCGTGATGACGCTAACCTACAGGGGCTACAAAGACGCAGACTACTACTGGCTTCAAGCTTATGAAGCTGCTCAATTGCCCCAATTATCCTAGTATGAGACATAAGGCTCTTTAGTTGGGAATAACAATGGTGATATTCGTAGATGCACTTAATCAACAAATCGTTTGTGTGCAAAGCAACATCATCGATGCGCTGAGCCTGCGAGCACACCTTCTCGGGAGAATTATCGGAATCGATTAGAGAATTTGAGGTTGGTATAATTGCGACATTGCGAAGTGTCAAAGTGGACTACTGGCGAAGACCTTGATCAACTCCTGAGGGCTCTTTCTGGGAATGTAACAATCGACATATGTACTTGGAGAAATCTCTTGAAATTAGAAATATTCTGTTACGCTCGTCATCTTAACATCGTTTGAACTTACTTGGTCTACGGAGTACCAGGGAGTTAATACATAGCGTGCGGGAGCAATACGTTAGTTTCTCCACGCCGCTCTAATCATTTAGGTACTATGGCAGCTCTGGAGACAGTATCTTACTCAACGCTTTTACATCACAATTAATCAATCAATCGATCAAGATGATTCTTTACTTAAGATGAAGCTTTCTCCACCTTTTACGCTGATTCGCAAGCAATCAACTTCAGAGCTGTCATAATAAATCGTTGGAGCGGCGTGAAGAATACAGCGCTTTGCTCCCGTACGCTAGGGTTTAACTCCCTGGAGGACGAGTACCCACCCAGCACCTCAGGCCGCCCCCTAGGCAAACATCAGCCTCAGAGACTGTTCAGAAGTGCCAAGAAATCCCTCTATATAAAGCGACTGAGTATATATGAAGTGAATGAATGAAACGAAAGAAAGTTTCTGGCCGAATTCAAAGGGATGAGGGTTGAAACTGGCTGGTGGCCAGCTTATATAGCCCACTGTTCCCGACAAAGGACTGCTGGTATGTTAGATTGGCTGCGCCTTCTAATTTGACCCATGCTTCGTTCGGGAGAGCTTGAAGGCCATTTCGCTTGGCCGATAACCCTCAGTCATACTGACTCGACATAGAGTCTTCACACCCTCGCTAACGGGTTGGTGAGCGAAAGAGAGGAAGGGAGAGAAGACGGGGAAGAAAGACGAGAGAGAAAGAGAAGGAAAGCGGGTTAGTGCAAGCTGCCTAAGTTGTTGTTCCGTTCCTGAGTACGTTAACTCATCGTCCATGTCTATCGTCGTCGTCACTCAGAAGCCTCTACGCGATAGAGCCCAACGTCGATAATTCAAGCCTCTACGCGATAGAGCCACGCATAAAAACACCGTGGATATGTGCCTCCGATGGAGGGAAGTGGTGCAGCCAAGTCAGGTTCAGGTAGTCGATTGCTACTGAGCCGAAGAAAGTCAGTCATCGTGGATAGATGAAGCGATGCACCAGTGCCTCCGGATGAGTCAGAAACGAGGTGAGAATGCCAGAAACGACGCAGAAACGAGGTCATCCTGGATGGATCAGATTAAGCCGTGGATATATGCCTTCGAAGCGAGGGAAACGGTGGATCATACATTACGAAGCTCCGAATAGCTTCCATCACCGCTAAGCCATTTGGCTGGGGGATATACGTTACGAAGCTCCGAATAGCTTCATATGTTCAACATATATGGCTATGATTCCCATAGGGGAGTGTTAGAAATAGAGGAGATGGCAATCTCCGCCTTCATAGGGCTGATAGGTCTGGGGCCCGCTAGTAGAGTTTTCACCTGCTCGCTCCTAGATAGACTCCCAACAGCAACAACCTACATACCAAAATGCCCCATGTGACCTCGTATTCTAATAGAAACCTTGTGAAGTTTGAAGTTTTCTGGCGCAAAGGAAGGCTGAGCTGGCTCATTCCTTCCTACAGGAATCACACCGGGATCGTTCACGAGAACAGAGCAGATGATGAACAGCTCTATTACGAAGATTCAGGTGAGATGTGAGATGTAAAGCAACGAACCTCCTCTACCTTGCAAAACCCCCAACGCGTAAATCTCCCCACTCTTCCCAAATACTCCGCAGACAGGACTTCCACCCCCCTTCGTTCCGTCTCCCCGGAGAACAAGGAAAACGTTCCTGGTTCGCAACCCCCATAGGTGCCGGAGCAGCTGGGAGTCATGCAGTTTTCGCCTCCTTCCTGCCCTTCGTAGCTTCCTACCGTAGTTCCAATCAAAGACACAAGTCACAAATGCTCCTTTTTGTCCCCCTCATGTACCAAATACCGACTACTTCGCAGATAAGAATCTCCACCCCTTAACTATCGAAACCGCAACCTTTCCCGTGAATATTACCGCCGCTTCCCTTTGTCCAGGCCCTCCCCTCCCCTCCCTCCCCCCTCCACCTAACACACAAAACCCCCCAACGCGAATAAAATCTCCACACGCCTTTTCGACACTTCGCAGATAGTAACCGCAATCGGGCGCGAACATTTTCGTGAATCTCAGTTAACCCTAACAGTTCGATTCCCCAAACCGTAGCTGAAAAGGCCAACACACTTGGCAAGCTTGAAAAACGATGCGAGATCACAATTGCAAAGAAAGCTTTTGAGGAGCTGGAAGAGAGGAGGGGGAGGCTTCTATCTGCGGGTTGGGTTCCAAAAGGGGGGTTTGGTGGGTGGAGAGAGAAGAGAGAGGGGGTTATGCATGCGTGGGGGTTTAGTAGGTAGACTCTAGAGTGGTGCAGATATGTACAAGCGTATCTTTTGCCAGTGACGGTGCTCTAGGTCGAGTGCGGAATAGGTTAGCTTTTATCGTATTCGGACTTCTTCTTTGGCGCTCAGCGAAGTTCATTCACAACTGCTACCTACTACAGGTCATACAGTAGGTAATCCTTCTCATGTGAATTTTATTTTACAATACAGAATCTTATTCTACCGAAAGTAAATTGCATGCTGCTAGATGAGACACTTCCCAAACACAAGGAAATAAGACGTCAAGTCCGTGAAGCCTTAAAGACTGCCGAAACAGGCTAACTGGAGAAAATACATACAGAAGTGAAGAAGAAATACATTCAATTTGTGCTACATGAAACCGTGAAAAAAACAACCTGAATCCCTAGGACCACTCTTGTGTCGGAAACGCTAGGCAGCGTAGCCACGCTCCTAGTAGCCACACTTCTCAGCAGGCGTCGGCAGCGCAAGCGGGTACTCGCCATCTCCCATCACCACGTCCGGGCCGGGGTTGGGGTATTTGACCTCGGCGACTCCACGTACGGTCGTGCAGCCATTGTCGGTGTCGGCGACGAGGAAATCTGGACGCTGGGCGTACGGTACGGGTCCCGTAGCAGCGCGGTCGGAAAGAGCGCGGCTGTAGCGCAGGTTGGGTGCTTGGCTGGGGCTCGCAGCAGCCAAGTTGGAGGCTACGGCCGACGGGGCAGGGGCAGAGGCGGTGCCGTCGCCGGGGGTGATGGTGATGGCAGCGCAGTTCATGTTGAATTCCTGCTCGCGGTTGAACCAGGTCCACGCGAAGATGACGTCGCCGGTTGGGATATCAGCTGGGATGTTGAAGTCGAAGTTTTGCAGGCTGGTGTCTTGACCGCCCTTTCGGTGGGGGCAGTTGCCCTCCCAGGAAGTGGCGACTTGGAAGGTTTTGCCTTTGTCGACGGAGAAACCGACTTGGCAGGACCCGCCGTAGTGGTTGCCGATGCCGGTCATGTTGAAGTTTTGTTTGCTTCCGGCGGCCCAGGTGGCTACTGGTGCACCTTGGGGGGTGCCCAGCTGCTTGAGGTAGCCACGGCAGGGGTAGATGTCTTTACGGCCGCAGCAGTCGTAGGGGAACTGGAGGCGCTCATCGGCGGCATCCGTGAGATGGGGGTTGTTGGCCGCACCGAAGGGAGGAGGGTAGACGAGTTGCATGTGAGCGAGGGCTGAGGTCGCGAAGACCAGTGCCGCGAGAGAGAAATGCATGATGTTACGGTGTAGTTTTAGTAGCGTAGAGCTTGTGTTTTGTAGACGAATGAGGGTGATGACCAGAACCTGCTAGGTCAAGGAAAGCTGTAGATGTAGATTTAGATTGTGTCAGAAGAGAATGTTGGTGGAGATTGAGGAAGAGTATGATAGAGAAAGAAGAAGAAGAAGAAGAAGAAGAAGAGGAGGAGGATAAGAAATTTGAGGCGTATTAAACTTCAAGTATTCATTGTAGGTAGGTTGAATAGTTGAACAGTTGGTCATTGTTTCAATGCCACCGTTCAAGTACAAATCAATAACGACCAGTCAGCATCTGTAGCACATGATTGGTGAAACAACACGGACAGAGCACCGCGACCCCTGTAACCCTTTGTCGCAAGAGGCCCAGATTTAGCCATGTGATTTGAGTAGCACGGGGCTAGAGATTCATTGTCTGGTTGTGACGAGCATTTCCATTCTTGCTCAAGATAAAGAGGTCGAAGTTTTAGTTGGTTTGCCTGGGCTGTATTAAGCAAGGTCAGGTAGCGACAGTGAAAAAAGAGGTTGTACATAGTTGGAAGTTCCGGCGCGTAGCACGCGCGCTGGTCGGCGGCTTGAAACCCCTAGAGGATTAGGCTAGGATAGGGGGTTGGGTTACGGAGTAGTGTACAGTAAGTCAGCAATCAAGTCCCCTGTCCTAGCGGGGCTCCAGATACAGATACAGTACTCCGATAACGGTCTCGGATTTGCCCCGCCATTTTGAGGGAACTTTATTTTTGGTGGAGTCAAACGGTTTCTTTATTCATGAAGCCCGAAAAACCCTGAATATTCTTTGTTTCCTCACACATGGCGAGTCACAAGATCGTCGTCTTTGCTGGAGACCATTGCGGTCCAGAGGTGAGTGAGATGTGGAAATGGCTTGCATTACGAAGTTGAAAGCTAATCCAGTTGAAGGTCACAGCAGAAGCGCTCAAGGTACTTCAACTTGTGCACCCAAACCTACAGAATTGACTACATGACCAATACAGGTATTAAGAGTCCTCGAAAAGCAGAGACCAGATATCAAATTCGACTTCCAAGAACACCTGCTCGGCGGCGTAAGTATGCTGCCTCAACGTCCAAGCAACAACCCCACCCCAACTGACAACTCTTCCCAGGCTTCAATCGACGCCACCGGGTCCCCACTAACCGATGAAGCCCTCACAGCGGCCAAAAACGCCGATGCCGTCATACTCGGGGCCATCGGAGGGCCGAAATGGGGCACAGGCAAAGTCCGCCCAGAACAAGGCCTCCTCAAGCTCCGCAAAGAAATGAACACCTTCGGTAACCTCCGGCCCTGCAACTTCGCGTCCGACTCGCTTGTCGAAATCTCGCCTCTCAAAGCCGACGTCTGCCGTGGCGTCGACTTCACCATCATCCGTGAGCTAACGGGAGGCATCTATTTCGGTGAACGCAAAGAAGACGATGGCGATGGCCACGCCTGGGACACAGAGGCTTATTCGCGCACGGAGATTGAGAGAATTACGAGGCTGGCGGGGCATCTTGCATTGCAGTCGGATCCGCCGATGCCAGTGTGGAGTTTGGATAAGGCGAACGTACTGGCGACGAGTAGGCTGTGGAGAAAGGTGGTGACGGAGATTATGGAAAAGGAATTTCCGCAGTTGAAGTTGGGGCACCATCTTATTGATTCGGCGGCCATGTTGATGGTCAAGGACCCAAGGGCGTTGAATGGGATAATTGTCACCTGCAATTTATTCGGGGATATAATAAGTGACGAGGCCAGTGTTATCCCCGGGAGCTTAGGCTTATTGCCAAGTGCGAGCTTGAGTGGGATTCCAGATGGGAAGAGCAAGGTCAATGGAATCTATGAGCCGATTCATGGTGAGTTTTCTAGACGAACTGTACAAGCTATCTGCTGACTGGAAATACAGGATCGGCACCAGACATTTCAGGGAAAGGTCTAGTCAACCCCGTGGCAGCTATTCTATCCGTCGCGATGCTTCTCCAGTATTCATTGAACCTCCCAAAGGAAGCGAAGGCGGTCGAGGAAGCCGTAAGAAAGACGATCGAAAATGGCGTGCGGACAAAGGACATTGGTGGGAAAGCGAGTACCGGTGAAGTAGGGGATGCTGTAGCAAAAGAGTTGACGAGAATTCTGTCATGATGAGAGGATCAGCTGAGTTCAGGACAACTCAAAACAGCATCATAAGATATGCATACCTTTTGTGTGTCATCCTGATCTGCCGAGCGCAACATTGCAACGTATCCTCTGTTATGTCGGAACTGGTCCAGTATGCCATGATGATATCCCCCTCACCTCACCTACCTCAACTCCGGTTCACCCATCCAATCCGGTTCCTCCAACCCCACAAACTCCTGCTGTAGCCCACCCGCCGCCGTGGTGGTCCCTTCCGCCCTCCTCCCCTTAACCCTCTCATCCCTCGCAAAAATCTGCACCCCACGCACATGCGTATCCTTCCCATTCTGATGATTCTCACAAACCCTAATCTGCAGCAAAAAACACCTCAACACCCCCGCCCCCTCCGCATCCACCACCCCAGTCACCAACTCAATATCCTGCCACCCCCTCGGCCCTTCGCCCTGCCACTCGGCAAACTCGGTCAGGTCGTGCATGCCCGAGCCCGCGAAAAACAGCATGCGCGTCGGGGTGTAGGACTCGTCGAGCTCGAAGTCGAGGTAGACGCGCAGTTTGACGATTTTGACCAGCTTGAAGAAGTGGATGGTGAGGAGGTGGGGTTGGGGCCCGTCGGACTGCCAGAATTGGGACGGGGAGGGGGAGCGCAGGGCGTCGACGCCGCAGCCGGGTTTGTAAGTGCTGACGGTCCAGGAGGCGAGGGAGGAGATTTCGCGGAGGTGGGGGGGGTGGTCGGGGTTGCTGGCTGTTGGGGGGGTGGAAATGGTGTTAGAGAATTGGTGGGTTGTGATTGTGGGTGGGTGGGTGGAGGTGAGGTGAGTGCAGGGGGTTGTGAGAGCAACAAACTTACTGGGATCAACACCAGCATTATCCTCCTCTGCTGCTTCAAACGTCTCGTCATCAACGCGTGCCTGTTGGGCGTTACCAGAAGGCTGGGCAATAGATGCCGTGGCGGGATTGGCTGTAGCCATTCTGGAAGGCAAGCGGGGCAAGGTTGGGTTGATGTTGGGGTCCTGCGCGTCGCGGTCGGTGAGTGGGGATGGGCGACGTGCAGCCATCTTTTGCCAGGTGACGTAGTGGTGCGGGACGGGCCGCTGTAAGCGAGGTGTGGTGGGTCGGAGTTGAAAGGGCCGATGGTCGGTGTTCGGAGGTTGTCTCTACAGATGCCAAAGGGGGTCATGGGGAAGATCGCCGTGTCTAAGTTTTGTGTCAACACAATTTGTTGTCACACATCACACATGAACAAAGTACATGGCCAAAAAGCCTCTTAACAAGGATTATTTGTATGAGGGCGTAAGCCAGCTAGCTATACCTGAACAAGCCCGGCAACGCTCAAGCAATGCCCAGCTCGCTGCAGGAAGGAACTGTACCTTAAGGTACCTAGGCAACCTAGTACGATCGTTTTCCGAGATGGGGCATGTCAGTCATATGACTGTACTAGTCCACCGATCTTTGTAAGCCGAAGCTCTTTACAAGTGTGCACTGACAGGTGTTGAAGACACGCGTGGCTATAGTGATTGCTTCAATGTGACGAACAATCTTGGTCTGACATGCAATTCGCAAGGCCGCTATGACGAAGCCAGGAAACTTTATGAGAATGCTCTGGCTGGTTTGGAAGAACATCGACGATCGAGATGTTTTGACTACCATGACGAATCTCGAAAGCTATTACGACAGTCTAGGGATTTTTGATCAGGCCCGGAGCCCTCTTGGCCGTTTGGGAACAAGACTTTGGCAACGATCACCCGGCTACACTCAATGTATATGTGCTGCTCGAAGAGATGTACCATGTTCGAGGTTAGTTCTACGACGCAGCAGATCTCTTTGAACGAGTTTGTGATTCCACAGCCGAGACCCTGGGGACGAGCCACCCAAAGTTCTTGCAGGTTACGAATTACTTGGTATCGTATATGGAAACTATGCTGAGGTGCAGGGAAATTTGGAATCGGCTGAAAAATGCTACAAACGGGGTTTGTGTTCAAGGGAGAAACATCCAAGGATGGTTAAGATCTCGGTTATACTCGAGTGTCTAAATAAAAAGCGACCCCAGGATGATAAAGCTGCAGGCCAACCTTCAGCGGAAACGGATTGTGAGAAGCAGCCAGTGAAAGATCAATCTGATGAGCAGATTTCACTGCAGTTGGAGTCTCTCAATATGTAACGTCTTACCAACATGTATAGTTTGAAGTATATTTCAAGACATGGTAGCGGAAACCACCGATGTGACGGCCTTGGAAAGATTTCTTTAAGCTTTGTGTGGTAGAAGCAGTCTCCATGACTTTCGTAATTATGCTACACAGAAGGCAAGATCTTCCCAAGCGCAACCATCGTCAATCCAAGTCCATTACTGCATTTATTTGGAGCAGCACTCTCTATACTACCTGAATCGATCTGGGAAAATTCGGGGTATTGTCCGTATCTTCAGGTGGCAATATTTACGATGTATTCCCCGGATGGTCTGTCAGCTGCTTCAACTATGAGATAAGTTCATACTATGGGTTCTCTCAAACGCCGAGACGATTGAGACAGCGCCTGAAGGTCAATTGAGTATATGCAATATCTTGAGGCAAACCCGGTGGCAGCATATTGCACAGAAGACACAGGCGATATTAAGGTAGTCAAGGGCGGAGCAGATCGGGCATTGGGCTCTTTTGCCGACAAGAGCAATACGGGTGATATTCCTCTTATCATGGAAGCGAAACCTGATGGGTCCGCTACTATGGACATCACTTAGACACTGGTATACGTGGCAGCTGTCCATGAAGCAACAAAGAGCCAGGCTAACAGAAGTGTTTTTGAGGTAGTGCCCTAACAGTACTTCGTAAAAATCTCGCTCCTTTTCCTTCCAAGGAGAAGAGATCTTTTATGTCTTGGCCGCTTAATTTGTTTACCAAACAATCAATGATTATCGCCTATATCGATATGTTGCTAGTCAATGCGATCGAATCATGCCCACATACCAAACCTCAAGAGCAGAACATCCAATCCGTCCTCAAATATTCCGAACACTTGCGAAGGCAACCAGAATTTGAAGACGAATCGAATGATCAAGATGCTGAGTAAGAAGAAGAAGAAGGAGAAGAAGAAGAAGAAGAAGAGGGGGGGGAGTATGAGATGGTTGATGAAATCAAAATTGGTAAATGTGTGGTAATGAGGCGTTCAAGGCGTTAGAGCAAGATAAAGCTACAAAAATGGCCTTTATACCTACCGTTGAAAAGAACATGGCATACG
>JAABUH010000805.1_pt1 | contig 41081 bp, 49 predicted proteins | sample 5559121 | NCBI WGS metagenome assembly JAABUH01 (sample SAMN10711871, study PRJNA513364) | rock metagenome | isolation source: Antarctica rocks | place: Antarctica: Victoria Land, Battleship Promontory nord | collected 2015-12-28
GTCTGTTGGGTCCAAATTGCCCCCCAGGACATTAAATATATTTATTGATTGACTGACTGACTGACTGACTGATCGGTCGGTCGGTCGATCGGTCGGTCGGTCGATCGGTCGGTCGGTCGATCGGTCGATCGATTGATTGATTGATTGATTGATTGACAAACGCACATTGTCAGGTCAGACGTCAAATGTGTCTCGACAAGGCAATGCGTAATATGCCAGCATAGATCTTGGGCTAGGTCAGCACCGCGATCAGGGCAACTAGCGAGAAGTTTGAGAGTCAACAAGTCAGCAAGGATTGTTCAACACTTCACCATATGTCAACCTTGCTGCAGCGGCTTGATGCTGAAATTGCTGTATTCACTGACAGCTTTGCGAACCTGGTCAAAGCTTCCCGGGTCGACACGCCTGATGACAACACCACCAAGGTGAAGTAGTCTGGAATTATCGTCTATTGAGCTATACCCTTTGTGAGTTGATCTGCTGCACTGCAAAAGAGCTGCTGTGCTACACTTGGCGCCCCTTGTTCCGAGTCGACCACTCAACAAAATTGGTGATGCTCTGCCAAGGGTTGATAGCCGAGTGAAAGCTTTTGTGGCTGCCTGCTTGACTCAAAAATGTATCTGGCAAGTAGGGTGCTAGGATTGCTGGAGATCTACTTGAGGTCCTCGCAGAGAAGATGGTGTTGTCTGGCCAGAACCTCATCAGCATGATCGCAGAGCTCAAGCACAATGCTGTTGTCAGCAATTTTGCTCTGTTGAACCAGAACATCGCTCAGCAAGATGCATCACATCACAAAACCAGTGAAGCCTTACAAGCTCAGCTGGCATCATTACAGCATCAACTGCGCCAGGTGTGCATGTGCTCTCACACAATTTCACTTGGAAGTGCCATCTGTCCATGTAATGAGGTTTCCATCCCCTTACAAGGGTCAAAACTGCTATTAACATTGGAATTACCTCATAAATTGGGCCACACTGGCCAGAAACAGAACAATGTTTGTATGCAGGTCTTTGAGAGAGCATGACAGCACAAAGCTCAGGGCCATGCTACTGTCAGAACACCATGGCCATTGAACGCCCCAGTGTTGCTGAAAGCTGTGGCTTACAATGCCACGCGTGCACAAAACAAAGCAAACATAAATCAAGAGCACAGCTTTTCATCCAAGCAGCGGAGGACATGTCATGGACAGGCAGGTATGGTCATGAAATGGTCACAGTCAGGAATGAAATGGAGCTTTCAGACCTGTAGCACTTTGTCAGCTCAAGCGTTTAGCAGTAGTAAATTACAATGGATTCAGACCCATCCATGCGAGCAGGTTTGGCCTCCTCAGCCTCCTATAAGCAGAGTATTCCACCTTCAGCTGCTGCTGATACGCAATTTTTGGCTGGTGCCCCAATGTATGAACTTGCTAGTGCCCCAATGTACGATTGTGATGAGGTGACTTGTCAACAAGGATCCTGAAATCAAGTTCGGAATTCAGCAAGGCCCTGAACAGGCTGCACATTTTAGCAAGGATGTGTCTATACAGCAACATCCAACAAGTGATGTACAACTGGCTTGCCATAGCTTGCCACACAAGGATTCATTTGAAAGTGAATTGGCTTGCAGGACCAAGTGACTGGTCCATTATTGCTGGCTGACTGATTGCACTTGTACATCAGGGTTGTGCTTCTCAAACAGCTTCTCCATGAAAATCAGCTCAGGTTTGACTTTCTGGAATTCTTCCTGATTCATTCTGTCATGAAACAATGTACCCTACATACACAAACTTCAATCTTGCCCTTAGGTGCAAATGCAGTATGTATGCTATTTGGCTGCAACATCAAAGTCACATACACACACAGGAAACCATATTAGCATCATGGTCACTGCAAAAGAGAAAGCCAGCACAACCAGCTAAAAGCCAGACGAACCTGTAGATGATCATACTCATGCTGGAAAATCCTGGCTTGCCAATCTGTGAGAGAAAGGGACACTTTGGCGCCGGTTTCATCTTGTGCCTTGATTTTGACTGTGTTTGGTCTCTGCACAAAAACCACATGGCACTCAGTGGACCATCACACAACAGCACAGCTACTGAGAGCTGACAGCATGACTTGCTGAACTGAACAGTAGAATGTGCCCATCGTGTGATGTCTGACAGACTGTGTGCATAGTATAGGCTTACCGACACATCTCCTCGTATGTACAGATCTATGCTGGCATCCTGAAACGAGAGACATCCCTCTTCCATAGTCTCTGTCCTTTTGCCACTGCTGATCACTCTGGGGTTCACTAAGATCCATTCCCGCCCTTTTCCTTTCTCACCCTCAGGATTGTACACCATCAATCGGACATTCACCCCCACCTGTGGGGCTGCCAAACCCACACCTTCATCTCTACATGCCATACCAGCAAAGCAGTTAGCTTACAAATGGCCTTTTCAGCAAGGCAAAGAGCAGGCAGGCATATCCCATTGCATGCTAAAAGTCAACACATATCTGTGGAATGCTAAGGTAGAAACTGCACGAAAATCATTCAGCCTATCACCTGTACATGATTTCAAACATTTCAGCAGCAAGGTGCTTGAGGGACTCATCAAATACTGCTATCCTAGCATTCTTTGCTCTGAGTCGAGGGTCAGGGTACCGCACGATGTCTAGCGGCGACTCCCACTCTAAGTTAGAAACTGCAGTGAGAAGACAGAAAGGTCAGCATGTAAGGCAATTGTGCGTATTGCAAACTGACAATGTACATGCATGATAAGAAAGACCTGAAGGTATCGAACTATCATCGTCGTCCTCCTTCATATCTGCTTTGCCGCTTGCCAACTCCCTCAACATCAAGCTCTTGCGAGCCTGTGCAACTGTCGATCGCAAATTTGCTTGTCGCGCAAAATTTCGATGCATTGAATAGGCATTCCCGGAGGGCGCAAATGTCGCTTTGAGGTGGCCGCCCCTGAACGGGACGCAACAGAGAAGACGTATTTGCTGCAGAGGCAGTTGCCTCATAGTTCGTCGCACCAGCGAGCAGTGAGATCAGGTGATGTGTGTCGCGTTCTGCGACGATAATTGTGTAGAGTGGTGGTAAAGCTGGAACAAAAGCGGACGGCCGTTGATGAGTTGGTTGTTAGAGCTTGCAGAGCTCCAGCTTGCACAAACCGCGTTGACTGATTCGGAGGGCAAATTTGGAGGCCACATGACATAAATTTGTCGGCGATTTAGCCTTGTACAGCTCACTGACACCATTGTACCGGTATGCAGGAAGTTGATCAAGCAACGCGTACGGATACAGTGACTCATTGTATTGCAGCATGAAGCGTCAAAGAGTGCACAATGAAGCTGGTGGAGGCTATGGCTACGGCTACAACAACTTTGGTGTCCCGAGTCCGGCAACAGGATCAGGCGCTGCCGGCTTGAGTTTGGCTGCTGCTGGAATGGGGCAGACACATTCTGGGCACCTACAAGACTCCACTCTGCAGCATGGTATGCAGTTTGGTATGCAGCCCTATCTGCCGGGCGGAATGGGAGGCATGCCTAACCTGAATTATAGCAACGGCTTGCACTCTGCCTTGCCGCCCGACATGAGCGGGACCCGCTTTGATAATATCTTTGGGGCCGTTGGCATGGGGGTGCCGTCAGCGTTAGGACATAGCCTAGGATCAGGCTTGACAACTAGCAGTGTGCAGTCACAAGTGGGACAACACATGGGGCAGAACATGGGTGGCTCCCACACCATGGCACCAGACATGGGGCCAGGCATACTTCATAGCATAGGGTCAGGCGGCGGCCAAAACGTGATGCACAACATGGGTAATCCCAATCTTTCCCTCGGCTCAAACATGAGCAACCCCAACCTCTCCCTGGGGTCTATGGCCAGTGCGGGTTTGGAAGCACAAGGTGGGCTCAGTCAAGCCATGGGCCAAGGCATGGGTATATCCGAGGGTTTCCCCTGTGTCAAATTGCGGGGACTGCCGTTTGATGCCATTGAGCAAGACATAGCAGTGTGGCTGGTATGTTTTCGGGATGTATTGCTTTACTCTTGTTTTTTTGGGCAATCCTCAGGCGATGCATGGCTGGGTCATGACAAGCTACTTTGTGTTGAGGGTGTTCAAGCGGGCATCAGCAGTGTTGTTGTCAAGCAGCCATGAGTGAAGCAAGCATAGAGCTTGGCCTCCACCAGTGTAGGGATTTGGCTATGATTGGTGGCAAAAGGATCTGCATGTGGGGAAAATGCCCATGTAATGTGGGCAAAATCTGCTGATCATGATGTTTCTGTTGGCATCTGTTCCCATTGCTATATCAAGCTCCTCTCAAACAGCCCAACGTTGATGTGCAGGAAACAGAGCCGCTCGACATCATCATTGTCAGGAGGGGGCAGCGCAGTACTGGTGAAGCCTTTGTGCTACTGCGCATGCCCATTCAAGTGGAGCTCGTTCTGAGGAAGAACAAAACATACATTGGCAAGCGCTATGTGGAAGTAACTCTTGCCAAGAAGCTGGTGAGGTCCCACCTTTCATGACTTTGGTTCAGAAAATCTGTATGCCTCATGCAGCAGCCACAGTTGCCTTGACGTGCCTCTACATGTAGCACATACTTCGTTTGCAGAACGTACTGAGTACAGACCTGTACAACGTCTCATGTGTAAGCTTGCCAGCCAACTTTAGCCATCTCTACATCATATTGAGTGTTGTCAGCCTGATTGAGGGTGCAAATCAGCAATCATGCTGCATGTGCTTTCAAAGGCACATTAGGTTTTTCAGCTGCATAATGTAAGATAGTAGCAAGGAAGGTTCACCAGTGACATGGCTGGTGCACATGCAGGATTTCTACAAAGCCATTTTTGTTATGGTGCGTGATGATGCTGAGAACAATCCTGCACCCTCTCAGTCACATGACAGGCATCACAGGGATCATGTGCCCAGACTTGCAAGCCCTGTACATAGGCGCCACAGTGGCAGGCACAGCAGCAGAAATGAGGGCAGTAGTCGACACAGGAGCGTAGAAGGTATATAACATCAGCTGCAAATTCATTTTCAGGCTGTACAGCGCATACCATCACTGACAGCGCTCAATGCAGATGCTGCCAAAGACCAGTAGGGCAGTTCTGTGTTTGTTTTGCTTTTCTGTGCTGTGCACTCGCCTTTAAGCTGTTAATCGCAGGTCAATGCTTCCTGCTGTATCAACTCAAGACAAAGCAGCCTCTGCATAACACCGTTTGCAGCAGCCTTGCATCTGGTATCAATCAAGTCACTTTGATCATTCATAGGCCTGTGCCCAACCTGATGATTGACAGCCTGCATAGGCTGGCTTGAGCATGCTTCATGCACCATGCATGCAACATGCTCATGCTGACTATATGACTGACCATGACTAACCCTGCTAGCTATGTGATTGACCATGACCATGGCTTAACATGACTGTGATCGCAGCCAATGGCAGCAGCGATTATGAGGATCATCTGCTTCCATCACAGAAGGTGCACACTGGTGTGCTCAAGATGAGGGGCCTGCCGTTTGCTGCCACACCAGATGACATCGTCTACTGGTTCAACAGTTCAGGCCTGCCCATTGAGCCCTTGCATGCAGACAGGTCAGCAGCCATACATCTGTTTTTAGGGCCACCAGTCTGATCTGCTGCCTCGCAGCCTCAGTCATGCGCACATACCAGATACATAGGAGTGTCAGTGTTGATGTTGGAAGGTTACAATTGATGTCTGTCTGATGTCAAGTGCTGTATGAGTATGTCTCCTCTGCCTGAGCTGAGAAACACTTACTTGAGCTTTGCATCTGCCAGCAACGCAAACTGCATATTGCACTGCCATACATTTGGTACAAGCGCTGACTGTGACTGTCAATGGCGCTGCAGTGTGCACATTGTGATGAACAGTAGTGGCAAGCCAACAGGGAATGGGTATGTCCAGTTTGCCTCTGCTGAGGAGTCCAAGGCTGCTATGGCTAAAGACCGCAAGACACTGGGCAGCAGATATATAGAGCTGTTTCCTTGTAGCCAAGAAGAATTGGCCGAAGCTGCTTAAGGCAGTACCAGAAGTCTCTTTGCATGGTGTTGCAGAGCGCTATAGAGCGCACGACAAATGAACTGTGGGAAGCAGTTGGGATGTGGGGAGCTTTGTGCTACATGTCTACACACAGGGTGCTGGGCATGTTATTGAAGCTGCTATCTTGTCAGGCGGCACGTCAGCAATGCAGTGTTTCTGTTATGGTAGTTTGGAGTGGTGTTGCTTGTGTCCACCAAGGTGAGTGGGGCCTTTGGGAGGGTTGTACTGCAGAAATACTCACTGAGGCTCTTGTCTAGACAGTCAATAAATAAGATTGGCAGTGCTGTTTGCATGTATACATATGCTGCAATGATATTGCAGCAAAGTTCAGGAAAGCAATACGTGCAGTGTGTGTTCCGGTTATAGGCTATGGGTGTAGGCATAGTGACCAAAGCATGTATAGCAACATTCATAAGACATGTTTCAAGTGACCAGAGCAGCAATGTTGGCAAACATGCAGGGATAGTAACTAGTCAGCATTGACACCATGAGCAGTAGGTGCCCAGTGAAAATGCGATGTAAGCTTGCGCCAGCTTATAGGCTTATCAGCACTTCAAACTATAGCTGCCAGTTGAGCATTCAGAAAGTGCACATAATATGGAGACATGTGCGTGCCATCAAATTGCAAAGCAGGATTCAGGCTGCTGCCATCAGGCGTCAGCAGATCAGGGAAGAAGTCCAGCCAGTGCAGTCTCCCCTGAGCCTCAGGCGCCCTGCTTAGAATCTCAATCTGCACGAAGCACACTCGAGATCAGTTGCTAAGTACAGCTCAAAATGCTTTGCTCTGCGCAAACATGCATGATAGATTCTGCTCAACTTCATGAAAGTTCTCAAGGCGCATGGGTTACATTCTGCTTGAGGCTGACAATGATGCGAGCATAGACACAGAAACAAGACAGGGCACTGACAGATCTCACAGTCTGTGTTCAGCAGTGGTGGGTGCACCTGCTGCTGCAGCTTATAGTTGAATGGGGCAACCACATGCCGTGTTTCGTTCAGCACTGGTGCTATGGGGTGCACAAACATCTCAAAGCCCCGCTCCTGCACTAGCTTCAACAATACATCTGCACCGCACAGCCAGCTCAGTTGGGCTGCTTCTGCCAAACACCCCATAAAAACCAGCAGCTGCAATGCGAAGTATGCCTTGTATCCCCAAGAGCGTAGCATCACCTTTGTAGATATGAAGCAGCACATCCATGGCTGCATCCACAGTCTCGTATTTGAGCTTGTCCACAGCCATCGTCAGCCCCTCCCGGCAGTCAATCTCACCAAACATGAAAATCACCTGGGACCATACAATACGTCAAGTTTGCATACACCGACCAAGGGTAGACTAATCTGCATCACAACTGTTGCCTGAGTTGTTGCAGAACGAGAGTTGACAAGCACAACTCTGCAGCACAAAAGCAGCCTGGACAGGGAGGCTGTTAGGACTCATACTGTGGATGAACACTGGAGTTTTGCACTGCCTCAGGCCCCAATGCTGCCTGCGCTGTTGTGTGCAGCATGGACTTGCTCAGCATACAATGATAAAATCTTCAGGACAAACACACCATCAACAAGAATTTCAGGGGGGAAAATAAAGTATACGAAAGGAAAAACATGTTCGGTTCACGGTCACTAATAGCCTCCTGGACACCAGTCTCACCAGGACAAGCAGCATCATCAAGACAGACATCGCACCGTGAGGCCTCAAGTAGGCATGGTGGGCATGATGCATGTGGTGAAGGGTTTTCACCTGTGCACATGGTAAAGGTGCACATGGTGAGAGGGTTACCTGTGCACCATCTGGCAGGTTAGCCATGGTTGTGAGGAAGGAGTGCTTGGGATAGAAGATGCCAGCCTGACGCATGTGCCAGATCTTAAGGCCAGTCACCAGGCAAGGCACCAGAACACGCGGCTGACCCCTTAGCTGGACCAGATTCCATGCCCCTGCAATATAGAATTTTGGTCATGCACATGTCTCTGTGTACCACTGCTGTTGTTTCAGTACAGCAAGGTCTTTTGAACACCAGCAGACACTTAACATGACGTCAATTTGATATTTGACAACCGTGTATGTAGGGCACATCGCCCCTCCCTCATCAACTCCACCGCGCTGCTGATCTGCACATAAACAGGAACAGTGCTGACAACAGACTTGACGTGACCAGTTCACCAGGCTTGCGCAGTCCATCAGGCAGCCATGGGCAACAACCAGTTTGTAATACAACAGCACGCTCAGCACTGATGATCAGCCCCTTGCATCAAGATTACTGTGATGCATAGTTTCAGCCTTACAGGAGGAGATGCATGATCATAGCACAGCATGTCTTCTGACACCTGTGGTTGTCACAACCAGCACTGCAATGCCAAACAGGTAATTCATGTGTGTCTTCAAGGGGGCACTCAAGATGAGTGACAAAGCAGTGATGAAGCCATGAACGACGTGTTATGCATTGCTGGCAGCACACAGAGTACTCACAGATTTGTTCTTGCTGGTGTAAAGCCTGATTTGTCTCATGCGCAACCTGCACATCTTGTAGCAATAAGCGGAGGCCAATGCCAAAATTTCAATTGCACTGTATGTGCAAGCCCAGCAGGCACAGCATGACCAAAGCAAGCAGATCCAAAAGGCACAGCTTGAGAAGACAAAGTTGAAAGGTAAAGCATGACAGGCATCATAAGGCTGTGAAGGCGGACCTGAAAGGCTGTGTGAGTCCCCACAGAGGTACAAGGGCAGGGTGCCAGCAGCCTGGGGCTGGGGGGGTGGGGGGTGCTGCAGCACCAGCTGCTTCACACACCCAAAGTACGCTGCCTCGTTCCTGATCAAGGTCTTGTGAAGCTCCTTGGCAGAGGCTCGGGCAGCTGGGCCCAGCAAGTGCACTACTCGGGCACAGCGCGGCAAGGCCCCACCAATGTACAGCAGCTTCACCACAGTGAAGAGGAGCGCCAGGAAGTCCAGCTGAGTGGGCGTGTACTCCACCTGCGCAGGTCGCATTTTAGCTTTAGCCTACTGTATTCTTCATAATATAACGCAACAGTACATACCTGAATAAGAGACTGTCCATTAGTCTCATAAGGTTTTATCAAAGAGGATGAAAAGAGGATGAAAAGAGGAGTCCTTAAATGCTACATGGCCTCATTTGAAAGTCAGCAGGATAGGGAAGATCTTCAAGCAACAGCTGTGGGTAACAGATTCTGAAGGGTGTGCATTCATGCAATCAGTTTAAGTATCCGGTCTTTGAGACTCATTGGGGGAGTTGACACACAATGACTGGGGTTTATGAGAAGTTCGAATGAGAATATTTCATTTCATTAACATGCTGTTGTGGACCACAGAAAGATCCGACATTATTACTATGCCTACCATTTGTCACATGCAATCTGCCCCACTGTGGATACATAACTAGACAGCAGCAGCTGTATGCATGCTTTCAAATTTGATAGGCAACAGAGACTGGTGGGTGCATGTCATGGCATTCTTCTTTGGCCATATACCCATGTTTGACATGCAGGGTCTATGTATGTCACATGCACAGCCACTTGGCATGCCTGATTGGCCTGATTAGCATGCATACATTGGCATGAGCATTGATTGAAGCCTGAAAGCACATTGATGATGAGCCTAGATGCCCAAGCAAGCTTTCTTGAACACTTCAGCGTAGGTGAAGTTCTGATAGCAACACTGATGGAAGACACACCTTCTGCACTTCTCCAGATTGCTCCTCAATGCTGTGCACATCTATCTGGCCATCCAATGATCCAAGTGCAATGCAGTCATGGCTTGCAGGGTCCATGCCTAAACCTGGCAACCCACCCTCAGCCAGGTCAGGTACCCCAGCGATGGCCTGGGGTGGACTGTTGACATTGGGCCCAGTAGTAGAGTAAGACAAGGCTGCAGGATTGCGCTGAAGACCGTTGGTGCTCCAGACATCTGACATGTCTCTTGGGGGGGTTGCAGCAGCATCAAGTGGGGTTGTGCCTGAATGCACAGAAACAGTTTTTTGTAAAATGCTGTTGAGCCATTGCACCCAGGGAATGAGGGAGTCATGTTGTGACATGATGCGTCATGATTGTCTTTTGCTGAGTGAAAGTCACTCCCTGACTCTGTGGACAGGTGAGGCTTGTGGACTGGGCTACCCCCCTAGCAAGTTCAGTAAGCTGCCCCCTAGCACAGTTGAGCGAGCATAAAGGCTGCAGTTCGTGAGATTTTGCTTGATCACAACGCAGCAAGTGATGTCCTGAGCAGAAGAAAGGCCAGAAGCAGGGCAAAACCCATGCTTGCAATACGCATGCATCACAGATCAAAGGGTGTGGGCAACTGTGTGTGAATAACAAAGTTTGTCAAATTCTCTGCAAGAAAGGCAGGGTCTCATGAAGCTGACCTGTGCGCCCCCAGCTGCAGTGAGGGGTCCACTGGGGGTTCCAAGATTCTGAATGCAGCCAGGCTAGAGGGTCTTGGCCGGTCAAAGGAGGCAGATGCTGCAGCTGCTGAACCACATTGGCTACGTCCAAGCCACTGCCAGTCTCAATTCTGTACATGACACCAGGCACTGCTGATCAACTCGCAATTCTGTACATGACACGAGGCAGTACTGATCAACACAGGCAGACACTGGCTGTGTTGTCACTCTGCTGCTGCAACTCTGCACAGTCATTCGCATGTCTGCTACATGATGCATATGCGCACACAGAGACACACAGGCAGACTCTGTCATGCAACAACTCTCATGACAGCGTTTCAACAGGTGCACTAAATGCTTGCAAAGTGATGTGAGACGGCCCACATACACATACAGACTGCAAAGTGTGCAAATGACTACAAGGCTGTTACACTGCTGCTCCCCAGCAGGCTCCCCAGCAGGCTCTACTGCATATCTGCAGTTGATGTTCTGGGGATGCAGCTCAGGCAGCATAACAGTATATTGACAGAGGCTGCTTGGCTCACTTGGTGGCTCTGCAAAAATCCAGAGCAAGCTGCAGAGCTTTGCCATAGTCCTGATCCAGCTCCATGCCATGCATCAGGTTCAAAGCATAGCTGGGACTGCTGGGCTTCAGCTCCAATGCTCGCCTGCATGACACATGTAACAGGTAAAGAGCTGCAAAGCTGTACAGAGAGGGCCTGACAAACAACTGGTGAGGTGTCCAAAGTCTGCATCAACCCTGCTTCAATGAAAATTTAGTGCCCCTGATAGAGATGCTATGAAGGACAAGCCCCCTTGCGTGAGCATGATCATGCTGTCATATAAAGAAGTTTGTTTTTTCATATAGTTAAAAAGAAAAATATCAAATTCTTGAAGCATATGTGCTGCTAGCAGCAGCAGCATGACCCTGTGAGTCATGCAGCCAACCTGAACAGCATGTTGGATGCTGGCACAGCACCGTGGTCCTTGATTGCGGTTGCCAAGAATGCCATTGCAGCATCAGTCTCCCCACCGCCATCCAGCTCAGCACGGAGTGCCGCCATGCCTTCAGGCCGTTGCAGACACTTGGCAAGGGTCAGCCTGCAATACGCTTCCAGGAAGTGACAGTCTTATGCCCATATAGCATGTCAGCAGGCATGCAAATTTCAATCTGCATGACACTGTTGGCATACCACAGGCTAAGAGTCCATTGCATGTTGAAAGGCAGTAAGCTTTTGTTGTCAGTGTGTTCAAGCACAAGTGTTGGGGCGGTGAGATGAGTAGGACATGCATCTGTGTTTGAGAGGTAGGCACAGGCAAAATAATATTGGTGCCACAAGCACGTCTGGGCATCCTGTACTTTTACAACCAAGCCAAGAACCTTTGCTTGGCAAACATATCAGGGCTCAAGCTTTGTTTAGACGCCTAGCTTCCCTTTGGCGATAAGCATGTGGGTATGCTCAGTGATTCTGTCCACAAATGGCAGATGATCTGTGAGTGTGTACAAGGCTGCCTTGCCAGGGCATGCACAGAAGCTGCTCGCAGGCTTTGTGGCTACCTGATTTCTTGATCATCAGGTGCCCGGATGAGTACCCTGATCAAGACCTGGACGGCGTCCCTGACCATGCCTCTCTCTGAGGCCATCTTGGCATACACGATCAAGCCACTCTGATGATGATCATTGCTCCTGAGGACATTCATGATCAGTCCCGCAGCTGTGTCTTTGTGACTGCCACCCATCAGGTATAGCACCCTAACAATGTCCACCTGGGACAGCACCACAAGCAGTCATGATGCAGTGCTTTGCTGGAGGAGCAAAAGGTGATGCGATGAAATGACAGCTAGCTTTACCTGCATGTCATCCTGCACAGCTATGCTATCTCCACGATCTTTAGCAAGGTCAAGCGCTGTATTGTATGCTGTGAGAGCCTCATTGTACTGCTTGCATTCACTGCAGGATACGAAAGTGCTGTCAGCGAGCACAGCAATAGCTTCATGAGTATGACAAGGGTCTGTAGCACCAAGTGCAGCTGTACACCTTAGACATTGAGCATATAGTCGATGGCTTCCAGGGTCATCTGGAGCACTACTGGCTGCCTTTTTGGCTATCTTTACAGCATCCTTTGGCCTTGACACTGTCAGCCAGAGCTGCGCAAATGCTGTGAGCGCCTCCTTGTGAAAGGGCGCTACTTTCAATACCTACAGGTCGAGATGCCAATGTGAGGGCCTGCTTGCACAGACACCAACAAGTCGGCATTATGCTTCTGGTGAAATACCTGTTCATATATCTTGCATGCAGCCCTGAAGTACTTTTTGCTTTCAGCCTCTTTTCCCCGCTCCAAAAATTGTTTGATAATCGGCAAGTAAAGTTTGCCGTCGCTCTCGCTGAGCAGTCCGTCGCTAGAACGTGTCCTATCGACAAGGTCGGTGTCATCAGCATGAGCGGTTTCACTGCTTCTTGCAGGCTGCGTGGTTTGCTGACCAGTTGAGTCTATCTGCAAATCTGCCGCCAGTTGCTCCAAACTCTTGCTCGCAGGCGCTGTGCAAGGTACATCAGATATTGCGCAAGACTTTGGTCGGACTGGCTTTGATGTGACTTGTACTTGTACGTCGACCCCGCGATCGAAAGCTTTGACTACCTGGTTGTCGACTGCAGGGCACTTGCCATTTTCGGTCACCAACTGCAGTTGCTCTACCGACAGAGATTTGCGGTGTTTCTGATTGTATTTGGAGCAAAATTCCGCCAACAGAGCAAGCACGATGTCTTGGCTATTGGCAGTCGACCTGTAAATGTATGTGAAGTCAGGAAGCGTGCTCGTCCCCTCAAGATGCAGGTACAGCTTGTAGCTCGCCATGCAGTAAACAGGCGCGGTGTTGCCTCGCACACGCACGCATCCCGACGGTCGACTGCAGCGAAGTCCTACTTCGAAACACCTCGTGCATTGCTCGAAAAGCGAAAAGCAAGCTGACTAATGTCGAGACGAAGCAGGCTTAGGGCACAACAGCAACAGCCCTAAGTTACCATCGGCAAGGCTGCCGTCCACGCCTTCAGCGTCGCTGTCCAAGTCGCTTATGCCCAAGCAGCCTTGCTCAAGATGGCCAACGGTGATGTTCTGAACACTGCACAAGGATATTTGTCAGCTGCTGGCTCAAAGGCCTGGAAGCTGTCCAGACATACTGGCAAGGCTGCTTGGATCGCTGGTACAAGCTTTCTGGTTCTAGTCGTGCCTTTGATCATTGAAATGGACAGGGAGCAGCAGTTACTGGAGTTTGAGAACCAGCAGATTGGCGCACTGACCGGTGCAAAGTAAAAAAATAGCTTCCATCAGAGCACAAGCATCTAGACAGTATGAGCAAACCGTATCCCAGAGAAGCTTTGTCCATCTTCCGGCAGATACTGCGCATTCACAGAGAGAACTTGCCCCCACCTATGAGGGCACTGGGGGACAACTATGTTAGAGACGAAATGCGCAGGCATAAGGACGTTCAAACAAGTAAAGCGCAGTGGCAAACTTTTGTCAAAGAATGGAAGATATACAGAGATATGCTGACGGGCAAGGCTGACCTGCAAAACAAGGGCGGTGACATTCACCCTGATGTGATAGCAGCAATGACACCTGAACAAAAACAGCAGTTTCTGGATTTGAGAGAAGAAACCCAAAAGCTGGCTGCTGCACTTGGCATTCCAGACTCCAAGACAAGTTAATGCTGACAATCTGGCTGTCAAGTGTTATGTGCAGCGTGGATCCTGCTCAGGTTATTTGATACAAATGCCCCCTGCTCAAGCCGCATGTGTCCTGCCTTGACTGTATTGTTAGGACAGTATTGATGCAGTATACCTTTTGCCTGTGCGCATTTCTGACAACAGTGCTGTATCACAGTCACACAGGCAATCTCGATTGCAACTGTGGCTTGTATATGAGTTTTTAATGCTTCAGGGTTTGCTAGCACTTGCCATTGAGAGGCTGTCCTTGTAATGCACAACATGCAGCAACGCTTAACGGTATGTCAGGGTCAGAATTAGGGTGGCAGGCATTCATGGCAGTACGTGATTGCAAAGGAAAGCCAGCTTGAGGCATAATGCGAATTATTTCAATCACATCAGGATTGAGAACACTTTGCTGGGTTCTATGTAACTCTGCTATAGCTGAAATGTTGCAAACTCTTTCTTGTCCATGATCTGGTCTTGATCAACTGCAGCTAAGACCTGCAAGAGAAATGTCGTTATGCAACATCTGGGTGTGTAACTACATATGTGCAACAGCAGTGCTAGACAACAGACATTTGCTGGCACCATGCACATCAGTCTCATATCATTGAAACGTTGATCACCTACACATTGATGACTGATGACTGCACACAGACGTTCATCCTCACCTTATTGTTTGTCTTATCACTGAATAGAGCATGCACAAGAAGGTCAGCGACGTCTTCTCTATGTATGGCTCCACAAACACTTGAGTCCTCTGTAAGAACTCCTCTCCCTGTGGCTGGCTGGGTTTTTAGACCACCAGGTCTGATGATAGTGAACTGCATATCCCCTCCTATGCTCTGCAACACCACAACATGGTTGCTTGCAATATTGCATTAGGAACTTGTTTGCATGCATGGCATCATCAACTTCCAGTCAAAATAAAGTGCACATCCATCTGTCCATGCAATGCCCCTGCAGTACAGATTGCATGCAGATCTAGCTGTGCCAATGGTATTCAAACTTGCAATCATTGATTTTGCAGAAATCAAGACTTTGATGCGACAGTTTCATGATTTGCCATTCTGCCTGGGTCAAGGTGCTGACCTTAAGTCTTTCCTCAGCTTTACCCTTTTCAATGAGCACCGGCTTGAGCACATCATACACCTGCTGTGGTGGGGCGTCCTTACTGTCACCAACCCCAATACTGGTCAGCAAAATGAACTTCTTCACGCCCTTCTTTGCTGCGGCCTCTATCAAGTTAATGTTACCCTGAATTGTCAGCCATGATTTGAAACAACACCCCAAGACAGACCCTAATGGTGCAGCCTGTAAACACTTGATAGATGTTGGGTCTGCGATGCAGAGATGGTATTCACAGATGCCAGCACTTGCAGATTGTGTGACAAAGACACAGACTGCAGGCCTGATGGAAGCCAGAGTCAATGGTTGGGAGTCAATGATGGTGATATCTCATGATGAAGCATGGTTGCACCTTCTAACGTGCATGTCACTGTCCCACTGCTGTATTGACTTGTAAATGCAGACCTGTGAGTCAGCTTGTGGGTCTGCTGGTGTGCCTCCAATGGTGCTGACAACAGCATCTACCTCCTCTATCTGGTCAAAAGCCTTCTGTATGGAGTCTGGCTGCAGGGCATCTCCCTTGATTACAATGGCCATCATCCCCTCTATCTCCTTCCTGACAAGGCAACGTTTGTTTTGTGCCTTGTCCATTGGGCAATTCAGCGTGCCATGCAGTGCAGATACACGCAGCAGCATGTGGTCTAGATAGCTTGCTCACGGATATGCTCGTCCTGACATGATGTGATCATGCTAGCTTCTGCAGGGGAGCAAGGCAACCATGAGTCACAAACACAGTCAGACAATGTGACAGTACCTTCTGGAATCAGAGCGCTGCAACATCCAGACCCAGGCACCCATGTCTTTGAGCTTCCTGGTGACATCCAAAGCGATACCTCCACCCCCACATACCAGGATGCTGGCATTGTCTGGGCTCATCTCAGCTTTGATTGTCGTGTTCCTGCTTCTGCTGCAACACGATGGAGGATGTTGCATGATGCAATATGTAGCTCTGCATGTCCACATGCAATTGGGGGTAGACAAGCACAAGACGTGTGATCAACAGTGCTCTTTGTGACATACATGTACAGAGGCACATCTACAGGGTGTTGATGCTGCATACTGCAGGTCACATAATGACCTTTGTAGACCTTTGACCATCATATATACATAATCCCTAAACAGCTGAGCTAGACAAACATGAGCAAGTTCATGGTATGAAAGGCAGCCGTGTCCTGCAATGTGACACCTAACTTGCCTTTGTGTGCATCTGTTTCTTGCTGACACTGAAAGCTTACGCACTGAGCCCCAGCTGTGATTTCCGTTCTGCTGGGCATGCCCAATGAAAGCTTGCGCTGCAACTGCATCAGGCAACTGCAAACATTCAGAGTACAACCAAGATGATAATTGGCACAGTGTTTAAAGTAGTGCAACAACACACACCTGGTGACTTTCTCAAGGGCTGCCGCATGTGCAGGCATCCGCTATGCACCAGGCCTGCGCAACACCGCACACACTTTGACAGGCTTGCAATACTACTCAACGAGCATTGCATGTGCGGTGCCAATGCTTACCACTGCTCATTTGCATTTGGCCGACCTGCTGCATCGCTCAGATCAGTCAGGCAAAACACGCGTCTTGCCGCAACGGAGGATGAACGCGCTGTAGTCGACAAGAGAGTTGATGGTGATGTGCCGCTCAAGTGCCAGGTAGCGGAAGTAGGCAGCGGAATCAATATGAGTACGCTCAACCTAGGCCTAAACGATGAGGACGCGATTTCTACGAGGGCGATGTCGACAAGCTAAAGGGCAACAGGTTGCCGCCCTGCCCACGGCTAACAGCAATTACCTTGGCGGGCAAAGTGCACACTCAAATCATCACGGTTTCATGTTCTGCTGAGTGATCTGGTCAGATAGTCTTCGAGAAGTGGTGCATACATGACCCGATGATCCTGGCTGGGTCCCGACTGTCTTCAAACTCATCGTATGTAATTGATCAAAACCTTGGACACTACGAGGTGGTTGTTGTAGCGCGACTCGAGTCCAAGCGTCTAAGCTGACCTTGGTGAGTCATTCGAGAGGGCATGAGTAGGACCACATACTATACACCCCTTCTCCTGTGCCTGTGTGCGCTGTCTTTCATCGCTGGGAGGTTCGTTCAACAGATACCAGGACTTCCAGAGAGCAATCGTGGGGTGAGACATCACGCAGAGATATTGCAACTCATGTTTACCCGTGCCATGGTTGCTATATCCGACGGCTGCTGCAGTTCTCCAAAGCAGCTGAATCCACCCCTTCCTTGCGAAGACAAACCATCGAGCTCCAGCAACCTCCGGTCTTGTCAAACCCTGTCAACCAAACCAAAACAGCTGAGTACCTTACATATGATGAAGCACTTGAAGCCACTGGCATGTTCGTGGGCAGTGGCGCAGTGACTGCTGGTGAAAGCGGAGAGAGTGAGCAGTATACCCAGCCATTTCAGGTCTTGAGCTGGTATCCAAGGTAACTGGCCAGCCATCTTGCAGTGGAAGCTGCATTAAGCATGCACAGCAGCATGATTGCTGTGACAACATGCAGAGAATGACAAGTGTCCTTATGGCAGGCACTGCTTGAGGTCCCAATCAATGGTGCACTCATTCATGCTAGTCTGCAGGACATATTTGTTTCCCCGCTTTCTGAATCCTGAGAGGGCCGAGCATTTTGTCAAACTGGCTAAAGCAAGACTGGCGCCCTCCTCATTGGCTTTTAAGAAGGGCGACACAGTAGACACCACCAAGTATGCTTGTTTTGTTGGTTAGTAAACCAATGCACTGCTCACCATCCTCGTGCAGACCCTTTTCAGTTTGCATGGTCATCCTTGTTGTTACAATCCTGCACTTGGGCACAACATTGCATCCGATCTGAAGCACACTCAATCTTGGCTGTTTTCTTGCTGCAATTCTGCACTATGCAATCAACACCGCTAAACACGCATAACATATCACACCTGCATCATACACTTTCAGTGATGAATACATGCTGTGTCAACAGCTACCTGATGCTGCGAATAAACGGTGCCAGCCAGATTTGCACCTGTTTTACTGCAGCATGAGCAACACATGTGTGCTCCTGCATAGGGATGTGCGTACCAGTCAAGGTACTTTCATATCGCGCAGTGAAGACAAGGAGGGTGTGTTGGCCTGGATTGAAGACAGGCTGGCACAGTTGACTGGTCTTCCTGCTAATCATGGTGAGGTGCGCTGGTCCCCTTCTTTCCACACCCACCCACTCTGTCTGCCTGCTTCCTGTGCACTCAACCACCAGAACAGTGCCAAAGCTGCTACACACAATGTGACTAGTCTGTCTTCATGCCTCTGACTCGCTGGAGTGTTGAACTGTTCAGCATGTATATCCAACACATAGCGCACCCAATGTGTCTGCGTGCGCCGTAAGTATGAAGCCAACAAACAAGGCAACAAGTATGCTGCAGAGTGCGCTTGGCCTGGCTGCATACTTCTTGCTCATCTCAACATGTCATGCAAAGCAATATATTTGCGGCCCAAGTGAAAGTGTGGCATCATCAGGCACTCTGTGTTGCGCTTAACCGCTTGCCATGCTTCAGAGGAAAGCAGTCCCTTTGAGGCGGCCTTGTAAAGCTGTGCTGCGGTGATGGATAACTGTCAGAAGTCTTGACGTCATTTCATCTCTGCTCCTGCAGCCCTTCAACGTACTGAGGTATCAGCTGACGCAGCACTACGACTCACACTATGATGTGTTTGATCCTGAGAGCTATGGGCCGCAACCCAGCCAAAGGGTAAGCAAGTTGCTGTCATGCCTCTTTGATAGGCTATGAAGGGAAGGGCAGCGGTTGTGAGGTTACTTTTTGTGGTCAGGAAGATTGTTGCATTCCAATTTATAGCAGTCTCCAGCTTTCTCATCTGATCAGGCTCTTCTTTCGGTGTTTTTAGTATTGTGGACAAGCTGTGGCATATATGTGCACATGATGGCATTGTTGGGACCACATCAATCAGCATTTGGGAGGCTGTCGTGCTGCTTGCAACAACTGTCATGGTAGTACGCGAGCAATTTCTCCTATCGCTGAGCTGCATGCTAGTTCACACGTGATGTCACATCTCTGAGTCACACTGCATTGTTCCAGCAGAAGGTTTGACATCCAACTTAACATTGGGAACTGTGCAGATGGCAACTGTGCTGATCTACCTGTCAGCACCTGAGGAAGGAGGGGAGACAGTGTTTCCTCTGGAAGGGGAGCATGGCCTTGATCGTCTGCCCACTATCAATTACAGATCATGCGATCAAGGGCTCAAGGTGAAATCCCTGGTTGGTGTAGATGCTATTGCCCCGCTTGAAGATAGTATTCTGCTCTGTTGGTGGCTGCCTGCACTGTCTGAGAAGAGGTCATGTCAGAGTCATGCACTTGTAGCAGATTGGCAATCCGCAAAGCATTATGAGATGTGTCACAGATGAGCTGCTGGTGATTGTTTGTGCAGATTCAAAATCTTTTCATCAACAAAACATGAACTACCAGGCAAATGCTGGACGGTTGTGACAGCAGCAATATCAGCAACATCCCTTGATTGTTACCTGCAGTACAAGCCAAGATCTGGAGATGCTCTACTGTTCTGGTCTATACATCCAAACGGTACTTTTGACAAACATGCTCTGCATGGCGGCTGCCCCGTCACAAAAGGGGAGAAATGGGTTGCTACCAAGTGGATTAGGGATAAGTGCTTTGGTTGCTCTTGAAGTCACCAGCAGCAGACGCTATGCAGCAAACGACAGCTGCTCTGGCAGATCAGAAATGCTACAACCCTTACAGGCTATGAGTTGGTACATGAGTTTGTAAAGAGCTTGTGCTTAAGCTTTGCGTCGTCTACAAGTATTGTGGAGGCGCCTACATCACCACTACAAGCCTAACTATCTTGCTGTGCATCATGCAACATGACCCAACATGTATATACATATATATGTCTGTGTGAGTGTCCATAGTAGATTCGCTGCAGCTGCTTTTGCATCTCTTTGTATGCCGTTCATGGCAATCAATCTCAGCACTGTGCCTGTAGCAGTCACGAAACCCACAGGCACAATCTATGTTGTTTCAGGCAGTAATCACTAGTGCGCAGCTTTTGCAAAGCTGTTCAGCTCCTCCCATGAAGACTTCGACCCACATGCAGTCAGTGTCTACACGCTTGACTTAGAGACTAAATCAACAGCTGCTCCTTCCAGCCTAATTCCAATTCTTTTGGCATTGCGTCCAGTATGCTTTCCAAGTCCTCATCAGACACTTGTGACAAGTCCTTTGGGTCCCACTTTGGGCTCTTGTCCTTATCAACCATCATTGCCCTGACTCCCTCAATGAAGTCATGCCTGCTGACCATTCTTGTAGCTCCGCGGTACTCTTGCTTCATGAGGTCGTAAATGTTGGACAGGGGACCTTGTGATTGTTTGTCAGCATGCACTTTGGGCAAAGTGATGCAGACTGAGACACAAGCTGGTAGGACAGGCAGCCGACATGGATTTCATTGCGTTCTTTGCAAAGTCCTTGTCTTCCTCTGCCTGCAGACATAGAAGCATACAGCAGCTGTGCAACACACAGGCTGTCGTTGTAAGCGTTGTAGTCTACAAGCGTCCTGGACATGTGCATGATGTGCATTTCCTCGATAGATTGGATCTCAGATACATGATCCCAAGAATGCAGAGCTTGGTAAAATGCCTGGATCATAGAGACATGTCGTGCATTTGTCAAAGAGAGTGGCTGCACCAGCAGCAGACGCGCATGTGTACAAGTCATGCTGCCTGTAAAGACGTTTGCCGCATGCCTTGCTGCAGGCTCCCTGAAACTGTTGCCTGGGTACAGCGCTTAGCCACACAAGCCAGCACTGCAAAGCCATGCAAATGCATGCACCGCAAACTTGGAGGATATGCTGGCACACCAACTTCATGCTTTGTTTTTGCTTTGCTGTGAAATGCTCTGAAAGGCTCACCTGAGCATTGTCTGCAACTTCTCTAAGCGTGGTTAGGATTTTCAAAACAGCTTGGCCTGCACTCTGTCCCATTGCCTTGTAGCCCAAAGCTGGCTTGAAGCAGTAATCAATGGCTGGCTGATCATGTGCCAGCTGCGCTGAGCTGGTGTCTACCTACGTAACAAAGACAAGCACCCCTACATATTCCGATTCATGCTTGCCTGTGAGTCCCTGTGACCCTGCATGTTGGCTTTGGGACTTGCAGCAACTCTAACGCATCTTGCACTGCCTGAAGGAGTGTTTCAACAGCACACACAAGTGGCAAGCAGACCCTCTTCCATATGCTGTCTGGCACCTTCATGCAGCATTCCTGTGTTGACCAGCGCAGCCATTGCCCATATCATAAGACAGGGCAATCCTACAGCCGGCATACCATGCAATGCTATCTGCATCCAACTTGAAACACCACATGGTCACATGTCTGAAGCATGCCAGGCAAACTCACCTTTTGTGCATAGGGCTGCAACCTTTCCAGGATACTCTGCATGCCGTGCTGCTTGTCTGGCTGCCTTTTGAGGGGCTTGGCTAAAGCCTCACGAAGGGCAGACAGTTGCCCACTGGGCACGAAGTGAGTTCCCAGTCCAGCGTACAGCAAGTCCTCTGGAGTCTTCAGTCTGCTGCCTGTCAATGCCAAATACAGTCCAGTAGCCCCTGCACAGGTCAGAACACACTGAAGCACACAGCGTCAGTGCCTCACAAATTATCTGAGCAGTTTGCTGAGTGGCATGCAAAATGCTGTAGCAGCACGTATCATAGCCATGATCAAGTTTTTGCAACATCCGTAAGTACCAGAGGACAGCATGTTGTCATGTCCTGTGCATGACTCTGTCAATGTTGTGCTTAGTACCTCAGTCGCATGAAAGCAGGCTCTTGCCCTCCATGTTTCATCAGAATTATGGACCATGCATAGTTGAATCTGTCATGTGAACTTACTCTGCCTGTGCATCAACACCTTAGCTCTTCAAGATACAGAAACGCCACTTTTCATGGTTAAACGTCTCTTTCACAGTGTATATTCAAACTAAAGAACGCCTGGGGACCAGTAAAACGCGTTTCTAAACTGCGGAGAAATCTTGGTAGGCAGCAGCGGTGGGTACCTGGAGCATTGTTGGCAGCAACCCTGGCAAAGCCGACATCAGGCCACAACCCAATCATGTTCTCTGGCATGGCAAACATTGTGTTCTCAGTCACCACTCTGATGTCACCATGCACTGCAAAGCCAACTCCAAAGCCCATCCAGATTCCATTGCAGAGGGAGATGTAGGGGATTGGGCAGTTGACAATGTCGCACATCAAGCTGTACTCAGCTTGAAAGACCTGCAGCATTGAGATGAGTCGGCTGCCATGTAGTAAACCCGGCAACCGCATGAGGTACTCCCCACTTGCTTGATCAACACTTGTACTCAAGCAGCTTCAATAGCTGTTGTGCATTGTAGCTTGCAGGTGCGCTGGTCAAAGGGAGATACCAAGGACATCTGGCCTAGAGCATGAGTCACAGTCGCAGCACATGGCGGCAATTGATACCTTTGGGTTGTGCTTGCTGGTGCCAGTATTGAATGCATCAATGGATCTAGTGAGTGTGTAATGACATAGTCCAAGAAACACGGTTGAACAACATGCGTGGAATGCGTCTGGTTGTTGCTGCTTGCCTGAAGGAAGGCAATGCTGCCAGACGTACCCTTGCAGCTCGGTGATCAAGGGGCGGATCTTTGTCATAGCGTGAATCTAGCACAGCCTGCCTGATGTCTCGAATATCTCCTCCTGCAGAATAACCATGCCAAGATAAAACGTGTACAAAGCTTGGGCCACAGGGAACAGGTCATTCTCTGCATTTTGTAACAGTCAGAGCCTTTGACACATTGCTGATCAGGGGAAGGACACCTGCACAAAAGGCCTTGTCTCCAGAAGAGTCAATCAATACAGCTGCTGCTTCCTTGTTCTTGACAAAGTCTGCCAGGGCCTGATGCGCAGCCTCGACCATTTCTGCAGGTACAGCAATTGATATGCTTGAGAGGAAGCTCCCAGTCTACTCATATTGCAGGTTGACTGTGCAAACACTTGTTCTGAGCTCACCACAATTTTTTGCATTCAGGGCTTTGGGTCTGTTGATGGTGATTCTGCCCAGCCCGGCTTCTTTCCGCACTAGTAAATGCTCTTCTTTTGCAGCTGTGCTGTAACGATGGCTAAAGGTGAACGTTGAGTCCAAGGAGGGCAGCCCGGTGAGACGCAAGGCATGATATAGGTTACACTGCAGATGAAGCAATTCTTTCCCATGCCGGTATCCGGGCCTCAGCAAAGTCTGCATAGCGAGTGCGTATGGCTCGTCTGAAGCCGCTGATGGGCTGCTCACGGTCGCGATCGGGCCAAATGAAAATCAGCAGGCACGCTCCGAAACCAGCATAGTAGTGTGCCTAGTCATCTGTTTGGCTCTTGGCCAAATCGAGTGAGGCAGGCGCAACGCCCTTGAACACTTTGACAATAGTTGGTCAGCACGTGCCACCTTCGGAAAATCTCTCACGGTGATCAGACTCAGTCTACCACAAAGTGACAGAAGAATGTTCCATGAAACAATTCACGAATGCGCGTGCATGTTAGAAAGGATATTCGTTAGATATACAGTATCCTTTATATAAACGGGAGCTCATATGTAATATATATCTGATTCGAATTATAATTCAGTAAGAGTTGATACGAAAGCAGCCAACAACTGGATGAGTAGCATGTACACATTATACACAGCAGATGTCAAGCTAATGCCAGAATTTCGTGCTGTTTGAGTGTCGCATACCATGACATAAAAGCACCTGTACAAGTTGCAACAAATGTTCCACAACACACAGAGCGTGTTAAAGCTACGTCCCTGCCTGACAAAATACAGCTCTGAATGGCCAGTCACAATCACGCTGAAGGTTGGAGGAGTCAACTACACCCATACACTCCAAAGTACAAGTCTTTAGTGTGTCTCTCTTGCTAGAGGGTCCCTACAATCGCTTCCTCCTACTTCTTTTTGATGCCTCAACTGCTTGTCCCTCAGCACTACCCAGTTGTTGCGCCTTCTGCGCTGGTTTCCGCTTTCGCGTAAGGGCGACTGCAGTGTGAGTGAGGTCATTTGCCTCAGCAACATGTTCGACATTGCGGCCTTCCCCTGCCGCAGCCTTCTCGCGCGCTGCGTCCTGCAATTACAAACAAAGACAGGTAAGCCTTTTATGCAAAAATGATTACAGATCAGCAGTCATCTCCACACATGTCTGTTGACATTGCAACCCTGACAGCTACTGACTAGGTTGACGGATGGTAGGTTAATGACCAAATGGTATGCATTTGTGCATGATTGCTGATGTATCCCATGGACACCCCAGGACATTCCACTTTTGCGGTGTACCTTATCTACACAATGTCATAAGCTTCGGGAAAGCACCAGGGTTGGCTGCTGAGCATGACATGCAGCTTACCTCAGCAGTCATGACGTCGCCCAGCCCTTGCGTGCCAGGCTGCACGCCACCTACAGCTTTCTGCTTTGCTTTACCACGTCTCCCCTTGGCCTCCCCCTCTCCAGCCCCATCTGACCTCACATCATAAGACACACCTCCATGATCATCCTCAGACTGGCCATCCAACACAGCTGACGCAGAAGCACCATGACCATCCCTGGCCATTGCATCGGGCACAGCGTCGCCTGCTGTAGTGCCTGAGGTGACAGTTGTATCTGGTGACATGGCATCAGATGCATGCCCTGTGGCAGCTGCAGCTGCCAATGCTGTATCCAGTCGGTGTACAAGATCAGCCTTCTTGCCGCTGACCGGCATGTTGAAGGTCTTCAGCTGTTCCTTCAGCTGAGGCACCAGCATCTTGGCTGGGGCAACAGCTTGCTGCTGTGCCAGGTCTGCATCAACAGGTGCCTGCAACGCAGGCCCACCATTTGGTCTGCAGGTCATTCTCATTGATGTGTGCATGCATGAGCTGTGCAGCACAGGCCAGCTTGCCTGCAAGTATGACTGAATAGCCTGCAGAGTGGCCAAAATCATGTTGAGTTGGCACAGCCTCATGTTTGGAACACAAAGAATGCTGTGGATGCTTTTTAGGTGTCCACTGCGCACAAACATTTGGAGATTGCGCTGGCTTGCTGACAGAACCAATACAAAACTGTAGATATGCAGTGCATGCTAGTGAAATATAACTCAACCAACCATAGGCACAGAGGAATTATCTCCCCTGACACTGGCACCAGCGCAAAACGCATTACAAGTCCAATTGCAGCAAGAGCAAGTATGTGCACAAGCGTTTTGTGAGGCAGCAGCAAGTACCGCTTCATCTCCTGACATCAAGTCCCCCTTCTCGACTTGGTCCAGGTGCTGGACGCCCATCAATGGCTCTGGCCCCTGCAAGGGCTGATCCTCGTCTTGATCCAGCCCTGGCTTGACCCCTCCCACTGGCCCTGCAGCCTTTGCTGGCTCTGCCTTCTTGCCTTTGTCACCTGGAGAGAGAACTATTTTTATCTATTAATTCGTAAGTTTGAATGTGTGATAGCTGCAACAGGCATGCTCAGGCGTCATCATTTCCTGATGTTCATATGCATCTCATGTTCATATGCACTGCGCATGCAAGCAGCAGTGCAGATGATCTTGACCTGCCATGCATGCACTGATGATCTCATGAAGATTTCATAAAACTCAACAATCATCTTAAAGCAGAGCATCCAGCAAAAAGTCTTTGTATCTGCCGGACCTGGCTCTCAAGCACTATGTGTAACATGAACATGCATGCAAAGCTGGAGCATGAGACTCTTCTTTTTGCAATGGGAAGACATACCAGCAGCAGCCTGTGCCTCCTGCAGCCTGCCCATCAACACAGCCTTGCTGCCCTTTGAGTCAAGCTGCAGCCCTTCAAGTGCTGCCTTCAGCTCCTTCACAGTCATCTGGGCAGGCATAGCCTGTGCAGCAGCCTCAGGTGCACAATGGCTCTTGAACTGCTTGGTGGGCGTGCTGGCCTTCAGTGCTGATGCTCTGCCTGGTGCTAGCTCGGTGCCTGGCTCCAAGTGCAAGGGCTGGCAGGTTTCACAGGCGTACACTTTGCGTGCTTGCATGTCCCAGGTGCTGATGTTGGAGCCGCATCTGCCGCATGTGGCATGGTTGTATACATACCTGCAGCATCAACCCAACTGGGCTGTTCGTGATGAGGCTGCCGCCTGTATGCTTCAGCTATACTTATTATGTCTTGTTGTATTGATGCAGGAAGAGTATGCATCATACGAGCATGACTCAAGCTCAGGCACACTGCTCCAGTGAAGGACTCCACCGCAGCTGCAGTCTCACAACAAGTCTCAAGCCGCAGGTCATTGCCATTCCCAGCAGGTCAGGACAATCAGCTTTGTGTGAGGCGTGTGGGACAGAAACTGCATGCTGGGGACAGAACTGCGTACTGGGGGCAGACAGTGCAGGCTGGGGACGCAGAAGGCATGCTGGGGACAGAAAACGCATGCTGGGGACACAAACTGCATGCTGGAGACAGAAATGCATGCTGGGGACAGCAATGCATCCTGGGGACAAAAATGCATGCTGGGGACAGCTTGATTTGTGACAGGTCATTGAGTTGCCATGCCAGCATGCTAACACAGCTGAGTAACAGCAGGATGAAGGTCGCACCGCCTGGTCCAGGGTTTGCCCAGCTTCTTTGCCTCATCTTCATCAACAGTCAGGATGCTGCCAGTCTTAAAGCCTCTTTGCAGCAGCAGCACACTGTGCCGCCACAGGCACTCAAAGCCCTCTCTGGACACACTCCTGCCAGGCTGCTCAGGATGCACACCTGCCTGAGCAACACCATATCACATGTCAAGACAGCCCAAACTTGTTACTGATTTGCCAGAACGGCCTTTGTTTCTAGCGGTGGGCGGTGTACTTAAATTTTGGTGTTGCAAGTAGATCTTGCTGTTGCACAAGTCAGATGGCACTGTTGCCAAGTCTCCATTTATTCAGCTTGCTCTGTTGTCTGTCCTACAGGCTGCACTTGGGCCGCAGATCAGCTGCCTGCAGACAATTTGTTTATGCTGCCCATGCAATTGGTTTTCCATAGTCTGTTGCACTATCAAGGCAAATGCTGACCACACAGACAACATGAAAGCGCTTTGCCACCAGTGCATGTGCAATCATACAGCAGGAGGTCGCATGTAATGGTGGACATCCACCTTGAAAAGGATTTCTGCTCTGTAGATGTTGCCAATGCCAGCAACAGCAGTCTGGTCCATCAGGATGCCTCCAACAGGTTTTTTACTGGTTCGCATCTTGTCCCACAGCCGCTCACTGTCTGCATCTTGCCTCAAGGGATCTGGACCCAACTTGCCAGACTTGTCGTTGTAGTAGTCTGCATCATACAGCTTCATAGCTAGCTGACTGCATTGTTTGTAAGCTATATGCGGTGCTGAAGTAGGCTTGTGATGTTGGTTTGCAACAAGCACTACAGGTGATGATGATACCAGCTCTGATGTTTAATGGTTGGCTGCATGCACATTAACGTACTGTCAGCAGTATATGATAAGAAAGCTGATCAACTTGCCATGCCTAATGCAAGCAAGCAGGGCATGTCGCAAGTGAGCTGTTATGTCTGTACATGATGTCGTCTAGGTCGCCACAAGCTCATCATGCATGAGAACACAAAGGCGTGGTGTCAGCATAGTCAACTTACCCAGGTCACCTAAGATGACTGTCATGGCACTGAGTTGAGCTATAACGCCATGCTTTTCATTCACAAGCTTCAGTCTGGTTGTCTCTGTAGGATCAGGTCCAGGCAGTGTCATTGTCTTGAATGCACCAGACATACCAAAATGAATGTGGACAACTTGTGGACTAGCAGCATCCCCAAAGAAGTAGAACAAGTTTTTGCCATGCACCTCAATCCGTATCAAGGGTTTGTCATGCACGGCCTGTGCACCTGAACAACAAGCAAGTGAAAGTGATAGGAGTTTGCTTTTATGAGCATTCAAAATCATGAAAGTGGTCTCATTTGCAGTTTTTGCCCGTGACGTCTCTGACCTTCTGTGAAACGCTTATTGGGAGAAGTTGCAACGAAACGCTTGCCCAACAACAGTTTGCGGTGCGCGTGAGCGACACGGTGGCAACCGTGTCCTTCCACCATCCGTACTGGAATCAATCTGTGCAGCTGCTGAAAACCTGGATGGGGCGAGCCCAACTGACTGCGTGACCAGCAGCTGTTAGATCGAAACAGCACTGTGCGAACTGAACGACACGCCAAAAGCATGCAGTACAAACAAGCCAAATTCGGCTGTATGCTAGCCAATTTTTTTGAGGCAAACCCCGAACAACTGTTGCTCTTGCCGGGGCCAGTTCGCAAGCACACGACGTGGTCAAAGCAGTTCACCTGCAAGCGAGTTCTGCGATTGATACGTCGTACCAAACTAGGTACAACTTGGTATAAGGCTTAGACGCCGTACCAATCATGGCTTCACCGTACAGAAAACGTACATGCTCAGGTCAGTGGTCACGTAAAGACTTACCTCATTACGCTATATGCCACAAATAGGTCAAGTGCCTGGCCCCCCTGCTTTGTGTCTATACTGATCACCGCCATTGTCGTCAGATCATTTGAGATGGTAGCTACTGTCACTTTTGACGCACAGTCTGTCGTTGTCATCACCGGCTCTAGCCGAGGGCTAGGGCTTGAGTTCGTGAGACAACTTCTACAATCGACCGAGAGCCACGTTGTTGCGACAGCCAGAGACCCTCAAAAAGCAGATTCATTGACTGCGCTGGCGAAGCAACAGCCAAACCGGCTGAAGCTGGTGGCCCTGGATACAGGAGACGAAAGTAGCATAAAGGTTGACGACGTCTGATCAAGCAGTGCAAGCTAGACTCCAGCCTACGTATTTTGCTGTCTACTGACGTTGGATTGACTGCTCTCAGGCTGCTGCTAAAGAAATTGCTAACTCGTACTCTGGGGTGGATCTGCTGATCAACAACGCTGGCATCGATGAGGGTGTTGAGACGCCCGCACTGGAACTGTAAGTCTATGCTAACCTGCACAGACAGACGTCTGCGCTTCTGCTCATCTGTGTCCAAGGCTGACATGAGTTTGCTTTGCAGAGATGCTGCAACATACGAGAAGATTCTGAAAGTCAATGTGGTGGGACCTTACCTTGTGACAAGAACCTTTGTGCCACTGCTGCTGAAGAAGAACACCAGAACAGTTGTTCAGATGTCAAGTGGCCTTGGTTCCATCACCAGAAACAGGCTTGGCATGACTGACCCTGAAAAGAATCCTGTGGGAAACAAATGGATAGCGTACAATGCTTCCAAAGCAGCCTTGAACATGCGTGAGTACTGTTTACATGAATACGCCTTCGCTGCAGTTTTTTTTGCATTGCAGCATGCTAGGCCACACTTGTTGAGTCTGCCAATTTGGAGCTTGTGTTGTTGCAGTAGCATTCTCGCCCCAAAAGTATGTTTTTTTGTTCATGCCTATCAGCTAATCGCATATCACACACTATACTGACACATGCCATTTTCTGCAGAAAGCTCTGTGTTTGCAAACGAGCTCAAGAAGGACAAGTTTTGTGTGGTTTCACTAGAACCAGGATGGGTAGACACGGACATGGGGGGAGGCAATGCGCGCAAGTTGGGCATGGAGAAAGCACCAACCGACGTTCATCACTCCATCAGCACAATGCTGAAGACTATCCAGCAGCTTAGTTTCAAGGACAGTGGGGAGTTTCTAACAATTGATGGCAACAAGATGGATTACTGAATACTGAATATCGGCCGGCATCAGCCAAGATCCTGGCAACATGAGTACGTGAGGGCAAGTACATGTACAGTGACATGGCCAGCAACACACAGTGCCTCACCAAGTCTCTGCTGGCTTTGGCATAGCGAATATGTTTTCCTTTTTTGGTGAAACACTGTGCTTCTGGTCATATAGGCAGGCTGCTTTGCAAGTCTGTGACTGCAGCACCGTAGATTGTCTGGTACAACATTCAACATCTGTTTATTGAGCTGGCACTTGCCAAGTAGCGAGTACCCAGCTATGGTTGCCTGTATTGGTGCATTTACCCCTGTTGTTTATGTATAGACAGGTTCGCAAGATATGCAAATGGCAAACGTTTAATTCAGTACAAATTGCTAATGTCAGTGTTGATACTTGCAAGTGTTGCAATGTCAAGCACTTGTGCTGTAACAGTATACATCAAGATTGTTTCACGTTCTCGTTTTAACATCTCCATACACTATTATTGCACATAACAGAGTCTTGTGTGCAGCTTGATGATCAGAACCATGTGCTGCCAATAGTTGAACAATTCCTGTGACAATCTGACAGGGGCAGCAATGCAACAATGTGATTTGGACACAACTGTATGCGCCGCAACAATCTCTTCAAAGAAGCCCATAAACCAACCGTGCCAACTGACATATTCAGCCTGAAGAGTCCTTCAGATTGGCTCATCATGCTAACATTTTGTTGTGCAAAATTTTACCAGACATTGAACAGTCACGTGAACTCTGTCCTATCTGCCAAGACAATCAACGATTTAGCTGCCATCACTCAAATGGATTCATCACTACACTGTGCAGACACTCAAATGAATTGAGCCGTACACTTTTCAGAAACTTAAGGACCTTGGCTCCCCAAGCAGTGGTCAATAGACAGAGCCCAAACGCTACTGACCAAGATGACATTCCACACTCCAGAGATGCATCATTGGTGGCTAATTTTGCTACATCTGCTGGAGACATCATCCACATTGCCTGGGCCCTCTCGAAGAGCTGTTCAGTGTTAGCATGTGCGTGCCTCAAATAGCTGAGAGCCTTTGGCCAATCACCAGATGTCTGATATTTCAGCAGTTTTTGCTTGATGCGCTCCACTGTGGAGGAGTAGTCAGCAGGCCTGACATCCTGAGCCTGGAGTGGCATGTCTGCCAACAGCTGCTTGACTCTAGCAATGCGATGTCTCCAGTGTGGGTGGCTGCTGCGCCAATCCTCCAGGTCATCAGGGGAGATGAACAATTTGACACCCAGGCCACGCTTGAGTGTCAGTATGATGGCATCATGCTCGGCTCTCACAGAGTCTGAGGCTGAGCTGAGCTCCTGTGACGCAGCGTCCATCAAACGTCTGAGCAGGAATCTGACTGTCGGGGCAGAAGATGCTGCAGAGCTGCTGCCAAACGCCGGCATCCATCTGTCGCTGTGTTTGCTCCATGGCTCTTCTGCGCTGTGTCAATCTGGCACAATAGGTATTGGACATGCTATCAACCATGTCTTCTGGGCTGCAGCCTGCTGCCAAGCTGATGTGCATGCCTAGCTCATCTGCCTCACACTCTTGATCCTGATGGAGACAAAAGTCCTCTCGCCACACAGGTCAAAACAAATACTTTGAGGCTAACAAGGCTGTGATGCTCACACATTGGGTCAGGGCCAGCTGAGCATAGATCATGCCATGAACGAAAACGCACCAGCCTTTTTCGTCAGCATGATGGTTGCCAAGCTCATGTGCACATGTGACCATTAGTGTCTGCGGCCCATGATGGCTGAGCAAGAGCCGGGGGGCGAGAAGTGGAGCAGCATGAGCTCTAGTCCAAATGCATGTGAGACTGGCCAGTACCACTGGAAAGTGTATTCTCAAGACATGGCATAGCCTGCTGACTGACGCAGCTCTGACATGTTGTGGATCACTGCCATGGTGCTGGGCAGTCTAGCCAGGCAAATTTGCTGAGCACCGTCATGCTCTGCAATGGTGTTGGCACTATTTGCTGGTGCTGAGTAAGGTCCTTTTTTACCTCTAAGCCCTGCTGCTGCAGCTCATGACATCCAAAACCAAATGCAGGCAATCTGGTTGCAGCTCTAGGGAAGCTGCCTAAAGAACGAGCTTCAGATTTGCTGCTGTTAGGCAGTCCCTCTGGATTTGGGCCGTGTTTAGGTGGTCTGTAGGTGCCACAGAGCAGCTGACGCCTGCCATTGACAGGGACCTGATCTGTGTTGAGGGCAATGACAACAGCACCTGCCCCGCATAGGGCAAGGCTTGATAGCCAGCCTGGCAGCTCCGTGGATCCTGGCTTGCTTGTCTTTGATGCACTGCGGATCAGGGCTTCAGACTCTGGCTTGTGAAGAAGCTGTAGAGCTGGCGACGTTGCACTGCTGTTGACTTTTATGAGCTTACCTCTGAAACTACGGGTCGCACTTGCTATCGCTCTTGATCGCAACTGCAGGGCAACAGCAGACAGTGAAGTCAGCCGTGGCAACACTCTCCTGCCTTATTACTGAGTCTCAACTGACGCACCACAGTCGCAAAGGCGGTCACCTTACATCCCTGTATCCGTAGCTGGCCTTAAGGCAGCGAGCAAGCGATACTAGGGGGCCACAGGCTGCTTGCAAAAGACATGTATACACGTCACGTTCTATTTCCCGCGAGCATGCCTCTTAGTCATCAGTGTGCACTTGAGCATGCCTTGGGCGTCATCTAGTCATTGTTTTCTGTAGTCTGTACGGAAGTTGTGGATTGGTGGGCCATTTTGCTGGAAACCAATATGTTGCAAGGTCTAACAAGGCGTACACATGCACACGTCGAGGTGATCTAGGGTGTTTGGCATTCACACGCTGACTCAGGCAACCATGCAGTGTACATGTATTATGTACTCCACATGCCAGCTACCCATCACAGGAATAAAATGTTAGCAACGAGGGACTCAGCTGTCAATTAATTATCATGCTTCTCCGTCGGTGAACTGACATCGTGCTGATCACGATTGATAGGATGCCACACATAGTATGTTGAACTATAATTATGCAAAGTTGACATCCGAAAAAGCTGCTTTTGGCTTGAATGACAAAAGAAGCATGCAGACTCCCAATCCATATACCTTACCAATACGCAATATGCTGTAGCTACCTACAGGCATACCTGCATGCCAGCTTTCAGCTGCATACAAATTTGCCACAGTGCAAAGTCTCACAGCAGCTGAAATGTCACTGCAAGTGCACCCTATCCATCCTCCCTTGCCTCTTTCTTCCCTTGTCCCACCACTAAACCCCCCCCCCCTCCCCCCCCCAAACCAACTGCTCCATTTTCCCCAGCAGCGAAGCCTATAAATACTGCTGTTTTCTACATTACCGCTGCAGCTTGCTTCTGGCCAAATACAGGGCAATGACCAGTAGATTCAAAGCAAAGAACCCACACATCACTTTCACAGCAATAGCAACTTGCTTTGAAAGGCTGTCTCTGTTGAAAACTGTTGCACCAAAAGAAGATGCCGGGGTCTCAGTCATGTACTGCCCAGATTTGCTGATACTCAAGTTGCTTGTGATGTCTGTTGTGATGTCACAAAGCACGTCAAACTTCATGTGGGGGTGGGTTGCATTTGAAATGCATACATTGTCCAGCGCAGAGTATGCATACAGATCTTGACCTGCATCAATCAGGCTGAAAATGTTGGAAAAGGGATTTTGAATGAACCAATCTGTCAAATTTTGGATGGTCCGCCCAATACTGATTGCAAGTGTGGTGTTCTCTGGTGAGTTCAATGCTGTTGGGAATTGTGCTGAGTCCATGCATACTGTCCCCTGCTGTGTTACTGGGTCTTCAAGGAGCTGTCGAACTGCCAAACATGTATCTTCAATTCCGTCTATGTTGTCATATGCACAATCAGGTGCAGCTGGGTAGAGCATTGTGGTACTCCCCACTACCACTGATCTGTTATATGTGATGCACCATGCAGTGCCGTTTGATGTGTTGATGATATGGTTCAAAGCTGCCACGTTCTGATCCAGCCAGTAATATCCATACGATACTTGTCAGGTCTGTATGCTTCTGTCAAGCAAGGTATCCCTCCATTTCTGCAGTGCAAGCTGGCGCAGCCTGCCAGTGGTGCATTGTACCTCACTGTCACAAACCCAGCCAGCACAAATGCCGCAACGAAGGCAATGACTGACATGAGAAGAAGTATGCCACCCCACCAAGCAGCTCGCTGAGGCGTCCTCTTGAGTATCAGAGGGAAGGCTGTGACAACAATGACTGGTGCCACTGACAGCATGAAGGCTGCCCCATTGACAATGAGGAACGCAGTGAAGATGGGGTAGCTGCAACCCACCCAGTAAGGGTTGGATCCTCCCGGGGGAGCTGACCAACCACTAAAGGCAATGCTTGCCACCAAAGTTGCCACAACGCCTATGGCAGGAATGCCCATTTGGTATGCTTCCTTGGAGGTGAAGCCTGCACAAATGCAGAGTACAATCTTACAGTGGTACGCCTCTACAGCAGTGACAGATGCATAAAAGCTGAAACATGTACTGATAAAGACATATGCTCAAGACCACACAGCCTGTGTGCTTGGCGTGAATGTGACAAACACATGCAGTGCATGCATGAGAGCTTGAGAGACTCCAAGGGGACAGGGCCTTGCAACGTCATTGAGCAATGCAGCCAATCTAGTGATGGTGTTCATTGCATATAGAACATCTGCTTGCACAGTCTGACTGACAGGCGGTCTGGCCTTCAAGTCCAAATCTGGTCGCCCTAGGTCTAGGTTCAATGATGTTGTATTATATAATAGAACTTATATATATGTGATTGGCAAGGTTGTCGCATCACTAGACCTTATAAGGATGCACACAACAGAGTGCTCTGGAGAGACAAGAATTGCCTGGCATGTACCTAGCTCATCTTGAGCCGAAAGGCATAAAAAACAATGTTTTTATTGTTGCATTACTTTGAACGCTGCGAGTGCAATTTGTGTGTGCCTACATTTCTTTAGATGCATGACTTTGTGACTTTGTCGTTTTGTGTACTTGTGTTGGTATTTTGCCTTTGACGGTTGGTTGCTATGGATGCTGTTCATTGGATTTTGCTGCAGCCATGCAGCAATGCCTGGCTGAAGCAACAGCTTGATCATACATACCAGGCCAGGCAAACAATGATTGGTGCCATGCCACTAAGAAAAACAATGATTGGTGCATGCCATGACATGATGTGTAGACCACAGCACTCTGGGTTTGAGCTAGCAGTGACTCAGTGCCTGACCCTCGGTTGATGCGTCAAATGTGAGTCCTTGATGATGGGACAATGAATGGACAAGTGTATAGCCTGGCAGTGATTGTGTCCAGGACAAAGAATGATGGTGTATGTACAAGAGCTAGCAGTGACCATTCTGATCTACTTCGGGGCTGAACCCGACCCAAAACTGTAGCTGCCGTGCCAGGTGCCATCTTCCGACTTTTCAACCTGGCTGTATGGGCGAAAATGTTGCAAGTCTGATTAGCCTTAAGGATCCGGAAGCCTTCTGGATCCAGATCTGTGCTTTCATGTCCTAGACCAGGCTAGGCTAGGCTAGGCTATGGGCCAGTCATGTATCTTCAGACAGCCTTGTCACAGGTGGTTACGTGAAGATTTGCATAACCTATTTTGACTAGCATTGTGAGCTTGGCCAACCATGGTTGGCAGTCATTCCACAGACGAAATAACATTCTCCACTGGATGATCAAAATTATACATACCCACCTATACATACCGGTGCACCTATAGCTAGCTAGGAAGTACGTGCTTCATTACAGCTGGTGATGCGGCAGTCAAGCAAACAATCAAGTCTGTACATATCTATGCAGGCCCGCGCGAACATTGTTGATAAACAGCGAGCATTAGCCAATTCTCACTGACTAAAGACTTGTCATCCGTCATGGCAAGGGAATCTAGCTCTGCTTCAGATTCATAGAGCTGGACGAAGCTGAGAAGTCGGCCGTAGTTTAAGATCTGTCCCTGTGATACACGCTGAGCAACTCAACCGCCACTGATCTGCTCAACGCCGCCACCAACTGGTTGTGCCAGCAGCAGTTCTACTTGACGTTCGCTAGGTATCTTCTTCAGGAGCTGTCTTCAGGGGTCGAAGAGATGAGTTACTACCAGAGCGCACCAGTTTACCCGCAACAACAGGGGTTTCAGCCTCTTGCGCCTCAAGCCTCAGGCGCTCCTCCTCCAACATGTATGCCCGGCCAGTCGTTTCAGCAGCAACCGTATGGCTATGCAGGCGCCTTCTCTGCACAGCAGTATCCTCAGCAGTACCCTCAGCAGTATCCTCAGCAGCAGTATCCACAGCAGCAGCCGCTTCAGCAGTATCCTCAGCAATATCCATTGTCGCAGCCATATGGTGCTGTTCAGCAATATAACCCTCAAGCGCCTTACAACCCTCCTCTGTACAATACACAGGCGACTCCAGGCTATGTTGGTCCAGGATACTCTCAGACAGGTAGACTGGAGCATTGGCAATACGACTCAATGCAGATTTTGCTGTCGCTACAGGCTTTGTGTTGGTTGAGATCAATGTTATCTGCTGCTGCAGGCCGACCCAACACCAGTGGGGGTTTCAACACAAGTAGTGCACTGATGGGACTAGCAGCAGGAGCCATTGGTGGTGCTGTGCTAGGTGAGCTTGCCATCGATACACTTGACGCAACCATGAGCCTGGAGTATGTCCTTCAAGACACAAGATTGCCTTGTTCCTAGATGTATGTCCTTCAATGACCATCCCTTCTGGAATGGTGCATGCTTATATCAGGTGCAGTCACGTGCTGTAAAAATTGTATGTTAAGGTAAGCTGCCAGCTAAGCGTACCAGCACTGTCAAGGATGAATGTGGGGTGCAGATCATATGGTGACCGGTCACCATCACCATAATCAGGGTGGGTATGGGGGGGGCGGAATGATGCCTATGGGTGGGATGGGGTTGGGTGGCGGCGGAGGTGGTCATCATCATCATCATCATCATTGACTCTTATAGATGATTCTGTTCACAGACTTTGTTTGTGTACCAGTAACGGTGCAGTGCAGAGCTACTCTGTGCCATGTGTGCATTAAATAGCAGGTGTTATAGATCAGTGGTAGGCAGAGTAGTCCTGTGACTTAGTAGGTAGCATGCAGGTGTGCAGTAGGCTGCAATGACGCCTTGAGCCTTGCAATCTTCAACAAGATCATGAAATGCTTGCAATTTGTATTGCATTTTTTAGGTCATCAGCATGTCCACTGTGACCATATACCTTTTTATGGGCGTTGCAACAAGGTTACAAAAACAAGAAAGGATATAGTTGTAAGTTTTCGAGCCATGGAAGGCAACTTGCAAAGCTTCAGCGGCGCTGAATATATTGACAAACGCATTGGAAATGCACCTTTGGCACATGAACCCGTTGCTTCTAGCTGACCTGTATCTATTGGCCCCGTAGAGTGCATGCATGTTCAGCATGCGCATAAGGTGTCAGAAGGATGTCCAGAAATGCCTAGCAAGTCTCCACTCAAATACAGTACAGCATGTATGTCTATCTGCTGCATGCTTGCATATTCTTGACAATCTGGTACAACAGCCTTTGCGGAAGCAACGCAATGTGCGTACTACCATGGTGGCAGCGTAGAGTGCCAAAAATTTGCGCATGACAATGTTTTGTCACTATAGTTGATTCCCTAGCTAACTATGAGCAGCTAAGCAGACACTCAACAACTTGTGCATGGAGGATAGTGCCCGCAAACTTTGTTCACATCCGACCTCCGGTTCCAGGTGCGTCCATGAAGAAGCAGGTGGCACAAAGAAAAGCACAGAAGGCCGTCACAATTTAGGTGAATCAGTGCCATGAATGAGCAGCTCCACTCTGTCACCCCGCCCACTGTTCATGCTGCTGGCCTTCATGCCAGTGTAGGTTCCATTGGCATATGCTACGCACTGCTGCACCAGCTTGTTGTACAGGGGCTTTGTTGCTGAGAAAGGGTTGCTGGCATACTCTTCTAGTGGCATCCATTTGACTGCATCTACCTCTGTTGCTTGAGCTACCAGCTTCTGAGTGTCATCTACAGGTCTGCATCACATAGTGTGCGCTGAGACTGCCATTTACATGTAGGCTAACAAAGCATGTAGTACATGCGTCCATGCACTGTCAATAACAGGTCTGAAACGGTGGGAAAATGTTACACATGTTGCAAGCCTGTGCTGGCATGTGGGCCATGAGAAACTATGACATGGCGTTCAGGATCCATGCATGCCGTCTCAAGTGTAGAGTGTAAACTAATCAGCAAGCATGTCCCAGGAAGTGTCATGATTTGTCTGTTGCCAGACCAAGCAATAGCAAATCTAGCAGATCAACTTGAAACACTGCTTGCAGTCGACACACATGGACACACTGTCCAGTATAGGGTGAATTCACCTGCTCAACATGTCACAACAAACACAAGCCTCAACAAAGGCACTATGTGCCAGACTCTGTTCTGCTGCAGAAGATCATTTAATGGATGTCGCAGCATTTTTTGCATCAAAATAAGCAGAGCTAAAGCTGGTGCTCTTACTTGAGGGCAACAGCAAAGAACATGTCACTCTTGCCAAAGGCTGCCTTGTGTGACTGGCGAATGGCAAGGACAGCTTCAAAGGTAGCTTCCAGGCCAGTCTCCTCCAGAACTTCCCTCTCAGCTGCCTCTGTAATGTCCTCTCCGACCAAGACTAGCCCTGTTGGCATCTTCCATACACCCTGCACCCAGATCGTGTTGGGTCCTGAGCGCACTGATGACTACATGCTAATCACGTGTGCCTACAGGAACTTGTGAGAGGTGTCGCCTTACAACCAGCCTAGTGAAATGTGTTTGGTGGCATGGATGATATGGAAGTCTGTGTTTGCCATCAGGTAGCATTGCTCACCGAGCCTTTAAGTGGTCCAAAACGCTCTTGTACTACTAACACCTCTCTTTTGCTGTTGACAACAAAAGCTCCTATTCCCACCTGCAGCACCACGTGCATGTCAGCACATGTTAGCACCAGTCATGGACGCTTCAAACTCAAGTCAAGTTCCAATGCAATCACCCAATGCAATCATTCCACTGTGGCATTTCATGCCCTTCTGAGGCACGTGCACGGCTCATGCGACTGCAGAGGATGGCAGTAGCAATATTCCAAAAGCAAACCTGATGAGATGCATTGGGAGGTAGAGTATCTTCTGTGGCTGGCAACCACCGCGTCAGCATGACATAGCCTTTCTCTGCATGATGGAATGTAAAGCCATGCTGGACAGCTACAGGTATCAGCTGTGACTTTTCTGCAGGTACAGTTATCCAAATGCCTTTCTTCCCAGAATTTTGCCAATCCTGTGGTTAGACAATGTGGCTGAACGCCTTTTGCCAGGTTTGCATGCATTTGACTGCCGGAGTTGGCAAGGCACATGCAGCTACCTGCAGAGACTGTTGTAAGCTAGAGTTAAATTCGTCTGAGGTACTGGGCAGGTCGTCAGCTGACACGATGAAGCCTTCGTACGCATCTGCTCTACCCAGCAACATCTGAGCACCTATGCCTGGCAAAGACTCTGTCGTAGACGCCACTGCCGCTGGTACTGTAGAGTGCAACTTGCAGCTGCGATGTGAGGCCCAAAGACCGATGCGCTGAAGAGTAGGGAGTAAGTGTGCAGGCGATGCAACGTTAGGTTTGCAGAGGGTCAAAAGTGCCAGACGATTTCGACAAACACGAAGTGACGTCAGAGCTCTGCAGACCCCAGTAGTGTACATGCATAACAGAAGCGAGAGTGCACTGCGGTCATGCAATGCAAGCACTTTTCAGATCACGACTTGGATTGAGATCTGTGTTGGCAACTTTGGTGAACTCAGTTGCTTGTCAATCACTGCTTAAGCAGTCGGCGAAGGTCAAACTTAACGGCATTGCTGGTTTCGTCTCGGTCAACAGCTGAGTCAAGGTCTTGCGCATTGAGCAGGTCAGAACAGTCCGTAGTCTCGACGCACATGCGCATGCATGCACCACGCCGTCGGTGAACAACATTAATGTGATGCGGGCGGGCCTTTCCCAATTTCTCGGTCTGGCTGTTGACACCTGCTGATCAGGCTGATTGCTTGTCTTTTTGGGTGGGTTACCCTTCGGCGCGCTCAACCGCCAATGGCAGGTGTTATAAGGGATAGCCTCATGGGTGTAAAGCACCCGTATTATCCGGAGGAGCTCAATCTACCAGGATATGTGCCTCCTCTCCTTCCGTTCACAGTGGTCCTAGCAGTCTTCTTCTCTTCCTCTATTCTCCTGTTTCTAGCATCATGGACGCTGTCAGGTACAGCATAGTGATCGTTTGTTGTAAAGTCCATTGGAAGTGGCTTCAACTGCAAGGAGATCTTGCAGGAAGGCAAAAACACCTCCACACCATCGACCGCAGTATCTTCTGCTGGTTTGCTGTGACAGGGACAATCCATTTTGTGGTGGAAGGTAGGGCAATATTTCTTTGGGCAATTTGCTGCTGTTGTGATGCACAGTGATCACTTTGTCAAATCTGTTTGCAGGTGCTGTTGTGGTCTTCGCTGACTTTTATAAAAGCGAGTCAAGCAATATTTTGTTCGAAATATGTAAGGCTCCAACAAGAGTCATTGCTGTTTCCTCAGCAATGCATATGCTGCATTTCAGCAGCATGCAGCTTTGCACCTGTCTTTGCTTACCTCACTACATGTATTGCCTCCATGTGGCAAAGCCTGCTGATGCCTTGTCTTGTCTCAGCACACTGTAAACATTATTGACCATTGACAGCTGTCACATATGCACACTCAATCACAGGAATGTGACATTGCGGGCCACACCTGATGACTGCACTGACTCGTTGTATGTTTCAGGGAAGGAGTACTGCCAGGCAGACTCGCGCTATGCAACAAGAGACTCATTCACAATTTGCATGGAGGCCATCACAGCCTTTGTTGAGGGCCCCCTGTGCTTTGTCATCCTGTATGGCATGCTCAAACAACGATCATGGCGGTTCACACTGCAATTTGCGGTGTCCCTGGGTCAGCTATATGGTGATGTCCTCTACTTTGCTACAAGCTATTATGATGGTAAGCATTCTCAGCCCTTGTGGCAATGTAACATGTTG
>JAABUH010000806.1_pt1 | contig 41053 bp, 46 predicted proteins | sample 5559121 | NCBI WGS metagenome assembly JAABUH01 (sample SAMN10711871, study PRJNA513364) | rock metagenome | isolation source: Antarctica rocks | place: Antarctica: Victoria Land, Battleship Promontory nord | collected 2015-12-28
ATCATTTGAGCTGCTCGTTGTTGAAGAAATTAACACATCTTTCATCGCGTCTTTGATGAAAGTCACTAGTTTTTTGTCTCATTCTTCGATTTCTCTGTAAATAATTTCTTCTCTTCTTTCGACATGACGATCTCATTGAGACGAGAGATGAATGCACGAGATGTCGAAGTACTAGTCTTCAGATGAGAGCAGTTCTTTGAAAGATGATTCGATACTTTACAGTTGAAGCAGATGATTGACATTCTTGATCATTCAGATTCAAGGGTGAAAAAAGTAGCGAGTCGAACATAACTAGTAGTTGAGATTGAAGCTGATGTCGACAAAGAAACAAAACGTTTTTTCGAAGCTGCTATCGATTTGACTGTTCATTGCTCGTCACGTAGCTGATAATTGACTCGTTGTTTATTATTCACATCTTGAAGAAAGATCTTGAGCTTATCAAGCGAGCTAAACTCTATGAGACAAACTGACAACACGTTCTGAAGACGATTGTTGATTTTATTCTGAATGTCGTTCATCAGAGTGACATTGTCATAGTTCAGAAAGCTGAATATTCTAGTGAATTCTGAATAAAAAGAGCTGAAGAGCTTGTTGAGCTGCTTCAGAGCAACGTATTCGTGACAACACTTTTGAATCAGATTCTGATCTTCGTAAATTTCTTTCAGATGTTTCAGTAGCTCTGATAGTGATTGATAGAATGAGAAAGCATCAACACGATGCTTTGCATAGATTTGCTGATCAGCATCGTCTTCTAGTCTGAAAATCACATAGACAATATGAATCTTTTCAGTAGAATAATGATTCGCGTTGACATCGAGCTTGTCAGCTATTTTGATGTTTCATGTCTCTCAGATAGAATCATCTGTTTCGATGAAGATGAGTGAATTCGAAAGCTTGATGAACTTGTGATGATCATTCTCGTTTTCGTTATCAGATAGAGTAGAAGATTCTCGTTGAGAGCGAGCTTCAAAAGTCGAGCTTCGTTCAACTTCAGAACAACGAATCGAAGCTTCTTTCTGATTGACTTGTTGTTCAGCTGACTGAGTATCTTGACGAAGCATAGATCGATCAGCTTGACGTTGTTTCGCTCTGAAGTTCAATCGCTCGCCTTGTAGCTGATTGATCTTTTTCTCTAGCTCATCGTTTTTATCAAAAGCGACTTCTAGTTGTTTCGCTCTCTTTTTGTGATCGTCTTGTACGAGAAGTCAGTGTTCATTGAGTTGTAGAGTCAAGTCTCGCTGACTTCGAAGCTCGTTCAGCATATTGATGACTTCGTCGAATTGATTGCTGACTCAATGAAACAGTTGTTCTTCGATGTTTATGTTTCATGAGATGACAGCTTTCTCAGCTTCGACTGAAGCATCGATGAGTAGAAGTGAAACTCTTCTATTGACAGTGCTTCTAAGCAGACGAGTTGTTCGAGACTCAACTGACTTGACGTCACGTGTCATGATGAGAGAAGATAGAAGTTGTTGAGATAAGAATAGATGAGAAATTGATGTTTTGAATTGATGTTTTTTGATGAGTGAAAATTCAAAGAATCTCTTGTGAATTTCAAATAATAATTGAGTGCTTTATTCGAAGAATTTCTTGCGAATAGAATGATGAAAATGAGTGTAGAATCGAAGAATTTCTTGCGATCTAAAATGATGATGCAAATTTGAAGAATTTCTTGCAAATTTTTCTTACTGAATAGATTGTTTCATATCGTCTATTCGTCGATAGCAGAATAGTAGATGATGAGCATTTATCTAATGTTAGAGACCTGTCTAGAGCGAGTCAGATAGAGATGTCATTTAACTAGAAGATAAATGCTAAGAAAGAAAGATAGCTACGAGAAAGAAGCTGACTACATATGTGTGTTTCTCAGTCGACGCTAGGCTCAATAGAGACTAGTCAAGGTGACGAAGCGAGAATAGACCTGGTAAAACTAGAAGACTGAGTCTGACAAGGCTAGAATCGTGACAGAGATGAAGAAGAGACGAAAATTACACTATAAATTGCTCTGTTGTCTCTGTTTTCTTCGAGTTCTCAGACGTCTGCAACTTCGAAATTTTTAGAACGCTCAGCTCAATAGAACTAGTCGATTTCTGAGCTCTGATTGGTTAAAAGCCTTAGTAATATATATATAAGCTGTCTTATTGACTGTCAAGTAGAAACATCTGACGTCAGCATGACAGAAAACATCTGACCTGACTTGTCTCAGTTCTCAGACGTGTCAACGTCGCTAAGTCTCTTCGAATTAGCGCTCTGCTGACTTCGCAGCATACGAGCGACACGTCTGAATGCAAATCTCTGTAAGATAGATTGATCTGCGTTAATTTGAAATAATATCGAACTTTGTCATTATCTTATTTAATTCAGACGTAATTTACAGTATTAATAAGATATTCACATATTTTAAGTCTGCATCATTAATCTTAGCAAAAGCACATTTAACAATGAGTTGAGTGTCATTTTTTGATTGAAGTGTGATTGATCTACAAAGTGAGCAGAACTTAAACATTTCATTAAACTCATAATACAATAAGAAAAGAAAGATCTTTCATGTTCAGCAACAGATACTATTCTACAAAGTCACGAAGTGAAAGAATGAAGTGATCAAAGAGAGCTTCACATTGCTATCAAAACTGCTATCTAAAGAAAATTTATTGACAAAACTGCGTGACATGCATTTATCATTTAAACACATCTTCAATTTTAAGTTGAATCAAAGATTTTGTCTTGCTTGAAATCAGCTTGATATTAAATTATGATCTTGAAGTTGATCTTAAATTCAAACTCATCACACTTGAACTTTTTGAAGCTCAATTGAATTTGATACAGATTCGCATCTAAACTCTTCTTGCTCATCATGCAATATAGTTTTCTTCATCACATATAATAGTAAACAACTTCAGTCACTACTTTCTTATCAATGTTGATATCATTGACTAGCATTTTCTTCTTGTATGCATGTTTCAAAGAAACACAAATTGCGTGAATCATTCTTGTGCTATCAAAATCAATGAAATATTTCTCATGCAACTTCTTGATTGCAAAAGTCGATAGAATTATGATTGCAGTATGATCATTCAAGTGAATTTTGAATTGAAAAACTTCATCATCGAAAGCAGTTCAAGACAGCTTAGAATTCATGTACAAAGTGAAATTATCATACTGACTGAATGATTTGAATCTGCTCATGATAGAATGCTTGACATTCTGTTTAACTAAGTTGAACAGAACATAATGATTTGTATGAAAGTTATGCAGAATTGTGAATGAATTATGCAAAAAATTATTAATTTGATGCTTCTTAAGATGAGTCTTCTTCTTGAATTTCTTCTTTTCATTATTCAAGACAGTTTTGTGATGATGCTTTGATTTAAACTTCAATTTTGACTTTGTCTTGATTGTTTTGAGATTAAACGATTTCTTGATCATTCTCATTTTACATTTTTTCATGATCTTCTTCTTCTTGTTGATCAATGTGATCTCGCTCTTCTCAACGTTGAATACATCATCATCAGACTTATTTAAGATCTCATTATCAATCTCATCATTGAATTCTTCGTTTAAATTTCTCTTGAATTTCTCAGAATCTTCATTAATCTTCTTGTGCTGCTTGCGTTTTTAATGCATTCTTTTCTCTTTATTCTTCTTATCACTATCAATCTCATTATTGAATTCTTTATTTAAATCATTCTTGAATTTCTTAAACTTTTCATTGATCTTCTTATGCTGCTTGCGATTTTTGAGCATCTTCTTCTTTTTACTCTTCTTATTTCTTATTTCATCAACTGTCAAATCATCATTATCTTTTGTTACTATGTTTGTTTCAATTTCTCAATAATCAATCTCATAAGTTACAGTCTTCTTCTCAATCTCTGTCTCTTTTTTTCTCACATTCTTAAGAGTTTTATTCACAACTTTCTTAATCACATTTGTTAAGATCTTTTCATTCTTCTCAACGAGCTTGAAGAATTGAGATGTATCAACAATGTGAAAAGCGCTAATAAAACTATTTGAAGAGAACATAGTTTTGAACACTTAAGAAAATTCTGCATCATTTTTGAATTCATCTGACTGAGCAGAATCAGAAGCTACATGAGAAAATACTTTCTGAATGAAATAATCAATAAACGATAATGATTAATTAACAAAGCGAAGATACTTATTTTCTTAACATCAAGTATCATGTCACTCTCAATGTTCACAATGATGAAGTAACTGTAAGATAAAACAATTGTATTTGAGCAGTTGAGAATTACTAGCGAGTTGAGAAAGAATTTGAATGAATTTATGTGTCAGAAATTACAAGAACTTAAAGATTTTTTGAAGATTAAATTTAAATGTGCACTGAAATTCAAGAAAAAAGATTTAAATGTGCATTAAAATTCAAAGAAAGAGATTTAAATATAAAGCTGTTCTAATAAAAATATTTTCTAACAAAATGATAGAAATATTTTATCTTTTACTTCTGATCTTTTAATTAACTAACTCGCTCAATCACTTAATGCTTTTCTTCTATTTTTTAAACATCTTTCAAAAATTTATTATTTTGAAAACTATTGATATAAATCATCATACAATGAAATCTATTCTGTTGTTGTTATTGTAATTGTTGTTATTGTTTCTTTTAATATTATTCTTCTTACTAACTAATATATTCACTCATCATGTTGTTGTTGTTAATCTTGTTAATCTTCATCTTGCTTTGTTAATCTTGTTTCTCTCTTTTCATCTCATCAACATGTCTGTTCAATTGATCTCTTTTAGTCGTGTTATTTGACAGATTGCTTCTCATAATTCACTCTGACTATCTTTTTAATTCGCTCGCTTTATCTGTTGAATGTCATTTCTCATTCTTAAGCTTATCATTCAGTCTAAATAGTTATGTCAGATGCAGTTACATTAATGTTGTTCGAGATCTTTCAAGATGCTTCAAAAGAAAATGTTATGATGATAATCAATATTTCAGTGAAGTATCTTATCAGCAGCATTATGATCAAATCAGAAGCAAATATCAGAATTATGATAAATAAATGAATCATTGCACAAGATGAAATCATTGAGCAATTTAATGAGTTGCAAAATCTTTTTCAGACTGTTGAAGAGAATTTGAAATTCATGAACGAGATTTTATCAAAGATCTGAGCTGTCTTGTTGAATAGAAAGATTTGAAGAACAAAATTTTTCACACAGATTGAGATACTGAAAGTCATTGACATCTCGCTATTGAAGAAACTTCGTCAGCGAGCGTTGAGCAATCAAAATCATAAAGAGAAGTATGTGCATCTGATTAAAATGAGATGAAAAGACAACGTTGATGACTGATCATTCAATCAACTGAGAGAAAACTATTTCAATGCAATGATGATGATATTTAAATGATACAATTTTAAGAAAGCAACAACGATGATTATTCAAGTCATTATGACTAAACTTCAAAAAGTAAAGAATGATCAAGAATTAATGTGTTAAATCATTACTAGCGATTGACAGAACTTGAAAAGAATGAATCATGATATTGCAATTAAGCTATTAATAAAGATGATGTCATCAAGTGAGAAATTAATTGCTCTTGAATTGAACTTGCTAAGATTAATTTTTTCAAAACATGAAATATTCAATAAAGTATCTTTATCTTGAAAATGAATATGATATGTTAATCAAAAGAATAAAGATAAGATTGAATGAAATAAGAAAGACAGTGATATGATGATCAATGCTGATGAAGTTGTGAAATCAATGAGTAACAGCGACAGCAATAAAGAGATACTAAACAAAAAAGTACTCGATGAAACATATGAGAATGATGAGTTAATTGAAGAGACTTCAGACTGTAAATGCAGCGAAATTCTTAAGACAATATTGAAGAAAGTTTGCAGAAAGTCATTCACAATCATCAACATGATGAATGAGATGAAGTGTATCAACACACTGAGAATTTTTATAAAGACAAATCTCGAAGAAACTAGTCTGATGCATGTTTATCATAAACATTTTCTTCATCTTGCTGATCACTTTGATCTACAAGTCAAAATGCTTAATTCAACTGAGTTAAGAAATTGACTATGTCAATGTTGAAAACATTGCAACGATCTGATTGCATTCAAGATGAGTTCTCAATCTACACTATAATGATGTTTAAAGTCAAGATCATGAGTTGAGAATGATGATCATGATGTATATGCAAAACGTTCTATCAAATCAAGTCTTTTAAGATCATTTGAATTCAATTAAGCAAAAGTAATCATCAACAAGATTGCAGAGTCTTCAACATGAAACAACTGAGTTAAGACAGAAAATCTGATCATGAAAGATGTTTTTAGTTGATTGTGAAATGAGATGATGATTGAAGAATTCTATGAGTTCAAGATTGAAAACTTAATCGAAGAAAAATTCGATCTATATCTTCATCATCAATGTAAATGAAATGAACAGTCAAACAAAGACTGATTTCAAACTATGTACTTCTCTTTGATTCAGCAGATCATTCATTAGAATTTACAGTATTGAGTTTTATACATTCGTCTGTAATCAGATTAAAAGATACATTTAATTTTCTATTTCTACTATGCAAAGTATGCTCAGATTGATGATGCAACATACTTTAAACATATTGATATGAATATATTGAAGTACATTGAAAGTGATCATGAAGCAAATATCATTCAAGATTCAGTTTCACTTGATGATGAAAATACTCATGAATGCACAAAGCTTGTATCTGATTTTCATAATCATATTATTGACTGATGAGTGAATGTGTGTTCTTGTGAGTGAATCATGAATGATCATATACATGATCTTGAGAAATTATGAATCTCAGATAATATCTTAATCTATGATGACTTTGTTTCTGTTTCATGTTGACGTGATGATGTTCAAGTCATCAGATTTAAAATATTTCATGAATCAACTTCTGATTATGATGAAACTATGTAAAAAATCGTGCTGTCTTGATTCATGAGAATGTGTAAAGATGAAGAAACATTCAACAATAAAGAATCAGATAAATGAAGTGATCTGATGATGATTCACGTAAGTCAAACAGCAATGTTTCTTATCTTTTTCAAACTTGTCAATCACTTTGAATCTATATCATACAAATTTTCTTCATCAACACAGTTAATACTGATATCATCAGTCAGTTAAGTCTTGATCTGTCAAATGAGTTGAGATGATTCTGTTGTACAAAGTCAGACAAATATCATACTAAAGAATGATCAAGTGAGTGCATGAAGAAAGATTGAAGAACATTGATTGAATGCATTACGTGCTTTCAAGATGATCTTTGAAAGAATTAAGTTGATGAAACAATTGTATTATGATTCTGATAGTTATTACAACTCTTAACATTGTTAGAGTAATGTTGACTAAAACTTCAAATCTTTTTGTTGTTGTATTTAGTCGAAATAATAAACTTGATTGATGTAAAGCAAAATTGCGTCACGCAGTTTTATCATCAATCAACAACATTAGCAATAACTAACACTTATCATTATAAAAACTAAGCAGTTCAGATAATAACATCATCAAAAAGATCTTTTTTATTCTCAATGACATTATCAACAAGCTCATTGATCATTTTGTCAACAAGCTCAAGTCGATCAGATTTTGCAATCTTTTCAGAGCAGCATAATCAGACGAAGTTAGTTAAACACTTGCATTGATTATTCTCAGAAATCAATGATGCTTTCTTCACTGCATTTAATTTATTCTCTATCATCATGTTTTTTAACAAATGAAGTTGAAAACATTGATGTCAATGCATGCAGTATGAAAAACTTCAAATAATAATAAAGAAACTTCAAGAAATGAGATGATCTGTATGAGACTTTTTATTCACTTTATGCGAAAATCATCATCAACATACTATGTGCAAAGCGCATGATCAGTTTTTAAACTTTGCTTATGTTGATCTGTCAGACTGTAAAGATTTCTTGCAAGTTATTGAAATTAATAGAAAAAATACTTTGTTTTCAAAATGAGATTGAAATTGAATCATGAAAACACTTCAACAAAAGATTAAAACTCTGATGAAACATGATGTCTTTGAATCATTTCAATCACTCATCAAGATGACAGAGCTTGAATCGCTGAATTTAATCAAACAAACTGTGCTCACTATTGAGCTGCTGATCTTTCAATGACTTAAACTTATTGAAGTCATCTGTCAGAAAACATGATTATGAAAGTCATCAACAATAGCGATGAAGTATTCTTTCATGCAACATGTTGTAATTATATTCATCATTCTTACTCATATAATATGACTCAATTGATTCATCAACTTTCAGACTATGATGAAACTTTATCTGTATCAAGAGAGTGCAAGATTATGAGTTCTAGATACATTATATCAGCTTGAACTCATAGCATTTTACATCACACTTCAACAATGAATGAAAACATTAATCGCTGAAGTTGAAAGAAGAGTTCAAGTAATAGATCAAGTCTTTAATAATATCTTCATGTATAATAATCTTGAATTTACAAAGAGTAAATGCAATGAATGAGCGAGTGATCAATGAGTCTTCAGATCAATCACATTCTGTCTCATCATTTCTGATCGCAAGTTCAACAATGAGCTAATGAGATAATACATGTGACATCTCAGTAGCAGTTTACTGTCATCAGCAGAGATTGTCAAGTGTTTACTGCTTGAAAACATGAATCACGAAGTACATTCTTTTGCAAGTTGACTTTCAAACAGCAGAGTTAATCATTTTACTATTTCAAATTCATCTTCATCACATAGAGTCTGTCATTCAAGCACTTTATATATCAAATGTTTTACTTAGCGATGAAATTCAATATTTTTAAATCACAACAATGCTCACATTATAAAAACTTGAATCTGAAAAAACGAGAGTTGTTTCTTTGAAATTGATCATGAAGAACGAGAGTACAACATTCAACAATATCAAAATCATTGAGAATATTTACACACGTCAATTCAATTTAAAAGTGAATGATTTCATCTTTCATCATGTACTGCAACTCATATATGAAGATTTCAAGACTTGATCTTGCATTTGTTTTGTCAAAAAATTACGTTGTGACATATTAAAACAGTCGTTCAATCACTTTGACTGATTATTGACTGAACTTAACTTATGACATCTTCATCTGAATATGCTGCAACTAATTCATAAGATTCACTGAGATGACATTGAATCATCAGATGTTTCAACATTGCAGTATGCAACAGATAAATGACATCAAGTTCATGTCATTCAGTTGAATGATTTTCAGATTCTTGAAGAATTAATTATTCATAGTTATCAAGCTCAAATGATGAGTATGTGAATCAAACACTTGCAATGTGAAAAGCTTGATCATCGAAGAATTGAAGAAACTCTGCTTTGACTCTCAATGCAAACAATGAATAAGTCTGATTCTTGACTTCAAGTGTTAAATTCAATATCTAATAGAATTCATTGATTTTCACTCATGACTAAAGTCATCGTTGAATTATCAGCATGTGATAAACACTTCAACAATTATCAGAACTACTGTTGTCGTAAGACGAAGTCTCATTTCTTCATGATTCATGAAACAGCATTGATTCAATTGCATCGAGAGTTCATGAAGATATTAACTACTATTGATAGAAATTTCTCAAGCATGACTCAGTTGCATCTTCAGAATTCATGAGAATATAAACTATCATTCATAAAGATTTTTCAAGCAAAGCTATTGAGTTGCATCTTCAGAGTTTATGAGAACATTGACTACTATTAATAGAGATTTCTCGAGCATGACTCAGTTGCATCTTCAGAGTTCATGAGAATATTGACTATCATTTATAAAGATTTTCTGAGCGAAGTTTTCTTCTTCATCTTTTTACTCATCTTTTCACCTCTTTTCTAGATGAGAGCATCTACATAAAGACAGATTTATTTATCTATTTATTTATCTAGTCATTTATATTTAGTCTATCTTCTAAATTTATCTATTTACTAGATTGATCATTGTATGTGTTCATGCTCATTTTGTTGATTTTGAAGCTCTCTATATCACATCTGTACTTTATCTCTCGACATTGTGCTCATGTTGAAACATACTTAATTCTTCGATATGCAATTAAGTATGCAAACATTGATTTTCTTCGCTACGCGCTGCATCATACGACTGTCATGTTTCAGACAGAGATTGCTGAGACACTTAAATATGAGCAGACTTTATTATATATTTTTCACTTAACTGATTCAACGATCGCGATGACATGACTTCAAGAGTGCATGCTGATCAACAGTCTGATGAATTTACAAAGCATCAAAGATTTCAATTTTGAACTGAATCAACTTTTTAAGCTATTGAATAACAATTTGAGAACGTTTCAGCGCAAGTGATTTAGTTTCACAAAAAACAATGATTAAATACTTGAGAATTGAGTTCTGAATGAATCTTATTTACTGAAACTCAAGAGCGTGATGAAATCTTGCTTTGAAAGATCACAAGCAGAAAAGCATGCATCAAAATTCGCAGTCGAAGACATATGAAGCATGATGCTCAATTTAGCTTTCACGTCGTTATGCAGATTGAGTCAAGATAAATTCTCACTTCACTCAACTGTTAATTTTATATCATGAAACTTGAAAGACTTGATGAGAACATCTTGAAGTACAATCAGCAGCATGACGTGAAAGTCATATCTTTCAATATCATTGACGATGATGCAGAAGCAGTTATTAATTTCATTAATTCAATTATCAACATATCAGATAGTTTCACTATTTCAACAGATCTTTTTGAAACATGCAATTACTTCTTTATTGACTGAAATCTTCGCGCTTAAAATTAATAAATCGACATCATGCAATTTTAATTCTCATATCTAGTTAAAAGCTTTCTTTTTCACTCTGTCATTTTTAACGATGAAAGTTCTCTTGAATTGTTTATCATGCTATTGATTTCTATCTTTTGAAGTATCTTACAAGACTGTCATGTATCTGTTGAATTACTTGCATCAGTTTTAAGCTTTTGCTCATTCTTCATTGATGTCTGCTCAGAGCTGATTGATTGCAATGCTTTATCATGTGACTCATTCAACATCAAAGATTGAATCTTTTCTTTAAGCTTCACACTCTTCGTCGATGACTTTTTCATCTTGATTCACTTTCGTGAGTTATTCACTGTGTCTGCTGCATCTTCAATCAACTTATCATATTTACAAGAAATGAATTAACTGTTTCTTTAATTATTGAAATTCATCAGAGCATCATTTGCATTCAAATTTGAAATTCTATTTCTTTTTATATTGTTAACTCGTTTTCATTCATCAAAAATCTCGCTTGCATCAGAGCTCATACTGTGACTCTGTTTTAATATGATTATAATCTCGAGATGATATATTCAAAGATTACTTTATTCATTTTCAACTCAGCGTCACAGACTCAATTCATCATGAATATATTCAGCTCAATTTGTCAAAGACTCTAATATACTATCAAGCATTATTAATGATGAACAATGATTCATATAATCAGTGAGAAACATTTGAGAATTTTCTCTGCTCATTACTCTTGAAGCTGATGACATAGTCATGAATGACAAAGTGAGTCTTTCTCTGAATCTTTGATCAGCTCATCGTGACTCGTGATAAAGATTTGAGAATTCAAATCACAACTAGAATAACAAGATCTGAACTTTATATAAATTGAAGTTTGATAAACTTTATTTTAAAAGAAGTTTAGTTTCATATTGTGAATGCAATCATTGCTTGTTGAAGCATTCAATAATTTTCAAAGCTTAGCTTTCATATCATGACGTCGATCTGAATCAATGCAAGTCACACTTTTTTTTTTGTTCTAAACCTCATTTTTGTTTCTTTCTGATCTGTATTGTCTTAATCATTCATCTTTTTTTCACTTTTAAGTTCTATACATCAAAAAGAATGTAGAAGTGTAAAATTTATCTGATTATTATCACAACGCATGTCTCAACTCAGATGCTGATACAGCTTTGACATACTGCTTGATAGTAATCATTGCAAAATTCTCACTACATCAGAATTGTCAATATTAAGCTCATAAGCATTTATTGCAATTAAAATTCAAGACATTGCATTCTCAGTTAATAATTTCTTAAAAGAGATTGCAATTTTAGTCTTATCAGTTAAGATCATGTCAAAAAAAAAAGATGTCACTCAGTTCTTGAAGTCACAAGAATATGACAGTTGATTCATTCAGCAACGCATTAATGCACAGATGTTATTGATGATCTTTATGAAATTCATGAAAATAATAATCTTAAGAATGTTCAATAAATTATTTACTTGCACAGATAAAACATGCTGCAGATCAAGCATACTGATTGCAAACATTTGAAGTGAGTTAATCTGAATATATATTTCAGAATGATTCAATGCAGTTTTAATGATTCTGATATCTGAACTAAAATTGCATTAATTTTTCACAATGATTAATGTTTTCACATCAACAGTTGCAAAAATACTCAAAAGAGAAAATCTTACAGACAATCTTGCATGAAGCACTTCAAGATCAAAGTACTCTGAATGAAATGTACTTCACTTCAATATCAAGTGCATCTCATTAATAGTCAACAGACATAAATTTGCAAAAAAACTGACATGTCTTAAAATCTCATTATTGAAGAATTTGAATATCACAATCTTTGAACTTGTGAACATTGATTCATTAACATTTTTTGAAGAATTTCAGCTTAAACTAAAAACTTATGATGAGTGAAACTTTCTTGATGAATTAATGCAATATTGAAACTGCTGTGACTATCTTCATTCAATACAAAGAGTTTACAATCACTAATGTCTTTTAGCTTTTTGCACTGCTCATTCTTTAAAGTGTTCAATGACATGATGATCAATGCTGTTTTAGCAAAAATGAACATCAAGAGTGCAATCTGAAAAATGATGCTCTTTTCAAATTCAATTCTGATGATGAGAATCACATTCTTCTTGTTCTTTAACAGTAAATGAAAAGTGTTGATCTGTTGAATTCTTGACATCAGTTGAAATCGATTTTCAATTGTTTGATGCACATATTCATCAGAGATTGATTTGCATGATTTGATCATAATCAGTCACTTTTCAGTTGACTGCTTCAACTTAGCGCACTTTCTCAATCATCAAAAAGAACGTTTGAATCAAATCTTCATCACACAACACGATACAAGTTCAACTAAGTTCAATCAATGATATGATCATGAAATATCTGACAACAAGAACAAAAAATCAAAGCTAGCATATTCTTGATCGCGTTGTTCAACTACTTGAATTATTGCACGCAGTTGACTCAATGATGCAACGATGCAACTTATCAATCTTACAGAATTTTATTGAAACTTAAATTAAACACATCAGATAGAGCATATGTGAAAGTACTATCGCAAGTTCACATACATTATGATTTACATGTTGTGCATTGATGATCGCGTCGCAAACAAGAATGTTGTGACTTGCAAAAGTTAACGAGACAAGTTGTGCGAGCTGTCACCAAATTAACGCAGATCAACCTATCTTACAGAGGTTTGCATTCAGACGTGCCGCCTGTATGCTGCGAAGTCAGCAGAGCGCTAACCCGAAGGGGCTTAGCGACGTTGGCACGTTTGAGAACTGAGGCAAGACCTGACCTGACTGTCATATGACCATTCGTGATTCCTAGTGCGCGAGTAGAATTTGCTCAAAACAGACATTTCTGCAATCAGAAAACAAACGATGTTGAGCATCGTTGAACAGTGCGCTTAACGAACTCATTGAATTGAGCTCGGACACAGTCGGACTTAGAATACACATTTTGCTTGAGACGTTCCCGAATCATTCCTTTTTGTGTATCGTACGAAGTAGGTAGCCTTTCAATTTCTATGTGTACCATTGATTTCAAGCTACGTTACTGCTTTTTAGAAACACTAAGGTTAGCATTCGATTAGCTGAACTGTTTAATTACGATCTAATGGTTTGGCGGTGGGCCCGTAAGGCACAGTAAGGTACGAGGAGACCTGCCAAGACGCCATGTCCAGATCCAGTAAGGCGCTCTCAACCCCGCCAATCAAGGTATTTTTCACCAGGGCTCCTCGGTCACAGTCAACCTGATACAGATACATCTCAAACACTCCAGTATGACCTAAGTACCGTACTCCATACCTTACTACTACTACTGTTTTACTACTACTGCCTTTCATCCTGTCTCGGACTGTGAACCCTTTCAATCATCCCAGACTTTCTTCTCCTTCAGCGGGTCTGCATCCTTCCTTTCTTTTGATTGTTGGCCTTACATACCTACGTTCACAAGGTGTCTTTGCGACAGTCGGATCACCAGACCTGGAAACCCACCGCCCGTCACCTCCACTGGCTAGTCGCTCAATTGTTCTAGTGTTCAAGACGGGGAGTTTCTGGATCGACGCGCTCAACATACCGTATCATCGCATTGTCTGGACCCAGCCTTCAGTCGTGCTTGCATTCCTCGGTACCTTGGACGATCGATAGGCTTTTATATCCTCCGCCCCCAACCTCCCTTCGCAGTCTCCGGTCAAGGTCTCAACTGTGGATGGTGGTTTGCGAAAATCACTCTTCGCTTTTGGGACGCCTTCGCGCATACCGCGTCTGATACTTTTTCAGACATTCATCGACAGCTTTCTTCAAGAGAAGCCTTGACCTCGGAATAGCCAGCTGCAGCGTGGAAGCCGGTAAACCGAGAAAGAGATGAATCACTGAAACGAGCATCGAGTACTAATTCAAGTGATGCTGGCGACACAACCCGCTCAAGGTCATTTGGCTAGGAGTGTGATGGCCTCTTCTGTGCACCCGCGCGGGCATATGAATGCACCACCGTCATCCTTTACCACTAATGGAGCGACACCTCAGCATTCCCATTATGCCACAGGGCCGACAAGGTCGAACATCAGTAGTGCGCAGCAGAGTCATTTCCCTCCACAAACAGCTTTCTCTCCACAATTACCAACAAGCAATGCGCCTCAACCGGATAAGAGCATAACCAACAAGAGAGCAACCGAGAAGATTTCTCTGTACCATATTTGTCTGAGCCTGAGACGACGGTTGACCACAGTCCCTGGATTTATGCATCACATTGCAGAAATGGAGGAAGAGGAAGCAGAAGCCGATGACTCGACAGAACCTGTGACGTCGATGTGGAATTGTTTCCGCCGTGGCTATCCCTTGATGACCATATACAATGCTCTGAAGCCTAAGGTGCCACTTCATATTGATCCAAGTAGGATTGCAGAGTCGAAGTACGGCAAAGCGGCTACATTCAAATTTCTACAAGCATGCTTAACGGATCTAGCTTTTCCAGCAAATGAGTGTTTTCTCATCACGGACTTGTACGGGGGTGACACTACCGGTTTTGTCAAGGTATGTATCTTTTCGACATGTTTTTATTCCTTGCCTGTAGCCGCTTCTTCTATGTTATAATTACTGATGTGCATAATCATGGTCACTTTTCTTATGATTTTTGTCGACGAAGAAGACTAATGTTGGCATAGGTGACCAAGGTTGTCAATAGAGTACTTGATATCCTGAGCAACAAGGGCTTGCTGCTTCCAGAGGAACATGTTCAGACCAGTGTGGATAGATTGGCACCGCTCGTGAAGAATGACAAGAACATCCCGCATAAACATTTTGTGATTGATGAGATCGTAAGGACGGAACGTGACTACGTGCAACACCTTGAAATATTGCAAGATTTCAAGAACGAAGTCGAAGAAAGTGGTGCTATCGCAGGTGATGCGGTGCATGATATTTTCTTGAATCTAAATGCCCTGCTCGATTTTCAGCGACGCTTCCTAATCCGTATTGAACAGCAAAATTCTCTGCCGGAAGACCAACAAAATTGGGGCCAACTGTTCATCCAATACAAGGAATCATTCAGAGTTTATGAACCTTTCATAGCCAATCAGATCCGATGTAATAACGCGGTCACGAAAGAATGGGATAAACTCAAAGCGGCTCCTCTTTCAGAAGACTTGCGAGGAATGGTGGAAATTCAATCAATCTTGACCGGGTTCCTGATGAAGCCGTTCCAGCGCTTGTCAAAATATCCCATGCTCCTTGATGTACGTTTTCAGCGTTCTCTTCTTTCGTAACTCCCCATTTTCTAACATATACCAAGGACCTACGCACAAAAGGAGACCTGAGTGAAGACATGAACGAGGCCTTAGCCGAAGGTTCGAGAGCGGCTAGCTCAATTCTTCACCGGGCCAATGATGCTATCGACAAAGAACACCGACTTGAAGCTGTAACGGAGTTGCAAAGCCGTGTGGAGGACTGGAAGGGTCATAAGATTGATCATTTTGGTGATCTCCTCCTACACGGTAATTTCACCGTCTTGAAAGGCGAAGGAGCTAAGGAAGTGGAAAGAGAGGTCGGTATTCTCGATTTATTTCCCCCAAGACTTTACGCTACGTTTTTGAACGCCGTCAAGCAAGAGCAGCTCAAGCTCGGTTCCCCAACCCCTACAAGGCACAAATTGGGCAACATCGTGTTGTCCCCCCCAGAAGACAGCTCCTTTCCCATAAGGTTTGTCACTTCGTTAGAGGATGTATCAGAAGAGATCCCCGAAGGACAACGATCAATGAAGACCTCTTATGATGTCTCGGCGCATACTTCTCCCTCGTCACCCATCACGCAAAGCATGGCGAAGCAAATAAGAAAAATGCGTTCCATGCCGTCTTACTTGAGCAGAAGGAAGATTGGACGCAACTCACCACCAAACTCCCCCCAAACTCCGACGAGTACGTTTACTTCTGCAAGCGCGTCACCCATCTCAACTGCTTACTCCCGTGATGGCTCTGGGGCGGAGGTTGGCTCGATGTCACCCACCCCAAGCCGGAGGGGCAAGCTAAGATTCGAAAGCGCACTTTCTAGATCTAGGCCCAAGTTCGAATCCAACGGCAAGAAGGCGAAGATTCGTCGGTCGTTCGGAAGATATTTAGGCTTTCCTTTAATGTCGCATCCGGGTCATCGTCTCTTCCAATTTAACACGTGTCTTAGATTGGCGGAGTGCTCCCCATTCTTTTATCACCTGAGTGCGGAATTGAGCCCCAGAGAATTACGTACCTTGAATTTAAAGAAACATGCTGACAAATTGGGCATTCGTGCTCCTGTCCGTGTGCAGTATAAAGTATATCTATTCGAACGAATACTTCTCTGTTGCAAAGAGATAAACCCTAACAAGCCAAAGAACAAGATGTTAGGTAACAACAAACCACCCCTTGATAAGAAAGGAAAGCCACGGCTACAATTAAAGGGTCGGATTTTCATGCAGAATGTGACTGATGTTGTGTCGCTTGGACACAAAGGTTTGTGAAGTCCGAATCCGTTTTGGAATGACGATGTGGTGGTGGGGAATGACCATATGTTGACGTATTGCAGACAAACCTACGTATACCATACAGATATTCTGGAAAGGCGATCCAGGTGTGGAAAATTTTGTGATTCGCTTTGCGAACAAAGACTTGATGCTCAAATGGCGAGAGCAAGTTCAACAGCAAAAGAAGACGCTAAGCGATTCTGCCCGCAGTTCTGGTCAGACTGGTACATCAGAGACTGAATTCACATTCATGAAGAACCAAGGACTCTTCGAGAACCCCTATCTACAGGACGACGATGGCGAGGAAGATGACAATCGAACGGGCATGGGGCCTCCAGGGCAATCCGTGTTCAACGTGAGTCGGAACACTTCGAGTACAAGTTTACGGTCGACTACACCGCATAGTAGCACTGGATTACACTCTATAGATCGTACCACGGGCCGTTCGGCCCCTCCGAGGTTTCCGCTTCCTGAGCAAGCCAGCGGACCAAACGCACCTCTGACCTTGAACACCAACTTTGCCCCAGGTGCTGACTCACCTGGAGAAATCAACGCCAACTCATATTTCTCTCCCATAGCCGATTCACCTATGTCTACGCGCTCGAGCTCTCAAGCTAATATGTATCCGTTTCCTCGTCAAGGAACACCTGTCGGCGGTTGGCCGCATGACGACCATAAGCATAGAACAGCCCCAGCTATGGGCCGCGCGCCTTCCCGAGATGGATCAGGCCCTCTCAATGGCTACACTATCAATGGCAAGACCCGGCCTTCGTTGCCGGTAATGGCAACCGCACAAAATCCACAGCATTCTGCAACCATGCAGAGTCGTCTCCGATCGGCCAGCACTCCAGATATTCACAACTCCAACGCCGCAGCAGCCAGACGATACGCCAACGGCCAGGCGTCAATCGACAACGTCCCGGTACCCCCAATACCCCAGCACGTGGCTCAGATGAGAGCGCCAATAAGTAGAAGCCAAACCAGTTCCCCTGCTATGAACCCGTTACCGACAAGAAGTGCTACTCAATCTCCGCAAGTGCAACGAGATAGAGCACAACGGCAGGTTCCAGACGACACAGATAGCGAGATCTATTACCGAATGCGGCAGCAACAGCGAGCTGAAGCCGAGTCTCGTGAAGTCTATAGGGGCGAGCATGAAGGAGCACCAAGCGCCCTCGTTCATCCCCAATTGCTACCCATAGCTACTTCCGACATAGCGTACCCTACGCAATTGAAAGTCAAGATATATTTCGACCCAGCACCAAGCCACGTTACTATCGTCGTACCTATCGTCGTCAAACATCGCTCGTTGGTTGATCGTATCGACTCGAAGATGGTCAAGATCTCCTCGGCCGCTATATCTAAAGGGACCGCTCGCTTGCGATACAAGGATATGGATGGTGACAAGGTGTGCATAGATTCTGATGATGACGTTCAGCTTGCGATCGAAGACTGGGGCTCCGTTCATGCCAAACAGCTTGCAGAGGGCACCGTCAGCGATTTTGAACTCCAGTGGCAGGAAGTCCCTGGCTAAATTCTGTTCTTCGCGATTGGCATCGACCGGTCGTTCTCGGCTTTGATTCCCCAGCACAATCTAGCTCCTGGCTCACTTGCCCTATCGCATTTCTAGACGATCTTTCTGGATCCAGGCGGATAAGCCCATGGTATAGCATTTACGGCTTCTCTCAGGATCTTACCCAGTGGGTTATTTTCAGCAATCTTATCGCGGTCTCAATCTACGATCGTATCACTCGTTTGAATCTAAGTAACGGTCAGGCTTCTCGGCGGCGCATGAGATGGATGTTCACTTACGTCATTATGGAGGTTGTTTGTTGCGAAAGGAGCAAATGGCAATCTATACAGATAGGATAACGGCGTAACGAGGTCATGTAAGGAACGGAGTTACTAAGGGCGCTTGTGGAGCATGATGGTATGATTGCATGACAAAAGGATAGGTACGCCATGCATGTGGCTTAGCATGAATGAAGTGATTCTCGGATGCATTTTCTGTCTCTTTTGGTGCAATTTTGTATTCCATTGCTACGTATCGCTTCTAACGTCAGCTCTATTTTCTGAGTTTCTCCCTGGCTCACAAAGGCTTCAAACACTACCCGCTCTCCTACAAGGCCATGGTGCATTCAATTCTATACCGAATACCTTTCAGTCTGCAATGATCCTGTCTCAGTCCTGGCAACTTTTGATGATGGTTGGGCCCTGCTGGACATGTATGTCGGCAGCAATAGTGTTTGTTGCCGGCTTTTTGGAACCTGTTCTCAGCACCCAAAACCCACACTAGGAAATCACCGAGACGTCATCGTTGGGCTGGCTTTCCTTTTGTGTCTATAAAAATGTTAGTGGTGAATTGAAACCAAGCTGGGAATTTTCCACAAGTTCGTCCCGTACCTCGACTTCCTTGATACTTGGCAGGACTGACTTGTTCAATGTCCGTAGCCATCCACTCATCGTCGACGGTAGTTGCTTTGAATAAGATGTCGATACCGCGCTCGCCATCTTGCAAGGCCTGAACAAGTTCGGCCGTCATTCCTTCCGTATCGAACGGTATAGCTCCACGAAAGGTGCTACCGTTGGCCATGATCATGCCTGTCTCTGTGATCGGATCGAATGCTCGGACTTTTCCGGGCTCTTTTGCTGATGTAGCATGCATCTCAGCTGATCGACTAAAAGATTTCTCATTTCCACCTTCGCCAATGGAAACATCATTCGAAGATGTCGACCCGGTTCGCACTGCTTCGGCTCCAGATTTGGACTTGGGCATCACATCGTCAAGCAAAGTCCCAATGTTACCGGATAGCTTCCTGCCAACATCTTCGAGAAAGGGTGGATCGGCCTGGCTATTCGCTGGCGAAGGACTGAGGCTCAAATGGGAAAACATTGTTCTGTTTCAAGGTGAACACTTTGTGAAGGGGACATGGGAATGGCACAATATGGGATGGACTTTAAAGGCGCTCTATAGGGACCCAACATCACGAGGTCCTGTCAAAGCTGCATGGAGCTACACGGGCTGCGCGTTGGGACTGCGGCAAGCAGATGCGGACCATAGAGGTGCCTTACGTGGCCTACATGATCGTCGATGAGGTTGATGCCCTTGCAGCTGGATGCACAAATTTGGTCGGCATGCATACGGGGCGTTTACTAGAAGCACTAGAAAAGGCTGGCAAAGAAAAGCCGACATAGTCCGAGAAGAAATCCGCTATTGGTCAATCCGGTCAAAAGACAGTGGGAAGGATTGATAAGGCTCTTGCTCCGAGTGTAAGACCGCCAAACTTGGTCAAAATCACCCATATCCGACGACCCACAATGACCAGGTACACTGTACGAGTAGCCGCCTCCACTGTTCCCTGTGAGCCTTTTCCAACGTCATCCAATTGGAATATCGACCTCAGGCCACGGTAATCTGCCCGAACGCAAACACCACCTGGGGCTGAACAGGATGCCAGTTTTGTCACTTACTCGAATAAGGTCAACACACAAGATAATCTTGAGCCTGCAGCAGCCCATGTCTAAGTCTCTTTAAGGAGCCAGAATTTACGAATCGGCCTCACAAGCACCAAAGTCGATGTCGGTCTGCCGTTAGCTCAGAGTCACTACTGTCGGCCTCTTCCTTCCCCAGGTACCTTAGCCTGAGGTACTGCACCGGTCAGGCCCACAACGTCATGCATGAGCGTGGTGGTTTACCCTCTCCCCCCCCCCCCCTCCCCCAGGCCTCACCGACGCAGTTATGATAAACATGATTTACTCCACTGTGGCACCGAGACACCGGAACTTGACTCCGCCCTCTCTCCCGCTCCGACTCCGCGCTAGAATAGCGGAAGAAGCGGGCCAACCACAACCGTCCGCTTTACACCGCTCTCAACCACGTTCAACAATCTAACCTCAACCAACAAATATATCCGATAAACTCCTACAATCCGTCATCTTCTACAAAAGAGACTCTCGAATTGTATCGCCAGAGCAAATGTCTAAATGAACACCTCATGTAGATTTCATCCTGTTTCTTGAAAATAACACCAGCATTGACTCGGGATTCTCATCAACAGTGTCACTTTCTGCAACAGTTCACCTGGTCGAGAGTACCTTATGTTCAACTATCGGCTAATGTTCAATTGACTTGGATACTACAACCCCCCCAGTGTATGCCACTCACACCAAAACACTCACTCCTCTCCACAATCCGTTTGCGTCGGAGCTCAGTTGCCAGACAGGAAGGCATCCAAACCCCAAAACGTAACCGGTATGTGTACTTCAAGGTACCTTAGCTTAGCTACTCTCCATATCGAAGGCGCAAACCCGGCCAATGCTTGACCAATCTCATTCATCTACCCTATATACATACACCCCATCCATGCTCCTCTATAACGAATCCACTTCGCAATATCATCACATATCAGCCAGGCATACTCGTACCGATTACTCCCATCAACCGAAAAGTAAGTTAAAGCTGTAGAAATTCTGAATACAAATCATTGCAATGCCGCGATCGAGAAAAGAAAAAGAAAAGAAAAAGAAAAATTCTGGTTTTCGACTTTGATGTGTGTGAGTGACGAAAAGACCAGTTTGTTCGATGGAAGAATAGATACTGTAATGTTGTGTGTCACCTGATGAAGCATCACAACAGTCGCATTGAAACCTTACTTTCTAAATGACGCTCGTGATGGCGTTGGGATATCTCAAGTTGACGATTTTGAAAAAGTCTACAACAAAAGTAAAAACGTTCCCAGGATATGGAACTCTAGAAACCTCAAACCGTGATAGAGGTGTGGATGTTGATCGATATCAGAAGCTACTCACAAAAGCGCCATACACCACCACCCCAAGGCCCAACGGCTCCGACAACTCAAAGCGCAAAAAAATGTGAAGCACGCTCTGCATCCCGACTCCCACCCTGATCCGTCATCGGGCTCACCACCCCCGGTGTTGCCAACGGCGACGGCAACACCGACCGCCGACCCAGCTCTCCCTCCGCAGGCGGTGTAAAAAGCGGCTCTACGACGGATTCCCGGTCCAAAGGTCCTGCGATAAACTGCGATTTACGCGCTGCGGCCGGCGCCACGAATTCGGGCTCTACGAGGGACTCGCGCGCGGTGGTGGCTTCGCTGAGGGTGGGTTCGGTGACCGAGTCGCGGATTGTCGTGATGGGGCTGTAGGGCTCCTCTGTGATGGACTCTGCTTGTGTGTTGAAGGCTGGGTGGTGCGCGTTGATGTAGGAGTCGCCGGGCATTTCTTGCGCGGGGGTGGGCATCGCTGGCAGCTCGAACGCGACGGTGTTTTGTGAAGGCAGCTCGTGCATCGGCGTGGCGGGAGTGGGCAATTCTGTGAATTCTGGGGGTTCGGCGGGGAGTGCCGAGAAGCGCTTCTTGTCTGTGTTCATTGCTTCGATGGCGGCTCTTGTTTCGGCGAGCTCGCGCGCACGGGCTGCGCGATGGTGGCGGATGAAGAGGAAGAGGAGGACGGCGAAGATGAGAGAGCCGGCAACGATGCCACCCGCTATGCCGGCTTTTACGCCAGTGGTGAGACCGGAGCTGCCGGGCTCCAGAGCGTATCTCAGGGTGAAGAGTTGGGCGCTTATAACCTTTACGTTGAGCGAGGAGTTGGTGACAACGTTGGAGGTAGTTGGAGCGGGGATGAGAGGGAGTGAGGGGGTTGTGAAGCAAGGAGTTTCGCCTGCAAAGGCGGAGGTATAGATTTGCCAGCCGCTGTACGATCGGTCAGCTGGGGTTTTGGAAGAAATACGAGGCTGGAACTTACGATGGACAGCAAGCGCCACTCGTAGTAAAGTAATCTTTAGGACATACACTGAGAAGGCCACCGACACTGATATCAAAGGGGCAACAACCTGGGTCGAGATTCGAGCATCCAAGCCAAGGGTATTCTAGAATTCCGCCACCGTCGATTGTCACGGAGGCGAACTGTGGTATAGTACATGATCCTTGCAATAGCACACCTCCCGTGAATTTGGCGACGGGTGCACTAATAGGAAGTGTGACTGCAGGCACGAAGTAATTTCCGGTAGCAGTGGCAGTCGTCAGCCCGATTAATTTTGACGTCGACGATAACGTTGCAGACATGTCGATACTTGAACCGGTATTACTCGAAGCATGGGCGATAGACACACTGCTTGTGCTCGACGTAGGAGGGGAGCAGCCGATAGAATCTGGAATGGTAACATTTGAGCTCTTGCAGACTTGCTGATTGAATGCTAAAGCCTCTACAAGAAAGTCAGCATTAAATCAACAGGTCTCGGTTCTAGGGTGATGCCAACTCTGTTGATCAGCAGGCTGGCAATTCGTGCCTAGACAACATGCTAGCGTATTGATATAATTGGTATTGGTGCAAAGGCAATGAACTCCGGCTGAACATGAGGGTATCCCATCTGACGCATTCTTGAGGCATGCTTGCTGCGTGGCATTAGTCTTCTTCTCACAGTAGGCAGAGATTGCCGACTTACACCACAAGATGGCACATCTGACAGCTGTATGTCCTGGGAAATGGCAGTGGCCAGCAGCAACGCAGCAACGAAATATAAATACATCGCGAGTACGGACTTTACGATTGCACAGGGGTCATCTTGACAGAGATGTATGTACGTAGTGTAAGAACGGTAAAAAAAAGGTGAACAGAGAGGCAAGACAAAGGAGAGAGAGGTGGCAGCCATAGAATAGTATGTGGAGTATCATGCTACCGCATCCGGCCATATGAACATGAGCGACTGCTAGAGAGCTGTGCAACAAAGGTCTTGTTAAGCAAGCCATCTAGATAGCACGGATGCCAAATCGTCGAATTGGAAGACAATGCGATTAGACACTTTGTGTCCTCGCCATTAGATTTAATTAAGGAGGATATATAGTCGTCGAAAGTTGAGATACTGTATGTGGAACTTTTGTGAAATGGTAGGTACGTCCAATAGAAAGAAAGAGCCAGGGCTCGCCGGAGGGTTCTCCGTAGCCGCTTTCAGCCAGAATAAAATAAAATAGACAGGCTTAAAACCATGAAGTTTGACCGACAGCAATGGGCAGTCGTGAACATCGTCCTCTTGATGAGGAACATTGGATCTATGTGCTCGTGACAGGTGCAAACAGGTGAGGGACGTTGCTTCGGGTTCGTTCGAGGAAGCGCTGACTTCCCGCCGCAGCGGTCTTGGCTTCGCCATTTGCTGCCGACTTGTCGATGAATTTCTATTCACTCGGCCAACGTCCCAGTCGTTGTGTCTAATATACACTACCCGAGATGAGAAGAAGAGCAATGATACCCTTGACCGATTGCAGCAGCACCTCAATGTCCACACGAAGAAGCGCAAAACAGCCTTGAACAATCGCGTCTCTTTCCAACCCCAGCAACTCGACCTCACTTCCCTCCTCTCCGTCCGATCCCTCTCCGAGAAGCTTATTACCTCCCTCCCCAAACTCGATGCTATAGTCCTAAATGCAGGCTACGGCGGCTTCACGGGCCTTAATTGGCCCAAAGCAGTCTGGGGCGTCCTGACTGACTTCCCTTTCGAAGTCACGTACCCTACGTACAAGCTCAGCGGTGTCGGATATACCACTGCTCCCCAAATTTCTCGACAACCTACAACCGCCGAGAAGCCCCCGCCGCCACTCGGTCAAGTATTCTGCTCCAACCTATTCGGCCACTACTACCTCGCCCATCGTCTCGTACCGCTCCTCTCTACCCCTCCTAGTGAGGGCCGTATAATATGTATCTCTAGCGTCGAGGCTTATGCACATACGTTTTCTGTTGATGACGTCCAAGGGCTCTCGTCCTCAACCGCCTACGAGTCCTCGAAACGCCTCACCGACATCCTCGCTCTAACCTCCTCCCTTCCCTCAACACGCCGTTACGTACAACGCTTCCTCTCCACTCCTTTGCAACAGCCCGAAACTCAAGTCGCGCTCCCGAACATTTACCTCACCCACCCCGGCATCTGTACCACCGGCATTATACCACTTCATTGGATACCGTATTACTTCATGATGTTCGCTTTCTACCTCGCCCGCTGGCTTGGTTCGCCCTGGCATACCGTATCCTCCTACAAAGGCGCATGTGCCCCAGTTTGGCTCGCTCTGGCCTCTCAAGAAGAACTGGATGCGCTGGAAGAGAGGGATGGCAAGGGTAAATGGGGAAGCTGTGTGGATTGGAGAGGAGAGGAAAGGGTGATGAGGACGGAGGTGGAGGGTTGGGGATTTGGAGGGAAGGTTGGAGATGGATCGAAAGGTGGGATGAGGAAGGGGAGGAGGAGAGGGGTGGAAGGGTTGAAAGAGGGGGAGAGAGAGATGTTTGAAGAGCTCGGTAGGAGGTGCTGGGAGGAGATGGAGGGGCTGAGGGAGGAGTGGGAGGGACGATTGAGGGGATGAATGTATAGGGTACTAAAGCGAAGTGCGATATTGTGCGGATGTATAGTGAGGTCTCCTTTTCTTTCTGTGCCTACTTTGCATACACATAACGAGGAACATCTAATACGAGAAAAGCGCATACAGGCAACATATAGACATTTTTCGTTCTTTCAAACTTACATCAAACAAAGCCATGAGAGCCCAACATCAAGGCAATCCTACCACACCAAAACAGAAGCGTTGAGCCGAGAAAACAACGGAAATACAAAATTCCATCCAATATGCATAGTAAACAACCAAGTGATGACGAAAAAGTCTTTCACACCGAGCCTGACCCTCATGAATGAAACGAAAAAGGCCGAATTTGAGAAGCGTCAATCTCATTGCGGAACCAAATCCTTTTTCTAGTTTTCTTCTCATTCTTTCTCTCTTCCACTTTCAATCCTTCTTCTCATCGTATTCACACCAGCGCTCCTTCCCCCCAACCAAACCTCGCGATCTTCGAAATACTAATAAAGACATACACCCTCAATCAACACTCCTATTTCTCAAGCCCATCCACCAAGAGGGAAGGGAGGGGATACTCCCCTTGTGAGAAACTGGCGAGTGGAGAGAGGATTGGGGTATGTTATCGTCAAGGAAAGGCAAGGAAAGGAAAGGAAGGAGACTGACAGACATGTTCCACGAGAAGCAAAAGAAATTGAATAAGCAAAAAGTGAGAAATTCCGGGGAAAAAAGGGGGGGGGGGGGGGGTTATTATAGAGTGTGGCAGTGAGAATCAAGACTACTTTACTTCAAGTGTATTGAGGATGGGAACATATTTCAACACAAGCTAACAAACGAGGGTTCTGCGTTGGACGTCCAGACAATATAGTGATGACGATGGGATTGAAACAAATCCTTTTGAGTGGGAAAACCTCCTTTTAGGGGGAAGAAATGTATCTACCTTACATACATACATAGGGTATCGATATAAACCTAAAAAAAAAACACCCCGCCCAAAAGCATCGCTCTCATCTCTCTCATTCAAAATTCAGACCATAAACAGACCCCTTCTTCACCCATTCTGAAGCTTCACTTACAATTCTTCCATCTGAAAAAAGAAAGAAAACAGTTGCATGGGATGGATGGGTCTAGTGACAACCCTATGGTAATGCTGTGGCTGTGTAATAATGAAAGCAAGAAATGGCTTTGGGATTGAGAATACGAAGGTGACGGGGTGGGTGGAAGGGAAGGGAAGGGAAGGGGTGGGTTTTTGTGGGGTTGAGATGGGAGCTGCGGGAATAAATTAATCAGAGGAGCTTTTTTCTGTGGCTTTTTGCGGATTATTTGTTGGAAGATTGTTGTTCTCGTCTCTTTTCATCTTTTCATTCTTATTCGTTTTGTTTCTCATTCTCTTCATCGATTTATAATCTCATCTCATCTTTCTTTCCTTCTATCCCCTCTTCCACTCCCTCTTCCTCTCCTTCCCTCTCTCGCCTCTTCCACTCCCTCTTCCACTCCGTCTTTACCTCCTCCTGCTCCCCTTACCCACATCTCCCTTTGTCCCTCCGTTCTCTTCACATTCTTCTTCATCTCATCCCTCTTTTCAAACTTAAGGACGACATTTCTCTCTTTTCCCCTGGCTTCGGCGGCGGCTTCGGTGGTATTTGGTAAGAGTCGGGAGGCACTGGTGGGGGAGAGCGGGACGGGTGTGGTGGGCATCGGTTTTGGGGGTTGGATGGGAGACGGTGGGTAGGGTTGTGTCGTGGGGCGGGGGGATGGGGTTCGGATGCTGAGGAAGGAGTGCTAGTGGGGGTTGTAGGGGATGGATTGGAGAATAAGAAGGAAAGATACGATTCAGACAGTGATGGTGTTGGGAAGAAGAAATAATAGGCTGGAAATTATAATTACTGTCATGAATAGCCCCATGAAACTGCGAGACTGACGAGAAGCGGCGGCCATTCTGCTGGGCACGTGGGGCAGACGACTTGAGCTACCGTTGCCATAAGAATTAGGAGTTTGCCTTTGCCATGATCACACGAGCAAGAGGTGTGATAGGGCACAAGAAACAATTGACGCGTGGTCTCTTGTGGGACTGTAAACCTGATGGGGGAGGATGTGTATTACCAGGTTGATTTTCAAGTAGATTTGCTAGAATGATGATGGAAGAGAGTACCGTCCAGATGAAATACGGTAATAGTGAAGGGTCGATTTCTTGTATCAGGACAACGCTTGAAGACACTCCAGATACCTTTTAAACAAATTGGCCGTCCTTCAATCTCAACATGCTATCCCAATAAATTTCGCCTGACCTCAAGTTTTGACTCTTTGATATGAGCTTCGGCTACGCAGGAACGGTCCCCATTTGTACAATACCCAAGGTATTGGGAGTAACAGGAGACTGATAAACGCAAGGAGACTGCCAGCCCATGCAATTCCTAGCTTGGAGTACATCTGGAAGGTAAATAGAGGAAAGATCGACCCGAAAGTGTAGCGCAGGAGGCCATTAGCAGCAAGAGCGGACGCTACATACGTGGCTTGATGTGTATCAATGAGGTATGTTGTGGTCTCGAGCTGTGCATGTGTAAGTATTGAAAGGGTGGTGGAAGGAAGTCCACTCACAAATAGACATACGTTACCCCAGCCGAAAGGAATACCAGCTAGGATCGGAGCTGTCCAATGCACGGACAACCGGGCGGACCATGCAAACCTGAATGAAGACACATGCATTAGCCAAGGTCAAATATCATAACGACGCGTGCAAAGTGCTCAACAGCACGATAGACTTACCAAAAGAGGGAGACTGGAATGCCAACCAAGCCAAGCATAGAAACGTAAAGGCGCTCTTCTGAGGATGACGGCTTTCCTGATGGTGCTCTTGCCTTTGCCTTTGCGTAGAGTGTTTTGTCTATGACAACGAAAGTGAAGGCTGCGAGACAGATTCTCACGACAATTCCCAAGAAAGCCAGACCCACTTGCCCAAGACTGAAACCATATACGCTATGAAAAACGTAGGGGTAAGCATCAAAGAAAGCGAACACGACTCCAAACACGAACGACACATAAAAGATGATGAATGCTACAATCGGCTCTATCAAAAGCATTCGCAAGGGGCGAAACAGTATGACGGTGAAGATCATCTTTAAAGCTGTCTTTGTCGACGGTTTCGGCGATGTAAAAATTCCGCGTGCAAGTGCACGACGCCGAAGCAACTCTTTCTCCGACATTTCTTCAAGCAAACAATTCATGAGCCACACAAATTTTTCCATTAGCATGAAGACCCACATGATCCATCGCCAATCGCTACGCATTTATACAGTATATCCGCCGATAAGAGGACCCAGCGCCCAGTCAAGAAAGGGCATAAGGGAAAAGGATGGCGGCGAGGCCACCTCCATGCTCGAGATCACATACTTCAGCTATAGTCCAAGCGCCAACAGCAACGGCCGGTGCGCCAAAGCTCGGGACAGGAATCGGCATATTAGGACGGTTTCGATGTTCTGAGATAGACCGGTAGCCATTGTAAAGAGGATAGAGATAGGTAAACTGAGGAGGTAAACCGCTTTTGAGCCGAAAGTCTCCGAGACTGGGGCACCGATCATGGGTCCGAACGCTTCCATGCTGATTAGAAGAGTCAATGCACCAAGTTCTGCGGCGTTAACCTACCTGGACCTTCGCAGTAGAGTGAGAATCCGAGCATAGCCACAGTCTGGCTCACGTTGAAGCGCTCCGTGATATCAGGGTTACCGTGAGTATACACAGAGGCACCGAATACCCTAGGTTCAATTAGACAGGAAAAGAACCGTTGCGGAAGGCGACATACACGGAGAACGCGTACAACGCTGGAATCACCGTTGCGTAGAGCTTCTTAATTATTTTCCAATTGCGCGGATTTCCTGGATCGTCAACGCCGTCCCAGTCGGTAAGAGTCTGAAAAGGGTGTTTGAACCCAGCAGCGGGAAAGGCTTTCCCTTCCTCCGCAACCGAGACGGGCACTGTTCCGGTGACATCTTCTTGGGCAGTTCCCTAAGACCAAGTTCAACTTTCAATCGACTTTCTAGTGCCCGACCTCTTAGACTTGATACCTACCATCATAGGTAGAAATGAGAAATGATCTCTTATGCTTGGAGGTAATGGCAAGAAGTGATCCTAATCCTGAGGCACAAAGAAAAAAGGGAAGAACCGAGAATATCGCCAGACGTTTACCACAGACTGTGAAAATTCCAACAGGAAAGCGCAGAGTATGCCCGAGTGTAGGAATTGTAGTGCAAGAATCTTAGTAGGCCAACGACAAGAATGTCTTGGTTGACATGGTTGTCTGGTGTGGTATTCTACTAAATTCAGGTAAGTGACGCCTTGCCGAACAGGAGCGAGCATGCCGATTCAGAAGTAGGAGTAGGTTGTCGTGTATGCCGGTGGATCCTGCAAGCCTGGTGGCAGCACAGTGGACTAGAATGGAGTACTTGCAGAATGACTTCAATGCTGATGCCGGGGCAATAAAACGGGCGATATATGGCTGCCTTTCACCGCTGCCTATCACCCGTGTGGGACATCCCAGGCGCAGAAGAGGCTGTGGGAGAATGAATCGTGGAGACTGTGCCTCCCTTTGGACCTACTGCTGGTGGTGTGGGTACCATGTCGTGCATGCTTGTCATGCCAACAGCGGCTCTCATCCAGTCAATCCATCGTTCACTTGCCGGGTACCTGTGGAACGTACCCCCAAAGGATGCTCGATTAATTCTAGGTAGCCGAGGTCCTGTAGGATGCATATCATTAGTGCCATTGGGCAGCTAAGCTCAGTCAGTGCATGATCTGAATCAACCAATCCGCGAGCCGTCTGCCGACGCCGCGAATCACTTTCTGCCTTGTCCTCCGGAATTGAATTGGTTCCGTTGTGCTGCCTTCTCGTTCCTCGTCCTTGACCTTCTGTTAAACATCATCACCGCAATCGGAAAAAATGAAGGCAGTCGTTATCAAAGAGGCCGGAAAGGCAGAACTTGTTAATATAAAGGAGCAATCAATGAGGCCGGATTATGTCAAGGTCAAAACTGTGGCCGTGAGCGTCAATCCAAGTACAATATTTGATATCTTGCCCATGAGCGACAGCTGATGGGCTGCAGCTGACTTCCACCACATCGCATTTGCCGGTCTCGTAGGTGGTATCCTGGGTAGGGGCTTTTTCACGTAGTTGCGGGCTCCTGCTCATCGATCTTCTTGTAGGCTGCGATCTCTCCGGTATCGTTGAAGAGGTCGGCGAAGCCTGCAAAACGGATGTCAAAAAGAACGACAAGGTCTACGGAATTTGTCATGGTGCCAACAATGTGGGTGTAACTCGAGAAAGATCGTTGGACATGCCCTGACCATATTGTAGAACAACGCCGAGGATGGCTCGTTTGCAGAGTTTGCCATGGTTAAAGACGGCCATGCCGCCAAAATCCCAAACGGCATGAGCTTCGAAGATACCGCGACATTGGGAGTTGGGGTCACCACTGTTGGACAAGCCCTCTACATGACCTTGAAATTGCCGCTTCCCACCGAACCTGCGAAAACATCGTTCCCTATACTGATATACGGCGGCAGTACGGCAACAGGCACGCTTGCTATTCAATACGCCAAACTGTAATTGCATCTTGAATTTTGCTCTCCCCGAAGTGTAAATTGATACAAGATGCACAAGGCTAAGTCTCGTTAGGTCTGGCCTCACCGTTATCACTACAGCAAGCCCCAAAAACTTCGACCTTGTAAGATCTCGCGGCGCCGATGCCGTGTTCGACTACCACGAGCCCGACTGCGCAGAGAAGATCCGCGCCTACACGAATGACTCTTTGCGCTACGTTCTCGACTGCATCTCGCAAGAGTCGAGCTACAAGATCTGCGCGGCCGCCTTGTCAAGCGACAGCAGTCAGCAGCTCCATTGCGTTACGTTGTTGCCTGCAGACGCCTGGCCGCGTAAAGATGTCACGCCGCAAGCGATTGTGGGATACACTACCTTCGGCGAGGAGTTCTTCAAGTTTGAAACAACTTTCCCCGCGCTGAAAGACCACTTTGACATGGGAGTTATGTTCTGGAAGCTGAACGCAAAGCTTCTAGCAGAGGGCAAAATCAAAACCCACCCGGTGACCGTGCGTGAGAATGGACTGCAGGGAGTCCCAAAAGGGTAGGAATCCTTCCAAGAACAGCATCCTTGAAGATGCAGCCTACTGACAATATGATGCTACATTAGGATCCACGATGTAGGGGAGGGGAAAGTTAGCGCTTCAAAGTTGGTATATCGCACAGCCGAGACTCCGAGTAATGGTTGCGGTTCTTGAAACAGCAACCTAAGGTAAGGTAGGTAGGCTGTGGGCGAGAATGGCTTAAGCATTAGTGAAATTCACCCCAACGCTCGGAGGAGGAATACTTACCGGTAGAACTCAATATCATCAGTAAACATAGGCTATGTTGGCATGTCCATTTTCACCAAACAGTTTCTCTTTGCATGTTTGACTTGTTGAACGCATGAAGTCGTCCCGGTCCCCGTTTATGGCGCCAGCAAGATCTGGTCTTTCAGGAACCCTGTCTCACTACACCCCTGTTCGATCCGAGTTTGCCCATTATGCCATGTTCGATGTAAGGCATATTATTATCGGTGTTTGATGTGACATTGGATTGGTGAAGAGGAGCTTGCGGGTCCCGACTTTCGGGAAGCTTCTTGTGGTGCAGGGCCTTGGTTCGTATGAGACGTCAAACTCTAGAGTATTTTCAAAGAACAGTACCCGTCAGCCTACAGCCCTTGGAGGTTCCGCTTCTGTTGTTGGACCGATTGCTGAACCGTAATAAAAGCTGCATGCTGCATGGTCCGTGGCTGCATACGTAGGTGTAGACTCGCGACATTTGCTTAACTGCAAGAGGTTTCAAAAGTCACGCCATTACAGCGGAGGATTGACGCTGTGCAACGTCTGAATTCGTCCTATTACCGCCCGACTTTCCCTGGCAGGAGATGATCCAAGTTCTTTGCATAAATCTCAGCTACCGTAACAATCTCCGCAACGCTTTGAGCTACAGCGCAACGAGGGAAATGATTATGTACAAATAGATGATTCAAGGTAAAATATTGATGGTGGTGCAATCGTATGCAATTTTGAAGTTTGATAGGTGGTAAAGGACTTGGGCATAGGGTTTCGCGCAACGGCAGACATGTGGTGCAGGGGAATGTACTATGAAGATTTGGGTTTTGAGAAGTATTACCGTTTGCAGTATGATCAAAGCACCTTCCTCCTGAATCTCCGAATCATGGAGAAGCTTTCAATGATCGCACATAGAACGGGAATTAGACGTCAAGACTTCATTGTAGGTAAGGGAAGGAAAACCCCGGGAGTTGGGCCAGTGCTGTGGCAATCATCAAGATTTAAGCCAATTCTCCATCCAAAAGCACTTTAGCTCCCACCTCCCTCCATATCTAGAATTTCGATAGTATTCATGCTTCTTTCTCTTAAGCATCCATACCATTGTCCACATCCAGTGTTCTACTCGTGTCCCATCGTCTACCGATTCCTGTTTTGCCTTTCCCGCCTATCTTTCTCTATTTGAGCATTTTTTTCAAATCTCTCCTTGTTCAGCCCACTAGCAATATGGCAGATCTTCTGCCGTCTTGTCGGTGATATGTAACTAAGATGCGTGGCGAGAAGGTCGTCAGCCTGATCAGGGTTTTTGTTTCGCATTTCCTCAAGGCGCTGGGAGATTGTTTTTTGTGGAGAAGCGAGATGTTTTGTCAGTTCGTCTAGTCGGGCGTTCAACTCTTTGAGGGAGGACTTGAGTTCGAGGTCTGGCATTTTATTTTGTTGAGTGCTTGGGCGAGGTATGAGAGGTAAATGTTGGTTAAATTTCTAATCGGAGCGTGAGGAATCCGTGCCGAAATTTATCTTAATACCACTCGGTAAAATTGAAGATAGAGGATGTGTTATATGGCTCCGAGTTGAGGGTGTTTGTGCCCGGCAGCAGCCACGTCGAGGGTCACATAGCAACAAACAATTCCAGCCACGTCAGTGTTCAGGTGAATAACACATAATTAAGTTAGACGAGAAACCAACATGTAGCATCGCCAGTGGAAGCCCATAGATGATGCCAGCGATGCAAAACTCCATCGTCGATCAAACTTTCAGAGCCGTTACTTGGCATGATACGAAGAGCCTATCATCTTTTGGGAACATCTATTCACTGAAGTACTATGTTATCCGTATACGAGTAATCAAACTCGAATATAGAGCATGAACGAAATAACGAAAGTGGAAAAACCAGTGCCACTGCTGAGGATGACATTCGTCGCGTGCAAATGGTCGTATTTGCATAACCTATTCTCCAACCTTGCCCCTTGCTTACCCTTTCGTACTCTTAATATTTCAAAGGGTGACCCAGAGGCTGACTGAGCCAGCCCTGTATTATAGGACGTTTCCAGGACCATTGATGATCCGCTCGTCCAAGCCCATTACAGGAACAAGAAGCACGAGAGGCTACTGGCAACGATGCGAAGGAGATGACTGGGATAGGTCATAAGATGGCCAGGAAGGCGGGTCCCTGTGTATACTTCCTCGATTAGAAGTCAAACAGTCCGCCACACCAACCATACCCTTGCCGTTTTCCTTCCTAGTAACGAGGGTCATAGAGCTGCCTTTGCATTCTCCGTCGAGGGTCATTCGTGGGCCCGTAGGGCTAGTCTAAGTATGGAAACGAGTCCTCGAAGTCAAAGCCCTCAAGAGAAAATTCATCTATGGTACAGCTTACTCTGTCCTTCATTTCCGTCCCTTTTGTTTTCGCCTCTTCCCTCTCCGTCCTTTTCCTCTCCGTCTCTTCCTTTTCTATCTCCTTCTTCTCTTCCGCTTTCCTCTCCGTCTCCTTCTTCTTTTTCTCTTCCTCTTCCTTCTCCTTCTCTGCCTTCTCCCTGTTCACTCTCAGGCTTTCAGCCATTTTGAAGATCTTCTTCTGCCTATCCTCCGAGATCCCACCAATGTGGGTAGCAAGCAAGCCATCAGCCCGATCTGGGTCTATCTTTCGTAGCTGGTCGAGGCTGTCGAGGCTGGAGGATTGTGTGGAAGCGAGGATTTGCGCGAGGGTGGTTTTGATTTCCCTGAGGGATGACGCGATAGTCGCCATTCTGCTACTTCTCTGATCAATAGACTAAGTGCGCATAGGTAACCAAGGGTCGAATTTGAAGGAGTTCTTGGACCATAAATGGAACGGGACAAAAAAGAGAGCAGAAGCACTTTATAGAAACTTTTTGCGAGCACTTGAAGCCATGTCCACGAAATATTTACCACAAACAACTCGGGCCACGTCAAAAACACGAATCAAATCGAACAGGGGAAATGGTACACGTCGAAGAAGATTGAGTGTCTGGCAATGAGAACTTGTTGAACTATAATTTTTGATGCTAGCCTCAGGTAGCTCTATTGTGGTTTCAACGATGCAGCGGTTTCAGAGTCGGAATTCCGTGCCGAGTCACGTGGTCAGCCAGGCCTTCCAATGGTGCGAGACATTTGCTGGATCTGGGATGTGCCAACTGACAGGAAATTTGCGCAAACAGTTTTGTGTTTTATTCCTATCTTATGGAACGTTACGACACTTGTTTGATGGTCTGTTCTGCTAGAGCAAGGTTCAATATCCGCCGATATCCCACTCTTGCAACTTGATCGTAATAGCTCTTGCGGGTTCCTCTCTGAGCGTTTCGACCACTTCGAGCATCGCTCTCTTCTTCACCTCGAGATATTGTTAAGAAGAGACGCGAGTGACATGTAGTTCTTCTTTCATCTTTTTTACTTTCATCGTCTTTTCTTTTATCTTCTGCTGAATCTTGTCAGCCTCATTGATTGTCTTCACTCTCATACAATTCACAAACTTAAGAAGCAATCGCTGTTTTCTTGTATTTTCGCTGAGATAAAGAGCGAGTAAAGTATGCTCATTGAAGGTTGGGCCTGGGTCTGGCATACTTGGAAATTCGGCGCCTTTACTCAAAAACATTTGACGGATCCACTTCATTACAAGGTTTCTGCTAATTCCAGCTGGTTCTTTATAGGTGAAGGTCTCGACGTGATGAAGCATGATAATAGAGCTTCAAAGAAAAACAGCTTACACCTTTTACAGACAGTATAAACTTCTGTTACACGATGATGAGAGCTTTGACGCTTTAGGTCAGGCAAATAATAAATGCCACGTCAAAGAACACGAATCACATCGAAGACAACGAACGACACACTACTATATAAGAAAAAGCATATTCAAATGCAGCATCCCGCGATTAACGACCCGTTACCCAGGCAGAATAATGCGTCGCGTCCCCAGCCAGGCCAGGTTTCAACCCACCCGGTACTTTATTTCAAAACAATCCAGAGCATCTTCCATATGCCAAGTAAACACAGAGCTGCGCGATAGCAAGCCATATGGTACCAGTTTGCTTGATCTTGGGCCGCGAAAAGAGCTTTCAAGCCAGATATTCTAACAACAACCAAACGCCACGAATGCTTAAACCCCAAGTTTTCACCTTCATATCCTTTCCCCAGCCCCAATGTTGCCACCTTCCCCCGCGAGCGTATTTACTGCCAACCGCCTCTCTTTGAATCTCTCGACCACATCACAAGCCATTCGTTGACTGTCATCTGACATGTCGCCAAGAAGGATGGCAAGAGACGAAAGACTGTATGCGTCTTCAGCAACCTCTTTCCTCCCACCCGCCCCCTTTCCGCCCTCGCGAATCATGTTATCCGCCATTGTAAGCACCTTCTGCTTTCTGTTGTTGGAAAGAGACTCGGCGTGAAGGATACCAGTTATAATATCAATATACGTTGATAACTTCTTTTCGCGGTCGTCGATCTCTTGACGGATTCGATTGCACGCCCAAAGCATTGTTTGAACAATCTCGTTGACCGCTAGGTTTTGGGCTGCCATACCTCGAGAATTGGTGTCTTTTCTTGCTATCTGTAGAAAACTACTCGGCACAAGGTCGAAGTTGAAATAACTGATTCTTTGTTAAGGCTGATCAGGCTTAATGAAGCGTGACAAGAAAGCTTCGAAGCAGAAGAATTTATACCTTTAATCTACCGCAGACTGACAACCTGTTGCAGTGACGAAAAGTGTTACACGTCATTGCTACGACGAGAAAACAGAAACAGCAAAGCAAACGAGCTTCCCAGACAACTCGCAATCTCAGAACTCTTCTTACATCGTTCGGCAAAGAAATATTTTAAAGCATCACATATCGAGCAAGCCAGAATAATTGTGCTAGATCGATGAGAATGAGTCTGCTCGGTGACTGACGTTTTGAGGTAATCACCGTTCCGCTAATACGTCACTTAGGTGTGTTAGTTAACCTATATACAGAAAGCGTCACCAAACCAGCTAGGCCTTACTTAGATACTATCAGTACTAAACCCAGTTCGAATCACCTCTTATTTTAACATGCAAACAGATACTTCCGGTACTTGTTCCTCTGTTTTTGGAAGCGCAAGGAGACCTGTTTAATGGTCTTTCTATCCGTCAAGAACGGGAGTCCTAAAGCACTCCAAAGCCATCTCCTCTATTTCCAACAGTTACTACTTAGGTCAGGCAGTATGTTGCAAAAATATGTGAAAAGGGAAAGAACCGGTAATCTCCGCCTTCATAGGGCTGATAGGGCTGGGGCCCGCTAGTAGAGTTTTCACCTGGTCGCTCCTAGATAGACTCCTATCCAGCTTCAACCTACATACCAGAATGCCCCATATGACCTCGTCCTCCAACAGTAACACATGCTTTTATCTGCAGTTCTCTCATTACATCAGTCACCGCAATAACCGTGGTCCTTCTAGCGCTTGGCATAACCTTGAGCAGAAAAGCAGTTTGAAGAAAGTCGTCTGTTATTTCCTCAAAATCATGTCTTTCGTCGACCCAGGTTTCCATATCCTCCAAGCGAACCATCGTTTCAACAAACGAAAGAATCCCCCGCTGTCTCTCCACTGATGATCTGCTAAGACGGATAGCAAGCACGGCATCGAGGTAGGTATTTAACCCTTTTTCGACATCATCATAATCACGACAAAGTCGATTATAGGCGAGGCAACCCGCTTTCAAAAGCTCGTTGAAAGCTGAAACTCGGTCGGTCATGCTTAAAGTATTTGTATTTTTTGGATAAAGGCAATGAAGAAGTTCCTAAACCCAGCCTAGTTTGTTTATATATCTTCTAAGCAGCAGACTGACACTCTATGCCAGCGGTAATGAAGCATCAGCTGTGAGATGTCATGACCACGTCGATGGTACGAATACACGACGCGAGAGCCTGTTTGATCGCATACGATAATGACGTGAAGCATTCTTGTTGCATCATTTGGCAGTCGAGAATTTCAGCCACGGACACGTCTGCTAAATAGAAGCGACTGCATCAGACGATTGACACATGTGTGGCTCTACCTCAGGATTATCTGAATTGGAGTCTAGAAGTCAACCGCACCCTAAGCTTCATTCTAAGCAATCTGACATTTCTTCTGTTCCCCCAGCGGCAATGTCTGCGTCCTTTCTAGTCTGCTGTACTAGCCCTAGCCTGTCGGCCCTTCTCAAGGATATCAAGGATATCAAGAATTCCCTGTCCCGCTCGCAGTCTCTCGACCACATCTAGGACCGCTCGAACGTGTTTAGCACTTGGTGCGTCATTAAGAAGAACGGCTAGCGAGGTTAATGTATATGCCTCGTCTTTCAAGTCATGTTCTTCTTCAGCAGCGCTGGGCTCTTCCCTGTGCTGAAGTCTTATGTCAGCCAGCCCGAGAACTTCTCGAGCTTTTTCCTTGGAAAGTGCGCTGAGGCGAAGGAGCTTGACAACAATGTTAACGTATGTTGATATTTTAACTTCGATGTTGTTCATGTCTTGGCGAATTAGATCGCATTTCGCAGCTATTGCTTGTATGAAACGATGAAGGGCAATGTTTAGGTCTTCCATGTTTTCAGATTATGTGCTTTTTTTCTTTGTACTTCGTAACCGATCCACGCTGTTGTTTCGAAGATGGACGCTCAGACTTGACGAAGTATGGCAGGAAGCTTCGAGATGAGATATACTTATTCCCCCTGTCGCAGTGACGACGCGAATCTCAAATACACCAAGCCACGGCCACGTCGAAATGCAAGATTACAACTTGTCACAATCGGTCATCTAACAGCAGACAATATCAAACAACAGCAGATGAGCAAAACCATTCATCCTACCACGTTGCGCGAAGTTCTCGAATTCAGAACACGTCGAATCACTAAGACGGCTTCAGATGACTGACATACATAATTTCTGACCCAATCTATGAAAAGCCCTCCAAGGCTTGAATTCCCAGCTACCTCGCCCCATCCTAATCAGCCGCACTTCCTTCCACCTGTTTCTCTCTGAGGATATTAATCAGTCCAAGAAGGTCTTGCCGCTGTTCCCTAGACCAATAACTGTCAAGAACGGTAAGCGAAGTCAGAGTGTACACCTCTTCTTCCACATCGCGAGCTCTATCGGCCTCGATTTGCTCATCCCCTGCTAGAGTTACGGTGTCCGCCTCACTCCGCTCATCTCCTAATTCAGTCATGCTATCCGCCTCGCTCTGCCCATCCCCCCTCTCGGTCATGGCATCTGCCTCGTTCTGCCCTTTCCCTTCTTGAGTCATCGTCTCTGTCTCGCATTGCCTAATTTTCGCTTGAATCAAATTGTCCGTCATCGCAAGAATCTCTCGCTGTTTCTCCCAGGGTAAGGCACTGCGCTGAAGGAGTCCAAATAGAGCAACAGCATATGTGGAAACTTTACTCTCGCCTGCGCTGACCGCTTGGCGCATCTGGTGGCAGCAGAGCGAGAGTCTTTCTCTCGTCTCTTCGAAGGTGGGGGTTGGGTATGTGTCCGCCATACTCTTGGGAATAGCCGCTCTTTATGGAACTGGGATGAATCCAAGACTGTAATCGAAAGTTCTGATTCTTGAAAGGCGAAAGAAATTTGAGATGATGAAGTATGGCAAGAGAGCTTCAAGATAGATGATATTTATACTTTTTGAAACCAACAGATAAAGGAATGTTGCAGGGACAACGAGAGAAAGATATAGATTATATATCACAATCACAATCACATGAACGAAAGAAATGAAAACAACATATCATAGCATGTTCGACAAGGTTCGACAACAACGTACGAAAGCTACATATTGACTCTATCCACTTTTGTTCCTTTACCAAAGAAGAGCGCATTCTAGCATTTTCGAAAGGGAACACTTTCAACAACTGCAACATCGATTGTCCCTTGTTTGCTTTGACGAGAATTTCGTTAACACTTCAAGCTGCGTCACAAGCCCTATTCCCCGAATATGCGGCATAACCAGCCAGGTCTTAGCTCTGACCCTTTTATTTCCGAATCTTTCCTATGCATCAACGACTTTTCGGACTTTATAGGAAAGTCTTTGAACTTGTCTATCATCGAATAAAAGATCAGGACTTTCAAACTTTCTCACTACCATCTGACAGGCCCGATGTCATTCGACTATGTATCAGATAGCGTTTCCCTATCAGTTGAACTGCGACACCACCACTTCCTGTCCATCCAGGTCTAAAAGCCAGGGACTTCTCCCTCCAAGCCGTTCGTCTCTCGCAATCGCAGCATTCTCTCTCTACCCTTCATTGTCTCATTTCCGTACAACTCTACACTTTTTCATTTCACACCACTGCAGTCGCCAAGAAGCTACTATGTACATAGTCTGATAATAATCGAACAAATCACATTGCACATCCGAACTCTAATCCACAACCTTTCCTACACCACCCCCCCCCCTCCTCTCCAAACCCACCTACCCACCCCCTACCACCCCTGCATTCCCTCATTTCCACGCCCAACAGCCCCCGATCCAAGAACCCGCACATCGCCATTCCCCCTCCTCCCATCACGAACCCCCCCCAATACCATAACCATACACCAACCCGACGCACGACCACCCCTCTCTTCAAACACCCCCCCCAATTCCCCTCCCTCCAAAACAATCTCCCAACAAAGCCCACCCCCACCCCCGCCTAAAACCGTCCAAAGGAAACACCCCAACCCAACCCATCCCCCTTCCTCCACATACCAAAAACACAACACAACACATCACCCACCCACCCACCCACCCACCAAAGCCACATCCACCGCCTCTCACAAAAAACCCCCCCCACTTCTCACCAAACCCCCCCCCTCACTTAATACAACCGTAGGGTTTTCTTTCTTTCTTTCTTACTGTATGTACATATGTAGACCCAAATTATGCTATTTTTGACGCGGGCAAGTCCGTCCTAGACATTGTTCACCTACGTATGTAGCGTTGTTATGCACTAGTCTGGGCTTTGTTTGTTGAGTGTGGATGTTCTTGCTATTACTATCTAATCGTCGGGGTGGGGGAATGGTATGTAGGTTGTGAGGAGGCGGTGGATGGGTGTTGGTGCTGG
>JAABUH010000807.1_pt1 | contig 41050 bp, 50 predicted proteins | sample 5559121 | NCBI WGS metagenome assembly JAABUH01 (sample SAMN10711871, study PRJNA513364) | rock metagenome | isolation source: Antarctica rocks | place: Antarctica: Victoria Land, Battleship Promontory nord | collected 2015-12-28
CATGTCGGTAGTAGGAGGATGAGGAGGCGGAGGAAGAGGAACATGATGAGGAGGCGGAGGGATTGGTCATGCGCGAAGACGACGAGGATGACGAAAAGGAGGGATCCGTCATATCTCTAACGGTCGTATTGGGTACGGTCTATCTACCATGGAGTCAGTCTATAAGCTGTACTTTGGAGGATTTTCGCTGGACGCACTCGAAAACATGGGACAACGTCAAGGGAAGGATCTGCAGGGACTGTTGTCAATATCAGCATGAATGCCGCCTGATCTGGCCTAGGACGCTGGTGGGGGTAGCCAGATAGTGTCATCCTCACCTAGATGTAAAGTACTTAGGCAAGGTTGAGCCAAATGACTAATCCGTGGACAATGATTTGCTGAACAAGCGAGTATGACCGAGCTGGAGGATTGCAACTCCGATGAGGATCGTCGAACGAATAATGTGTTCGACTTGAGGCGGACGATTACTCGTACTATAGTTGTCTGGGAAAATGTTGCACCGAAAAGCGTTCTGACAAAGGTGCGAGCAAGCTCATGGAGAAGCACCGGTGCGTGACACGCGTAGACCGGATAGCTTTTCAATTGGCAGCTGCGCGTCGTTTCCTTTCTCCTCTGCCTTTCGACCTCCGAAAGCAAATGAAAGGATGCATCCGGATCCGTACAACCAAGTCCAAGTCCAAGTCCAGGCTCCATCACATTCTCATTCTCGCAGGATCACTTGGTAGGTTGTATAGGTATGATATGTGGGTAGATCTACCGAAGTCAAACAGCTGTGACCCATGTGGAGATCGGAGACTCACCTTTCCTGGGTTCATCAGATTCAAAGGATCCACTGGCAACTCGTCAGCCAAGACCAGAACAGCTTTACTACCACCCACATGTTCGCTTCACCGTCTCCATCAAGTTCACCGTCCCCCTTCCCAGCTCCTCATCCAGGTACTCGACCTTACCCACCCCAACTCCGTGTTCACCACTACACGTTCCGTCCAATCGTATCGCTCGGTGAACCATCTCATGCACAGCTTCTCGTACCACCGCAAGTTCTTCTTCATTCGTGAAGAGAGCCAAGGAATGAACATTGCCGTCACCAACATGTCTACGTACATCAGCGACAATTACCTTAGCAAGTAGACATCGTACCCAAAATGACACGCCGTGATACCTCTTCTCTCCATATCTTCGCTCGTCTCCCTGACCAATGTAGGCAGCTTCGAGATAGGTACACTAACCAGAATCAGCATTGAATCTAGCGGAAGTGCCTTTCCACTGACCAGACATCCGTCGTCCACACTTTCGAACCCTCTTTCAACGCCAAAACGCTCCACAGCGCCGCCTTCCGCCCTTGCCAAAGATCCTCAGCCTCCTGATCTGATTTCGAAAACTCAAAGTTCGCTCCGCCATGCTTCTTCGTCACGAGCTGGACATTCTTCGAGACATCCGCCATGGCTGACTCGGATCTGTACCAAGAAGTGAGCGAGACTGAGCATATTCAGGGGAGGACCCGGCACGAACCCTTGAAACTTGAAGAAGAGCGAGTCGACCTCTTTGTATTGTCTTCCTGCGAGACCGCCGGTGTTGATCGCTTTCATCGTTCGTCCATCCAAGAATTCCACGCATTCTGCAGCTGATCAGTCGAACCCCCCATGTCGAGAACGTGCAGGACATACGGACTGGAAAGCCTGCATTTACACTACACAGGAAGATCAGCGGAATACTGCGTCTAACAGGAAAAGAACACCTACACCTCGGTAGCTGCTGACACAGCCTCCTCCACTCCTGGAAACGTTACGACTGCACATTTCGTCGGAAGGAGCGGTGCCAATCTCAATGTCGCTTCCGTCACTATCCCCAAAGTCCCCTCGGCGCCGATGAACAGTTTCGTCGAATCCCATCCCGCCGACGACTTCCGTGCTCTTTGTCGGGTCTTGATCACCTCGCCCGTCGGAAGTACAACGGTCTACAAGGAACGATCAGCTTCTCACACCGCGAATTAATCCATTCAGATACGAATGATCCCCCCGCCTCAGATCAGACAGAGCCATGACTGACCAAGTTGAGGAACCACTCGGCCTTCGCCGTCCCGTATCGCACAGCGTTCGTCCCCGAACATCCGGTCGCAGCCATCCCACCTATAGTTGCTCCTGGTCCAGGATCAAGCGGGAAGAAGAGTGGGATCCTCTTCTCGGCGAGGTAAGAGTTCAGGTCTTCCCATTTGACACCCGGCTGAACGATCACATCCCCGTCTGCCTCGGAGACTCTCAAGATCTTATCCATCATCGATAAATCCAAAGATATCCCTCCATATGGCTAGCCAAGCCGATTCCGTTAACTATAAATAAAAGAGCGAGGAAGGGAAGTCGCTCACACTACTGTAGTGTCCTTCGAGACTCGTCCCACCAGAGAAAGGAGTGATAGGAACCTTATACTTCTGAGCAACAACCACGACCTCCTGTACCTCTTTCGTATCTTCTACCCAAACCACCACACTCGGTCTCTTCTCCTCATGATAGCTCCAATCACTTATCCCATGACTCTCAAGATCATCTTCGTCGATACTAACCCTATCGTCTTTCCCTTTCTTAGCCCACAGTCGACGGAGTTCTTCGATAGCAGCGTGGTAATCTGATTTGGAACCGTAAGTGGGTTGATGGATGGATTGTTCGGCTATAGAGACGAGGGAGGGTTTTAGGGAAGTATCTCGAGGTGGAGGGGAGAGGAGGGTGTGAAGGGCGTAACCTGCGAAGAGGAAGAATGTTCCGGAGAGGAGCTGAAGGAGGAGTGGGGAGAGGAAGAAGCCGCCGAAGGTGTCGGGTTGGGGTGGGCGGGGAGGTGCTTCGGAGGATAAAGTGGGGGAAGGAGTGGTGGCGAAGGAACGGTTGGGGTGGAAAGCATGATGTCGGGTGTGAGGTATGAGGTACTGGCGAGTGGTCGTTGCGGTTCGAGGAGGTGAGTTGGTCAAAAACCGTCGTGGTGAGAAGAGGAGTGATGATCGGACAACCCCGAGGGGTATGGAATGGAGTAATGGCGGCATATCGAGGCTGACCAGTACTTAGGAAACCGCAAGTAGTATACAGTGTCTTTGGCAGGGTCACAATTGATAGAGAACGTGATACTCGGTGGACATGCCGGAATACTCAGCCATAATCACGGTTATATGTGGCCCAAGACCGGGGGGACCGGAAGAGTAGGAGTATTCGTCGAGGTACCTTCTCATCACCGTTGCGAACCGCAATATTCATCTTGGCGATCCCTCAATGAGGCGGTACCTCAGCATTTCAATAGAAGGCACGGTCTAACATCATTATTCATTCGGGTTCCGGAGCTAGGAAAATTGCGAAGGCTACAACTTATCTCGCGCAGGCTGGCGCTTCTATACCGTGGAATCGGTCAGCTCGCGTGAGCCCTTGCTCTTTGAAAAGCCGGATCCAACCGTAAATAATACATCGAGGATCAATCAGAAGCTTTGTCCAGTCCACAAGGTAAGAAGTTACTTGGCTATCACGAGCATAAAACCAGCGACCTCAACTCAGAATGGCACTCCTCCCTGTCCGAAGTCTAAAGATGTTGCCGTTCAAACCCCGACGCGACGCGGAAGCTCAGGCCCAACAAGACACGGTTCAGCGATCATCTTATCGTCCAGCTCAAGGTCTCCAGTCCCGCTCGGCGACGAAAACGGATCTCGCCGCGATCCTTACGAGGACATCTTGCTGTGTAACTCTGTTTATCGTCAGGCCATTCTTCGTCATCTCGAAGTGGCGCTTCGTAGCTTTCCAATAAATCCTTGGACAGATCTGGCGTCCGGCTGAAGGGTTGGTTGATGAGCGGTAATCAAAAAGAACGATTGCGGGAGTAAACTTGATTTCGGTGTAACGGTCCGAAGACCCACTTCCTTTGAATGGTTGTCGTGTTCCCCCTTCAGATGCCTCGGACTGCTCACTTCGTATGGGTCGGCATGTATCAACCGGTCGAGCGGAGTCTTCAGAAGCCCTCCCAATTCTGGGTGAGTCATGTCGTAATGCATTTCACATCTTCGGCAATAATGATGGTTTCACGCGGGATCTTTTTCTTGGTCTGCTCTCTGAGGACGTTCCGCCATTGAAGTAGGCACAGGTTACAAAATCCTTGCGAGAAGTCGTTTCCTTGCTGACTCAAAAGGTAGAAAGGTGATGAAGAACCTGAGTAAGTCGGAAAGAGAAGGTCAAATCTTCCCTCTTGCTATTGGAAGACACATCAGGTCGTGCCAGCGTATGAGACTGGTTTGAGAGCGAGGTTCAAACAGATTCAACCACCGGCATGGCTGAGAGTGCTATGCCTTGCGAGGTAAGTCGAGGGTTATGTCTCTGCTTGATATAAAACATCGGTTCAAATGAAGAGCTTGGGGCTGGTCCCAGCGATAACGTAAAGCACAGTTTTCCTTATTTCCGATCAGGCGCCACTTTGTCACGTACAAAGACGATTCCGCCTCGGCGTTTTAGCTGGTTACTGCAATTCGTTGCTGTCTTGTCGTCCCCATAATCTTCATTTGCTGTATTGAGCAGTAAGAGCCCAGTGGAGGGCTTTCCGACTTTGACAAGGTGCGTGTTCCAGACTTCGCATACACATATTCGCATCGCCATTCCTATCACTCCATTCCGCTTCTCAAGTCATCCATTCCTATACTGCAAATTCTACTAGGGACCAGCAGAAACCACGACTAACCATCATTTCAGATGGGAGCCTACAAATACCTCACCGAGCTCTACACCAAAAAACAATCCGACGTCCTCCAATTCGTCTCACGAGTCCGATGCTGGGAGTACCGACAACTCGCCATTATCCACCGAGCCTCTCGTCCTTCTCGACCTGATAAAGCTCGTCGTCTCGGTTACAAAGCCAAGCAAGGTTACCTCATCTATCGGATCCGAGTCAGGAAGGGGAACAGGAAGAAGCCGGTGCCGAAGGGTGCTACTTATGGTAAACCCGTTAGGCAAGGGGTGAACCATTTGAAGTATCAGAGGGGGTTGAAGAGTACTGCCGAGGAGAGAGTTGGGAAGAGGTGTGGGAATTTGAGGGTGTGAGTGTCTTTGAGCGGCGGAAGGGGAAATAGTCCTGATGGGTGTAGGTTGAACTCTTATTGGATCAACCAGGATGGTGTTTACAAATATTACGAGGTGATCCTCGTCGAGTGCGTAGTCTATTTCTGATGGGTGAACACTTGCTGACATTTGTCTTCTCCGTCACTCTGTGTTTCATTACGGTCCTGTCCGCACATCTCGCCCACACTTCCTCCTGCTCACCACCCTTCAAACCACATCTGCCTGCTCCCCTTTCCCCCAAACCCCTATTTCGCGCCTCCCGGCTCATCGCTTGACTCCGCTCTTCCGGCTCGTAGTCCCTCACACAAAGCCATCCGTCGCGACGCCCGAATCAACTGGATCTGCAATCCCGTCCACAAACACCGCGAGTCTCGAGGTCTCACCGCCGAGGGAAAGAAGAACCGTGGTCTCGGCAAAGGTTCGAAGCACAATCACACTCCGGCCAGGTCAACTTGGAGGAAGCACAACACGTGAGTCTGCCTCAACCCCGTCTCTCCGAGCTTCACTGCTGGCGAAGCTCTACGGAAACGGCTCGAAGAAGGACGGCAGACTAACATTTTCGTAGGCTTTCTCTTCGTCGCTACCGATAAAACCGCCATCTCTGTCGATCTCATCCTCGTTGCTCGGCTACTGATGAGGATCGGGAAGACATGGGCTGTAGGAGGAGGTTTACTGTCCTGGTAGGAGAGACAAGATGCATACGATATGACCATAACTGCGCGAATTGCGTCCAGTCAGAATTTCTTGAACGTGGATCTTTCTCTTAAAGGTGGATCTTTCTTGACCGCCTGATTTCTGTGAGAGTCTCCCGATGAGAAGGCCGGCTTCGCTTGTGTACCCTTTCAGTCAATTTTGATCTTCCTGAACTTTTGGACCCCAATTATATAGCTTGAACGGGGAAAGCCTGCACTGGGAAGAACTGCAAGGTGAAAAGCCTGGAGGAAATCCCCGGCCACATCGGCTGTAAGGATAGCTCCGATAGGTAGCCATATTTCCCGCAAGTCACTACTGTTGCAAGCTTTCCTGCACTCTACTTTGATCAGTCACCATGCCTCCCAAATTTGATCCAGGAGAGATCAAGGTGCGTCTGCGTTCATCCCAGCGATGATAACCGGAGGTGGAGTCGAGGATATCGGCTGATCTTGCCATTCTTCTTTCCTGGTTATACCCTTCTCATCACCTCGACAACTGCACTGTATCCTTCCTTCAATCTTGCCGGCCTCGATGTCATACGATACTCTCCTTTCAGGTCATATACCTCCGAGCCACGGGTGGTGAGATTGGTGCATCTTCGGCTTTGGCACCGAAGATTGGTCCTCTTGGTCTGGTGAGTCGTAGTCCCTCTTCCTGTTCACGAGAATGGGGAGAGGGTGGTCCGGTCCGGGAGTCGCAGGGGAATCAAGTGCGCGCAGGGCGAGCAGCGACCGAGATGCCGCTTCAACACCCACCCTCACGCAACGCTTGATTCCTTGGTGGATGCGGAGAACGAGCCAGGAATACGTCGACGGGAGGAGCGGGATGGGCAAAGAGATAGATGGAAACGGGAGCATTGCTGATCTGTTTGTCTCCTTCTTTGTCGCTCCCAGTCACCCAAGAAGGTCGGAGAAGACATCGCAAAGGCCACTGGCGACTGGAAGGGACTCCGAGTTACCGTCCAACTCACCATCCAGAACCGTCAGGCCGCTGTTTCCGTCGTTCCCAGTGCGAGCTCTTTGGTCATCAAGGCTTTGAAGGGTGAGTCAGTGGTGCCTCTCAACCTTCCCAGCAATCTCTCGACTCGAGTGGGCCATAGTGATTGAGTGCTGTGCTAATCATTACTGCAGAGCCACCCAGGGATCGAAAGAAGGAGAAGGGCATCAAACACACTGGCAACGTATCCCTTGACGTGGTAGTCGACGTGAGATCCCCCAATATCTCACAAGAGTATCAGCTGATCTTTCTATCTCCTTCTCTGTTCAAATCGACCTTCCCTTCGGCACGACTTTTGCCTCTGTCTGCTGCTCTTCCACAGATCGCACGGAAGATGGCTCACAAATCCCTCGCGAAGAACCTTGCAGGCGGAGTGAAGGAGATCCTTGGGACCGCTCAATCTGTCGGCTGCACGGTCGATGGGAGACCTCCGCACGACATTATTGAGGCAATTGACGCGGGAGAGGTCGCGGTTCCGGATGAGTAGGTTGGAGTCCAGGCATGCATGGTGTATCCTCGCGAGCGGCGTTCGACTAAGGGGGAAGCAGCGTAATCAGAAAGAGCATATACTGGTGTCGGTGCGCTTCCCTTGTGGCGTGGAACACTTGTGTGTTGCGATCATGGCTTTCGCTTGCCAATCTCAGAGTTCGGTCGAAATCGGCCAGGACGCATTGGCGTTTCGCTAACATATTCTACAAGGGCACGGCGGAGTCGTACCCACTATGTCGAGTGATCGGATCAGATTCTTTAGAGAAAGGTAGAGAGGTGTCCATAGGCTTTCTGCGACATGCACCATATTGATGATATGCTCGATGTACAGTAGAGGGGTTGAAGAGGGGAAGGAAGGTGCCAATGGGAAATCGAGATAGAAACTGGAATGGGTGACCTGGTCTGGACAAGAAAGTAAGGTAAGACGATGGACTCCTCACCTCCGCAGACTGAGCAAGGTGGTTCCACCGCTTCCTCCTTCGGGTGGATGATCCGAATCCGATCCCTCATACCTCTACCTTCCTAGGAGGCGGATCTAGATTAGGCGGGACCCAATTTGTCGTCGTGTCGTACTTCCTCTCAATCAAGTGCGAGACCTGGAAAACAAGTCGTTTCCGTTAAAACTCATTGCTGTGCGCACTGCCAAGATCGACACCGCCGAACGAGTTGACGAAATCCTACCGAGGAGCAAAACCTGCATCGCGTTCTCTCGGATACACATCCGATATGGTTTCGAGAACATCGTGGACCGGTTCAGGGCGTACATCCCCGTATCAATCCGAATGAAGACCTCGCGTCTGTTCCGGCTTGGGCCAACTCCTCGATGTGGATGGTCTCGACATGTCCGAGGTTCTGGACCAACCGGACTACACGCGACTTTTCGATGGGATGTAGAGCGGTGTCCAGTTCGGCGGGTTGGACCACTTTGTACATCTCGTCTTCGGGCAAAGTCTCAAATAGGCCGAAAAGATATTCATTGAAATTTGAGCTGATCGTGATTACTTGGTAAAGGAGCGGAGTGATCACGATGTAGGCTTGAGCAGGATTGTATATTCGCTAAAGTTTGGAGCGAGCCATTGGCGGTGAGGTTGGAAGCTATGTTATGCACGACCTCGCTGGGGAGCGCTGATCGTTGCGGCATATCGATATGCGGATGTAAAACGATGTGAACAGTATTTCAGGCGGTAGGAGGAGGAAAGACGCGTCGAGAATTATCCGATGTTCATGTGGAGCTCGTTGCGGGTCCAGCGATAACCGAGACGCGCGTAATGATATCATCGCGAGTCTCGCCGGGAAGATCCTCGACAAAGTTGGAGCGGAACGAATGAGATTCGACTTTCACAACATCGCTGGGGGATTAACATCCCCGACCGCCTCGATGGAAGAGGTGAGAGACCCGCATAATCGAGAAAATGAAAGCTCGAATGCGAGGGGAGCGGTGATGTTAGAAATAGACGAGCTAAAAGATGAGGTCGAGGCTACAATGACTGGGGTCAGTTGGAAGTCGCGCTCCGATGATAAAGGTCCTGTCCAGAGGTGCGAGTCGTGTTACAGCGAGTGAGCTTTCTCAGCTGTTTGAACGCGGCGCTGAACATTGCCATCTAGGATGTATTTAACTGAGCGAATAAGGACAGCGAAGAGGGCAGCGAGGGGATATACCGTACCATCGAGACATCAAGAAGAGTCAGACTACTTAGGCATTTCCCTCATATAAGTTATGATCCCTTCATGCGCATTTATGCATTTCTTTCCCTGGAAACAGCATTTAAGCCATGGGTCATATTTTCCTATCCTTCACTGCAGCGTTTGACCGTGCATCGTGCGCAGTCCTAGTAATATCGATGCGAAGAGCGCAACTGTACTCGAACAAGCCGCATTGCACCGACTCGGATAACCAGCATTGCCATTGCCATGTATGCATATGTCGCGCTCGTCAATCGGAAGCTATATCGTCAGGATCAATCTCCCCTTCACTCTCATCCTCTGCTCCAAATCAGCAACCCCTCAACACACGCTCACAACAAGGAAGGAGAAAAAAAAAACTGACCATCAACGACATCCCCGCTCATAGCTACTTCGCTCTCCGCTTCGGCTCGTCTCAACGCCGCTCGTACTTTCTCTTCATCTAATTCTAGGTTGGCGGAGGGGTATGTTGCTGGAAGGATATCTATCGGTTTTTGATTATGTCGATTTCGGATCCTGCGGCGTAAACCCTTCAGCTTGTACGTGTAGCCCGAAAAAAGCGGCGGCTCACTTGGTATCTGCCCCAGCTTCCAAAAGACTCTCGACTATAGACTGGGAATCAGCTCCGTGACCGAAATTCTCGCTGACTCAGCTGACCCAGGTACAGCCGTAACCCGTCCATCCCTTCCCACCGTTGTCTCACAGCGATATGTAGCGGTGTATCCCCGTTCAACCGATTTCGAAGGTCTACATCACAAGATTCATGGCAGAGGATATGTTCGAGGACGGAGGTCGAAGCTTGGATGATTGCGTAGTGTAGTGCTGTACCACATCACTTTATTACCAGACGTATAAGAAGTGCTCAACATACCTGTGTTTCCGAGACTGGGCGGTTTATTAACCTAAGTCAGAAAGGAATCAGCTCGAGTAGGTGAAACTTACCCGTCAGCATAATTGATATCGTCAAGCTCATCCAACGCAGACTCGAGAAGAACTTCGTTATCCGATTTGGCAGCTGCTAGTAACCTCTCATCTGCCGCACGAAAGGAATACTTTTCAGCAAAGGTAATCTTCTCGAGAAGAGGGAAGATGAAGTAGAATGTGGCTCACGCGCTGAAGCTCCTTTTTGTTCTATCTCTTCGGGAGGGGGTGGTGGTGGAGCACTTCTCGGTGGTGCGGTCGTCATTCTCGCCAGCAAGCGTACCCCTAATGATCGGCGATCAAATGGCAGAATGGGGGAGAAAAGAGATAATGGAAGAAATTCCGACGAGACAGCGCGTTTTCCACGTGGTGGTTCCTGGGATTCATCGCCTCACCGACTTCCTTTCATTCACAAACTATACGTAGACTTTCCAAACAGAAGGAGCAGTCTGAAGTGGGTCAGTATAGATCATCGGCTAGATCCAGATCTCTTCGTTCTCAACCATGTCGATGACCGCCGAGGACCCAACTCAAGGCGGGACTCGGACACCTCCTGTCGAGAAGCTCGATGAGGAGGCGGTCGATGCGAGTGGGGGTGTAAAGGAGTCTGGACCGATACCTTTCTCCAGGTCTGTCCGGGTCATCTACTCTCTCATCCGTACTGACATGCCTCTTTCTTCATCCTTCAAGACCACAAACACCTGATGTCCCTCAGGTGAGCGCTTCTTCCTTCAGCTGAGGTGAACTGTCACCTGACGGAATCAGGACCAACTCGCCTTTGTAGGTCTCGGAGCGATGGGTAAACGAATGGCAGCGAACCTCGCCAAATCGTTACGTCAATCACATCAGGTCAGCCAAACTATTTCACCCCTGACTGCCGAGCCCAAATCAGACCTCGCTAATATGCTGTAGCCCACTTTGATCGTGTATAATCGCTCTCCGGATGGGATTAAGGGGTTCAGAATTTATGCGGCGGAGCATGATGTTCCCGATGAAGCTTTTACCGTCGTTCAGGATCTCCGGGAGATCGGGAGGAGGTGCGTCTCCTACTGCGATCCGCATCATCCGGATTTGAAGCTGATGAGGAGGTAGAGCGGATCTGATTCTCACTAGTCTCGGATCGGACGAAGCGGTCGAAGGTGTCTACGGCGAGCTCTTCGCGGGTCAAGAGGTAAGGCCGGTCTATGCCGATCGAGCTGATGGATTAGCGACAGTCAGATAAAGGCGATGGTATCCGACCAGGTGGTGCGGGGAAATCTACCATATTTATCGATACCAGCACGATCTATCCCGCAACCGCCGGAAAGATGGAACGGCTAGCAACCTCGAAACCTCACCGTGTTTTCCTGTCCTGCCCTGCTTTCGGTGTACCACGAGCCGCCGAGTCGGGGGATATCACCTTTGCTATTTCGGGAGATTATTTTGCGAGGAAACATGCTGCTCATGCTTTGGTTCCTGCTATTGGGAAGAAGGTGATGGATTTGGGGAGTAATGTCGAGAGGGCAATGGCTTTCAAGTGGGTTTCGAGCGATCTCATTCTTAGACTCCGCTTTCTTCTACCTATCCTTTCTCAAACTCAGCTTTCTTTGAACCACCCTGTTGATATACACTTAGACTGGTTGGGAACTCGATGGAGCTAGGTTTCATCGAGCTGTTATCGGAATGTTTCACACTCTGTGACCAATCGGGGGTTGGATCGGAGAGGCTCGTCGAGCTCATCAAAGATCAACATACCTCGCCGGCTCTGATAAGGTATGCGGATCGCATCACGAAGAACCGGTTCGATAGTGAGGGAGGTTTCAACTTGGGTGGAGCGATCATTGATGCGAGGTGAGCTGGTCGATTCACTTCAGCAGTTGCTCAAGAGTCGAAAGCTTCCGCTTTGATTCCCTACTGATACTTGTGCTTATCGCCAGACATATTCGGCAACTCGCCGAGTCCCATAACGTCCCGATGCCAACTTTGGACGTCGCACATCAACACATGCTGTCAGCACGGGCTCATGGAGGCGATGAGATGGACTGGACGGCGTTGGTTGGTGGACAGAGAATCTCAGCGGGTTTGCAACCTTTTAAAGGCAGAGTAGGTCTTCTCAATCCGGCTCTCCGACAATGATAATGCTGACTGAACTTGTTTCCTAGACGAAGCTGGTGAGGTATGAAGGATGATTGTGTAAGTTGCGCTGGAAGAAGAGAGTCTATACCTTGCCCATGTACTGTATGCATCGCTTCACTACGCGTCAGATTTATGCATTCCCTGGCGCAGAACAAGATAAAAACCGCCACAACAAGCGGAATTACCATATATAAGTTACCCGCCAGTTCTAGGTCAGCCTGGGCCCTCCCCGTTCTCCTCTCCCCTTTCATTCTTGGATTTACACTTTGATTGGTGTGGGTCGATCCATCCACCCGTTCTCATCTTCTTCACCTCTGCGAATAGTCGCTGAAACGCGTCAAGACCGTTCAAATCGAGCTCCACACAAAATCTCCCCTCAGTAGGGGTGACTGAAAACCCATGCATCTCGCAACCTAATCGTCGTAACCCCTCGCCACCCTTTTTAGTACCTTGCACCCCACACCGTATCATGTCGGGCAGTCTCGCCCTCCCAAAAGCTCCAAGCTTCATCTACCCCGCTCCATCTTCAGCCGGACCGAGCAGAACGAGGGAGGACAACGAGGAGGAGGTTGAGAAACCGTCGCGTCCTCCTCAGAGGGTTACTGTAGGCGTACCGGAGATCACGGCGGTGCAGGGTCTGGTTCCGACGCTTCAGTGGGTATCAATCCCTTGCTTTGCTAGCTGCTCAGTACCCCTTGATTACAAGGTGTGCGGTTCTGGTTAGGACTGTAGGAGGGGGATGTTATTGCGTGGCGTCGCTGTTTGTCGGGGACGGGGTAGCTGAGATGGTTGAGGACGGTGTGGGCGCTACGTGTTTGAGCCCTGTCTGCACAATTCCTGGCGAGATTGTGGCGTTGGTTCCCCGTCCAGACCGCTGTTTCCTGAACGTCGTTTTCGTTGCTGAACTTGAGTTTCCCTCTTCTTTGTCCTGCAGGAACATCGTCGCTACGGTCAATCTCGAATGCAGACTTGACTTGAAGACCATCGCGCTACATGCGAGGAACGCGGAGTACAACCCCAAGGTATGTTGCCTTTCTGCTGTCGAGGTGAACTGGACGTTGACGTTTACATCTGTCACTATTCATCTTCGACTGATCGCTGTTCCCCACATCTACTCCTATCTTTTCCACCCGCTAACCTTTCCGTTCCTCTTCATCTCGTCAACTCGTGTTCATTCCTTCTCGGTACCCCTTCACAGCGTTTCGCAGCCGTGGTCATGCGAATCCGCGACCCCAAAACCACAGCACTGATCTTCGCTTCCGGAAAGATGGTTGTGACCGGTGCTAAATCCGAGGATGATAGTCGACTCGCCTCGCGCAAATATGCTCGAATCATTCAGAAGCTTGGATTCGACGCAAAGTTCGCCGAGTTCAAGATTCAGAATATCGTCGGGAGTTGTGACGTGAAGTTTCCGATCAGATTGGAGGGTTTAGCGTTCAGTCATGGTGCCTTCAGCTCGTATGAGCCGGAGGTGAGTGTCTTTAGGTCCTATAGCAATTTGAGCATTGTTACGATTCTGCCAGGATGCTGACCTACCTCTCAGCTGTTCCCTGGTCTCATCTACCGTATGATGAAGCCAAAAGTCGTCCTCCTCATCTTCGTCTCCGGCAAGATCGTTCTCACCGGCGCGAAAGTGCGAGAGGAGATCTACATGGCGTTCAATCAGATCTACTCGGTATTAGTCGGTCAGTCCCTGAGTTACGTATGTTCCTGATTTCAAGCTGATCATGCCATCAGAGTTCCGTAAAGAGCCATGAGGCGACAGCATGTAAACACACCCCCACCCTGGACCATCTTTCTCACTCTCTGCGATCCACCGTTTTTGCGATCCCATTCAGCGAAGCTCTCACGTCTTCTCTTCCGGTCCACCTTGGCTGTCACAATTAGATATTTCTACTGCATGAATCATTTTTTCGCATGAATCTCTGTCTATACACAGACAGATCCCTTCCCTTGTCTTTCCTTGCCTTGCCCAACGCAAGAACATACCCCTAACTTGCAACATTCGTTCGATTGCCTGCCTTTGAGCAACTTTCTGCAAGGCTCCTTAACCCCGCTCTTTTGAGTTGTGAGCGCGCGACACGACTCCGCCGTCCGGGTTATTGGGTTTTCTTTCTCTTCCCTTTGTACCATCTATACAACCATGATGCACATTCTAAAACCCCGCTCTAGAGTTTCACGCTTTTGTCTCTCATTTCTCTCACTCAGTCATTTTACGTAAGAAGGCTTCAGCCCCAGCCGCCGGCAAGGGCCGGATGCTAAGGGCGAAAGTCCCCGCTCTATTTACGGACCGAATTGGCGCACATGCCCAACGGGGTATCAGATAATAGCTGAGCCGTACAGGTTTCTGCCCTAAGCTTTTCCGTCCAGGAAAACCGGAATCGTCGTGCTTGAGGAATGTCGAGTCTCCCTTTACCCTTGAAATCTCAAGGCACTACGAACGTGCATCCCAAGAGTTCTTTTGGCTTCTCACTACTGGTTAACGGTTAAACGCTCTTACAGACCGTGAGATCTCGATGATGACGATTCCCACATCCCTCTTGTTCTCTCGTACAAAGTTTTTTACTTCTCTTGCCTCCGCACCGAGAGAGATACCAAAAACCTCTAGGCAAGATGGCGATGGCAACACCCGTCATTGCTCCTACTCAGCACAACAGTAACAGTGGATCCAACTCGGATACCGCGACTATCGCCAAAACCCACCTCCACCCAAACGTCAAAATTGATCAGAATCACCCGTTGTGGAGCGATCTCGCCCCTGCTGATTCTTACCTCGATGGTGTCTATTGGGTGAGTAGTAACCAACCAAAAGGAAGTCTCTGACTGGCGCTGATAATCGTCTCGTTCCAGGCCGACCTCCCATTCTTTCAACGCCAGAGATGGGTTAACGCTCAATCCAACGCTGAGGCCAGGCGTGAGCTCGGCGTTATCGGTGGGATGTTTAAACGCGACCCTCTCAGCCCTTTCACTTCATACTGTCGTCGATACGTCGTCACCGGCTTCGGTCTCTTCACCGAGGGTTACACGTGATTCTGACTCCCACCATGCTAAATCACCGAGCTGATGAGGATCATATTCGACAGCTTGTTCTCGATTGGAAACTTGACTGCCCTGTTCTCCTCAGTCTGGCCCACATGTTGGTCGACTTACAAAGTGTGCAACATGAATTGGATCGCCTCGGTTACTTACCTCCAGGTCATTGGTGAGTTCCCAACTCGACTAGCTGACTGGAACGGTTCCAGGATCGCTTACCATTATGTTAGGTATCATCTTCGGTCAGATTGGTGTTGGGTTTGAAGGTGATTGGATTGGACGACGATTCGGTTTGGTTCAGGATGCTCTCATCATGACTCGTACACGCCTTCCCGACTATATCGTGCTACGCTGAGTACGACTTAGTCGGTCTCGTTATGCTCACAGCCTCATGGGGCACTTCCCTTAACGGTTGGGTCATCTGCTACGCGTTAGTCGATCTCACCAATCGCTGCACCGGTGCTGATCGCATACTCAGGTGGAGCCAGTTCATCTATGGAATCGGTGTTGGTGGTGAATACCCGATGACTTCGACAACCGCTCTTGAGTCCAAGGCCTCAGGGTCGAGCTCGCAGACCGATGACAAGCTTCATCGAGGCCGTAACGTCGTGCTCGCCTTCCTTATGCAGGGTGAGTCGAGGGACAACCTTTCGTTGTACGTGGCACTGATCTACGTGTCCAGGCTGGGGTCAGCTCTTCAACCAGGGTCTTCTCATCATCCTCCTCCTCATCTTCCACCACAAGTCGGGCGGGCCGTGAGCTATCTGTCCAATGACGCTTATTATCTAACCGCTATGATGTCTCAGGTATAGCAAGGTATCCGCTCAATGGACCTACCGAGTATCATTCGGTATCATGGCCCTGATGACACTCTGGCTTGGTAAGTCTTAGCTGTCTTCCTATTTATTCGCTCACACTGCATGTAGCCTACTTCCGATACTACAAGAATGTGTACTCCTCCACCGCGCTTCAGCGATCCAAGAGGAACAACAAGATCAACCAATCTGGGTACGACGGCGCGTCCCTCAAGCTCGTTGCTACCCACTTCGGCGGTCGTCTACTCGGTACCACCACTTGTTGGCTCTTCAACGATTTCCTTTTCTACGGGAACAAGCTCTTCTCCTCGACTTTCATCAAGATCATCGACCCGAACGCTGCGAGCAACGTCATCACGACCTGGAACTGGAACCTGCTCAACGTCGGTGTCGAGATGTTCGGATACTACATGGCCGCTCTTCTCATCGACCATAAGTTCTATGGTCGCAAGAGGATGCAAATTTTTGGGTTCTTGGCGGACGGAATCCTCTTCCTTATCCCAGCTAGTGAGTTGCGCCTTGTTTCGAGCCAGCCTCAAGTACTGACCCGCATTAGTCTGGTACACGCAGCTCGAGTCCAAGTGAGCATGCTTTTCGTCTCTCAACTGCATCCTTTACTGATATGTTGGCAGAACTCACATCAAGGGTTTCCAAGCCATTTACTTCCTGTCTTCCTTCTTCCAGCAGTTTGGCCCGAAGTGAGTGGTCCTATCATCCCACTGATCGGTGACTAACTTGTCCAGCTGCACCACCTTCTTGGTCGCTGCCGAGGTTTACCCTGTTTCGGTCCGCGCCACCGCCCATGGTCTCTCCGCCGCGGCAGGTAAACTCGGCGCTCTTCTCCCTGCCATCATCTACAACTATGTCACCACCCGTATCCGTTTCTGGATCGGTAAGTCATCTTCAAAGGTGATGTACTGCGCTGATAAACTACCTAGTCTGCTGGTTCGGTTTCGCCGGTTGGATCATGACTTGGGTCTTCATCCCCGACACCACCGGTCTCGACCTTCGAGAGCAAGACAGGTACTGGATGTACGTCCGTGCCGGTCGTGCCGGCGACTACCACGGTATCGCCGTCCACCCTCGCCACATCTCCGTCTACGAGCGATTCGTCCTCAAGCGACATCTCGCTTACGACCCGGAGAAGGATCGTGCTCAGCGTACCGAGGAACTCAGGCAGATGTTCGAGGCTAGGAAGGGGAACATGATCAAGGAGGGTGGTAGGGTCGAGGATGAGAGAAGCGTGGAGGAGGAGGATGAGATCAGCTCGAGCGCTGCTAGCTTCTTCTCCAACAAGACGTCGACCAGTGAGTCCACCCATACATGATTCAAATGGGGCGACAGCTGAGTTGTATCTTAGCCCGACTCAACGATACTTACAGTGAAAACTCTCCCCGGATGACTGGGAAGGCTGCCGGATACAATGACAATGTCGGGTACGACGGGAACAGCAATGTTAATGGCAACCGGGTCTTGAATCGCAGCTTGATGGTCAACCGGGACGATAGTGGTGCTCTCCCGCCATCGGCGCTTTGAGCTCAATACAAGACATAAGTCGTTGATTCTCTCGAAAGACCAGACCGTGGATCGCCATCTGTCCGTTCGAACCAATGTATTCATTACGATTGAAGCGAGAATATTTATTCATTACGATTAGAGCGAGAATGACGAGAATGTTGCTATCGTGGATGAATGTGATATGGTAGATAAAACCTTGCATGTTGGATCTAAAGTCTAACTTAACCAATATGACATTCTGAGGGGGGAATAGATGAATGGTTCTGGTCATGCTGTAGCTGCTGATCCATCCTTGATATCGGGATGGGCGTTCCCGTAGTCGAGCGCTTTAACGATGGTGTATAGTCTATTGAATATTCGGCTTGAATAGGCCACTCGACGGAGAACACTTACGTCCGTAGCGTCGGTACCGGTACACCAAGTCTCTCACCCTCCCTCAACGGTGTTCCCAGGATAACCTACCCCCAACGTGATCAGTCGGGCCGGCAGACTTTTGAACGAATGAGGTTCATCACGACCCACCTCAACTTCCATAGGCCGTCCAGCCAAACAATCACCCATCATACTACTAGGTAACCCAGCACCCGGTGCACTCATCCCTTTCTTGATCAAACCTTCGACGGTTCCTCCAGGGATAGAGAGACCTTTCGCACGAGCAACGGAAGCGACTTCTTCCATAATTGTGTAGCATAGTGGGCGGGCGAGGGGTGTTGAGGCGAAGATATTGTTTGTTCGGAGACGGGTGACGGTTGTTAGGGAGTTCCTAGGGGGAGGAGCGAGCATTAGCAAGCTCGTGGGGGAGGGGACGGAATTTTTGGGGAAAGGCGGGAGCTGCGGGGAGGGGCCGGAGGGAGGAAGAGGGAGGGGGCCGGGGCCGGAGGAAAGACGAAGTTTGGGACGGGGTGGGCGTTGAGAGTGAGGAGGAGCAGATCAAGGGGGATGTAAAATGGCTTGTACAGATGGAGAGCAAGATGTAAAGGTCTCGGAACAGTCCGCAATATCATCCTGGGGAGAAAGAAGGAGATTTTTGATAGAGACGGGAGGAGCGGGAGGAGCGGGATCTCCACGAGCCACTTTCGACAACAGCTGAAGGTGGGTATCGGGATAACAGGGGATCAAGGAAGGGGGTGGGGAACACAGGGAGGGGCGGATCGAGATGGGCAACTCTGTTATAGAGGACCGAATGAAGCTCGTCTTCCCGCAGGGAATTGCTAGAACTCGTCTTGGCAACTCACCAGCAGCAGTTCCTACGTCTCTCGTATCAGCACCTTATGACACCTCTTCATCAAGCGCCCACTCACCAGATCACCTTGATCCACCTTTCACTCTGAATATCCTCTGTCACTTTACAGCTCGCCCCACCAGCTTCCAATAATCCAACTAAAGCCTTCAACCGCTCATCCTCCTCCTCCTTCCTTTCCTTGTCTTCACCATCCCGATAATCCACCCCGATAGTTAAACCTTCCTCGTTGAATTGCTCAACTCCTCCCCCGGGTATGATCCTCCCACCGGTCCAGACGACTACTGAGATTATCGTGTTCTGGGGGAAGGAAGCGTGTAAAGGGGATTCAGCGCCTGCTCCGTTTTGTAGGAGGACTATTGAAGTTTGAGGGGAGATGATGGGTCTTAGGAGGGTTGAGAGGGAGGGTGAGGCGTCGAGTAGGGCTTTGTTCGCGCATAAAACTGTGGTGATAACTCATTAGCAAAGTTATATACTAGTACGAGCATATTTGATTTATAAAAGGACATTGATGTCGACTCACCGTAGGAGAATGTCTTTCCCGACTTTGCAGCTTCTTCGCAATCGTTGTAAACTGCTCCTAATCAGCTTCTGTCCCTCGTGCAACAACCTGGCCAAGTAGTAGGGAGAGCAGCAAGTACTCACCTCCAGCGAACTTGATACCCTCATGATTACCGAATTTCGGACTAACGATCCGATACCCTTCCTTCACCTCTTCATAGTTACTCCTCGCAACGACATGGACATCACACCGTTTCGAGAAATGAAGGATACAGGCGTATACTCCGCCTATACCGCCTAGGCCAAAGAGGAGGACGTTGGGGCGAGACATGGCTTCGACGTGGAGGAGAGGGTCCTAACGGTATTGGACAGATGAATTCATGACGATGTGTACTACTGGTGTGGGTTGGTGATTTTTCGTGAAGATTATCAGGCGGTAAATTGCGGCAACGACCGATTACAAACACGTGGACTCCGAACGGTTTGTTGTGGAGTTTGGGTAGGGACGGACCATAAGTTACCGTTTCATGTTTCCGTACAAGCTAATCCCGTCAAAGATCAAGCCCGTATCCCGGCACGAGCAGGGTGTGATTGGAGGAGCTCCTGGTTGTCGTTGAATCGTTGAGATCCTTCTCCCATAATGTCCCGCTGCATCATGCCTTCCTCCTCTCGTCAAGCGCTCTTCGCCCCTCTCATCCGGCCGACATCGCGCTCCTCCCACCCTACCGTCTTGCGCAGAATCCTCCACCGATCAGCGAATACCCATACCACCGACCCTGTGCTCGAGCGTCGTAAACGAATGACTTTCCAAATAGGCGGAGCAGTGAGCTATCACCATCATCACTAAACAGGAAAGTATGACTGATCGAATTAAAGCTCGCAGTCGCTTTTTCCACCATATACTTCCTCTCACCCCGATTAAAGAACGAAGCCGCCCTCGATGATCCATCTGCTTTACCCGTCCCCTCCAAAAAGGACTCTGACCTGGATGATCCCTCTGCTCCGGCCGAACAAGCTATAGGAAGAGGGTTGATACCTTACTCCGAAGTGACGAAGCATAATAGACCTGATGATTGTTGGGTGATCGTATCGGGGAAAGTATATGACCTTACCGAGGTGTGTTTCTTCACGAGCTGAATTAGTGTCGGAAGGATGCTAAGTACCTGTAGTTCTCCAAAGAAGCTCATCCGGGAGGAGCAAGACCCATTTACCGAACAGCAGGTCGAGATGCAACGGGGATCTACATGCCTCTCCATCCTCCAGGGACGATCGAGAATGGCCTAGATAAAGAAGCCTTCATGGGTTTGGTGGATCCGATTACGTTACCTCAGGTTGTGAGGAAGGTTGAGAGCGAGGAGAAGGTGGAGAAGAGGATTGATTTGGCGGAGATCATCGGGTTACCTGATTTTGAAGTGAGTCTTAAGGGGGTTTCTTGTGGAAAGACGTGACGTGCGGGAAAGCCCTGATGTGTTTGGTCATAGGAATCGGCTAAGAACAACTTGACGGGAAAGGCTTGGGCTTATATGTCTTCCGGTGCGACGGATCAGTATAGCGAGTCCATATCATAGTATGAGCGCGACTGTGCTGATAGTTTGACGGCTCTGGACCTGAATCGGAAATCATTCAATTCGATACTGTTTCGACCTCGGATATTGATTGATGTTGATCTGGCGGACACGAGAACGAAGATGATGGGTCAAGAGACATCACTGCCGGTAATTTTGGGTCGATAAAGACTGTCTTCGCCCGCTTACATGTCCTACAGATCTTCATGTCACCAGCAGGGATGGCAGGACTCGCTCATCCACAGGGAGAGAGATTACTAGCCACAGCAGCGGGCCAATGCTCCATCATCCAGATGGTTAGGGTTCCCCTTACTCCTCTCACATATATAGAAGCTGATCTGATCCAATCCATCTAGATATCTACCAACGCCTCGGCCCCCCTCAACGAGATTGTCGAATCCAGAACCTCACCCGAACAACCATTCTTCATGCAGCTCTACGTCGACCGGAACCGACCCAAAACCGAGGCATTACTTGAGAAGATCAACGCGATGGCGATGAAAGCTCTCTTTGTCACCGTCGACGCGGCAGCTCCTGGTAAGAGAGAAGCAGACGAGAGGAGTCGAGCGGAAGTTGAGGTGGTACGTTGATGTCTTCTTGCCGCACTCTCAGCTGATGTTAGTAGGCATCAGGGATTAGTGGAGGAAAAATCTCGACGGATTCGAAAGGCGGAGGTATCGGTCGATCGGTCGGCGGGTTCATCGATCCGAAGTTGAATTGGGCGGATATCGCTTGGTTAAGACGGCATACGGATTTACCGATCGGGTTGAAGGGTGTTCAATGCGTTGAGGATGCTATGCGGGCGGCGGAGATGGGTGTGGATGCGATCTATCTATCGAATCATGGGTACGTATTCCCTATGACCACGAGACGAGTAAGCTGATGGGAGGGGGTCTGTAGGGGACGTGCATTGGATACCGCTCCTCCGGCTTTGTATACTTTGTTGGAAATAAATAAGCTGTGTCCGCAGGTCTTGAAGAAATGCGAGGTGAGGCGGCGTCTTCTTCCCTCACATCGGTTACCTTGCCTCCCTTGACCCCGACGGCAGGTCTTGCTGGAATCACTGCTTTCCCTTCGCTTCATCTCATCCTCCATCGATGTGTCCCGCTAACACAGTGTATAGGTCTACATCGACGGAGGTGTTCGACGAGGGACAGACGTTGTCAAAGCCCTCTGTCTCGGTGCGAAAGGGGTCGGGATGGGTCGACCTTTCTTGTACTCTCTGACTTACGGAACAGAGGGAGTTGTCCACGCTATTGAGAGTGAGTCGAACCGTTCTCCAGTTCCCACGAAAATGATGACCTTTCGCAATAGTCATGCGGGATGAGATATCGACGACTATGCGGTTATTAGGCGTCAATCGGATAGATCAGCTCGGACCGCATCTGGTCAGTCTACTGTACTTAGCTGGAGACAGCTTGACTGACGATTACGTAGCTAAATACGAAAGCTCTTGATCCGTTAATAGCAGATGGACCGATGTTCGGACCGGGCGAGATAAGAGGGAGGAATCGGCCGAGGAGTCTGTGGGAGGACGATATGTAGCAATCTCTCCCCGCTATGCGCGCGGCGCTAGGGGTGTTGTGTAATGCGTTCATTTAGCGATCATCAACGTCTCGTTCGCGACTGATTCAGTCTGATGTCCTCTTCTGATCGGAATCAACGAGTCCCGCATGCAATCCGCCATCACTTCATGGTAGGTCAGTCTTCTTCCTAGTTGGAAAGCAACCTGGGTGAGACTACATGCTTATGAAATACATGGTAGTTGGTTCTTACTTCTGATCAACATGAACACTTTCCAAACCCATTTGAAAACTACATCAACCACTCCTGAAAATTTCTTTACATCAGATCAATATCACGGCGGGTTTTTAACAAGTATTTGCTTGTAGATAATGCTGCCTAAAGCGTGGAAGTTCCCTGGAGTTTGCCTTCAGAAAGGCTCACACCTGATCCCACTACATGCTATAACAAAATGCATGCCAAGACCATTGATCCTATTGTCTGGAGTAAGTTTAGAGCATGGCCCCCTTGTCCCGACATCACCAATAGTCGGCGATTGTCTAGTGATATCACCCATTCCAGAACTGACTGACTCTGTCACGGTGCTACTTGGCCAGCGGGTATGTCCGAACACTCAGCTCCTTGTTTTGACGAGCGTAGGCTAACTTCGGCGAAGGAGACCTGCGATTGACAATGGGCGACGGAATAACTCGAGGACACACGAGGGTGTAGCCAAGTCAAGCGCCGGTCGAAGTAGCGTTCTCGATGAATGCAGAAGCAAGGCTAGAATAGACTATGGGACTAATAGTACAAGGAAGACTTCAATCTCGAATCGCTGGGTCTTTCTCTCTCTCGTCTCTCTTTCTTATAACCTTTTCCATCTGTCGGTCGGTCCGGCCCGTAGGCTCGTATGGATCGTCTTGGTACTGCATGAGTTGATAAGGTCAAGGAAAGAGGGTTCTGGACGAGCAGTGCGCAAGACCCGAAGGTGTCATGACGGGCATGACCCGTATATGTATGGTGGGAATACCGGATAGCCGGGATTTCCCAATGTGTCCCTTTTGCGGTCAGCTTAGTGCATACTGTCATATGAATATTACATAACCACCATATAACAAGATCACTTCCTTCTACCGTTAAGCGTCATAGACCGGAGCTATCTGGCTCCCGGCTATGTGGTTATATAGGAGTCAAGTTCCCGACATGACACAATAACTAGGAGCTTGACTAATGCTCCCAATCCCGGTTATATAGGGCTCCCCAATGTTAGGTAACTGTACCAACGATTCACATCCGTGACAGCTACCACCAGCATTTGGCCATCAGACAGATTGCCCTGCTTGAAGCTGAGACATCCATTGAATGCTTGACCCCACTCTTTACCAAGCTAGTGTGCCCAGACATGCCTGTAGAGTCGGTGGATGTTCAGGTTTGGTGAGACTGTTCCTTCGTGACACTGCTAAAGTTCCCATTGCAGCCTCCAGACTTGTAGTAGCAGTACCAATGCTTCCCACTGGCAAGCACACACCTCCCATACTCTCCCTCCTTCAAAACTCTGAACGATAGGGCAGAGCTTGTCATCTGTCACTTTGATTGACTGATAAAGGAGTAGGATGATCATCTGGTAAGTCTGATGGGAGACCTGAAGGAGTGAGCTCAGAGTGGAGATATTAGCTTGATCTCTCAATCCTCTGCTACAATGAGCAGAAGGTCCATGGGGATCCTGAGCATGTGTTTGTAGCTTGACATCTGAACAGCCATTCTTATAAGATGGTTTCTGAGTGTACCTAACATGAGATCTTTCAACTCGGCCGAAGCCGCAACGTCAGTAAATTCATCCATCCCATTTATCATTTTAAAAGCAAGAAGGATGCTCCTCCTACGCCAATGACGTGAAGCGATGCAACCAGTCCACCTCATCATCCTCATTCACGGGCTATACGGTACTCCCTCTAATCTCGCCGTCATCCGCTCCGAGCTCGAGGAAGCAGGTCGTCATGCTGAGCTTCCGATAGCGGCGTACACCACGACGAGCTTTACGGGGAGTCATACTTGGGATGGGATCGATGTCAATGCTCATCGGGCTGCCAAAGAGGTGTGTGGGTCAAAAGACGGCAAAGAGCTGAAAGGTAGATTGACGGGGAGGTGGATAGATTGAGTGACGAGGGGAAGGATGTGGTTGCGATCAGCTTCGTAGGTTGCTTCCTCTCGGTCCGGAGGAAGCTAACATGGAAAAGATGGGGTACTCGCTTGGAGGGTGTAAGTCTGGATACGTGACCAGGAGCTGTACTGACGGATGGGTCAGTGATCGCCAGATATCTCGTCGGTCTACTTCATTCCCGTTCACCTTCCTTCTTTCAGCTACATCGCCCAGCTTCCTTCTCGACTGCAGCTACTCCCGTATGCCCTGTTCTTCACTATGCATTTGGAAGGCTCACGAATGGACGGACGATGTCTTCTTGATGTCATGGCGGATCCCGGTACGCTGATTCGTTCTTGGCCCGGAGACCGCGACAGCTAATGTGTTATAGACCGGATCTTCTGGCAAGCGCTTTCCTTCTTCCCGAGCTTCAGGATTCTTGCCAATGCGTACGTTCTCGTCCATTTCACCAGTTGGACTTTGTTCGACGTCAGTCAGGTGCAACGACTTGACCGTACCCTTTCCTACAGCAGCAATCTCCCTCACCGATCCGTTCGCTGATCACGATACATCCGGGATCATAATCGACGAGGACGACGACCACATCATCCAGTCTTGGCGGATGCCCGGACAGGACGAGGTTGTTGTGGATGGTGGGCAGTCGAAGGTGATAAAGAGACCTCCTCGGATACCTCCAATGTTGGTTGTACCATGGCTGCCCGGGCCATTCAGATATGTAAGTCAGCAATGATCGGGTGATGCTGATAGATTAGATCGTTCTGATTGTCTTCCCTCTACTGCTGCCCGTATTACTGTGCTGGACGTGAGCATGTTTTCGGAAGCAGCAGCATTAGCTGACCCGACATGAACAGCCTCGCTGTCTTTGTGCTGCATACGTTTCAGTCGTATGTCACCCAACCATATCCGATAAGGCCAAGCTCATTCATAGCAGATCTCGGAGGATGCGTCGGCACCTTCCTCTTCTTCAGGACCAGCCGTATTTTGCGGACGATTCGCAAACAAGCCTCTTACGTTGTCGGTTTTTGGCGCATTCGCTTTCCAGACACATATCTGATTTCTGATACGTAGCTGCATCACATCGTCTGCTGTCCGAACCGAAAACCTCCTCGCGACCGCTATCCCGTTCCACCTCTTCGACCAGCGGTATCGAAACACCTCCGCTCATCCTCATTCCCGAAGCAGCAACTCCCCAATCTCGAGTCCCGCTCCTCCTAACGCAGCGGCAAAAGACCATGGTAGCGAATCTGAATTCGATCCCTCAGTTGGAACGAATGCTAGCTTGGTACGCGACAGCATATAATGCACATGCAGTCATTATCGTTCGGTGAGCTTCGTCACGAGGGGAACCATTTCAGACGATCCCGCTGATGACGGGTGGCTGGCAGGGATTTGAAGCGGTTCGCTTGGCATGAGGAGGGTCGAGGCGTTGTTCGGAGATGGGTGAGATGGGTGGTGGCTTCTGCGCCTGTCGACCAGCTAGCGTAATGAACACAGGTAGGCTGTGAACATATTCGTGTACTCTGATTCACCGAAAATATTGTTGAACTTGTATACCTGGTCACATCAACAGGGGCTCCCCTGTGCTTTGATTGATTGCTAAGTGGCATCTACCCAAGACCATGCAGTCGAGGTTCAGGCACATTCAAGCAGCTAGTGTTTGATTCTCAGATGTGACAAGCCAAGGCAAACGTTGTTTGCATCCCAGCTCCTGAACTGATTGCATCTCGGCCGGTGTAAGAGACCAAGCTTATTCAGTTGAACTTGGCTGGTTTAGGTTATTAGGGAAGCAGTAACCTGCTGCTATTACACCTGTATCTTTTGTAGCTCTAGACGACGAGGTAGTAAATCTCTTAAACCAGAAGAACCATCTCTTATACCTTGAGAGTAAAAGGCAGTGAGATCATAAGCGCCTTTGCTTGCATATTATCCTCTGCCCGGGGTGACGTGACAGGACAAGCTTGTGACATCGTCCACTATCCCACCACTACATTCCGGGTCCCACATATTCGTCTGGATATCTCAATCTCCATGCTAGACTGTCGACAACGACAATTCTCACACCTCGCTCCTTCCCATATCCATCTCCATCTCCGAAAACTTCACTTGCGGGACGTTGTAATTCAGCGTCCGAACCGAGCCTCCCGGCGAGTCATTCGAATGGGTTTCGGAAGCCTTGAGCGGACCCTGGCTGTCTACCGGACCGCCCTACTTATCGTGAGTTTCATGCTCATTATACGTGGGAGGGAACTCACGTGGACGTAAGTCTCGGTGGTCACGCTGATAAGCGCTGGGAAGACCTGACGACCGCCAACCGTGCCTCGAGAAAGAGGTGTTGAGTTGTTATCCCTCTAAGCAGTATATCAGCTTCGTATACCTCTTCCGGAGTGGATCCGCTCACCCAGCGAGAGTCGAAATTGGTCTCGAAGTCCCGCCTGAGAGCGAAGCGGGTATTGAGCACGACCAAGAGGCAGATCAGATCGAGTTTTGAGGCGAAACTGGGACCGGAACATTCAGTGAGGTAGAAAGCAACAAGTTCGACCACCTACATGAATACAGCGAGGATGTTGCTTTGATATCTCTCGAGGGAGACGATGAGGTAGGCGATCGCCCTGTGTCTCTCATCAGTACGATTGATACGTTAGATACGTTAATCTGACAGGACGGCAAGACGTACAGGAGTGTAGGCGGGAGTTGAGTTTCGGCAACTAGGCTAATCCCATGAATGAGTATAGATCAGTTGGTCGGGCGATGGGTTTGCAGCGCACAGGAGGAGTTTCTTGATGAGCTTGTCGGTCGCTTTCCAGCCCGTACGGGACCTGACCAAACACCAAGCTATGCCAACAGTCGTGATGATGTCTGCTGCCATCTCGAGGGCAACCTAGGGGAATACGAATCATCAGTCCTATGCCGTATCGTATATAGGCTGGAACTCGCCCAAGTGTACAAGTAGGTGCGAGATTGCTGTCGCCCGACGAGTCAGTGAAGCGCTGGAGTGGCAGAAAATGTAACGAATGCACACCTTTGAAGTGTAATCAACATCGGTCAGAACCTTCTCGACGATCGCACACGAAACGGAAGCGGTCCTGTTCTACCATCAGCGAAGGACTATAGGACAAAGCGGATGGGCCACAGAAGGAGAGCCAGTACGACTCCAAGAATGATGGACCGTCCCATCATCCTATACGCACGTTCGGCGAAGAACGCCTAGACTGCGATCAGCATCTGAAACCCGCCGTGTTCAGAGTACTTACGGATACCGGTACCCGAGCAGCATTGTCGAGCAGGTAGAACCATGAGATATCTGCAGAGATTCAGAGTACATCCGATCGAATTGATGAGGACGCACATCTGAAATCGTAGAACTGGCGATACTGGCCGAAGCGGTAGACGAAGAGATACATGATCCAGGCCATGACACTAATTTTTGGGCCTCAGCCGGCGGGAACGGGGAGGATTGATTAGATTGATTCACTAGCCGGTAATAATCACGCTCAGGACCGAGAGGTAGTACTCGCGGTAAGTCAGCTTGATGATCTCGTGGTGAGGGAAAAGTGGTGAGGACGAACGACGAGAGCCTTGACCCATCTCTTCTCGCCGGATGCCGAGTATGTCTGCCACCGGATGAAGAGCTGCAAGACGACACCGAAGAGTATAGCATCGAAGACGAAGCTATGATCATGGTTCGTATCAGTTGGGTGTTCCACCTGTGTTCCTGTGTTGAGAGGACATACCCTATGATGAAAGGTCCAAGATTTTCGCCTAGGTTCCTCGTGAGGGAAGCTTTTGCGGCTTCTTCAGTGAGCAGGGCGACCATTTCGGAGTAGCTGGGTGGACCCGGAAGGAAACCGGGTAGACCTTGACAAAAAGTATTGGGGATGTAAAAGAGCAAGCTCTGTAAATGAATGGGCCATCACTATAGCACAAAAGCCCCAGAGATCACGTCCAATCCCGATATGATCCTTCAATCCGCGATCGATCAGGTCCCATCAGTGATTGTACTTGTCCTCAATATCATCATAGGGGCGCTTCGGCACGAAATCACCATGTCGAGATGACAGCATTGCCGACGGATCCAGCATAACATCATGATGCACCGATCGAACAGTAGTGAAGGAAAAAGAGATTGAGGAGATGATGAAGGGCTTCAAACGGAGATACCGATGACGTAAGAAGGATATCGGAATCAATTTGTTCCATACCCGAGTCGAACGCAGGGCGGAAATATTAGAATCCCACTCTGCATGCTTCCCGACAAATGCTGGAGACTTAGCGTACGAACCTGCTCCTGCATAGCTTGGGACAGCTTCCTCACTTCAGTGCATCCTAATCACGAAGGATTTGATGCTGGTGATCATGAAAGCGAGGGTTGCTAACGCGCTGACCCCCAAATCCGGGGATGGCGCGTCCGTCGATCCTTCCTCTGTGACTTGAAGGACGATATCCCTCTTCATCGAATTTCTCTCTGCTCATCTAGCTCCACTTGTTCCTGTGATCTTAGGCCCAGCTGGAGAAATACGCGAGCAGGAGACATTCGGACTCGTTCTTGATCTCCAAAGGTTTTTGGCTTCCATTTCTGCCGAGCGAGGGGTGTCGTCCATCCGCTATGCGATATTAGCGGGGATGATGCGGAAACGGGGCTAGATAGATGAACGAAAGGGAGCTGGAGCTCCTCAAGGAAGAGGATATAAGTTGACGAGTCTAGCTCTTAACTCGTTATGCAGTGCAGCCGAGGAGATTCTCGTCAAACGATTCGAAGCCGTTCTCCCGCTACAGCAAGCTGAGGAGTAAAAGAGGAAGGCTGGGGGAGCGAGACCTTGTGTGAAACCTCCTCTGGAGTTCCTATCGAGTAATGTAGGCACATTTAGCTGTCGCACTTCTGGTCAGGTCTCGTATCTCAGTATCAGATGGTATTAGGTCAAAGGAAATCAAGATGCATAACCAAGCTAGCAGGAGAAGACTATCTCAACATCCTTTCAATATTGATTATGTTTGATTATGTTTGACTTTGGGTTTTTTACCGGTGTTTTTGGGTATTTGTGATTTTACGATGTTTTTGGTGTTTTTTGTGTTTGTCTGACGTACGCGAGACCAGCACTCCGAGCGCTACAAGGTCGAGACGGACGATAAGGAGCAGCGCATTATAGTGGCGAGCGCTAGAAGCGAGATGAAAGTGTAGGGACGGTGGTATAATCGATAATTCGATGGGATGGTGCAGGGTGATGGAAGCGGGAAAGAAAGCCGACGTCATATGTGGATGGTTGGTTGGTGAATCGTGAGATGAGTGATGTGCTGATTCACGTCCGGCTGTCAATGACGGTGAACGCTGGCTACTCGTGAGTCAGTATCGCTTAGTGTTCAGCTCGAGTAAGGAAGACCAGTCCCACTCACTCCGTTGATTATAATCGTCCTCCTTCCCAGCGGGATGATCTGACGATCACCAACCCTCCCCGTCCCCCTCGCATGATCATAATCCCCATTCAAGATCGTCCCCATAAAACTCGCCCTTTCCATCAATTCGAACGGCAACATCCCCGAAGCAAACCTCAATTCCGGATCGAGTCTCTGAGCGGATAACGCCGCCATGCAAGCGAATTCCACCCTCCGCTCAAGCTCCGGTTCGACGAATTTGCTCTCGACGTCGATGGTGTCAAGACCTGCGAATAGCCAGAAACACTCGCGAGCGGTCTTCTTCCACTTGGATCGCCATTTCCTGTAGTCGTCTCCTGACTCTTCACCTCGTCGGCGAAGCATATTTTCAGGAGTGGGAGCGAAGTCGCCTGATGGAGCGTACATGGTAAGGCTCGTGGGGCGAGATGCGTATGCGAGACCTTTGAAGAGAGAATGTTTGGGTATTCGATATGGAACGGGGTATTGGCGAGCCATCGCACTTGGCGGAGGAACATCGGTTCCACAACGATTTCCTTGAGGCGTGGGAGGGTGAGGCTGACCATATCGTAAGAGTTCATTATTTCAGACAAATCGCAGAATGCATCGAAGTGGCTACTCCCCGGCATATTATGGAGGACGACTGTGAGCGTATATTGCATGTTTTGCCAGGACCTTAGCCCAAGCGGTTGCGTCCGTAAGTGGTAGGCGTTCCCCCCTGTCGATCCGGGCATACATTTCCTTACAAAGCTTGATAACGTCGACCTCCCAAATCCGTACGATGTCACTGAAGGATTCGTAGAGGTACTCCGCTCGACCGTTGAGAGGAGGGTTCGGAATAGCCAAGGTGTTGCTGCTTCGTAGGTATCGCTGCAGCTGGCCTGATAGGAGGCAAGGGTTCCGTGAGCGTTGGCGGTGTGGAGGTGCGAAGCAATCCAGCTCAGCACCTGGCCAGGTATATGTCGCGCCTCTTTGACCTCCGTCTTTACTGCCGGAGCTTCCAGAGCGATGCCGGCATTGAGGAGCATTTCCTCGATAAGGCTTTCCTCGGTCGTCGAGGTTGGGATGGAGGGCGAGGGTGTACCCATATCGACACTGCCGGATTTGGCGGGAGGAAGATGAAAGGGGCGAGCGTGCAAACCATACCTCTGATGCCAAGGTCATTTATGGTTCGGGATAGGGTAGAACGACGTAGTACCAAATTGACTTGCCTCACCACAACCTCTTTCCAAAGTGATCCTTCCGCCCTCCGGGCTCCACTCTCGGAAGGATACGGATCGCTCGTGGCTTCGACGAGGATGTCCGAGGTGAGGTGCTTTCCGTGACGCGCGTTTGGGCCCTGGCGAGGGGGAGAGAGGAAAACTCGGGTATTGGGGTGACGGTCCTAGAGAGCTTAGGCCGTTTGGGAAAACAGGCCGCTTCCTCTACCCGGAATCGCTTGAGCGGGCTGTAAGCCGAGGAAGATGGTGGCGACAGGATGGGAGGACGTGCCGGTGCCGGATAGGGGGAGGCCACGACGCGCTGACGCTTCGAGGCGGAGCTCTCGTCGTCGGAGCGTGGGCATGGTGGTGTGGGAAGCTGAGTGCGATGAGGGTAGTGTGAACAATTGTCAGAGCACGATGTGATCTGACAAGTGGCGAGGAGGAGATGAGAAGGAAGTGAGAGGAGGGTGCGCGTCGGGTATATATGTGTCGGATTTTCATCTGGACTGAGGTGTTGAATGGGGGTGACAGGATCATTCGGCGATAGGATGTCGGGCCGGAGATCGTGGAAAATGGTGAATCGATCAAGTGATCAAAGAGCTCGAGAGAATATGCGTATCAATCTACGGATGAGCAAGAAGAGGGCTGGATTTGGTCACGCCGATATTTCCCACGTGCATACCACGCTACATGGAATAAAGTCCGTCGCCGCCCTTGCTGCCTAGCCTACCGCTTCCTTTCTCATTGCCTGTAGCCACGCGTCGACAGTTTGTCAAGCTTGCTCAGGCCTACAGGATGAGCCGCTACCTTCATCATCTCCTTGTGCTCACTCTCTCCTACCTCGCCGTTGTTGCCCATGTCTCAGCATTTCAAGGTAAGATCTTCGTAAGGCATCCAAGCGCGCTGATTCGCTTGTCTCGTAGTGCCTATACGAGATACGGATTCACTGAGAGAGGTGTGTTCGGGTATGTGGGGTGGGAAAGAAGCGTACATAGAGGGTGAGCATATCTCTACCTTCAGTTGACTCTGATCCGACGCTTAACGACTCGGCACAGTCACCTTCGACCCCACATCTTCCGGTCAAGTCGCACTCGTCATATACGAATGGAACGACGTCCCCAAGCTCGGAGTGAATACACCGGACAACTCGGTGGGTGGCACATTTCGGCCTGTGCGTATGTTCCGGCGGGACTCCAGGTATGCTGATGATGGATGATGGCGAGTAGAAGACGTATATCTGCACAACTTCGGCTGGTGAGCTGCCTTGGACCGTTGCTTTTCCGTATCTATATACGGGCCAAGCTTCCGGAGGAGTACGTTGATTCAAAACTGCAGTGCGGTCCGGTCTATGTACCTCAAGTGACCTTGGGGCATTCATCACCTCCGTTCCCGCCGGGGCATTACTCAACTCCACATCCATATTCACTTCCGCCCTCAAGTTCTCCTCAGCTTCCTTCCCTTCCGCACCATCCACACCTTCCACTTCCCCCAGTATCATCCCAACGACGACGACCACCACCGCTAGTACAGTCATCGAGACAGGCACCGTCGGTACGGGAGATGAGATCTTCGACGAGATTGACGGGGAGATGGACGGAGGGGAGGATATGGGTGGATGGTCTGAGCTCGATGGCATCAAGAGGAAGAGGCAGGAATGGGGTGGTATTATTGATGGTGCAAACGCAGGGATCGAAGATGGGGGTGAGATGGATGATGGGTATGGGGGAGAAGAGGGGTATACGGGAGGGTTTGATGATGGTACGGGTGGATATGGCGATGGGATGGGAGGCTACGACGATGGGACGGGAGGTTACGACAATGGTGTGACGGGAGGAGGGGGGGATGTTATCGGCGGAGAATATGATGAGGGGTCTTCCAGCTCGACCTCTGCTGTACCGCTGTACTCTGCTCCGATCACCTATGCCGTTCGCAAGACTGGGTACTACTGTATAGGTGCGTTTGACGTCGCTCGGATTTGTGGATTGACGACTGATGCTCAAGATGGTATAGGTATCGTCCCAGTCACTCTGGTCAACTCGCGAGACAACATCCCCACACCTCGTCAAGCGACTCACGCAGAGTACTCCGGTTCGGTCCTGTTCCGAAATATTTTCGAAGGGGAACTACCGGCGGTGGAGTATCCGAAGATCAACGTGAATGGCGCCCCCTCCATTGCTAGACGAGCGTTAATAACATTTACCAGTTCTACTTGCTACTAAGCGTCGTCTACACTGCTCTGGGATGCGGATGGGCATTCTTGTGCGTGAAGCACCGGAAGGAGCTTTTGTACGTCTTCCACCCCACAGTCCTACACCATATCTGAAAATGCTGATAACCCTCGCTCCGCTCAGGCCCATGCAGTACTACATCTCCGGCACCATCGTCTTCCTCATCATCGAAATGGTCGCACAGTTCGGCTACTACCGGTACATTAACAAGCATGGCGGCGGTGCCAGCTCACTCGCTTTCCTATTCGTCATCGCCATCCTGAACGCGGCGAGGAACTCGTTATCGTTCTTCCTCTTATCCATCGTCTGTATGGGTCTGAGCGTTGTGACGCAGAGCTTGGGAGGAGTCATGAACAAGATCAGGGTGTTGACTGCTTTCCACTTTGTTTTCGGCGGTGAGTAGCGGATATCGGGTCCAGAGATGCGTCCTGACTAGATGTAGTGCTATACTCGGTTGGGACTGTTCAGGTGGAACTCGATGTGGGTAGTCTGGGGACTTGAGTCGGGAACGAGTTGATCTTGACGATGTAGAGCGCTTCAATCATCATCGTCCTCGTCCTCATTTTCCCGCTCGCCCTGACCCTCACTGCCTTCTTGATGTGGATCATCATAAGTCTGAACGGTGAGTGCGGGCCCGGCCATGTCACTCCAATACTCCAGCGTCTTTATGTTGTCGAGCCGTCCTCCGGATGCCCAATTGTTCGGAACCGTAGCTCACGTTCGTTTGTAGGCACGATTATGCATCTCCAACAACGCAAGCAACGGTCCAAGCTTCAGATGTTCCAGCGTTTGTGGCGGATCCTCATCCTGGCTGTCATCGCCATCGCCGCGTTCTTCGTTGTATCATCGCTGAGCTTGTCGAATCGCTTGGATGAAGGTGAGTGCCCTTTTGTTCTTGTCTTTGTGTAATTCACATAATTGAGCAGATTACGCACCCAGAAATTGGCGATATCGATGGATCTTGCTGGATGGGTCTTTGGCGATGATCTACCTCACAGTATTCGCTGCTATCTCTTGGTTGTGGAGACCGGTGAGTACCCTCTACTTTCGTCCTTTTCGCCACACTAAGCACAATACTGCGCAGACTCGCGACAACGTCCGCTTCGCCATGTCACAAGAACTCGCTCAGGACGAAGCAGAAGCCGATGCCGAGGACTACGAGATCGACGCATTCGAGAATGGACATCGTCGCTTAGCGACACATGATGACGAAGATGATTTCGAGGATGGAGAAGGGGAAGACAACGGGTCGGCGAAAGGCGGACGAGGGGGACCGAGAGGCGAGGTTGGGGATGAGAGTGTCGTTTTCGCCATGGGGGAGGATAGCGATGATGAGGGGTCAGAGGCGGGTGGGAAGAGGGCGAATGGATTTAGAGATGAAGATGGGGATGGGGATGGAGAGGTTCGAAAGGGTCCGAAGGGCAAGGGCGAGTAGGACTGGTAAAGGATCTGATGCCGGATAGCATGGTACGCACGACTATAGACCAATAACGGCTTCAGTGGAGTTCGATTGTAAACCGCTTTCAAATGACGTCTGCTACGCAAGTCCATTTTGGATGGACTGCGCCTATTAATACGCCGGTAGGATCTGCTGATCTCACTTCCTTCACCATTATTAACGCTTGTAACGCATACCATTCAAGCTTGACCTTCGCCCTGCTCAGGCTACCTTATTTTAGTCTCAAACGGCAAACCCGTTAGTAGATAAGACGGACATTCTTGTTCAAGATTCAGACTAAAATCTTATGCCAATCTTTTTCCACCAAAATTGTGCTTTGGTCTTGAGCTTCAATGCAGTTGTATAATCTTCTTGCAGTGGAAGGACGGGGTGGAGATGCACCCTATCGACTTGTATCGACCTGTACGACAATTGGCCAATATGCTGTTGATGATCATCAGTGCTTTGAGCCCGCCGAGCGAATCGACTGCGGATACGCTTCTGAACCGACTCATCGAGGAGGTATACTGGGAGTACGAGGAGATAATATCGGATGAGGAGGAATACGGTTCGGGTTTGCCCAGCGCCGAAGTACTTCTTCCCGAACTCCTGAACATCGTCTTCGATTCGACTGGAGTTTTGGATCTTTACGAGCTTCATTCTCTCAGTAGCTACTCGCTGCAAAACACCAAGCGATGCTTTCGCGCTCAACACCATTTACCGCTTCCGGAGGATGCGTGTCCATTACCCGGACATCGAAGACTTTATGAACGAGAATGACCTGGAACGAAGCATTCGATGGGAGTGTGATCGGAGTAACTCTGCGATCCTTCGTAATTCCGCTTATCGCGCCTAGACAATCGAAAAGATCACCTTCCATAACGTCTTTGACCAATCGCTCCCTGCACCATGCGACTCCCGGGATCGTATCGATATCGATATTCACTGCACAGAGCATTACACGGAATATTACATGTACCGATTGACCGATTAAGCGATCGGGCATGTCACCTATCACACGCATCACACCCCTCGAGGTGGTCAGATTATGGATATGTTGAATGGGACGGGCGATGGGAATGGCTCTGCAGCGGTCACAAAGGACGATTATACGGCAATCACGATTTATAATCCATTCGGAAGGACTTCCTCGGACAGCGAGAGACGACTTGTGAAAACGATGATGGCGATGCTCGATACGGAGACACGTCAGTGGGCTGATTGGTACCTGTACGAAGCCTTGGAAGGAAGCGATATCCGAGAGCCGCATCAGCAAAATCACGAACATGTTTCGGTTGGTTACCAGGGGAGCAGATGAGACAGTCGCTGGTGCACGGGTAAGTCATCTGCTTCGTACGACACTCGGCTGACTGCGTACTGTTCCAGGTACATGCTGAGCCGACCCCCCGGAGAAGAGAATGACGTTCCGATATCGATATGTCTAGTTCGGATATCCATTTGACGCCGGTGGTGGATGCAATCCATGGTGTCGCCATCCGATACCGAATGACCGGTCTGCCTTGCGTTGAAAGGATGTCTTCATCTTCGTGAGCCTCACGATGTCGAGGCAGCGGAAAAGGGGAGTTCATGAGGCGTTGTGGGGCGTCGTCGCCGCTAGAAAGGGTTTCATCGCATCAATAAAGTATGCGCGACTTAGTACCAAACATTGTGAGTCAGCCAATTGATTGATTTGCGTCCACTCAAGTCGCGTTGGACACCACGTACGATTTCCACGTGATGAGGTGACAATGCCTAAGTTATCCCATTCGCGTTCATTTCACGCGCTTTTGGCTGATTCAGGTTCCGAAGGCGATAACGGTACGGGGCTACTCGCCAGGATGCACGAGAAGCAATCTTTTAGTATCGCCTTGCACAATCCCTTCGGGCCGACGCTATCGAGTAGGGGACCGAGCATAATGCCTTCGATGATGAAAGCCCTCGAGACAGAGCTCGAGCGATGGGCTCGATGGTTCTTGTCCTGCTGCGTTGGAGTGGCCGATTGTACGGAAGACATAGAGCGATTCAAGAAGGTTGTTCGGATTATAAGCCATAGCGAAGCGGAGACATGAGCGTGTCAAGTGTACGATGTAGGTATTTCCGAGTACGAAGAATGTCGCTGATCATACGGTGGCGTAGGATCATCCTTTAGAAATGGTCACGGACAAAGTGGTGATGCATTGTGTTGACGTGTATGCTTCCGGATACCTTCATGAAACGTTCCTTCGTCCTCGACCTTCACGCAATCTTGAATGCTACCGGCTCATTACGATGCGATACATGTATCACCGTTTTCCTACTCCCATGACACCGGAACAAGCCGTTTCAGCCAAGCTCGTCCTTTGATTTCCCCGTCACGGCCAAGTTTGTCGTCCTTTGAAGCTCCACATGAGACGTTACCGCTCATCACCCCGGAAATACTGCTCAATTGTCATTCTCGCTGATCGACATTTCGCACTAACTTCAACTATTTGATTCGCTTTCTATGTTTAATTACACGCTCTTTACGCTCGTCTTCGCTTCTCTCTCCGTCGTGGTCGCTGGTCGGCACGACGAACGATCTTTCCCCCATCGTCATATCCTTGTCAAACGAGACGTCAGCAATATTCACGAGCGTCAGCAATGTACAGCAGGAGCATATCAATGCGCTGGCTCACAGCTTCAAGGTCTTCATCGTCGTTCTCTCTTCTCTCAGTGGCGCTAATACTGAATGTAGAATGCTACAACGGGCAGTGGAATACGCTTGAGGATTGCGCCAAGGATAATCTGATTTGCAAGTGGGTATATCCAATTGTTTTGAGGTGTGCATCTGATTGCTTCGCTCTTTATTACAGTGTTGTTGGATCAACACCAATGTGCATGATAACTCCAGCAGCAGGTGGTGGAACGCCCGCTGTACAGGCTTCAGGTGCTGGGGCTGTTGCCCCAGCAGCTGTACCATCAACACCTGCGCAAGCCGCTGCGCCAATTGCTCCAGTTGCTCAAAGCACTGCCTGCCCAGCTTTGGATCAAAGTCAATTGACAATGAATACAAACCCAATGGGAGGAAGCAAGATCTCTGCCCCACATTACGTGGCTTATGCAGATAGTATGTGTGGTTCTTGTACATGTGATGTACGAGACTTATTCCTTTGAAGCTCCTGTGCCAAGCGGGCTGACTTCAGGTAACCTTGTCCCTATCAACCGGTTCCTCCTTGCATTCTGGACAATTCTGGGTAACCAATCACACACAGATTGCCCTGGTTCAATGGATGTACGTCTTTCTCCTGGCTTGCTTACACACATAGTATCTTTGCTAATGGACTTACAGTCAGCAGCTTGGTGGGAGGCCCTGGGATCCTCTGAACAGCAAATTATGCTGTCAGACTTTCACTCCAAAGGCATTGCTGTGATGGTCTCTGCCTTTGGATCAACTGGTTTGTCATCTCCCCATACCGGAATCGAACAGCTCATGGGACTTTGACATGTAGATACACCCAATGCGGAGAAGAAAGATCCGATTGATATTGCCCAGAGACTTGCTGCATGGGTCAAGGTCAATAATATTGATGGTGTTGACGTGGACTGGGAAGGTGGGTCTTGGCCCTGCTAGTGACTTGGTGAAACAGAAAAAGCTGAATGATGGGATACAGATGGCAGTCCAGGATTTGAGCAGTGGGTCATCAGTACGTCATTCTTGCTCCTTACCTAGAATCGGTTGATGCTTGTCTCCCTTAAGGCTTTCACAATGAGCTCCGCAAGCATCTTCCATCTCCATACATCATTTCACATGGTATGGTAATTGATCTTGGGTTACTATGACTTGACCTAATGAGATGCCTATCCACAGCACCACAACCGCCCTATTTTGTGGGATCCAGCTATGCTGGTGGATATGTCGCAATTGACAAAGCATGCGGATCAAGCACTGATTTTTACAACGTGCAGTTCTACAATCAAGGCTCAACCAATACCTATACCGACTGTGGTGTCCGCTCTTTTTCTGTGTTCATGATAGTAGCTTTAGATCTAACAACCTTGATTCAGAAATTACTCTGGACAGACAGCATGTCTGTCTTCCAGATCCATCAAGCCACCAACATAGATCTGAACAAGCTTGTCATAGGGAAGCCATTTGACACCTCAGATGTAACCAACTCTGGGTATCTTCTTCCCCCATTGCAATCTGGGGGTTACTGATTGGGGCACCCTAGTTTCATGCAACAGGCCATGCTTGCCAGCTGTGCTGCACAAGCCAGAGGAAGCAGTTGGAATGCTGGAGTCATGGTATGGAAGTTCAGATCAGTCTGTGTCAAGTCTTCTCTTTTGGAGGTATGAGCTGACTGAGACTGATCCAGGGAGTGCAAGCATGGATGGCTGCTATGAAAGGCTAACCACAGTTGCCTTCTGCTCTACCCATGTGAGACCAGTACATGATGTGGTATATCCTGATCAATTGCAACACAAGTCCTTCCCTGAATCTCTTTATACCCATATGCATGTTGTTGTTCCTGCTTTGTCCCAATAGTACGTCATGTTACGTCATTCGTTGGGCAATCAGCTCTGTTGGAGTCTCAGCCTTTCTGACAATACATCCTTATGACCGATGAGGGGTTCAGATGCTGTGAACATGCCTTAAACCTGACCCAAACATTGAGTATCGTCTCATTCTGGACTAGATCCCCAAACACCTGGTTGTTCTGATCTGGACGATGCTTCACGCGCCTAGTTTCCATATATGGTCCGTTCATTTCACATCTTTTCCTCTCCATTTGATAGACCTTGAAAGTTGCATTTCACTGTGTACTGTCACGGTTGTGAATTGTTGGTACAGTTACCTCACATTGGGCGCCTATATAACCGGGATTGAGAGCATTAGTCAAGCTCCCAGTTATTGCTAACTTTTGCTTGAAGGGTTAGGCGGGCTACAATAGGATTACCTAAATTGGCCGGTTACCATTTAGTAGTATGACATATACTAATATACTTATCAATCAACACTATCTTGTGTAACAAATAGAGCCAGAAGGTGGACGAGCACCGTCCGAAAATAAGGTGGTGTTTATACAAAGGTTAGCTACATGTGGTGTAGAGTGCATAGGGACTCAAGGTAGACGACCTAGTCATAAGGAGACAAAGAGACATACCACTACTCGACCACGACATCATACACAACTGACCATACACATATCATGAACATATCATCGGTCCCACTCATACTCATAACATCGGTTGACTGACGTCCTCTTCTCCCTTTCTTCCACCCACTGGACTACTCGATGAGAGCACAAGAGCAGAGACTTTACATAGTATACATAGTTGGTACTTGGACTTGTCGGAAGATCAACTTCCAACCGATATTGGCAGACCCAGATGTACGGGTCAGATTGGAGACTTTGATTCTTCATCCTGTCTTTCCTTTCAACAACCGAACAACCCATTTCTTCTACACTCACTCTTACACATAAAGATTTTGACTGTTGGCTTACACATGAACTATAGCCGCATTCCGTGCACTTAGCTTTGTATGCTCAGCCAAGACTTACCTTCTCGGTTGTTGATCAAGTCCGGACCAAAGATCAAGTTGGGGACAACGACTCCTCTGTCGATCAATTGCCCAATCACACAAACTTGGACGAGATGCTCGACGAGGTCGACGACTTGAGTCGACGGAATTCGACGAGGTAGCCGAGGACGTGAATATAGCGAGGACTGAACGTAGCCGCTAGAAGGATCGGAAGCAAAGCAAGATCGTCTCGAACGAGGCAACAGTGGGACACAATCGCGGAACACTAGGGGATCTCTTACAAGACGGGAACCTATGTATGATTACCCGGACTCTCGCGTAGACCACTCAACGAATCGCTCATAGAATATCCTTCAACCGACTACTCGAATCGAAGTCGACGAGATTCGTCAAGGCCGTGATGTGGATTTGGGTTTCGGATCGATAAAGTCACGTGGTGACGGTTCGTGGTAGTGACGGACAGGTAAGGTCACGTGGTGACCGTTCGTGGCAGCGGCCGACATGACAGGACCGGTCCAGGGATTTATTAAGGAAAGCGGAGTTGGCGAATAGCAAAACGGTTCATGACAGGTAGCCTTGTGTTCTTGCATCACGACAAGCAAGATCCATAGATTGTACTCGACAATGTGTCGACTAAGGACGCTGAACCTTATCAGGAACACGTCAGCGTCAAGCATGTGCATCCAATCAACCTTTTGACGCTTCCAACTACTACTGACAACTACGTCGATTATTCGGCTTACGACGCGTTTTCCGCTCGATTATAGACAAAGATCGAGGTACGATTGAAGAGCTCTGAGTATTGTAGTCATTTGAATAGTTTTGATAAATCTTAGCTTACTGTCACGGGGACTGGCGATGGTCTAGCGGGGCTCAGGCTACTGCATATTCAACTCTAAGGCAAAGATATGAATAGCGAATGAAGAAGAAGCTAAAGCTACAACGATGTGATGTAATATCCCGGAGCGCGTCCGGCCATTCGGTGA
>JAABUH010000808.1_pt1 | contig 40993 bp, 33 predicted proteins | sample 5559121 | NCBI WGS metagenome assembly JAABUH01 (sample SAMN10711871, study PRJNA513364) | rock metagenome | isolation source: Antarctica rocks | place: Antarctica: Victoria Land, Battleship Promontory nord | collected 2015-12-28
GGGGTCCCGCCGTTGGCCGTCGCCGACAAAACGATATGCACCGGAGCAGGAGGGACAGCATGGCGACCGCAGCGATCACGAAGGGCGGGGCACTCGATTGGGACGCGATCTTCGCCGCAGTGGAGGCGAAGGAAGGGGCGCTGCTCGAACGGCTGCGCCAGATCATCCGCATCGATAACTGCATCCCGCCGGGACGCAACTACGACACGCTGGTCGATCTCCTGGAGCCGCAATTCCAGCGGTACGGCTTCACCACCGCGCGCGTCATCATCCCGGAGGAGCACTGGCGCGCGATCCCGCTGCCGCTCGAAGGCGCGCGCGTTAACCTCGTCGCCAGGAAGGGCACCGGCAAGCCGCCGCTGACGATCTACGCCCACATGGACACGGTGCCGATCGAGGAGGGGTGGCAGTACGATCCCTTCGGCGCGGAGTTGCACGACGGGCGGATCTACGGGCGCGGCGTGGCCGACATGAAAGGAACGATCGCTTCCTTGCTGACCGCCGCCGAGATCATGGACGAGTTGGGACTGGAGCCGGTCTAGGATCTTAACGCCTGCATCTGCACCGATGAGGAGATCGGCGTCTATCCCGGCATCTGGCACCTCGCCAAGGAGGGCTACGTCACCGCGCCGATCCTCTGCATGGAGGGGAGCCAGGAGCCGGTGCTGCGCCTCGGCTCCAATGGCTCGGTCGATGTGACGATCACCGTCAAGGGGCGCTCCTGCCACTCCGGCGCGAACTACCTCGGCGTCAACGCGATCGAGGAGACGGTGCCGATCATGGTCGAGCTGATGGCGCTGAAGGGCCAGGTCGAGTCCCGGCGCTCCGCCCTGCCGCTCGCCCCCGCGCCGGGCGCACCGAGCCACCTGCGCCCGATGTTCAACCTCGACATCATCCACGCCGGGGTCAAGTCGAACATCGTCCCCGCGACCTGCACCCTGCTGATCAACCGCCGCTTCATCCCCGAGGAGCGCTACGAGGATGTGCAGCAGGAGATCCGCGACGCCGTCGAGCGCGGCGCGGAGAAGAGTCGCGCGCTCGATGTCGAAGTCTCATTCATGCAGTCGTACCCCGCCTACTATCAGAGCCCCGATCACCCGCTCGCGCACAAGCTGATCGCGATCATGAAGCGCATCCACGGCTACAGCGACGGCGACTTCATCCGCACCGGTTCCGGCGGCTCCACGGACATGGCGAATGTCTCGGAGACGCTCGGCACCGACCAGATCGCCACGGTCGGGATGGGGCGCACGGGCGAGAGCAAGGCGCACGGCGCGAACGAGAGCGTCCGCCTCAGCGACGCCAAGGCCCACATCAAGGAACTGCTCTACCTCTTCTGCGCGCCGGAGATCGCCCCGGCGTGAGAAACGGGGACGGGGTCGCCTCAGAGACACAGAGGCACAGAGCGACGAAGGGAGAGACGAAGGGAAGAAAGGGACGAGACGGGACGAGGAACGAATAGAGGGGCGGCGCTGAGAGGGTGCGGGATGAGGGTGGGCGCGTGGAGGTGACGATCCTGGGGACGGGTGCGCCGCTGGCACCGGGGCGGGCGACGACCGGCATATTGGTGACGGCACCGGGGTGCGCGCCGCTGCTGCTCGATACCTGCGGCGGCTTCGAGCTGGCGCGGCAGCTCGCGGCGACGGGACACGCGCTGGCCGACCTCCGCAACGTGATCGTGACGCACCGGCACCTCGACCACACGGGCGGGATCCCGGCGCTCTACCTGGCGAATCTGCCGCTGACGATCTACGGGTCGGACGATGTGCAGGCGGGGTTGGATGCGCTGCTGGCCGCGACCTACCCCGAATGGCCGCCGCACCCGGCGATCGCGCGGCCCGTGGTGGTGGCGGGGGAACGGCGGGAGATCGGCGGCTTCGCTGTGGAGTTCTTCGTGGTCGAGCATCGGGTGCCGACGCTGGCGGTGCGCGTGTCGCACGGCGGGCGGACGCTCGCGTTCAGCGCCGATAGCCTGCCGTGCGCGGCGCTGGTCGAGTGCGCGCGCGATACCGATCTCTTCATCTGCGACGCGATCTGCGCCGTGCGTGACGGCGAACGTTGGGCGGAGCACGCCCGCCGCCTGATGCACCCGACCGCGCGCGAGGCCGCAGCGCTGGCGACCGAGGCGGGCGCATGCGCGCTGGCGCTGACCCACATCGGGCGCTTCGCGGACCCGGCGAACATCCTGGCGGAAGCCCAGGAAGGCTTCGCCGGGCCGGTGTCGGTGCCGGACGATGGGGCGCGGTATACGGTGTAGGGGACGAAACAAGAGACACAGAGACACAGAGGACGAAAGGAGAGACAAAAGACGAGAAAAGTGGACGGTAGCCACAGAGCGCACAGAGGATTCTAGGAACAGGGCAGCGAAAAGCGGATTGCGGCATCGCCGCCGCGCGCAACGCCCACGCCCCGAAAGCAGCTATTATCCTCGCAGCGGCGATGCCCCCTCTCCTAGAATTGGGAGAGGGGGTGGCGAGCGCCGCGAGCCGGGGGTGAGAGCCGCTCCCCCTACCTCCCACCAAAATGATCGAACGCCCCGCCACCCACCGCCTCCTCGCGCCCATCGGCGCGGCGCAGGCGAATCGTCGGGCCAGCGGCGGTCGGGGCGGTGATGACACCGATGATCGCGGGCGCGGGGAGCGCGCGCGCGGCGCAGAGGACGCGGAGACGGTCCAGCGTGATGCGGTCGACGGTGAAGAGGAGTTCGTAGTCCTCGCCGCCGCGCGTGGCGAGGCGCAGCCACTCGGCGGGGAACGCCGCGCGCACCGTGTCCGGCACCGGCAACGCCGCTTCCTCGACGATCGCGCCGACCCCGCTCCGCGCGCAGATCTTCGCCAGATCGCCGAACAACCCGTCGCTCAGATCCATCGCCACGCGCCCCCCCGCCGCGACAATCGCCCGCCCGTAGGCGATCTGCGGGGTGGGACGGTAATGGGCGGCGAGGAAGTCGGCAGTCGGCAGTCGGCGGTCAGCAGAAAGATTGGGTAATGCGGAAGCTACAGACCTTCCAATGGCGCGGTTACTCTCTGCCGACTGCCGACTGCCGACTGCCGACTCCAATAACAATTCCAGCCCCGCCGCCGAGCGTCCCAGCGGGCCGCTGATCGCGAGGAGATCGCCGGGTCGGGCGCGATCGCGCGTTAGAAGCGCGCCGTCGGCGTCGGGCCAGCTCTCGCCGACCACGGTGACGTGCAGGCCGAGGCGTTCCGGCGAGGCGACGATGTCCCCGCCCGCCACGACGACACCGTGCGCGGCGGCGAGCGCGCCCATGCCCCGGTAGAGATCGAGGAGCCCCGCGACCGGCTCCGCACCGGTCAGCGCGAGGGAGACGATGGCGAGGCGGGGACGCGCGCCCATCGCCGCCACGTCGCTGAGGTTCACCGCCAGCGCCTTGTGGCCGAGATCGCGCCAGCTCGTCCAATCGAGGCGGAAGTGGATCCCCGCGATCAGGCTATCGGTAGTGATCACCGCGCGCGTGCCGGGGGTCGGCGTCCAGATCGCCGCATCATCGCCGATCCCGAGGAGATCGGGCGCGACGGCGGCCCCCACCTCGGCCAGGGTGGCGGCGAGGCGATCGATCAGCGCGAACTCGCCGAGCGCGGCGACGGTCTGCGGGATGGGCGGCATCGGCTCCTCACTCAGTCGTGGGTCGCGAGTCGTGAGTCGTGAGAGGAGTAATCGGTAGTCAGTAGCCAGTAGTCAGTGGCGGCGCTGCTGGCAGGCTTCCGGCATCAGCGGACCAACTGCCGACTGCCGACTGCCGACTGCCGACTGCCGACTGCCGACTTTCTCACGACTCACGACCCACGACTTCCTCGCTATCTAGCGCAGCGGCATCCAGACTGGCGACCAGTTATTGCCACGCCCGGCGCTCAGGTTTTTCGGAACCCGTGTATGCGTCGTCGGCGGAGTCTCCACGGCGATCAACACGATATTCGACTCGGTCAGGCTCGGCACCTGCGTATCGGTCAGGAACGCGATCCAACGCCCATCGGGCGAAGGGCGCGGCGCGGCGTCGGCGCTGCCGGTCGTCAGCTGGTCGCGCTGCCGCCCGGTCGCGCCGCCGATCCGCGCGGTCAGCCAGATCCCCACGCTACCATCCGAGGTCGGCGGTGGCCCGGTTCCAACCTTCAACCTGCCCTGCCCATCGGTCACCCCGCCCGCACCGTGGACGAAGACGAGGCGTTCATTATCGGGCAACCAGGCGAAATCGTGCTCGTAGCGCCGCCCGTTGGTCGTCTCGTTGATCGGCGTGACCGTGCCGGTGCTGAGGGTCAGGACCGAGGTCGTCTGATCGTCGCTGAGCGGTGGCCCGGCGAAGGTGGCGTAACGCCCATCGGGCGAGAGATCGACCGCGAAGCCGACCGGCGCGTTCGGCTGCGCCGTCAGCGCCGCGCCCGGCACCGCGTCGGTCGCGATGATCCGTGGCTCGCCGAGCAATGGCCCCACCGCCGCGATCAGCGTCTGCCCGTTTGTGGACCAGTCCCAGATGACGCTGCCATCGTCCGGCACAAGCGGCGAGAGCTGTTGCCCCTCGGTCGTGATCGCGCGCAACTCCGGGCGGCGGTCGAACGGCTTGCCCGTATCGTAGAGCAGCGCCCGCCCGCCCGCCAGCCACGCCGGGCGGCGCACATCGAATGGGGGTGCTTCATGCGTGAGCTGCCGCTTGCTGCCGTCCCGCAGATCGAGCAGCCAGAGGTCGCGGATCGCGCGCTGATCCTCCACCACGTAGGCGAGTTGCGTCCCGTCCGGCGACCAGACCGGATACGACTCGATCGCCGTGTCGTTCGTCAGCCGCCAGAGCTGCCCCGTCTCGATATCGGTCAGCCAGAGATCGACCTGCCCACCCCGATCGGAGACGAATGCGAGGGTCCGCGCCGGGACCAGCCCGCTCGGCGGCGCGATCGGGGCGGGCTGCACCGGCCCGGCGACCGTCGCCACGGGGGTCGCGCGCGCGGTCGGCGTCACGGTCGGGGCGGGCGTCGGCTCCCCTGGCTGCGGCGGCAACGGCACCGGGCCGCTCATCCGGGCGCACGCCGCCAACACCGCCAGCAGGAGCAACGTGCTCAGGGTGGCGCAAAGGGCGCGAGCAAGGCAGGGCGCAGCGGGTATTAGCAACCTAAACCTACCCCTTGACCGCGAACAGGAACGCGCCCATCGCTCACCAGCGAGCGGTCATAGTGGCCCATTGCGTCAGGAAATCGTGGAGTAAATTGGCGAACGGCGTCACTTCTTCCATCTCATGATCCCAATCGAATACACGATCGTCGCGCACACTATTATTTTCGATCGGGAAGCCAAACACATCCCCATTACCACGGCTGGCGAAGATGAAAAGCTGATCAAACGGGAGCGCTACCGCATCTCGCGCCGCATAGTTTTTCTTTAACCCCTCATTACGCGAACAAAGTGCCGCATATTCTTTTTTCCCCGCCTTATCATTTTCTCGGATAGTCGCTTCCACTGACATAATCAGGCGAAGGTATGCAGCCTCATCCTCCACACCGTTCATCTCCGCGAGCAAGCTCCGCAAATCGGCGGGCAAGGCCAAACCTAAGGCCGTTTCCAGATGGTCCAATTCCTCCGCCGTTGCCCCCACACCAGCCGGGTGGAAACGAGGCAGTCCGTCTTCGCGCGGCGGTGCGAGACCTGCGACAAAATCGCGCCAACTCCAATTCGGTGTAACCATCTGGTTCTACCCTTAATATATAGCGGGCCGCTCCAACACCTCATCGTAGACGGCGCGCGTGGCGGCGGCGGTGCGCGCCCAGGTAAACACGGCGGCGCGGCGCGGCCCCGCCTCGCGCAACGCGGCGCGCAAGGCCATATCATCCAATGCCCGCCCGAGCGAGGCGGCGAGCGCCACCGGGTCGCGCGGGTCGGCCAGGAGCGCCGCATCGCCCACCACCTCGGCCATCGCCGTCCCCGCGCTGGTCACGGTCGGCACGCCGCAGGCCAGCGCCTCCAAGGGCGGCAGGCCGAAGCCCTCGTACAAGGAAGGATAGGCGAAGACGCTGGCGGCGTTGTACCAGCGCGGCAGTTCCTCGTCCGGCACGAACCCGGCGAAGCGGACCCGCCCGGTCAACCCGAGCGTCGCGACCCGCGCGAGCGCGTCGTCGTACAGCCACCCCTGCCCGCCGACGATCACCAGGTCGGCATCGGTGTGCGGGGCGAGGCGCGCGAAGGCATCCAGCAGGCCGGTCAGGTTCTTGCGCGGCTCCAGCGTCCCCACACAGAGGATGAAGTGCTCCGGCAACCCTTGCTCCGCGCGGAACCGCGCGATCTCGTCCGCTGGCAGCGGCGCGAACGCGGCATCGACCGCGTTGTGGACAACCGCGACCTTCTCCGCCGACACGCCCAGCCGCGCGACGATCTCATCCCGCGTGAAGGCGGAGACGGCGATGATTTTGGTCGCGCGTCGCGCCGAGAGGGCGGTGATCGCCGTCAGGTAGCGCCGCCGCCCCGCGCCCAACGCCTCCGGGTGGGCCAGGAAGGCGAGATCGTGGATCGTGGCGACCCCCCGGCAGGGCGCGGCGAGCGGCAGGGCATTGACCGGGCCGTGGAGGAGATCGAGCCGGGCGCGCGCGGCGGCGACCGGGCCGAGCACCTGTTCCCAGGCGATCCGCACCGGTGGCCGTCCGGTCGGCAGGCGACTATGCACGAAGCGCAGCGCGCCGCCCGGTGCAGGGAGGAAGGCGGGCGGCACCGGCTCCGGCCCGACGAACGCGGTGTAGGTCTGCCCGGCAGCCGGGTCGGCGGTCGCGAAGTCGCGCAGCAGTTCGGCGATGTAGCGGCTGACGCCGGCCTGCCGATACGAACCCGCGAACGAGAGGAGCTGCGCGGCGATGCCGATGCGCGCCGAGCGACGCGGGCTCATGCCCCCGCCCCGCCCGCGCCGGACCCGCGCGACTTGGCGCTGGCGATGATCGCCTCGGCGGTGTCCACGGCGGCCCCCCCGTCGATCGCGACCGCGCGCCGAGTGCCGCTCGTCGCGAACGTCCTGGATTCGTCCTCCTCGATCTGGTAGAGGAGGTAATAGCGCGGCCCGCTCCGGCGCTGCCAGAGGCGCGGCGGCACGACGACGACCTTGAACTGTTCGCTCTGCAAGCGCCGCTCATTCACGAAATCGACCAGTACCAGCAACGACGCGAAGAGCTTCGAGACCCACATCGCCCTATTCTCCGCACGCATCCGCCCGATGTGGGGACTGTACCCGATTCGCAACGAGTGGACCAGTACGGCGAGTAGGCGAGTAGGCGAGGGGATGAAGTAGGGGGGTGATGGTGGCGTCCGTGAACGCGGCGGCGATGCGATCACCCTCACCCCCGCCGCCCGGGGGGCGGTAGCTCCCACCCATGAAGGGCGCAATGCCTCCGGGGGACCCGCCCAGCCGAGGAGCGGGGGCAACGTCTGTAATTACTAAGGAAAGGTTGAGGCGTTCCGGTCCGCGCAGGCGGACATTGTGCCCTTCACGGGTATAGTATGCCCTCCGGGGCACTGCGTGGCCGCAGCCTTCAGCCGGGATAGTATGCCCTTCAGGGGTACAGTGCGGCTGCCCTCCGGGGTGGTGGCTGCCCTCCGGGGTGGTGGCTGCCCTCCGGGGTGGTGGCTGCCCTCCGGGGTGGTGGCTGCCCTCCGGGGTACTTAAGTCCAACGGCTATCCCACGCCACCACAGACTCCCCTTTCCCACTCCGCCCACTCGCCCTACTCGCCCCACTCCATCCGTACCGTATACTGGTGCCACCAACAGCCCGCGCCCCGCGTGCCGCACGGAGGAGCCGATGGTCGCCCGATCCCACGCCCTGCCGAGCGGCACTGTCACGCTCCTCTTCACCGATATCGCCGGGTCCACGCGCCTCCTGCAAACGCTCGGCGAGCGCTACGACGCCGTGCTCACCGCGCATCACGCCATCCTGCGCGCCGCCTGGGCCGCGCACGAGGGGTATGAAGTAGACACGCAGGGGGACTCCTTCTTCGTCAGCTTCCCGCGCGCCGCCGACGCCGTCGCGGCGGCGATCGCGGCGCAGCGCACGCTCGCCGCACACCCCTGGCCGACAGAAGCGATCCCGCGCGTGCGGATGGGCCTGCACACCGGCGAGCCGCGCGCGGTCGGCGGGCGTTACGTCGGGCTCGATGTCCACCGCGCGGCGCGGGTCGCGGCGGCGGCGCACGGCGGGCAGATCGTGCTGACCCAGGCGACGCGCGATCTGGTGGAACGCGCCCTGCCACCCGACGTGCGCCTCGTGGACCTCGGACCGCACCGTCTGCGCGACCTGACGGAGCCGGAACACCTCTACCAGCTGATCACGCCGGACCTCCCCGCCTCCTTCCCCGCCCTCCGCACCGGCGACTGGGGGGCGCACGGCCTGCCGACCCCGACCACCAGCCTGATCGGGCGCGAGCGCGAGATCGCCGAGGTGATCGCCCTCCTCCGCGTGCCGGGGGTGCGCCTCGTCACGTTGACCGGGCCGGGCGGCGTCGGCAAGACCCGGTTGGCGATCCAGGCGGCGCGGAGCCTGCTCGGTGATTATGTCAATGGGGTCTTCTTCGTGCCGCTCGCCAATCTCGGCGACCCCGACCGCGTTGTCCAGGCGATCACCAGCGCGCTCGGTATCGCGGAGGGGGGCGAGCGCCCGCTCCTGATCCGCCTGCAAGAGGATTTGCGGACGCGCGACAGCCTGCTCGTCCTCGACAACTTCGAGCAGGTCGTGGGGGCCGCGCCGCTGATCGCCACCCTGCTGGCCGCCGCGCCCTACCTCAGCGTCCTCGCCACCAGTCGCGTCCCGCTCCACCTCACCGGGGAGCACGAGTGGATCGTGCCCCCGCTCGACCTGCCCGGCCCCGGTTGCGCGCTCGACCCGGCGGCGCTCGGTGCCTCACCGGCGATCCGGCTCTTCGTCGAGCGCGCCCGCGCCACCCGCGCCGACTTCACCCTCACCGCCGCCAACGCCGCCGACATCGCCGCCATCTGCGCCCGTCTCGATGGCCTCCCGCTCGCGATCGAGCTGGCGGCGGCGCGGGTGAAGACGCTCGCCCCCGCCGCGCTCCTCGCCCGCCTGACGAATCGGCTGCGCGTGCTGACCGGCGGCGCGCACGATCTGCCGGAGCGTCAGCGAACCTTGCGCGGCACGATCGAGTGGAGTTACAACCTCCTCACCGAGGACGAGCAGATCCTCTTCCGCCGGTTGGCGGTCTTCGTCGGGGGCGGCACCCTGGACGCCGCCGAGAGCGTCGCCAACGCGGTCGGCGATGGCACGCTCGATGTGCTCGACGGGGTCGCCTCGCTGATCGACAAGAGCCTGCTGCGGCAGCACGACCGCGCCGATGGCGAGACGGGCTTCCTCCTCTTGGAGACGATCCGCGAATACGCCCTCGAAGCGCTGGCGGCGAGCGGCGAGACGGCGGCGGTCGCGCGCGCCCACGCGGCCTACTACCTCACCTTCGCGGAGGAGGCCGCGCCGCGCCTCCTCGGCCTCGAACTGCGCGGCTGGCTCGAACGGCTCGATCGCGAGCACCGCAACCTCCGCGCGGCGCTCGAATGGGCGCTCGCGGGGGGCGTGGCCGCCTGGGGTCTGCGACTGGCGACCGCGCTCGGCACCTACTGGGAGGCGCGTGGCTTCTTCCGCGAGGGGCGCCGCGCGCTGGAGACGGCCCTCTCCACCGTCGGCTCCGCGCCGAACGGCCTGCGCGCGCGGGCGCTGAACCGGGCCGGGATCCTCGCCCGCAATCAGGGGGACTACGCCGTCGCCCGGCGCTTCCACGAGGCGGCGCTGGACCTCTTCCGCGCGGAGGATCAGGCGCTCGGCATCGCCTATAGCCAGGAATTGCTGGCCTACGTGCTGCGCGATGAGGGGGACTACGCGCACGCCCTGCCGCTGCACGAGGAGTGTTACGGGCGCTACCGCGCGCTCGACGATCGCCCCGGCATCGCCGACATCCTGATGAGCCTCGGCTGGGTCATCGCGCGGCAGGGGGAACCGGAGCGGGGCCGCATCCTGACCGAGGAGAGCATCGCCCTGCAACGGCTGCTCAAGAGTCCACGCGGCACGGCCACCGGTCTCTTCCACCTCGGCGGCGTGCTGACCCTCATCGGCGATCTCGCGGGCGCGGAAACGGCCTTGCAGGAGTCGCTGACAACCTATGGCGAGCTGGGGCTGGTGCGCGGCACCTATCTCTGCCTCGAAATCCTGGCGATCGGCGCGGCGCGGCGCGCGCAACACACGCGCGCCGCGCGCCTCTGGGGGACCGCCGAGGGGCTGCGCGACACGATCGGGGCCAGCCTCGCGCCCACCTTCCGCCTCGACCGCGAGGCGACTCAGGCGCAGACCCGCGCCGCGCTCGGCCCCGCCGCCTGGCAGATCGCCTACGCCACCGGCTCCTCCCTCTCCCTGTCCGAGGCGGTGGCGCTCGGCCTGGAAGGGGGCCGTGACGAGCCGCAGGGCGCGGCGAGCGAGTAACCCACGCGCCGTCCCTTTCGTTCAGGGTGTGTGGCGGGCTCGATGGTCGGCGAGCTATGGCGCGGCAGCGCGCGATCGTCAGCCGCTCGTTACCAGCCGATAAGGCAGCACACGGAGCCCGATGGACGCGCGCAGCATCCGACAGCAGGCCGCGAGCGCACGGGGCGAGTGGCACCCCCTCCCCGCGCTGGCGCTCGCGGCGTTGGCGACCCTCGGCTGCGGCATCTACTGGTGGTCGCTCGTCCGCCCCTACGGGCTCCTTCCATACGTCGCGCAGCCGCTCCTCGATCTCGGGAAGATCGGCGGCTACGAGCGCGCGGACGGCTGGCGTTTCGCCCTGCCGCTCGTCGCCCTCTGGCTCGCCTACGCCCTCGCCGGCACGATCGCCCCGCACGTCCGCTCCGGGCGCGCGCTCGGCGCGGTGGTGGGTGGCGGTACGCTCGGCGCGGTCGCGGTCCTCCTCTGGCTCTACCCGATCACCGCCGCCGACATCTTCAACTACGCCCTGTACGGCCTGATGCAGCACGCGGGCGCGAATCCGCTCGTCGTGCCGCCGCGCGGGGTGATCGGGCCGCCCCTGCTCGACTATTCGGCCTGGCCCGATCACCCCTCCCCCTACGGGCCGCTCTGGCAGGGGTTCGCCTGGCTCGTCACCGCCGTCAGCGGCGACCGCCTCCTCCCCGGCATCCTCCTCTTCAAGGGGCTGCTCGCCGCCTGCCACCTGCTGAACACCTGGCTCGTGGCGCGCATCGCCGCCGCCATTGGCGACATCCGCCCCGGCGTCGCCGCCCCGATCGGGTATGTACGGCCCGGCGTCGCCGCGCTCCTGTACGGCTGGAACCCGCTCCTCCTCTACGAGACGGTCGGTAACGGGCACAACGACATCGTGATGCTCACCGCCCTGCTGCTCGCCCTGCTGGCGCTCACCGGTCGGCGCGACGCCCTCGCCCCGCCGCTCGTCGTCGTGGCGGCGCTGGCGAAGTGGGTCGGGGCGCTCTGGCTGCCGGTCCTCGCGCTGGGGTGGCTGCCGGGGGCGTGGCGCGCGCGGCGCTGGCGAGCGATCGGCGCGGCGGGGCTCGGCATGGCTGTCCTCGTCATCCTCTGCCTCGGCCCCTTCTGGGCGGGCGGCGCGGCGCTCGATGGGGTGCGGCGACAGGCCGATCTCTACACCACCTCGTTCGGCGGGCTCATCATGCTGGAAGTGCCGCGCCGGTCGCTCCCGATCCTGCCACACGAACTGCTCGATCTCGTCAAGCAAGGGGCCTTGGTGCTCGTCGCGCTGACCATCCTGATCGCCCGCCCGCGCGACGGGAGCGCGCGCGAGGTGGCGCGCGCGACGTTCGATGTCACCCTCGCCTACCTGCTCGTCGGGGCGCTCTGGTTCCAACCCTGGTATCTGGTGCCGCTCGTCGGGCTCGCCCCGCTCGTCGGCCCGGCCCGGCGCGCGCTCGCCGCCAGCTACGCCCTCGGAGCGACCGGCTCCTACGTCGTCTACTTCTACGTCTGGCCCGCGCTCGACTGGAACCCCGATCCGGTGGTCATCCAGCGCTGGGCTACCTTCGTCGCGCACGGCCCCGCCCTGCTCGCGGTGGCGACCTTCGCCGCCGCGCACCTCGCGCGACACCGCCTGGGCGCGACGCGCGCGGGCAACAGCGCTCTCCCTCATCCACACGCCGCCCACGCCGAAAGCGACTCGTCGCCCGCCTGAGGCTCACCCCCGATGACACCGACGCGCGCGGCGGCTATGCTATGCACATGGCGGCGTTATCCCATCCTGAACGCCATCAGGCCGCAACGCTCGCACACGCACACGAAAGGGGAACCGATGCGCTTCGCACTCGTCATCATCGGGATCATCATGGTCGCCATCGGGGCCGTGTGGATCTTGCAGGGGACCGGCATGTTGCCGGGGAGTGTCATGTCCGGGCAGCAGATGTGGGCGATCATCGGCGCGATCGTCCTGGTCATCGGCATCGTCGTGCTGATCGTCGGCGCGCGGATGATCGCGCGCCACCGCCCGATCTAACACCCGGCAGCCATCGAGCAGAACCGATGCAGCGTACCCCACGGCCAATAGTGGCCGTGGGGTACGCTCTTTCGCGCAACTGCGATACGAGCGATGCGAGCGTAGGACAGGGGCGACGCGCCGACTACATGCTATGCGTGGCGGCGTGCTCGGTCCAGTAGTGCTTCGTCTTCGCGGTGGCGGTGACGACGTTCTTGATCTCCTTGTCGAGCGCGAAGTCGGGGCTGGCAGGTAAGAGCAGACGCTCCCCTTCGCGACGCGCCGCGACGTTCTCCGCCGCGATCGCCTCCTGCATCCAGGCGGCGATCGTCGCGTCCGAGCAATCGAGGCCGACCCAGCCGGGCGCGGCGTCCGGCGTCGCCGCCCACCCGGTCACCAGACCCAGGCCGCGCTCCAGTTCCCCGGTGACCCGCCGATAGCCCTGTCGATCCGCCTGCACCGCCTTGGCATTCGCCGCACCGAGCAGTGTCCCGCGATGCGGCGGGCCGCCGCGCAGGCCGAGGTCGCAGAAGTCGGTCCAGATTCGGTCCCAGGCGACCTTCCCGCGTGTGTTGTAGACCAACCCCGCCGCCCCCGCCATCGGCGCGGCGCTGACCATGCCACCGCCCAACAGGCCGCTCAGAGCGGCGTTATGGTGCGCCGACTTCGCGTAGTGCTGCCGCAGCAAATCCTTGCCATAGTCGTTGCCGTTCGGTGTGCGGACAACGGTATGGATGTGCTTACGCGATGGCCCGGTCGAGCCAAGTGCCTGCCCGGCTGGCCCCGGACCCTCGTGGTCGAACTCGATCAGGATGACCGGGCTCTGGATACGATAGTAGAAGACCCCGTCCGCCCCGGTCGTACCGATCCAGGCGAAGTACGTCTGCGCGAGTTGCGCTCGCACCTCGTCCATCCGCACCTTCGCATGCCCATCGTCCATATTGCTGACGTACTGGTTGATCAGGTCGAGCAGCTGTGTCTGCAAACCAGTCGCCAGATCGCCGATCTTCACCCCGGCGTAGTCGAGGACCACATTATCCTTGAACGCCTCGGCGACGTTGTTGTCGGCGGACTTCGCGGTCGCGAGGGCCGCCTGGGCCTGCTGCGCCGCAGGCATGGCTTTCATGAAGGTCAACCCCTTGTCCTGCTCGGTCTGGAGGACGCTCAGCCCGGCGTAAGTGCCGGTGGTCGCGACGGGGGGCTCGGCACCCATGAAGACCGGCGTCATCATCACCTGATCGCCGAGGATGAAGTAGTTGATGACCAGATGGTGCCCGTCCACCTCGAAGCCCCACGGCTCGATGTCCGCGGGGGTTCCCATCACCGTGAAGTAGTAGAGATTCTCGTTGAAGCCGGTGAGATTGTTCATGATCTCACCCTCGGTCGTGTTCAGCTTCATCACGTCGCGGGCGAGCTGATTCCCCTTAACGCTGAGGGCGGCGGCCATCAGGGCGTAGGCGGCATTCTTCTGGGTGTCGGTCATCTCCTCGATCTTCACGCCCTGGCGCTGGTAACTATCGATATTGCTCCACTTGCGCCATTCGTCGTCGTCCACCGCATAGACCGTCTTGGCCCGCTGCGTCTCGGTGAGCGAGGCCAGGAAGGTTTCCGCAGCCTGCTTCACGCCGGTCGTAGGGATACCGGTCGGCTGGATCTTGAAGAGGTCGGTGATGACGGTACCGTTGGTTGTGATCCCCTTAAAGGTGTCGAGCGTCTCACTGGCACCGCCCGGCATGCCACCCCCGCCCCCGGCGGGAGGTGCACCGCCACCCGGACCGCCCGCAGCGCGGGTGGCGGACGCGACCGCTGTTGCCGACGCCCGGGTGGCCGTCGCCTGACTGGCGGTCGTCGCGGTCGCCGCAACGGTGGCGCTCGTCTGCGCGGCGGTGGCGGTGCTCGTCACCCCCTGCGTCGTGGTGGACGTGGCGGCGGTGCCGCCGCACGCGGCCAACGCGAGCGGGGCCAGGCCCCACAGGCGCACGAAATGCCGCCGCGTCAGCCGTGGGATATCGAACCGCTTCGTTCCTATCTGCTCACTCATCGTTCGCTCCATCTCCATCTCGTCAGCCATGTACGGCGTCGCGGTGCTCGTCAGAAAGGTGCCACTGGCAGCCTTGTGTGTTGAGTATGGCGTCGCTCGCTGAAGATGAAGGAGGGTGAAGATGAAGATTCGTTAAAGAGATTGCGGCGTCTGCGAGCCGATAGCGCACAGTCATGGCTGCAACAGCAGCGCACGTTGAGAAAAGCGAAAACCCCGGTGCCTTGCGGCATCGAGGTTTTATCGGGCAACGGTGGGTCGCAATAGGTCATTGTCGGGGTGGGAGAGGGGGAGGAAGAGAGGAGGGATCGAGGACAGTAGCAAGAGGCGAGGTCGAAGTTGCCCTACTGCGTTCCACCGGCTCTGCGCTTGTTAAGGCCCATCTGCGGGCTCGATACCCTATTGCAAACCCCATGCCACGACCTTACACACCGCACCAAAGCACCCTATTACCGAGCATTCACAAATACCGACAGCGTCACACACCTTCCGCCCCGTACTCGCCCACTTCGCCCACTTCGCCCACTCACCCACTCGCCCGATCCCGCGCCGCCGCGATCAGCCCGAACGGCCCCGCCAGCATCATGTCGCCGTGCGGCACCGCCTCGTACCAGCCGAGCGGGCGGGCCAGCACGCGATTCGGCCCGGTGACGGCGACGAAATCGAACGCCCTCGCTTCCGGGCGGTAATCGTCGGCGAAGGTCGCGCCGTGGCCGTCCTCCGCGAAGATCGCCTCGAAGCTGAGCGTCCCCGCGCGCAACCCCGCGACCAGCGCCGCCAACCGCGCCGTCGTCAGCAGATGGGTATGGTGCTCGAAGAGGCCGAGGATCCGCCGCCCGCGCAGCAGCACGCCGAAGGCGTGCATGTTGCCGATGTTGACGACGATCGCCCCGGCCGCAGCCCGCGTCGCCACGCGCGGGTCTTCGAGCGCCCCCCAGAGCCCCGCGCCGCCCGTATCCATCACGATCGCGCCCGGCAGGAGCGCGCGCGACGCCGCCATCCGCGTCAGGTAGGGGGGCAGATCGTCGCCGTAGGCCAGCAGGCCGAGATCGCCGCCCGCCGCGATGATCCGCGCCAGATGTTCGAAGCGGAAGCGGCGATTGCTCAGCGTCAGCGACTCGCCGTGATCAAAGACCGCGACCGCGAAGCGCCCCGGCATGGCGATCTCGAAGCGCGCCAGGGTCTCGCGGAGCGCCGCCGGATCGAGATCGCCCATGACGACCGGCACGGCCCCCTCGGGCTGCTCCTCGACGAGCCGCACCCCGGTCGCCGCCACGCGCGCCGGGTCATCATGGATCGTCTTCGCCGCCGCCGGGGTCGCGGTGACCACCAGCCCCGCCGCCAGGTGCGCCGCGACCGCATCCGACGAGGCACCGCCCCCCATCACCCGCCCCGTCAGGTGGATCGCCCGGCCCGCCGCCGTCAGCCGCCGGATGCGCGCGGCCACGATCTGCGTCTGCGACGGCAGGATCAGCTGGGCGCAATTCTCCGGGGTGCGGTCGGACTCCCACAGCAGGATGTCCTGCGTCCCCGCGCCCACATCGATCGCCAGGATGCGCTCGGTCGCCACTGTTCCCTCTCAATCTTTGATTACATCAATCTTCGTGGCATAGATGGAACCCGTGGTTGGTCACTATCATCCGGCCAATCGAGGCGCTCACCGTCGCCATAAACGGCTACGAGGGAACCGGCCCAGCCAAAGACCTCGATTTTGTCAGGGCTAAACGCGAGTTCCAAGGCTCCATCGGGTGGCCCCTGTGCCACGACCTCGAACGTTTCCCCAGGCTCCATCCAGAAGGCATTGGCCCACGGCTCAACGATGAAACGAAGGTGATACGAGAACCGATTGACTACGGTCATGCGACTATGCACGTCTTGCTGCTCCGCTGCCATGATTGTCCCTCCCCGAACGGTGATACGCCCCGCTGAGTATAGGCCCACCGTGCCACACCGGCCCCACCACTCTCTGCTATACTGCGCCCCGCCCGCCGCGCAACCATAGCCATCGTCACGATCGGGCAACGCACACACGAACAATCGTCGTCTCTCTGACGACTGACGACCGACGACTCATTTCACGGAGGCCCCCTTGGCGGAACGGCGAATGCTCGTCTCGGTGATCGTGCCGGTGTACAACGAGGCGCAGACCGTGCGCGAACTGCTCGCGCGCGTCCGCGCGGTCGAGCTGGGGCCGGGGATCAGCCGCGAGATCATCGCCGTGGACGACGCCTCCAACGATGGCACCATCGAGGGTCTGCGCGCCGAGGAAGCCGCCGATCCCGCCACCTACGTGATCGCCCATCCGCGCAATCGCGGCAAGGGCGCGGCGGTCCGCACCGGCCTCGCGGCGGCGCGCGGCGACATCATCATCATCCAGGACGCCGACCTCGAATACGACCCGCGCGACTACCCGGTCCTCCTGCGCCCGATCCTCGAAGGGCGCGGGCAGGTCGTCTACGGCTCGCGCTTCCTCGGCGAGCACAAGGCGATGTACTTCTGGCACACCGTCGGCAACAAGAGCCTGACGCTCGTCACCAACATCCTCTTTGACACCACCCTGACCGACATGGAGACCTGCTACAAGGTTTTCACCGCCGAAGTCGCGCGCTCCCTCCGCCTCACCTCGGAGCGCTGGGGGATCGACCCGGAGATCACCGCCAAGATCCTCAAGCAGGGGCACCGCATCTACGAGGTGCCGATCTCCTACAACGGGCGCGAGTTCTGGGAAGGGAAGAAGATCTCCTGGAAGGACGGCTTCCACGTCCTCTTCACCCTCCTCCGCTACCGCGTCACCAACTGACCCGCCCCGGCACCCGCCCCCACGCGCGGCGTTGCCCCCTCGCATATCGAGTACGGTGCCGCCGCACGAGAGTGTCCGGGGGCTGGGAGCGTCGCCACACCGCACGCCCTATCCCAGGAGGCCCGCGACGGCGCTGCCCCCGCTCCTCGGGTGGGCGGGTCGCGGTAGACCGGGATTGCAATACCCATGAAGGGCACCCTGTCCCGGCGAGGGCACCCTGTCCCGGCGAGGGGCGGCTGCGCCGCCACAAAGTCCCCTCCGGGGGCTGGGATAGTATCGCTGCAACGCCTCTCACCAGCGTAACAGGCATACAGCGTGCAACGGCGAGGCCCCCTCTCCTCGGATGGAGAGAGGGGGTGGCACCCGCAGGGTGCCGGGGGTGAGGGTATCCGCCCGGCCCCTCTCCCTCACAACGGCTACCCCTCCACAACGGCGGGCGAGGGCCATCCCCCGCGCCGGACCGTCATGCTACACTGTGGGGCGTTGAGGGGAGTCGCATCCAGCCCCCTCGCGCCCCGATTCGCCCGGCACCCCACGGTGCGACGCGGCGGCGGGGCGCGGCGGGCCACCACCGGGGGACGCACACCGATGACAGCCAGCACCGAGCCGACGATCGACAACGGCAACACGGACGCCACGGGCGCGCGCGACCGCATCCTGGTCTGCGTCGCCTGGCCCTACGCCAACGGCCCGTTCCACGTCGGGCACGTCAGCGGCGTCTACCTGCCCGCCGACATCTTCGCGCGCTTCTCGCGCGCGCGCGGCGCGGACGTGCTCATGGTCAGCGGCAGCGATTGTCACGGCGCACCGATCACCATCCGCGCCGAGCGCGAAGGGGTCACGCCGCTGGCGATCATCGAGCGCTACCACGCCGCGTTCATCCACACCTTCGACCAGCTCGGCATCGCGTTCGACCTCTTCACGCGCACCTACACCGAGAATCACTACGCGGTGACGCAAGATATCTTCCTGCGCCTCCTCGACGAGGGCTACCTCTATCGCGACCGGATGATCGGCTCCTACAGCGAGACGCAAAGTCGCTTCCTCCCCGACCGCTACGTGGAGGGGATCTGCCCGATCTGCGGCTTCACCCGCGCGCGCGGCGACCAGTGCGACAATTGCGGCACGCTGCTCGACCCGGAACAGCTCGGCAGCCCCTACAGCGTCATCGATCACGGCCCGATCACCTTACGCGAGACCGAACACGTCTTCCTCGACCTCGGCAAGCTCGAACCGGCCCTGCGCGCCTGGCTCGATGGCACCGACCGCGACTACTGGCGCAACAACACCGTCGCCTTCACCCGCAACTGGCTCCGCGAGGGGCTGCACGGGCGCGCGATCACCCGCGACCTCGATTGGGGCGTGCCGGTGCCGCTCCCAGACGAGGTTTTCAAGGACAAGCGCATCTACGTCTGGTTCGACGCGGTGATCGGCTACCTCTCCGCGAGCAAGGAGTGGGCCGCGAACGTCGGCGACCCGGCGGCGTGGCGGCGCTGGTGGGACGCCGCCGACCCCGCAGCTGCCGAGGCGCGCGCCTACTACTTCCTCGGCAAGGACAACATCCCCTTCCATACGATCATCTGGCCGGCGATGCTGATCGGCTACGGCGGCCTGAACCTCCCATACGACGTCCCCGCCGCCGAGTTCATGAACCTCGAAGGGGCGCAGATGAGCACCAGCCGCAACTGGGCGGTCTGGCTGCCGGATATCGAGGATCGCTACCAGCCGGACGCGATCCGCTACTACCTGACCGCGCTCGCCCCGGAGACGCGCGACAGCAACTGGAGTTGGGCCGACTTCGTGACGCGGATCAACAGCGAACTCGTCGCCACCTGGGGCAACCTCGTCAACCGCGTCCTCTCCTTCACCTACAAGAACTTCGCCGGTCGTGTGCCCGAGCCGGGCGAGCTGACCCCGCGCGACCACGCGCTGCTGGCCGAGCGCGACGCCGCCTTCGCGCGCGTCACCGCACTGCTGGCCGGGGCGCACCCACGCGATGCCCTGAAAGAGGCGCTGGCCTTCGCCGGGGCGACGAACCGCTACCTGGACGAGACCGCGCCGTGGAAGGCGATCAAGACCGACCGCGCGGCGGCTGGGCGCGCCCTCTTCGTGGCGCTCCAGGCGATCAACGCCCTCAAGGTGCTCACCACGCCGTTCCTCCCCTTCTCCGCCGAGAAGATCCACAGCCTCCTCGGCTTCGACGAGGGGGACGCCACGAGCGGCACCTGGAGCGGCCACGCGGCGGGCGGGCGCATCACCACCCCCGCGACCGCGCGCTGGGCGATCGAGGCGGTCCCGGCGAACCAGACCCTCCGCCAGCCCGAGCCGCTCTTCATCAAGCTCGACCCCTCGGTCGTCGAGGAGGAGTTGGCCCGCTTGCAGGCGGCGGCGACGGTGGAGTAAAGGCTCGATATGTCCGGTATGAGAGACGAGCCGCGCACGGTCAGCGTCGTCGGCAACGGGCGGGTGACGGTGCCGCCCGATGTGGCGATCCTGACGCTCGGCGTGGAGACGACCGACCATGCGCTCGCCACCGCGCAACGCGAGAACGCCACGCGCAGCGCCGCCCTGCGCGCCCGCCTCGCCGAATGGGGTCTCCCCGCGCGCGAGATCCAGACGGCGGGGTACAACGTCTGGCAGGACCACGACCGCGACGGCCAACCGCGCGGCTACCGCGTCAGCAACACCGTGCACCTGCTGGTCAGCGACCTCGCGCGCGTCGGCGAACTCCTGGACACCGCGATCGATGCCGGGGCGAACAGCATCGGCGGCGTCGCCTTCGGCCTGCGCGACGAGGCGGACACCCTGCACCGCACCCGCGAGGCCGCGATGGCCGACGCGCGCATGAAAGCGGAGCACTACGCCGCGCTCGCCGGGTCGCGCCTCGGCGACGTGCTGAGCATCGCCGAAGGGGGCGGATCGCGCCCTATCCAACACATGCGTGCCATGCGCGCGGCGGCGATGGAGACGCCTCCGGGCCTTACCCCGATCGATGCGGGCGAGGGGACGGTCATCGTGACGTTGCAGGTAATCTACGCCCTGCTGCCCCGCGCCGAAACGGGAGGTTGAGCGCCCCGACCCTCGGGCACATCCGCCGGATGTTTCATTCGCGCCCTATCCGGCGATCCTCACCGGCATCGCCGGATAGGGCCGTCCGTCAGGGCGCGGCCCCGACGGCAACGGTGAACAGATGGATCTCCCCGTCGCGCCAGACGCCGCTGCGCGGGGCGTCGCTGGCGCTGCGGATCGCCAGGAGGCGCGTGCCATCGGACGACGCGGCGAGGATGCCCGGCTCGGGCCAATCCGCGATCATAGGGCGGCTGGCGTGGGTCGCGAGGTCCAGGGCGGAGAGGGTGTAGCGCGATCCGCCGGGAGACGCGGGGGCAACAACGCAGAGGCGACCGTCGGGCAGCGGGAGGACGCCGGTCGCCTCGAAGTCGTAGCGCCCCGTGCCGTCGCGCCGGATAGCGCCGAAGCGTGTCACCGCGATCCCTGCGGCATAACTATGGGTGGCGAAGATGACCCATTCTCCATCGGGTGAGCAGCCAGCGAAGGTCACGCCGCCCTCGTCGGACACCAGCACGCGCGTCTCCCCGGTGCCGAAATCATGCAGGACGAGCGACTGATCCCTTGGGCTGTCCGATGGCGTGGCCGGGCCGTGGAGGAGGTCGGCGGTGTCGACGAAACAGATCACATAGTCGTCGCCGGGCGAGCGGTACTGATTCGGTATGGAGCGCGTGGCACCGCATTCGGGCGCGGTCAGGCGCGGGATTGGCGCGAGCGTGCCTGAGCCATCGGCGCTGAGCCAGGCACCAGCCTGGATCCCGCTCGGCGACGGACCACCCCAGATGGTGCCGCCGATGGCGAGGCGTGTTCCGTCAGGCGACCACGCGCCGAGGCTCAGGCTCGGGCCGCGCGCGTCCGGGGAACCCCGCGCGTTCTCGTCGCGGTGGAGCAACCGGCGACCGCCGCCACCGATATCGACGCGCCAGACCGCAGCCGGTGCCGCTCGCCCCGGCGAGGGCCGGTAGGCGACGAACGCGAGCGACCGGCTATCCGGCGACCAACGGGGGCTGCTGGTCTGGATCGCGGGATCGATCGTGAGGTCGCGCTCCTCGCCGGTCACCGTATCCCGGATCAGCAGGCGGTAGGCCCGGACCTCATTCGCGAATGTATACGGAATCCAGGCCACCCACCGGCCATCCGGCGAGAGGACCGGGCGGCGGTCGACACGCTCGCCGTCGTGGACCCAGTAATAGTCGGTGGCGATCGTCTCATCGCCTACCACGAGCGGCGGCGCGGTGGGCGTTGTCGCGGATGGCGGTGTGGCGGGCGAGGTGTCAGGCCGCACGGCGGACGAGCCGCAACTGCCGAGCGTGAGGCCGATGGCGAGGAGCACACCGCCGATCCCGCGCCGCCAGTTCATGCGTCCGCCGCGCATACTTCCTCCATACCGCGCCACACGATCGCCGCCCCGACATCGTAGGCCACGGCGATTCGGTTGTAAAGGATGGATGCGCTCCAGCGCGCGGCCTGTCACCGGCACGCCACATCCTCACCGCCGCTCGCCCGAGACGGCGACGTATGCCCCGAGTCCGATCAAGGCGCCCCCGGAGAAGAAGCGCTGGCCGTTGCGGAGGCGTGGGCTACGCCGCAGCCGCGCGCCGATCGGCCCGGCCAGCAGCGAGACGACCACGTCGGCGCTGGTGTTCAGGCACACCGAGATGCTGCCGAGCAGGAGGAGTTGCGGGATCGCCGCCGCGTCCCGGTCGATGAATTGCGGCAGGAACGAGAGGAAGAAGAGCGCGGTCTTGGGATTGAACAACTCCGTGGTGATCCCCTGGCGGAACACCTGCCGCGCGGCACCACCCACGCGCGGAGCCTCCTGCGCGGCGTCTTTACCGACGACGATCGTGCGGACGCCGAGGTAGATCAGATAGGCCGCGCCCGCATACTTGACGACGTTGAAGGCGGTCGCCGAGGTGGCGAGGACGGCGGAGAGGCCGAACGACGCGGCGATGACGTGGCCGAAACCGCCGACCGCCGTGCCGAGCGACGAGGCCAGCCCCTCGCGCCGCCCGCCGCGCAGGCTCCGCGCGAGCACGTAGAGCAGCCCCGGACCCGGCGACACCGCGAGGATGATCGCGGCGGTCAGGAAGAGGCCGAAACTCGTCCCGCTGGGCATCGGATTCCCTTCACTCCCGATCTCGCTCGCCAAGCCGTGTCCGTGACTAGGCCATAACGCGGCGCACAAAGGCCGCCGCTCAAGCTGCCCTCTTACGACAACGATACTCAGCGATCCTCAATCGCAGCGCCGATGAGCACCACAGACCGCTCACCGTCGCCGCCCAGTCCGCATAGGCGGATAGTATGCCCTTCATGGGTACTTCGTGGCCGCAGCCTTCAGCCGGGCCAGTATGCCCTTCATGGGTAGTGGCTGCCCGCCGGGGCATTGCAATCCAACAGCACTACCACACCCGCCATATCCCGCCCACCAGCGCTTCAGTTTAGCGCGCAGTTGGGCGGTAGACGAGTGCCACTCGCGCACGAATTGCGCGGACCACTTCGCAGCGCTCCATTCATTGTGCGATGCGGGCTTCCCACCGATACCCCGCGCCCGCGCGCACCGCCCGCCCCCACCCCGGGAAGAGCGCGTGCGTGAAGACCGCGACCGCTCCGCTCGGCACCGCCTCGGCGAGGAAGCGCGCGCGGGAATCGCGGATGGCGGCGGGGTCGTTCCAGGGCGAGAACCAGTCGAGGTGCGCGAACTCGCTCGCGTGGTGGAAGAGATCGCCGAGCGCGTAGAAGCGCTCGCCCTCTGACTGGACCCGCACGATCTGGTGCCCGGGGCTCTCGCCCGGCGCGGACAGGATCGTCACGCCCGGGGTGACCTCGTACTCCCCCGCGACCGGCACGAGCAGGCCACGCGCATCGAGCGCGCCGAGCCGCCGCGCAACCTCGCTATCCGGCTGGTCGCGGCGCGGATTGCCGTCCCAATCGGCCCGCCCGAGCAGGTGACGCGCGTTCGGGAAGCGCGGGCGGAGTTCGCCGTCCGCCTCGTACAGGGCACCGACGAAGTGGTCATCGTGCGCGTGGGTGAAAATGACGTCCGTGACCCCTGTCGGCGCGATGCCGAGCGCCGCCAGCGCCGCCGCCAGACCGGGCGTGCGCCGTACGCGCGTCCAGCGCGTGGCGAAGCGCCGATCCCAGGCGGTGCCCGGATCGTCGAACGCGGGATCGATCACGATCGAGCGGTCGCCGAGCGCGATGTGGACGATCAACTGCGCGGTGAGCAGATTCCCCTGGCTGTCGGCCTCGCCCGCCTCGCGGAGCCAGGCGGCCTCCTCGGCGGCGAAGATTTCCGCGACCGGCAAGGTCACGTTGCCATCGTTGATCACGGTGATCGTCGCCGCGCCACAGCGGCGCGTGGCACAGTAGGACGCGGTCGGCGTGGCGGCGTCGGGCATGGTGGCACACCCCTTCGCATTCGTGGCCGCTGGCCGGTGCGGGCGAGTGGGCGACGCTCGCCCGCGCCTCGGGCGGGGGTCGCGAGCGTATGCCTCATCGCGCACGCTTGTGCGACCGCCCGGGCGACGAGATTGGCGCTGCTCGTCGCCAGGACAAGCGCCACGGCCGGCGCTTATCCTCGCTCTTTCATAGAGCGAATCGATCTGGTCACGCTGCGGCGGTATTCTGTATTATACCCGAAGGACGGCGACCATCTCACCGTGCCGGTGATCACCACGGCGAGTGGTACATAGAGCACGCGGGGTGGCCGGGCATACCGGATCACGATGGACGCCGACGCCGCTGCGGCACTCGGCACCCACCCCGAATCACGATCATTCTGCTCTAGCGGGACGACCAGAAAAAGTCTACGCGTGGCATCGTGCGCTCTTAGTCATGGTAGCGAGAGGGAAAACAGCATGGAGCGTCCGCGAATCCTGGTGGTGGACGACCACCCGCTCTTCCGGGATGGGCTGCGGCTGGTCATCGCCTCGGACCCGAGCCTGACCCTGGTCGGGACGGCGGGCACGGCAGAAGAGGCGTTCGGTCTCGTGGAGCAGGCGCTGCCGGACATCGTCTTGTGTGATATCAACCTGCCGGGCGTGGATGGGCTGGAGCTGGCACGCCGCCTGCACCGCCTCTATCCCCAGATCCGCGTCATCATGGTCACGCTGCACATGGACGAGGCGCGGGTGCTCGATGCGGTGCGCGCGGGTGCCGCCGCCTTCCTGACCAAGGATGGGAGCGGCGAGGAGTTGCTGGCGGCGATCCGGCGGGTCGCGCGCGGCGAATATCCGATCAACGACCGCGTGCTCGACTCGCCACGAGTGGCACGCCACCTGCTCGATCAGTTCCGCGACTTAAACACCCCGGAAGTGGCCGAGATCTTCTCGCCGCTCACCCCGCGCGAGTTAGAGATCTTGCAGGCGGTGGCGGGCGGCCAGTCCAATAAGGAGATCGCCCGCCTGCTGCACATCAGCGATCAGACGGTCAAGAATCACATCACCTCGATCCTGCGGAAACTGGCCGTCAACGACCGCACCCAGGCGGTGATGCAGGCGCTACGACACGGCTGGATCAAACTCGATCAGGAGAACCTCTAGCCGTGGATACATAGCACGACGCGAGCGAGCGCTCCTTGCGCTGGCCCCGCGAGATGGCACCTGACGCAGGGCGCACCATACGTGCTCTGCCTCGCCCCCATCGGCATCGCGGCACTCGTCGGTGGGATCGTGGCCGCGCTCGTCACGCAGCGGCGGCAGAACGAGGGGTAGAGACGGGGACGCCCATGAGGAAGCCTCGTGAGTGTCCCCGACAAATTTAACGGACAAGATGCGGGTTCTCTCCTACTCCGCCTCGATCAGCGAGATGGCCGCGCGCATGTAGCCGAGCGCCCAGGCCATCCCGGCGTGCCAGGGGGCGGCGCACTCCATCGAGGGGGTGTGGTCGGGGATCAGCACGCCGTCGTAGCCGTGCTTATGGTAGAGGCGGAGGGTGCGGAGCATGTCGATGTCCCCCTCATCCATGAAGACCTCGTGGTAGTTCGGCACCTTCCCCCGCACGTTACGGAAGTGGACGTAGCCCAGCTTCCCCTGCCCCGCGTAGCGCTCGATCGCCTCGTAGATGTCCATCTCGCCGTGCATCTCGCCGATCGTCCCCTGGCAGAACTCCAGGGCGTTGGCGGGACTCGGCACGATGTCGAGGAGGCGCTGATAGAGTTCCGGCTTGTAGACGAGCCGCGCGGTGCCGCGCAGCGTCTCCAGCGGCGGATCGTCCGGGTGGGCGGCGAGGCGCACGCCCGCCTCCTCGGCGACCGGCACCAACTCCGTCAGGAAATATGCGAGGCGGCTCCAGAGCTGTTCGCTCGTCACCGTGCCGATGTCACCCGGCCCCGCCTCGGGGTCGTAGACCTGATTCCACACCATCCCCTTCGGGATCGGGTCGGGCGGCGGCGCGGCGTCCGCCACGTAGCCAACCGAATCGGCCCCGCCGCGCGCCCACGGGCCGCGCGTGCGCCCCCAGACCCCGGCGATGCTGAAGTTGTAGCCCATCAGCGGGATCCCGACGCGACCCATCGCGCGGATCATCCCTTTCAGATCCTCCATCTGCTCGGCCTTGCGCGGGCCGTCGAGGAGCACGTCGTACCAGTGCGCGGGCAGGAAGTTTTCGAGCCCTGCCAGGATCAAGCCTGCGGCCTCGACCTGCTCCTTCAGGCCGCGCAACTGCTCCTCGGTCCAGAGCGGCGGCACATAGGCGTCCGAGTCGAAGCGCGGTGTATGCACGATCGCGTGGGTCGCACCCGCCTGCCGCGCGAAGCGAAAGTTCTCCGGTGTCAGCAGCTGATTGTGGAAGCCCAGCCCCAGTTTCATCCCCACGGCACGCTCCCTTCCCGTCACTCGACGATCACCCCGGCGCGATCGCCACTGCCCCGTCCCAACCGCGTCGGGAGCGGCCCGCCACTACGTACCAGACGCGATCCGCGCGCGCAAGGCGCGGGTCGCCGCCGCATCGACCGGGCGCGCCCAGCTGCCACCCGCGCGTACCAGTCGCCCCGCATGGAACTGCGCGATCCCCGCCGCGCGCAACGGCGCGACGTGCGCCCCGGCCAACCCGCCACCGGCCAGCCAGCGCAACCCCGGCGTCTGCCAGGCGGCGCGCTCGCGATACGCCGCCACCCCCGCGTCCAGCTCGCCGGGTCCACCGCTCGATAGGATCAGGTCGGCACCCGGCAGCGCGGCCACGGTCGCCCAGGCGGCGTGTGCATCCGCGACCTGTTCCCCTTCGGTGGCGCGCGCGTCCGCGACCCGATCGAACGCGCGGTGGAAGGTCCACGGACAGGGAGCGATGACCGCCCAGAGCGCGGCGATGGCGGCGCGGTCGATCGCGCCATTCGCGTCGAGGAAGCCGAGGACGAACCCATCGGCCCCGGCGCGGCGCAACGCCGCAGCAGCGGCGCAGAGCGCGTCGAGTTCGTCCGGCGCGATGCGGTAGCCGCCGTTCGTCCGCAGCATCACGCGCAGCGGCAGCGCGGTCGCGGCACGGATCCGCTCGAAGGTCGCCAGCTCCGGCGTCAGCCCCCCGAGCGCGATCGCGCTGACGAGTTCCAGGCGATCCGCCCCGCCATGCGTCGCCGCGATCACATCTACGGCGTCCAGCGCGATCACTTCCAGGGCCGTCGCGGTCGCTGTCTCGGCCATCGGCCACCTCCCGCGCGCAGTGTCGCACAGGCCCTCGCGGGGCGAAAGGGGGTATGACAACGTGGCACGATCGCCTATACTACCGCCCGACACGCCAGCGAGAAGTGACGCCGCCAAGCCTGTCAGGCAGGGAGAAACCGATGTCGCACACGATCGCGCTCGCCCTCTGGATCCAGATCCCGGCGGATCGCCCGAACTGGAACATGGCCTATTCGCTGGCGATCGCGGGGCTCGGCTTCGTCTTCACGGTGCTGATCGGCAGGCCGATCGTGCGCCTCCTCCGCGCCAAGAAGATCGGCAAGCAGGTGCGGATCGACGGGCCGCAGCACCACCTCGTCAAGACCGGCACCCCGACGATGGGCGGGATCATGATCACTCTCTCCGCCTTCATCCTCACCTTCGCCTTCAACCTCTATGGCCGCCTCTCGATGCTCCTGCCGCTGGCAGTCCTCCTCTGCTGCGGCATCCTCGGCGCGATCGACGACCGGCTGAGCCTCGTGGGCGGCAAGCGCGCCGCCGGGATGACCGCGCGCTTCAAGATGGCCTGGCTGACCGGCTTCGCGCTCGTCGCCGCGATCATCATCTACGGCCCGCTCGGCCTGCATCATTTAATCGTCCCCGGCGTCGGCACCTTCAACATCGGCCTCGCGATGATCCCGATCGCGGTCATTGGGATCGCGGGGATGGCGAACGCGGTCAATCTGGCCGATGGACTGGACAGCCTCGCGGGCGGCACCTCGGCGATCGCCTTCGTCGCCTACGGGATCATCGCCTACATCCAGGGACAGGTCGGCGTCGTCACCTTCTGCTTCACGATGGTCGGGGCGTTGCTCGGCTTCCTCTGGCACAACGCCCACCCGGCGCAGGTCATCATGGGCGACACCGGGGCGCTGGCGATCGGCGCGGCGCTGGCGACGGTCGGCTTCATGACCGGGCAATGGCTCCTGCTACCGGTCGTCGGGCTCGTCTTCGTCGCCGAAGCCCTCTCGGTGATCCTGCAAGTCGGCTACTTCCGGCGCACCGGCGGGCGCCGCCTCTTCAAGATGGCGCCGCTCCACCACCACTTCGAGTTGCTCGGCTGGTCCGAGACGCAGGTGACGCTCCGCTTCTGGCTCGTCGCGATCTTCGCGGGGCTGATGGGTGTGGCCCTCTCGTTGCTCTGAGTGCGCAAGCGCCTCGCTAACGAATCTCAATAAAGTCAGCGAGAAATAGCATGAGTATTGAGCGCTACATCTTCGGCGACGAAGTCGTCCCATATATTCGTAGTCAATTGGGAGCATTGACGCTGAGTCGATTCTTGCACGATCTCCCGCTGGAAGGCGGTCGAGTCCACGCGTATCTCCCGCCAGAGTTACTACCCGAACGCATCCTGAACTATAAGGCGAGTATCCAGATTCCTACTGGCATCATGTTCGAGCCGGAAGCAGATCGCCAAGCCGAACGGGATATCCTGGCGGCGCTCCGCGCCCCTGGACATCACTGCGCCCTCTTTGAGACTGGTCAATGGCCGGACAACAAACAGCGAAGTGGTTGGACCTTTCCTTACCTCATCCATAACGATGACCATGACGGCGATGTGTACAGCTACGTTGATAGCGACGATGCCACGACCGAGGCGATCGAGGAAGCGATGGGCTGGGCGTTGTGTTATCCCTTCGTGGGCGCGGTGATCCAGCTTCCGCCAGAACTCGCCGCCCCTGCCCCGAACTCTATCATCAGCGAAGATCTGCTCCGCGCCTTCGCTGCATCAGCCACAATGCTAGTCATCGGCGCGTACGACGACGAGACGAAGCTGATCTGGACGCCAACCTGAGCGCGAGTGCTCACTTCCCCGCGACCGCCTTGAAGAAGGTGTAGCAGAAGACCCCGTCCGCCTCGGCGGTGCGGTAGAGATCGCGGATGCCCTGGTCGAACAGCGCAGCGTCAATGAGGCCCGCCGCGAGCGCCGCTTCGCGGACACCTTCGATCATCGCCGTGAAGGTCCGTTTGGTGAAGCCCTCGATCAGTTCCGGCCTGCTGCCATCGACATAGACCAGGCGCGGCGAGACGCGCGGCGCGCTGTAGCCCGCTGCGCGCAACAGCGGGTAGAGCGCCCGCCCGATCATCGCGTCGCCACCGGCCCGCCGCTGCAATTCCACCTGGCAGCCGATCGCGGCGCGCGCGGCGGCGCTGTCGGGGTGGAAATAGGTCGAGCCGTGATCCCCCTCGATCGTCGTGATCGTCCCGCCCGGACGCAGATACGTCCGCAGCGCGCGCAGCGCCTCGACCGGGCGCGGGAGGTGTTCCAGCACGAAGCAGACGAAGAGGTGGTCGAACGAGTCCGGCGCGTAGGGGAGCGTGAAGATGTCCGCCTGCGCGAACCGCACGTTGCCCAAGCCCGTCGCCGTCACGACGCGCTCGGCCTCGGCGACGGAGGCGGCGGAGATGTCAATGGCGGTGATCGCGGCCTCCGGGCTCTGCCTGGCGAGGGTGAGCGTCTGCGCGCCGACGCCGCAACCGACCTCCAATACGCGACTCCCTGCCGGGTAAGTGGTGTCGCCGTGGAGCAACCCGACCAGGGTGGTGGCCTGGTCCTGTAGGCGGATATTCTCTCGCTGCTCGTAACCATGCACGTAGCGCGTCTCCATGCTGTCCCCGCTCCCGCCGAATCGCCCCACACTATTTCCCGCTATTGCCTTCCGCATTGTATCGTAGCCATCGGTTGCTGCGGATCGGTCCCCGTCGAGGCGCTCCGCGTCCCTTCGTCTTTCGAGCCGTCCGCGCCCGGGGGATAATGGAGATTGGATGGGCAAGCATGCGAGCGGGGTCTGTCGAGCATAGGTGGTGCCGGGGGCTCAAGCACCGCACAAGGAGGTACAAGCCCTTGGATGGGGGTGCCTATGGCACCGGTAACGCCCGCCTGCGTGGGCTGAACCAGCATCCATTGCAACACCTCTTCCTCCTCTCCTCGGATGGGGAGGGGGGGGGCAGCAGTACCGCCGCGTCGGCGATTGATTTCCGGGGGCTCAAGCTACCCATGAAGGGCACACTGTACCCCGGAGGGCAGCCACCCCCGGCTGCGGGCAGCCACAGACGGCACCGGCGCAGCCCGCCCGCGCGGGCTGGGAGATGCGACGCTCGCGTTCATAGTCGCCATGCTCCCCACAACCGCTCGACGTTTGCACATCCGCTCCCACCCACGCCCTATCTGACTACTGCCTACTGCCCACTTCACCCGCTATACTTGGATGAAACTGTGGCATTCCCTGTGCAAGCATTGAGTGCTGGCGGTATCGACGCTCGCGAGCGGGATCGCCGCACACCGGACGGGCGCATTCGCGGCATGATCGCGCGGCAACGTCGCCGCGCGAAGGGGACAAGGGGACGATGTCATTTCTGCGCCTCGGACACTGGCTCTTCCGGCACCGCAAGCTCGTCGTCGGCCTCTGGGCCGTGGTGGTGTTGCTGAGCCTGCCGCTCGCCCCGCGCGTGGCGGGCGTCCTCAAAGTGGGCGGCTTCGCCAACGACAACGCCGAATCGTCGCGGGCGCTGGTCACCCTCGAACAGGATCTCGGCTTCCGCCCGACCAGCCTCTCCATCATCTTCAGCTCGCAGACCTGGACCGTGGACGATCCGCGCTTCCTGGCGGGGGTGCAGGATTCGCTGCGCGACGTGGGTCAGGTGCCGGAAGTCGCGGAGGTCGCCTCCTTCACCACCAACCCGCGCCAGGTCGCCGCCGACCGCCACACCGCCTACGTGCTGCTGAACCTCTCCACGCCGCCGGAAGGTTCGCAGCAGATCCTCCCGACGATCGAGGAGACGATTCGCCCGGTCCCGGCGGCGATGTCGCGGATCGTCGCCGGGGGGCCGGTCGTCTACGCCGACATCGAGACGACGAGTTCCAGGGACTTGCAGCGCGGCGAGATCATCGCCTTCCCGCTGGCGCTGATCGCGCTGGCACTCGTCTTCGGCTCGCTCGCCGCCGCCGTGACGCCGATGGTGATCGGCGGTTTCAGCGTGATCGCGATCCTGGCGAGCATCTACCTCCTCGGCAACGTCACCGACCTCTCGATCTTCGTCCTCAACCTCGCCACGATGCTCGGCCTGGGGCTGGCGGTCGATTACGCCCTCTTCATCACCTCCCGCTTCCGCGAGGAGTTGGCGGGTCGCCCCCTCGAAGACGCCGTGGCGATCACCGTCGCCACCGCCGGGCGCGCGATCTTCTTCTCCGGGCTGACGGTGCTGATCGGCCTGTCGGGGCTGATCATCTTCCCGTTCATGTTCCTCCGCTCGGTCGGCTTCGCCGGGGTGATCGTCGTCTTCTTCTCGGTGCTGGCCGCGCTGACATTGCTGCCCGCGATCCTCGGCCTCCTCGGCGAGCGGATCAACGCGCTGACGATCATCCGCTACCGCACCCGCCGCCCGGATGAGCACGGCGGCGCGTGGCATCGCCTGGCGTTGGCGGTGATGGCCCGCCCCTGGCGCTTCTTCGTCCCCACCCTGGCGCTGCTGATCCTGATCGGGTCGCCCTTCCTCAACGTCCGCCTCTCCTCGCCGGACGCCTCGATCCTGCCGCAGAGCGTCCCTTCGCGGCAGGGCTATGATCTGCTGGTGGAGAAGTTCGGCGCGGCGGAGTTGGAGCCATTGGCGCTGGCAGTCAAAACCCCGAATGGCACCTCGATCTACGACCCCGCCAACATCGACGCCCTCTACGATCTCACCCACGCCCTCCAGGATGACCCGCGCGTCGCCCGCGTGGACTCGCTGACCACGCTCGACACGCAGCTCGGGCGCGCGCAGTACGAGCTGATCTACAGCAATCCCGACCGCATCATCGACCCCTACGCGGCGCTGCTCGCCCCGCGCCTCGCGCGCGGCGACACCACCCTCGTCAGCGTCGTCCTCCGGGAATCGGCGGTCTCCAACGCGGCGAAGGCGCTCGTCACCGACCTGCGCTCCACCACACCGCCCGGCGGGCTGACCTACCAGCTCACCGGCACGACCGCCGGGGTGGTGGACGTGGTGGACACGATGTACGCCGACTTCCCGAAGGCGTTGCTCGGCGTGGTCCTCGCCACCTATGTGATCCTGCTGATCCTGCTGCGCTCGGTCGTGCTGCCGTTGAAGGCGATCCTGATGAACGCGCTGTCGCTCGTCGCCTCGTATGGCGCGCTCGTCTGGGTCTTCCAGGAGGGACACCTGTCGCGCTTCCTCAACTTCACGCCGCTCGGCTTCGTGGAGGCGACGCTGCCGATCATCATGTTCTGCACCCTCTTCGGGGTCAGCATGGACTACGAGGTCTTCCTGCTGACCCGCATCCGCGAGGCGTGGGTCGAGACCGGCGACAATACCCGCGCGGTGGCGACCGGCCTGGAGCGGAGCGGGCGGATCATCACCAGCGCGGCGCTGATCGTCGTGGTCGTCGCGGGGTCGTTCGTCAGCGCCGACATCGTGCTGATCAAGGCGTTCGGCCTCGGCGTCGCCCTCGCCGTCTTCCTCGACGCCACGATCGTCCGCGCCCTCCTCGTCCCGGCCACCATGCGCCTCCTCGGCCACTGGAACTGGTACATCCCGGCGTGGCTGGACCGCTGGCTACCCCAGACGGAGGAGGGAAGTACGAACGACGAAGTACGAAGTACGAGCGGTGGGTCGGTCGCGGCTGTCGCGCCATACAGCAACGGCGCGAACGGTGCGAACGGCGCGACGATGCACCCGGATCAGCACGCCGATTCGAGCGACGCAACAATCGCCACCAAAGAGGAAACACGCCGATGACATTGACCCGCCGCCAGTTCGTCCTTCGTACTTCGTACCTCGTACTTCCCGCCGCCCTGCTCGCCGCCTGCGGCCAACCCGCCGCCGGGAGCAGCGGCGGCAAAGCCCCCTGGCCCGGCCCGTTCACCCCGGCCAGCGGCGCGACGCCGACCCCCGCGCCGATCACCTTCCCGCGCGACGAGGCGCCGCACCCCACGCGGACCGAATGGTGGTACTACACCGGCCACCTGGTCGCCGACGACGGCGCGAAGTACGGCTTCGAGTCGGTGATCTTCCAGTCGATCCGCAACAATATCCCGGCTTACTACGCCGCCCACGCGGCGGTCACCGACCACCAGCGCGGGGAGTTCCACTACGACCAGCGGACGCAGCAGACCGCCGCCGATCAGCTCAGCGGCGCGACCGACCGGGGCTTCGACCTACGGATGGGCGATTGGGCCTGGCGCGGCCTGAACGGCACCGATCACGTCGAGACGACCGCGCCCGGCTACGCGCTCGCGCTCGACCTGACCGCGACGAAGCCTCCGGCCCTCCACCGGGGCGGCTTCATCGACTATGGCCCCGCCGGGAGCACCTACTACTACTCCCGCACGCGGCTGGACGTGGTCGGCACGATCGAGGACAACGGCGCGCGGAAGGCCGTGACCGGCGTGGCGTGGTTCGACCACCAGTGGGGGAACTTCCTCACCGTCACCGCTGGCGGCTGGGACTGGTTCAGCGCCGACCTCGCGGACGGCAGCGACTTCACCGTCTATCTGATTCGCGGCGCGGGGCAGCAGATCCTCGGCTCGCTCGGCACCTTCGTCGCGGCGGACGGCGCCGTGACCGACATCCCCTTCGATCAGATCGACATCGCCGTGCTCGACCGCTGGACCAGCCCGCACACCGGCGTCGTCTACCCCGCGCGCTGGCAGGTGAAGCTCCCTGGCCACGGCCTCGATCTCACCTGGACGCCGGTCATCGACGATCAGGAACTCGACGTGCGCCAGTCCACCGGCAACATCTACTGGGAGGGGGAGGTCACGATCGGCGGCACGCGCAACGGCACGCCGATCGGCGGCGAGGGCTACGTGGAGTTGACCGGCTACGACCAGCAGTAACCCAAGACAGACAAGGGCGATCGCGACGGCAGGGCAATCCTGCCGTCGCGCTCTATTACCGACGACAGATAGCTCCTGCGCTGATCCCGCCAGATTGGCGATCCCATGCCAACACGCGCTACGATACCCTGAGCGCATCGTGGCGACATTCGGTGCAGGAGGTCCACCATGCAGATGACGATCGAACTACCCGACGATCTGGAAGCGCCGCTCCGCCGCGTGGCCCAGGCGCAGCATCGCTCGGCGCAGGACGTGGCGCTCGACATTCTCCGCGCCGGGTTGCTCGACAACTTGCCCGAGCTGGATACGATCGTGGCCGACATCCGCGCCGCCGCGCCGAATCCGGCAGCCCTCCGGCCCGCGCGCGGCTCGCTCCTCGCGGCCCTGGACGACGCGCCCGCAGACAACGATCTCGACCTCGCAGCCTGGCAGGACGCCTGGACGAGTGCCGAGGCCGAGATGGCGGCGCTGTCACGGGCCGACGATCGCGCCGAAGGGCGCTGAACGCGCGATGGTTGCCACCCCCAGCGCTATACCTTTTTCGTCACCAGAATTTCTTCGCCGAGCATATCGGTGATCTTGACCGCCACGGTCGTCGGTGCGGAGGGGGCGGGGAGGGTGTAATCGCCCACCACGAGATCGCTCTTGCGCTCGGGGATGTCGCTCAGGGCGATGGTGAAGACCGCGCCATCGTAGTGAGTATCGATCTCCACGCTGTTGACCACCGCGCGCCAATCGGTGATCTTGGCCTGGAAGAGCGGCAGGTCGAGTTGGAGTCGCTGCACGATCGTCGGGCTGATCACGTCCTCAACAGTCACACAGACTGTCTCGCCCTCGCGCGCGATCACCACGTCCGCGCTGGCCGGTTGGTGTGCGATGAAGCCGCCGTGTCGCGCGTCGGTGCGGAGGTCGATGATCTCGATGGTGTTGACGAACTCGACCGGGCGATTGTCCTCGCCGAGCTTCGCCACCGCGCGATATTGGTTCCAGTCCGCCAGCCACGCATCCGCCGCCAGTTGCTTACCGAGCGCTACCACGGTTACTCCGCGCAATTCCTCCGGTCGGCGCAGCAACTCCTCCTTGGCCGCTTCGAGATCGAGCGGGCCAACCGCGTGATCGAATGGCACGATCTTGACCAGATTCGCGCCGCCCGTGCCGTCGAAGAAGCCATCGGTTGGCAGGCGGGTGATGCCGAGTTGTTGGCCGACGAGCGCGGCCAGTTCGTTGTGCTGGATGGCGAGATCGTAGTCGTTGACGCGATGCACGGTGAAGGCGAGTTGCGCGGGTGCGGGGACCGCCGTGTCCGCCTCGTCGGCCAGCTTCCCCTGACGCGGACGCGCCTGCACCTCCCCCTGCTCGGTGATGATCTGCTGCAAACGCCGCGAAGTCGTCTGGATCGCGCCCTTGTTGATGTCGCAGCCGATCCAGCGCCGCCCAAGCTTCTGTGCCACCGCCGCTGTTGTCCCCGAGCCGATGAAGCAATCGAGGACGAGATCGCCGGGGTTGGACGATACACGCAATATCCGAGTTAAAAGAGCCTCTGGCTTTTGAGTTGGGTAATCCTTGGCTTCCACATTGTTGATGCCCCGCAGCATAGATATATCTGTCCAAAGATCTTGAGGCAAAGTGCCCTCTACTTCATCGAGAAAGCGCTTAAGGTAAGGGCGACCAGAACCAGAATAAGCAATCAATTTCACGCTCTCAAATCGTTCCATATTCTCGCGGGAATAAGCCCAAGAACGTCCGCTCGGGGGCACTATTCCCTTCCATTCATATTTAGTGTCACCACCAGGCTTCCGAGCAGTAAGATCGCTCATGTTATATCTACGGACTGTCCCTTTTGGTATAAGCACTCCCAATCGATTAGTGATGTCTTCTTTCGCTAGCTCTTCGTGCGTATACCAAGTATCGGCAGTAGCCTTTGAAAGAGGAACGCGCACGTCGTTCCAAATGCGCTGATCTGAGCGTGTATAGTAGAAAATAGTGTTATGTATCGGACCATATCTATTTGCACTACTTTGTGCATCTGCACTTTGCCAAACAATTTCGCTACCAAAGTTCTCCATACCGAATACTTCGTCGAGTAGGCAACGGAGATGATGACTTTTTCTAGTGTCACAGTGCAGATAAATGCTACCGTCCTCAGCTAACAACTCTTTTAGCAACAACAATCGCTCATACATGAACTGCAAATACGAGTCGTTCGCCCAAATATCGGAGTACTGCACTTGTTCCAGGAGGGATTGTTCCTCACCCTCCAAAGCGCCAACATTCGTCCCACCGCGCAGTTGCACCTTCCGCACGTAGTCCGCGCCGGAGTCGAATGGTGGGTCGATGTAGATCAGCTTGACTTTGCCGCGAAAATCCTTGACCAGCGTGGCGAGAACTTCCTTGTTGTCGCCGTAGAAGAGGAGGCCGCCCGGTGGGTAGGCCGCAGGCCACTCGTCCGCCGAACCTGTCGGGGGGGGGTAATGTGGGAGCAGGAATACCAAAGAACGGCGCAAACGTTTCCACATGCTGCGCCGCGCGCGCCACGATCGCGCCGAGCGGGCGCTTCCCCACCCAGGAGAGCATCGGGCGGCCCTTGGCGGCGGCGACGGTCACGGTGGTGGTATCGCTGGCCCCTTGCTGCGTCCGCTTGCTCATCGTGTCCCTTCCTCGATGAAGTGCCGCACCCGCTCGGTCAGCAGGGGCGCTTCGTTGTCGAAAATCAACTCGCAGCGCAATTCCTCGCCAGTCGAGCCACGATTCAGGTCCACCCAATGCAGCGTGGCGAGCGCCTTGCGCGCCTCGTCGGTCGTCGCCGTCGCCATCTCGCCCGCCGCCACCTGCGCCGCGATCGTCTCCCGCTGCTGGCTACTCTTGATCTCCACGATCAGGCTCGGTCCGGTGCCGGGAGCGCCATCCCCGCTCGGTCGCTTGCGGATGATGAAGTCCGGCACATAGCGGTGATGCTTCCCAGAGGTATCGGTGTACTCCACAAAAAAGTCGGTCTTCTTCTCGTCGATCGTCCCGCCGGTGAAGTAGACATCCTCCATATGCTCCGAGGCCGGGGAGGTCTGGAGGAGATTGAGGACATCGAGGAAGAAATCGCGCTCCGGCTCCGAGGCGAACTTGTACGGCGCGTAATGGTAGCCGAAGTCGCGCGGATTCTCGCTGCTGGCCCGCAGCTGGACCAGCAGTTCCTCTTTCGGCACCAAGGCCGGCGCCGTGTAGCTACCATCGAGCGCGCGCCACCCCGCCGCCTTCACCAGCGCCAGCGTCATCTCCACAATCTCGGTCGTGCGCTCGTAGTCGCAACAACTCCGCTCCAACTGCGCCGCCAAGCTATCATCGCCCGGCCCCCAGACGTGGACGCGCGGGGCTTCTCCCTCGGGGTACAGTTCCTTCAACGCCGTATATAGTGGGAGCGCATCGAGGCGATAGACCGCCGCGAGTTCGGCGGCGGCGGTGTACAGGTCCAGGAGATCATCGGTCGTTCCGACCCACGCTGCTGCGCCATCGGTGGCGAGCAACGACTTCCCGTCGCTCGCTTCGGTAAGGCGGTAATCACGCCGCTCGATAGTGTCCAACTGAATCTTCGGACGCACGAGCGGCGGGCCGAGCAACAATCCCTGCTGCGCCGTCTTGCGCGTTACCACCGACACCGGCACCCGCAGGATCAGCGGCGGGACATTGCATTTCCGCAGCTTCAGGAGCACGGTCGGGCTCTTCGCCTTTTGCCCTGTGAGCGCTGTCAGAGACGTTTCCTGGCCGTAGGTCTCCTGCAACTGCGCGTCGAGCGCCTTGCGGTTATCGTCCGAGAGGTAGACGCTCGCGCCGACATTGTTCCCCGGCACCTGTCGCAGGCAGCGCGTGGCCGCTTGCAGGACGAAGTTGCGCGAACTGGTCAGCTTCCGCACCAGGGCGCAGGCGAAGAGGCTGGGGCAGTTCCAACCCTCGGTCCCCTTGTTCACCAGCAGGATCACGCGCTGCGGGCGTCGGGATCGTTCAGGCGATCGAACGCGGCCACCTCTGCCGTGGAGGAGCGCATCGTATTGGTGAGGATGAGCGCCGGATCAAGGCCGAGTTCGTTCAACGTCCGCTCGATCGCGGGGCGCAGGGTGGTCAGATCGTCGGTCTGCGGGAAGTAGAGCGCGATCTTGGCCGGGGCACCGTTCGGCAGGCGCACATCTCGGTAGCGGGCGAAGAAGTCGCGCACCACCTCGGAGACGAAGCCATCCGCAGCGGCGGCGGAGAAACGATAGGCGTGGATGCCATCCGCGACCTCCTTCAGAATCCCCTCGGCGATCCCCTCGCCCAGGCCGTACCACGTCACGACATCTTTCAACGACTGCTTCTCGAAGTACGGTGTGCCGGTCGTGTTCACCACGCAGATAAGGCTTGTCTGCTGCCCGAGGTAATCGACCGTCTGCCGCACCCGTTTCAGCTCCGCGCCCAATTCCTGCCCGTAGGTGTGGTGCGCCTCGTCGGAGAAGACCGCCAGATGCGGCAAACTGGCGATCGCCTGTAAGCGCAGATTGGCGACGAGCGCGCGCGCCTCATCCTCTTTGCCTTTCAGTCCGGCGAAGAGGCCCTTGTACATCGTGCTCTTGATCGACTCTTTCTGAATCTGAATCTTGCCGGTATTGGTGACGACGACGTTGAAGCGCGAGCCACGAATGATCGGCAGATCCTTCTCGCCATCGCGCGTGAAGGTCAGTTTCAGGTTCGGCGCGAAGAGCGCATGGAAACGCGGCGGCAGGATCAGTTCGTAGGGCATCGCGGCGAGTTCGCGCAGCGAGCCGAGGATCGTCTTCCCCGGCGCGAAGACCAGGGCGTTCTCCACGAACGAGACAGGGGGCGTGGTCTGCGTGGTCGTCCCGCCGTATTCGAGCGCCAGCGCGAACTCCGTGGCGATGATCGCGCCGATCAATACTGTCTTGCCCGCGCCCATCGCCAGCGCCAGGATATAGCTCGGGTAGGCCAACGCCAACGTTTCGCGCACCGTTTGCAGCTTATAGCGCCGCACGAAATCATCGTCGTTCTCGATCGCTTCAAAGAGATTGGCGATCTCTGTATCGACTTTCGGCTCTTGCCACGCGGCGGTCGGCACGCCTAACGCCTCGACCAGTTCCTGCTTCGTCGCGTACAGGCCCTCTTTGCGATACCGGAGATAGAGATCGGCGATGCGCGGCGTCCCCTCGATCAGGCGCAGATACCAGTACACTTCCAGGGCGTGTAGTTGCGGCGAACGCAGATAGCGCGGATCGCCCGTCTCCTCGTCGCGCTGATAGGTGAGCACTTCGGCGATGGCCGGATACTCGGCGCACGGATACCCCGCCGCGCGCCAGTCATCGACCTTTGCGGATAAGAGTTGATAGAGGTGCTTCACCGCCCACCTTCCGTCACATACACACACGTTGTACATACATTATGCCGACCGAAAGAGACGTGTGCAACAATCAGCGGAAGCGCCAAGAGTAGTGTGCCTGGTTGGCTCGCCATACGCCATCGTCGCCCGGTGCGCTACAGTTGCCGCTAGAACGTGGGCGCGCGACGATATGGTGTGAGGGGAACGCGGATGGCGGAGGCACACACGATCCGACCGATGACCGAGGACGATCTGCCCGCCGTGCTGGCGATCGATGGCGCGGTCGGGTGGCGGCACGACGAGGAGCGTTTCCACTACCTGCTGGCCGCACCGGACACGCGCGGCGCGATCGCGGAGGATGACGGCGCGGTCGGCGGCTTCGCCTTCATGGGCCTCCGCGAGCCGGTCGGCTGGCTCGGCCCGGTGGCGATTGATCCGGCGCGGCAGGGGCGCGGGCTCGGCACGGCGCTGGTGCGCGAGGCCGACCGCTTCTTCCGCGAGGAGGAGCGCTGCGATGCGGCGATCCTCGAAGCCCGCGTGGATAACCGCCGCGCGATCGAGCTCTACGACCGCATCGGATTCGTGGTGACGGGTGTGGCCGAACTCTTCGGCACGCCGGAGGGCGCGGCCCCGACCGTGCCACCGCCCGCGCCCGACGACGACGCGACCGACGACGACGCGCGCTGGATCACCCCGCTCACCGAGGACGATCTCCCCTTCCTGGCCGCGCTGGACGATAGCTATTACGGCGGCTGGCGCGAGGACGATCTCCTCTACTGGCTCGGCGCGGGACTCGACCGCGCGCGCCTCCTGCGGCGCGGCGACGAGCCGATCGGCTACTGCTTGGTCGAGGACGCGACCGGGCGACTCGGCCCCGCCGCCGCCCCGAGCCTCCCCGACTTCCTGGCCCTCCTCGACGCGATCCTCCCCACGATGCCGCACGGCGAGGGCGCACCGACCCATGCGGTCAACCTGCGCCTCGTCGATCCGACCCCGGCGGCGGTCGCCGCGCTGGCCGCGCGCAGGCTCGTCTTGTCGCCCGCCCGCCGCAACGTCCGCATGGAGAAAGTCTACCGCCGCCCCGCACGCCGCATGGGCGGCATCTACGTTTCGGCGAGGTCGGAGAAGGGGTGAGCAGGTCGTGAGTCGTGAGTCATGAGAAGAGGTATCGACCGTGCGTGGACTCACGATCGAATTGCGCGAATCAGACCCTCGCTACGCGCCACACCCCAGGTACGATACGGATGCTGGCGTCCTGGTAGCTGAGAGCGCGGCACAACGTTCCCGGGTGCATGGCATCGATGTCGATGGCGTGCTGATTTTCGATATGCTGGCGAGCGGGCGTCTGGCGAGTTTGGAGCTCGTCTGGCCCCACGAGCGTTGGCGAATCGCCAACGCTCCCGCGAGATTTGCCTGTGTATCGCCGCGCCACCCTCCATTTCACACAGGCGCCGATCGCGCAGAAGATTTTGCGCTCGCTGTGAGCGTGGAAAAAGATCCCGGCGGGAAGAATCTCCGCATCGCTCTCGGTCAGCTCAATGCGGATGCGCCTGTGGTGGGATTGTCCTATCGGTGTCAGACTCTCATCGATGGCGACGAACTTCTTGGTTTTCTGATGAAACCGGCATAGCGACCCCGTGGAAATCCGCTATATCTTCATACTCTAGTTTCCGCTAATTGAAGTGGCATCGGGCGTGGTCCGTTGGTAGAGTGCGGGTGCTGAGACCGACCTACCGAAGGAGTCGCCCGATGCCGGAGGCAGTCTATCGCACCATGACGCT